>Ga0209470_1003000_pt1 | contig 11770 bp, 8 predicted proteins | sample GraSoiAngelo_125_FD_185882 | JGI IMG/M metagenome (GOLD analysis project Ga0209470, IMG submission 185882) | Grasslands soil microbial communities from the Angelo Coastal Reserve, California, USA - 14_0927_05_40cm (SPAdes) (version 2) | ecosystem: Environmental > Terrestrial > Soil > Grasslands ... | reverse complement strand
AATGGCTCGGACGCCACCGGCGCGTGGCAAGTGAAGTGTTCTAGCGATGCCGGGCCGTTTGACGGTACGCTCCAGCTCGCACGCGATGCCAATAAAGTCACCGGAACTTGGTCCGGTGAGCTAGGTAAGAATCGCTCCGTTACAGGAACGTGGCGCAACGGTTATGTTGAGCTTAGCTTCAACGCAGAGTGGCCAACCGACAGCAAAGATGCGACAACGCCCGCCGTGGCCACGCTCGCGGGTTGGTTTGATGGCGAATCCGCTGGCGGCCGTGTGAAGGTAGAAGGCAAAGCCGATGGCCGGTGGACGGCAACGCGCAGGCCGTAGCGATGGAGACAATACGCCGAATTTCTCGGCGTCGCCGAAGGCGGCGCCGGGTCGCAAGAAGCGGACGCCCTCGGGCCGCCTAGGCCTCGAAAAGCTCCCGAACACGGCGACCCCTCAAGGCACGCCGCGGTTCCAAGATCTCGGGTTTCAGCGCCTTCATGGCAAATGCATTTGGCAAAAGCCCGGTTCTCGTGGGGTCATTCAGTAGGAGTATCGGCAAAGGAGTGTCGGCGCTCTTCTTACAGGCTGTCGGACAAAGTTTACGAGAGATGGACCGACAAAAGGGCCTCGTAGCTTTTAATTCGAACGCCGCTCGGATGAGGATAAGCAGGTCGAAGAAAATGTGCGGAATCATCCTTTTCCGCACTGTCGCGTCTAGTGGAGACGAGCGGTGTGCCGCGGGCCGGGGAAGATCATGCTCGCTGGCAAAACCAAAACTTCTTTTTGCTCTTTAAACCGAGGGCACAAAGTATCACACTGAGCCGGATAAGGGAATCAGGGTTTTTCCTGATCTTGTCCTTTTTTTATCCTTGGGTTCCGTCAGAACGCGCCTTCTGCGTTTAACCGCGCTGTTTTATGATCGGGCGTGATGGACAGCGACTCTTTGTGGCGCTTCCCAACATTCTCCCTATGGAGATTAAAGGCTTTACCCGATTGTCAACCAGAGAGCTCGGCCATCGATTAACGTCTGGCCTTCCCACGCGGGTCACGAGGCTGCCTTGCTGCAGGTTGCCCAAAGTTCCTTCTCCTTGCGGCGGCACCCTAAACACCGTTGAGGCTTTGCTGCGCCTGTTATAGACTTCGCCTTCACAATTCTTCGCGCCGCTTGAGCATGGTTGCTCCGCTACGAAGGAGGAGTAGATGCTCTACGCTTCACTGGTCGAGAGTAGTCACCGGGCACTGGCAACTCCGGATATCGTCATCATTGGGTTTTATTTCGCGCTGGTGTTCGGCATTGGCATGTATTTTGCGCGGCGCGAGCGGACCTCGGAAGACTATTTTCTTGCAGGTCGCAATGTAGGCTGGTTCTTCATTGGCGCGTCCTTGTTCGTTTCGAACATTTCCACCGAGCATTTCATCGGACTGTCCGGCACGGGCGCATCTTCCGGCCTTGCGGTTGGCCATTTTGAGTGGCTGGCATGCCTCATTCTGCTGATGCTCGGCTGGGTGTTCGTGCCGTTCTATCTGCGCAGCAACGTCTTCACCATGCCGGAGTTTTTAGAGCGCCGCTTCAACCGCCAGTCCGCCGTTTATCTCGCGGGCATGTCCATTATCGCGTACATCTTTACCAAAATTTCCGTACAGCTTTATGCTGCAAGCGTCGTCCTGGAACGCGTCGCAGGTTGGAAATTGTGGGAGACGGCCGTCGTTCTCGTCATCGCTACCGGCATCTATACCGTCGCGGGAGGACTGGCGGCGGTCATTTACACCGACACGGTCCAGACGTTGATTCTCATTACCGGCGCGGTCGCGTTGACGGTCATCGGGCTAATACGCGTCGGCGGCCTGGCGCACCTGCGCACGATGGTGCCGCCTGATTACTTCCATATGATCAAGCCCGCCTCGGATCCCAACTTCCCCTGGACCGGCATTTTCTTTGGCGCTCCGATCCTTGGCATTTGGTATTGGTGCACCGACCAGGTCATCGTCCAGCGCGTGCTCTCCGCGCGCGATGAAGGCCACGCGAAAGCGGGAACGATTTTCGCTGGCTTCCTCAAAATCCTGCCGGTCTTCATGCTCGTCCTTCCCGGGATCATTGCCAAAGCGCTGTTTCGCGACCAGTTGAAATCGCCTGATTTTGCCTATCCGACGCTTGTCCTTAACCTCCTGCCCGTCGGGCTGGTCGGGCTGGTCATGGCCGCACTGCTCGCCGCGGTCATGGGTGCGATGAGTTCCGTTTTCAATTCTGCTTCCACTCTTGTCACGCTGGACTTCTACAAGAAGCTCCGTCCTCAGGTTTCAGAGCGTGAGCTCGTCAATTTCGGCCGTATTGCCACAGGCATTATGGTCGTGCTTGGCCTGCTCTGGGTTCCGTTCATTCATTACATCAGCAGCCAGCTCTACATTTACTTGCAGAGCGTTCAGGCGTACATCAGCCCGCCCATTGCGGCGTGTTTTGTGCTGGGAATCCTATGGCCGCGTCTAAACGGTGCCGGCGCCATCACCTCCTTGCTTTCCGGTTTTGGTTTGGGCGCCGCGCGTTTCATCCTGGAACTTGCTGACCGTGCCGGCGCTCATCGTTTCGAATCTCGGATTGCGCGCTGGTGCATTGACATGAATTTCCTGCACTACGCCATCTTCATGTTCGTGGTTTGCTCCGTTGTGCTCGTTGGCGTCAGCCTGTTGCGTCCTGCACCCGACCGCAAGAAGCTCGCCGGTCTGACCTTCGCAACCGTAGACGATAAGATCGAGACCGTCGCCGTGGGCAGCCCGCCGATGCGCAAGCCCGCGAAGGAAACGCCGCTCGAGCATGGCATCAATATCGCCTTTAGCCTGTTGTTACTCGGCACCGTCGTCGGTCTGTGGATTTACTTCCGTTAGGAGCCGTTGCTAGGACCACCATGTGTGCAAACCCCATCCGGATCCTACAGCCCAATGTCACTCAGGAAGAAGCCCTGCGCGCTTTTTCCTCGGCCGGGGCTTCCGCGCTCTATTGGCGAATCCGCAGCGGCCCTTTGCGGCGAATCGCGGACGTTTACGTGCCCTATTTCCTGTTTTGCGTCAAATGCACGGCCATGCCGCCGCGTCTGTTGGCCATGGATGCCGTGACGGCTCTTTGGACTTGTTCGAATTCCCGCAAATCCCGGGCGAGGGGGAACTCCTGACTCGCCCTAGCCGCAATCTGCTCGGGGCGGCGTTGAGCGAGGAGCGCGCGGCGGGGCTGCTGCGCGACAAAGTCTTGCGTGTGATCTTCCAGCAGGGGTTCTTCAAGTTGCGTGATCCGCGGATAGAGATCACCCGAGTCCCCTGCGAGCTCCACCTGCCTTATTGGCTTGGTTTCTATGAGCGCAGTGGTTCTGTCCGCTGTCGAGTCATGGATGCCATAAGGCGGCGGATGGAAGGGGCGAAAGCGTCTGCGTTTTTCGAGCAATGGCTTGCCGCCTGACACAACGAGGATGGACATGAGAGCGCTGGTTCGATGCCTGGCAACGGGGCTGTTGCTCTGCCGTATAGCAAGCGTGGGTGTGTTTGCTCAGGGCTGGCACCACCTCGGCAAAGTAGAGCGCGTCGAGGTATTTAAGGAGGGCCTCCAGGATGGCGCCGAGCTGACGGCCGGCGAGGCCAAGGTTCGAATTGCCCAGGTTTCGAACGGCATTATTCGTGTGCGAGTCGCTCCCAACGGACACTTTCCAAAGGATATCTCGTGGGCCCTGGCCGAGACGCCGGTGAACTCCATAGGCAGCCCTGTCCAGATCCACGATGGACAGAATGAGGTAAAGATGACGGCTGGCGCCGTCAGTGTGCTAGTCACCAAATCGCCCTTGCTGGTTACCTTTTCTGACCTCTCCGGAAAAGTTTTGCTCGCCGATGAGCCTGGCTTGCCCATGGCCTGGAACGGTCCGCAAGTGCATGTCTGGAAGCAAATGCCTGCCGATGAAAATTACTACGCTCTGGGTGACAAGGCCGGGCCGATGAACCGCCGCAACCGCACCTTCAGCAACTGGAACACCGACGAATTTGGCTGGCAGGAATCCTCCGACCCGCTCTACAAGACCATCCCTTTCTTCATCGGATTGCGCAAGGGCGCCGCTTACGGCGTTTTTTTCGACAATCCGTATCGAAGCTCTTTCGATTTTGGCAAGCAAGGACGCGACTACTTTTCCTTTGGCGCCGAAGGCGGCGAGTTGAACTATTACTTCATGGCCGGCCCCGAGCCCAAAAAAGTCGTGGAAGAATACACCGCGCTGACCGGACACACACCCTTGCCGCCGTTATGGTCGCTCGGCTACCAGCAATGCCGCTACAGCTATTATCCCGAGTCCCGCATCCGCGAGATTGTCAAGACTTTTCGTGAAAAGAAAATTCCCGCTGACGTCATCTACCTCGACATCGATTACCAGCAGGACTATGCGCCCTTCACCATCAATCGCGAGTACTTCCCCACGTTCGAAAAGATGATCTCCGATTTTCGCGCTCAGGGTTTTCACACCATTGTCATCACCGACCTGCACATCAAGAAAGACCCAAACCATGGCTACGCGCCGTACGATACCGGCATGAGGAACGACGTCTTCGTGAAAAACCCCGATGGGTCCGTTTTCGTCGGCAAAGTATGGCCCGGCGACAGTGTCTTCCCGGATTTCACTTTGACCCGCGCGCGCAATTGGTGGGGCAGCCTTTACAAGGATTTTGTCGCCATGGGCGTCGCCGGATTCTGGAACGACATGAATGAGCCGTCGGTCTTTCTCCGCGCGGACAAGACCATGCCGCTCGACACCGTCCACCGCCTTGATGACGGCACTACCGTTGACCATCGCGCCGCACATAACATTTACGGCATGGAAAACGCTCGCGCTACCTACGAGGGCTTGCTGAAACTACAAGCCGGGGAGCGCCCCTTCGTTCTCACTCGCGCGGCCTATCCCGGCGCCCAGCGCTATGCCGCCACCTGGACCGGCGACAACAGCAGCACTTGGAACCACTTGACGATGAGCACGCCAATGCTCGTGAGCATGGGAATCTCCGGAATGCCCTTGGTCGGTGACGACATCGGCGGCTTCGCCGGCTCTCCTCCTGCCGATTTGTTGACGCGCTGGTTCGAAGTCGGCGCGCTCAATCCTATCTACCGCGATCACACCGCCAAGGGCACCGCGGATCAGGAACCCTGGGTTCACGGCCCGGAGCACGAAGCCATTCGCAAGAAATATATTGAGCTGCGCTATCGTCTGATGCCGTACCTCTATACGGCCATCGAAGAAACCGCGCGGACAGGCATTCCTTTGATGCGCCCGCTTTTTCTCGAGTACCCGCAGGCAACTGAATTCTATGGTGACGATCGCGATTTTCTTTTTGGCCGAGATTTGTTTGTCGCTCCGGTGACTACAGAAATGCTGGATGCGGAAGACATTGCGCTTCCGCCCGGCGGTTGGTACGACTTTTGGAGCGGCGCGAGGCATGAACCGAGCGAGAGAATCCAGTTGCGTCCCCGCTTGCCTGAAATGCCCCTCTATGTTCGAGCGGGGGCCATTCTTCCCATGCAGCCGGTGGTTCAGAACACCGGCGAAACTCCGGCCGGTCCTCTGGAGTTGCGCGTTTATCCCGGAGAAGACTGTAGTGGTTCGCTCTATGAAGATGACGGCCACACCTTCGCGTACCAGAAAGGCGAAATCCTGCGCATCCGCTACTCCTGCGCGGCTTCACCCTCTGCCCTTACGATTACCAGCGGCATCGAAAGGAATGCCTATAAGCCCTGGTGGAACAGCACGGCATTGACGGTCTATGGCGCTGTCGATGCCCCAAAAGAGGTTCGCATCGGTGAGCGCGTCACCCGGGATTGGCGCTTCGACAGCCAAACGCACACCGTCACGCTCACCGTGCCGGACGCCTTAAAGAACTGGAGCGTCCGCCTCGCCTTTTGATTGTTAGGGCGGTCTGCTCAATTCACAGAAAAAATCGAAATGGATTCGGCTGGCACGGAGAGGCGTAACTCGCCTGCCGCCAATGCCCCTTTCGCTCCGCCACACAGCAGCGAGATAGACTCCGCATCCTCGACAGGTGTTCCTTGCAAAGGAATGTTCAAATCCCTCGTCTGGTCGGCATTGTTGAAAGCCACTACCAGGCGCTCTTCCGTCGACGCGCGCAGAAAAACATAGGAGCTCTCATCCGCGGCGAGATGCCACAGCTGTCCGCCGCGAAGCGCCTCATGCTCGCGGCGAATTCGCAACAATTCCCGCACGTACGAGAAAATCTCCTGCTGTTCGCGAGTTCGCCCGGCTTCTGTGAACGCGTTGTTCGTGTCCTCGGTCCATCCTCCGGGAAAATCGCGCCGGTTATCGGGATCGCCGCCTCCCGGCATGCCAATTTCGTCGCCGTAGTACAGTTCCGGAATGCCACGCAAGGTCAGCGTCAAAGCGAAGGCCAACTTCAACTTCGCGGGAGAACTGCCCTCCGCGCTGGCAAACCGCCGCACATCATGATTCGCAAAAAACGGCACCAGCAAGTCGGGGCGCGGATATGGAGCATCGTGTCGTAGCACGTCCGCAATGCGGCCGACCGGCGCATTCTGCAAGAGCACGTCCCGCAACGTGAAGAACATGGGGAAGTCAAAAACCGTCGTGAGCCCGCTGTCAACTCCGTCGTAGCGGCGCGCTCCGCCAACAAAAAACGAAGTCACGGTTGGGTCGGGATGAAACACTTCGCCGATGGTCGTCAAATTCGGATAAAAGCGTCGCAGTCCCGCGTGCCAATAAGCCCAAAATTTCCGGCCCACGTACGGGAAGGTATCCACGCGGTAGCCGTCCAGCCCGGAAATTTCCGCCCACCACCAGCTATTCTCGAGGAGGTATTCCGCAACCACGGGATTCTCGGTGTTCATGTCCGGCAGGATCCCGAAGAACCATCCTTCCGTAAGATTTCGTTTCATCCATGCGGGCGCGTGAGGATCAATCAGAGATTCGAACCTATCACTGGTCCGTGCCTGTCCGTCCGGCTTGCCGTAAAAGGTTTCCTTCAGGGGCGAAGACGAATCCAGGTGATGCTGCTTCGTGCCGTGGAACCAATCCGGCAGCGGCGGGCTTGCCACCCACGGATGGAGCGGCCCGACGTGGTTTGGGACGGCATCGAAGAAAATCTTCATTTTCTCTTTGTGCGCTGCCACGACCAGGTCCTGATAATCCTTCAACGAACCCAAGTGCGGGTCGATGGCATACAGATCCACAGCGCCGTACCCGTGATAATCCTGCGCTGCGCCGTTCTTCACCACCGGCGTGAGCCACAAAGTCGTTACGCCAAGGTCCTTCAGGTAGCCCAAATGATTCTGAATTCCGTGCAAGTCACCGCCGTGATACGCGCGCGGTTTTGTGCGATCGTGCGATCCCGGTGCGTCCGCCGGCTCGTCGTTCGTAGGATCGCCGTTGGCGAAGCGGTCCGGCATGATCAGGTAAATGACATCATCCGCCGACAGCCCTTGAAACCTTCTGAGCGTCGGCGCACGCGCTTCGAGCGGCAGCTCAAATGAAGTCCTGCCCTTCGGCGCCGCAATCCGGCAAACCACCGTTCCCGGCTTCGTGTCCGCGCCGATCTTCAGCCAAACAAAGAGATACTTCCCTCCCGCCGTGGCCTGTGTGCGCGAAACGCGTAGCGTCGGCAGATTGCACGACACATGCGTTGCCTCGAGGTCCTGCCCGGAAAGCAGAAGCATCACTTCCGGCGTGAATCCTAGCCACCAATTCGGTGGCTCGATCTTCGTTACCCTTACCGTTGAGTCGAGAGAGTTTTGTTGAGGTGGTGCGCCACGCGCGGGGCCGACCCAGCTCAATAGACAAGCAAGCGTAAACAGAAAGCTTTGAAGGAAATGTTTCTCCTGGAAAGGATCTTGAGAAGAGAGGGAGAACGTTTTCACGGCAAGAGCATAGGCAAAAACGGCGCGGCGCACCAGGGTCCGTACAAATCCCGGGTAGGCGCAAGCGTTCCGCTACTTTCGTTGTCTCTCGTCCCTGGTGAAGAGCAACTCCCCGAAAGCCTCCGGCACATGGAAATTCGGCGCACCCGTGCCCGTGGGTCGCCACGCCGAATAAAATCGCGGTTCCTCCCGTCCTTCGACGCGGTAGAAATTCACCCGCCACGTCGCGGCGGGATCAAAGCGTGCCACCAGGCACTGCACGGGTATGGCCAGCTCCGCGATCCATATCTTCGGTGCTTCATTGCGGACCACGCGCCGGCGCAATCCGCTCTTCAGGTCATGTTTTTCGCCGGGTGCGATGTCGAGATCAATCCAGAAGCCGTTGGGGCTCACCTCAAACTCTTTGTATCGGCGGAGACGCGAAGCATCCGGCTGCAGAAACACTTCGGCCACATCGCGATCCCAAAGCTGCTCCCTTCTCCCGTTCCGCTCGGCATCTGGGAAAACCGTGATGGTCCGGTATTTCGCCCGAAACCGCAAAAACAGAGTCTCGGTCGTCCACAACAATCGCACTTCGGTCTCGCGCTGAGCGTCCGCATCTTTCCCTTGCCAGTCGGCGTCGAAGCGCAGCGGCACGGCTCGTTCCCAGGAAGACGGCGCCGGGAATCGTTCCGCATCGAGCGGCTCCGCGATTTGAACCGCCACAGCCTTCCCCGGTTTTGAAAGCGCGTTCCGTTTTTTCATACCGTGAATCTCCGTCCCCTCCCGATTTTCTTCAACTGGAACTCTTTGCGCACCGCCCTTTTCGTTCATACGGGCCCTTCGATTATGCCGTGCTAGCATGGAATTTGGTGTTTGCACCGCCCGTTTCGTTTCGCCAAGGGCAAAGGGTCCCCCCCGAGGAGTGTGTAAATGATCGAGCCGGTCAACCAAGAATTCTCTACACTCGCGAAGCGGACGCCCGAAGAATTCAAATTCGTGAAGCTGCGTTCGGACGGCGGCGTCGTCCGTATGACCCTCAACCGCCCCGAGCACAATCTTCTCAACGAGGCCATGCTTCGGGAAATGGCCGACGGCATCGGCTACGCCGGTGAGCGCGACGACATCAAGCTGATTGTTCTCGATTCCGCCTGCAAAGTCTTTTGTGGCGGCATCGACGTCGGCGAATATACGTCCCAGCGTGTCTTCCAAATGCTCGACGCCTTCCACGCCACTTTCGCCGGCATGCTCGAACTCGGCAAGCCGGTCATCTGCGTCGTGAACGGTCCGGCCATCGGTGGCGGCGCGGAGCTCGCGGCTTTCGGAGACCTCGTTATTGCTACTCCCAAAGCGCGCTTTGCTCAACCGGAAATCAGCATCGGCGTCTTTCCGCCGCTTGCCTCCACCATCCTTCCTTTTCTGGTCGGGCCTAAAATCGCGCTTGAGCTTGTCCTCACCGGCGAACCCGTGACCGCCGAACGCGCCCTGGAGTTGGGCATGGTCAATCGCCTCGTCCCCGAAACACAACTTGAAAAAACTGTTGCCGATCTCGTGAATCGCATCAACAGCCACTCCGGGCCGGTGCTCACCATGGCGAAAAAGGCCATCCTCGGCGGCATGGGAATGTCGCTGCGCGACGGCCTCAAGCACTCCATGAATATCTTCCTCAACGAACTCTACCGCCTCGAAGATTCTCAGGAAGGTTTGCGAGCGCTGGTCGAAAAGCGCAAACCCAATTGGAAGAATCGCTGAAGCTCTCTCGCTTTCTGGTGTAGCCGGCTGCAAACACCTGCATTGACACTCCCTCACCCGCGGCTTACACTGAATTTTCAATTGGCAGCCGGGGAAGCGGGGAAGGCCGTGCGAATCGGCCGCGGTCCCGCCACTGTGATCGGCTTGAAGCAGCCGTAAGCCAGGCCACCCTCCCTTGGCGCAGCGGCCCGCGCTCTTCGCGAGAAAGGGCGAAGGCGGAAGCCCCCTAGAGTCTCGCGGGGCTTTTTCGTTTTTGGGGAAAATTCTCGCCAGAATCGTGGGGAACTGTTTGAGAAAATTGCCGCCGTCGCGTCTTGCTGTCCTGGCTTGCGCAACCCTGGTCGTTTTTTCCTGCGCTGCCGCCCCATCGCGCGCGCAAAGCGCCGCCCTCGCTTCTCCTACCGAGCCTCCCGCTTTTCGCGAGGTCAGCGATGAAACGGGCCGCAGCGTTAGAATCCCGCAGCCGGTTCGGCGCATCGTTTCCCTGGCGCCCAGCCTAACGGAAACCATCTATGCGCTCGGGCTCGAGGATCGCCTCGTGGGTGACACCGACTATTGCGACTACCCTCCCGAGGCGAAGAAAAAGACCAAGGTCGGCGGCGGCATCGATCCTAGCCTGGAGGTGATTGCTTCGCTACATCCCGATCTCGTTCTCGTCACCAAATCGTTCAATCGCCTCGAAACGACGCAATCTCTCGACAGACTGGGAATCTCCTCCTACGCGACCGACCCTCACACCATCGCGGATATCCTGTCTTCGGTAAAGACATTGGCCGATGTGCTCGGTGTCCCGGAAGCCGGCGCCTCGGTTGCCGAGGCCATGCAGCATGGTGTTGACGACCTCGAGCAACGCCTTGGCGGCCTGCCTCCCAAACACGTTCTCTTTGTGGTTTGGACGCAGCCCCTCATTTCCACCGGCAAAAACACTTTTCTCGCCGACGCTCTTCGCCATGCGGGTGCCGTTTCGATTGTTGCTTCGTCTCAGGATTGGCCCCAAGTGAGCCTCGAAGAGGTCGCTCGTTTGCAACCGGATTTTTTGGTATTTGCCGAGTCGCATTCCGGAGACGCCTCCCGCGAGATGGCCAGGCTCGCAAGGCTCCCTGGGTGGAAGATTCTCGGTGCCGTTCGCAATCACCGCTACGCGGTGGTCGGTGACGCGGTAAACCGTCCCGCGCCGCGCATCATTTCCGCCATCGAAGACCTGGCCCGCCAGTTGCATCCGCAAGCCTTCAGAGAAAAGTCCGATGACCCCGAGAAAGAACGCGAGAAGTCGAATCCGGCCTCTGACCCGATGGCCTTCCTGCTCGCTTCCCGTGTCCACCAGCGACTTCGCGCCCATCTCGGATCGACCGGAGGCTGGGCATGCGGCCGCTGACTTTCCGCAAACTCCTGTTTCAGTGCTTCTTCCTTTTGGTGATTTTGTTTTTTGTCGTCGTCGTGGCGTTGAAGTTCGGCGCCGTGCCCGTTTCGCTCTACGCTCTCGGCCGTGATTTGCTCCGCGTCATCCTCGGTCAGAGCAGCCAAATCTCGAGCGATTACGGCCTGATCATCCAGAACATCCGCTTGCCGCGCATCATCCTCGGCATCATTGTCGGAGCATCTCTCTCCGTTGCGGGCACCAGCTTCCAGGCGCTCTTGCGCAACCCCCTCGCCGATCCTTACGTTCTGGGAGTCTCGAGCGGCGCGGCCCTTGGCGCCATCCTCTCGCTCATCGCAGAACCTCACTTGGTGCTTCCTCCCGCGTTCGGTGCATTGCTTACGCCTTTGTGTGCGTTCCTCGGTGCCGCCGTGACGATCACGGCCGTTTATTTTCTCGGCCGCCGGCAGGGCCAGATTGACAGCAACACGCTTCTCCTCGGTGGCGTCATCACTGCCTCTTTTCTTTCCGCGGTCATTGTGTTCTTGATGAGCCTGGTGAACAGCAGCAACACCCGCGGCATGGTCTTCTGGCTGATGGGCAATCTTTCTACTTCCTTTCAGAAAAGCATCTACTGGTTTCTCGCCGCCGGCTTTTTCATTGCCATCGGCGTGATCTACTCGACCGCCAATGATTTGAATATTCTTCTCGCGGGAGAAAAAGAGGCCATGCATCTCGGCGTGGACGTTCGACACGTGCGCTTCCTGGTTTATCTCGCCGCTTCTCTTCTCACC
>Ga0209470_1002999_pt1 | contig 11771 bp, 12 predicted proteins | sample GraSoiAngelo_125_FD_185882 | JGI IMG/M metagenome (GOLD analysis project Ga0209470, IMG submission 185882) | Grasslands soil microbial communities from the Angelo Coastal Reserve, California, USA - 14_0927_05_40cm (SPAdes) (version 2) | ecosystem: Environmental > Terrestrial > Soil > Grasslands ... | reverse complement strand
GCTGTAGTTGATGACGGCGCTGCCGCCGACGATCAGGTTGATGTCCTGCGTCCACAGCGAGCCGTAGACGGTGGCGTTGCCGGTCACGTCGGTGAGGGACGGATCGTTCACCACCTTGGTGCGGCCCCGGACCAGGATCAGGCCGTTGAACGAGAGGTGGCCCTGGATGGTGAGATCGCCCTCGACGATCATGATGCCCGCGCCACTGGCATTCCCGTTGCCCTTGATCGTGACGCCGTCGTTGTTCGTGAAGTGGGTGATCTTCGGTGCGTCGTTCGTCCCGAAGGTGGCGTTGCCGTTGATCTGATTGTCGTCGTACGGCACCACGCCGGACAGCGCCAGCAGGTCATCGATGATCTGGTTCATCAGATCGATGCTCGGCGCCGCGGGCGAGGTGAGGATGCTCGGGGTGAGGGGCGAGAGCGAGAAGCCGAGGCCGCGAATGTTGTCCTTCTCCTGAGCGGTGAGGCTGCCGAGCGCCTCCTGGCGGTTGGCGTCGTTGCGCGTGGAGAGCCCCGGGACCGGCGGCGCCGGCCCGGCGCCGCCCGTGTAGTTGTGGTCGTTGCCGTCGATCGTGAAGGCGTCGCCCTGGAAGGTCGTGTTGGTGGCCTGGTCGGTGGCGAGGTAGATGGCGCCAGGCGCCGTCGAGGGGATGTCCGAGCGCACCACGTTCGCCACTACCACGTTGTGCACGCTCGCGATCCCGTTGGCGGTGGCGATGAATCGCCCGGTGTTGGCCGGGTCGCTGGCGCCCGCCACCGCCGTCACCGTATACGTGAAGCCGGAGACCGGCCCGAAGGCGTGCGAGCTGCTGCCCCAGGCGGTCGTCCATTGCCCCACCACGTCGTTCTGGAAGTTCACCACCCCGGGGCCGTTGACGCGCTGGAGGGCCTCCGCGATCCCTGACTCGGCCACGAAGTGGACCTGGCTCGCGCCGCGCGCCTCGCGCGTGGCCACGATGTCCGCGCTGGCCATGAGGGTGCTCGTGGCCGTAGCGACGATGAACGCCATCAGGGTGAACAAGGCGATCGCCATGGCGATTCCTGCCTCGCTGGGGCGACGACGGCTGCGGGGTGAGCGCATGGCGGGCAGGGGGAGCAACCCGGATGCCACCGCAGCCCCGCCGAGTGCCCGACTCACCCCGCCCGGCTGGCGCCGCAGAGCCCGCGAGGGCAGGCGGCATGTGCGCGGCACAAGTTGCGCACCGACCGTCACCACAGTGACGGCGGGGGCCGTCCAGCCGGCCGCGTCGTGGGACGCCACCGCGCCGTGCTATTAGAACGGCGCCCCATGCCGACCACCGTGCTCCGGCGCAGCGTCGCCCAGCTCTTCATGGTCGGGCTTCCCGGCCCGACGCTCGACCGCGCGACGCGCGCCTTCCTCGCCGAGCACCCGCCGGCCGGCGTCATCCTCTTCAAGCGCAACATCCGTTCGGCGGCCCAGCTCCGCCGGCTCACCGAGGCGATCCACGCGACCGGCGCCGGGGTGCGCCCGCTGGTCGCGCTCGACCACGAGGGCGGCCGCGTCGACCGGCTGCCCCGGCCGTTCACGCACTTCCCGCCCGCGGCGGTGGTCGGCGCGCGGGGTGACGCCCGCCTCGCCGAGGCGGTCGGCCACGCCATGGGGCGCGAGCTCCGCGCCGCCGGCATCGACCTCGACTTCGCCCCGGTGCTCGACGTGTGGTCGAACGCGCGCAACCGCGTGATCAGCGACCGCGCCTTCGGGACCGACCCGGCCCGGGTCGCCCGTCTGGGCGTCGCGCTCGCACGCGGGCTCGCGCGCGCCGGCGTGCTCGCGTGCGGGAAGCACTTCCCCGGGCACGGCGCGAGCGTCGGCGACTCGCACTTCGTCCTCCCGCGCGTCCGCCGCCCGCGGCGTGCCCTCGCCGCGGTGGAGCTGGCACCCTTCGCGCGCGCCATCCGCGCGGGCATCCCGGCGCTCATGACCGCGCACGTCCTCTACCCCGCGTTCGATCCGCGCCGCCCCGCCACGCTCTCGCCCGCCATCTGCCGCGACCTCCTGCGCCGCCGCCTCGGCTTCGGCGGGGTGCTCTTCAGCGACGACCTCGAGATGAACGCGGTGGCTGCGCGCTCGACGCCGGCGCGCTCGGCGGTCGCGGCGCTCGGCGCCGGCTGTGACGCGTTGCTCGTCTGCCAGTCGCTCGACGCGGCGCGCGCCGCGATGCGCGGTGTGGAGGAGGCGGTAGCGGAGGGCGCCCTCGCCGGCGAGGACGTGGCCAACGCGCTCGCCCGCATCGCGGCGCTCCGCCGCCGCATCCGATGGGAGGCGCCTCGCCGCGCGCCGTTGCCCGGCTGGCCCGCGCACGCGCGCCTCGCTCGGCGCCTGGGCGCGGCGTAGCCGGGGTCCGCGGGCTAGGGTCCTTGAGGACCTTAGTGCGCCGCGGCGGCGATCTCCTCCACCTGCAGCGGGACCAGGGCCGCCACCTGGCCGTCCACCAGTACGTCGAAGCGGTAGCGCCCCGGGCGCTCGAACTGCACGTGGTTCAGCGTCAGGACGTGGTCCATGCGGATCGCGTCCCCGAGGCCCCGCTGCTGCACGGTGAGCGCTCCCGGCAGCCGGAAGAGAATGCCGCCGTCGCTCGCCACCAGCTGGATCTCCACCTGGCGCGTGGTGTTCGCCTCCTCGGCCGCCGCCTCGAAGCGAATCACGAGCTGCATCTGCGGGTGCGTGGTGGGAAAGCTGCGCGCGAAGAGGGTGTCGAAGATGCCGAAGAGGTTGAGCTTGCCCTCGCGCGAGACGTTCGCCCCGTCGGCGAGGAGGGCGAGCTTCACCTCCATGCCATCGCCAGCGCTAGCGCCGCCGCTCGCGGCGCGGCTCGAGCGAGCGCTCCACGCGCCCCGCGCGGCGGCGGTCGCGGCCCGAGACCAGCCGCCCGAGGGCGCGCGCGAGCGGCTGGCGTGCCACGCCGCGCTCGGTCACGATCGCGGTCACCAGCTCCGCGGGCGTCACATCGAAGGCCGGGTTCGCCACGCCGACACCACTCGGTGCGATCTGCCGGTCGAAGACGTGCGTCACCTCGCGCGGCGCCCGCTCTTCGATCGGGATGTGGGCGCCGTCCGGGCAGGCGAAATCGATGGAGGAGATGGGCGCCGCCACATAGAACGGGATGGAGTGCCGGTGGGCGAGGACCGCGAGCGTGTAGGTGCCGATCTTGTTTGCCACGTCGCCGTTGGCCGCGGTGCGGTCGGTGCCGACGATGACGCAGCTCACCCGCCCGCCCTGCATCAGGTGCCCCGCCATGTTGTCGGTGACCAGCGTCACCGGGATGCGGTCCCTCTTGAGCTCCCACGCCGTCAGTCGCGCGCCCTGGAGGAAGGGCCGCGTCTCGCAGGCGATGACCGAGGGGCGTTTGCCGGCGTCGACCGCGGCGCGCACGATGCCGAGCGCGGTGCCGTACCCGGCGGTGGCGAGCGCACCGGCGTTGCAGTGGGTCAGGATCGTCGCGCTGTCCTCGAGGAGTGCCGCGCCGTGCGCGCCGAGGCGCCGGTTGGCGGCCACGTCTTCGTCGTGGATGGCGAGCGCCTCGCGCTCGAGGAGCGTATGGAGCGTGTCGCGGGAGCGGCGGAGGTTGCGCGCGAAGACCCGCCGCATGCGCTCGATCGCCCAGAAGAGGTTGACGGCCGTCGGCCGCGTGGCGGCGAAGGTCCGGCACAGGCGCTGGAAGTGGCGCTCCGGGTCGCCGCGCAGCGTGCGCGCGCCGAGCGCGATGCCCATCGCGGCGGCCACGCCGATCGCCGGGGCGCCGCGGATCACCATGTCCTTGATGGCTGCTGCCACGTCGCGGTGGTCGCTGTAGACGCGGTAGACCTCGCGCGTCGGGAGGAGACGCTGGTCGAGCATCACCACGCGTCCGTTGCGCCACTCGATGGCCCTGACCGCCATGCGCGCCGCCTCACGCGAGCATAGCCGAATCACGCGCGGCGCAACACCCTTGACCCGGCGCCCGGGGCCCCGTTATCGTCCGCCCCCACCGTGAGCGACTTCAGCCAATCCTACTCGGTCGAGATCGCGGGCTCGCTGGAGGACTGCTTCGCGGTGCTCACCGACTTCGACGCCTACCCGTCGTGGTCGGGTCCGGTGACCGAGTGCCGCGTGCTGGAGCGGCATCCGGACGGGCTCCCCAAGCGGGTCGCCTTCAGCCTCGACATGATGCTCAAGATCGTCCACTACACCCTCGACTACGAATACGAGCCGCCCCGCGGCGGGCGCTGGCATCTGGTCGAGAGCCCCGACGTGAAGGACGTGCACGGCTCGTACGTGTTCGAGCCGGCAGGCCCGCGCACCAGGGCCACCTGCACGCAGACGATCGACATCGGCTTCTGGGTCCCCGGCCCGATCCGCCGCCCGCTCGAGCACAAGGCGCTGCGCGACTCGGTCGAGGAGTTCAAGAAGGCGGTCGAGGGGCGCGCGCGCAAGAAGGCGGCTCGCGCCTGACGATGCTCGGCGCCCCCGCGCTGCTCGACCTGAAGGAGTTCAGCGAGCAGGCGGCGCACTACGCGCCCAAGCTGGCGCTCGCCGTCCTGCTGCTCGCGGCCGGCATCCTCTTCACGCGCGGCGTTCGCGCGGCGACGCGCCTCGCGCTCCGCCGCGCCACGATGCGCCCGACCACGCGCGATCTCGCGGTCCGCATCGCCGGGGGCGCAGGCTGGGTGCTTGTCCTGAGCATCGTCCTCTCGACCCTCCAGCTGCAGACGATCGTCCTCGGCCTCTCGGGCGTGCTGGCCCTCATGAGCGCAGCCTTCGTGAGCTCGGCCTCGGCCACCAGCAACGATATCATCGCCGGCTTCTTCCTCGCCGCGGACCGCGACATCGAGATCGGCTACCGCGTGCAGGCGGCGGGCGTGCAAGGCGTCGTGCGCGAGATCGACTTCCGCAAGACGCGCATCATGGACGACGCCGGGCACCTGCACGTGATCCCGAACCGCCTGATCGAGGGCGCGGAGTGGATCGTGCTGGAGCGGTGACGGGTCGCCGGCTTCGTGCTACCACCCCTGCCCGGGGGCCACTTGCCAGAAGCTCGATCCCCTCCGCCTTCGAGCACCTGAAGGACTCGAGCGAGGAGCCCGAGGTCATGACACCGACCGAGCTGACGCAGATCCGCCAAGGTACCGCCCCGAGCTGAAGTCGGCCCGAGCGAACGGTGCTGCGGGGAGGCGCCGAGGTCTAGCGGTCCCGGCGGCCGGCGAAGTTCCCGCGGGGGCGATCGCCGCCCGAACGCTCGCGTGCTTCGCTCACGTTGAGCGTGCGGCCATGCAGCTCGTGACCGTTGAACGCCGCGACCGCCTTCTCGGCCTCGCCCGCCGAACCCATCTCGACGAAGCCGAAGCCCCGGGACCGGCCGGTGGCGCGGTCGGCGATCACCGTTGCCGACTCGCAGCTTCCGGCCTGCGAGAACAGCGCCTCGAGGTCGGCGCTGCTGGTGTCGAAGGAAAGGTTGCCGACGAACAGCTTCTTGCCCATCTGTGACTCCTCACCCCGCAAGGGGTCTCTTGAATTTCGTCACGTTGCCTGGGCGAGAGGCCGACGGCTGGAAGACGGCGGGGTCACGCGCAAACAAACGGACTGGCGCACAAATCTACACTGATCGAGTCGTTCGGGCAACCACATCAGTGCGTTGTGTGGACGGGCTGAAGCGTCCGGCGTCCACTCGACACGGGGTGGCCGGACCCGCCGCTACTGGGAGCGGCCTGAGCGGTCGAAGATCAGCTGGGCCCCGCACTCGACGCAGAACACGGACTGCCGCCGGCGGGAGGCGGCGTGCTTCGCCTCGTCGCAGTGCCCGGTGGCCAGCCGCGCGTTCACGACGCCGCCACACTGCGGACAATGGGGGACCGGCGAATTCGCCCGCCGATGGTTCATGTTGTCGCACGGGGTCGACGGTCGGGAGGGACGCATCATCGGGCTGCACATCCGGTGAGCTGTCGCCGCAGCGACCCGGCATCCAGCCCGAGGGCCTCGCACAGGTTCTCGAAGTTGAACGGCCACCCGCGATCCGTGCTCGTGAGGTACGCCCTCGCTTCCTCGAAGGCCTTGCGGTCGCGGGGCCCAGGGGCGCCGGCCGCCCGCCGATTCTTCGATCCCTGGCAGTCGTCGATGACCGTCTGAAGGACGGCCAGCATGAGCCGCTTCTGCGGTTCGATCCGGTGCGCGCCCGCCTTGCGGAGATATTGCACGGGCAGCATCACGTGGATCATCGGGGTTGTCTCGCGCGGCCCTTGGTCGAGCGCCGAGGAGTCGCAACTGTATCCCGCCAGACGATCCCGACGCAAACGGCGGATTGACGCTGATCGTGGCTGAGAGTAATATTTTGTGGTCTTGTCTGAGGTGAGGCCGGAAATGATCCGCTCTCACTCTCGCGACCGCCTCGCGCCTGGAAGGCCTCCGCGCGGTTGGCGCCTGGACCAGGCCGCAGGGGGCACGATGAGCATTCCACGGCGTCCTTTTCTCCCACACTCGAACGTCGGCCAGTCATCGCGCGGCCGTCTGAACGGTCCGATCCTTGCCGTGGGGCGGCGGGTGCTGGTCACCTGTTCGAGCGAGGGAGCGCGTCGCGTAACGCTGACCGACAGCACCGGCAGCACGGCGCTCGCGACGCTCGCGGACGGGGCGGAAGTCGAGATCCTCGCGTGGCAGCCGCGAGGACCGGGTGGGACGCGCTACCGGATCCAGCCCACCGCGGGCGCCGTCCAGGGATGGCTCAGCGCCGCGAACCTGCGCGCGCCAGCGGTTCCCGCGCCGCCTCTAACCGTTGGCACGTTTGCGACTCCAACCAACGGCCGGGGGCAACAGGCGACCCCACCTGCCGTCGCGCCCAAAGCTTCACCGCGTTCCCCGGCGGGCAGGCGGTCGCGGAGGAAGACGAGCAGGCGTGCACCGTGAAGCGCGTCGTGGCCATCGCCGAGGAACACGCGGTGGTGTGATGCGCTACCCCGCCGCGCGCTCGGCGGCCCCCAGCGGCAGCCCCTGACGCTCGAGCCAGCGTGTAACGAGGGCGATCGACCAGAGCCGCGCCGTGTGATCGCGTGCGCCGCTCCGGTGCTCCTTCAGGAGGCGCACGACCATCTCCCGCCGGAAGAAGCCGTGGCTGGCGATGCGGGCGGGGGTGAGGGCCTCGTCCAGCCAGGCCGACCAGGCGTGCCGCGGGGGCGCCGGGCTCGAGTGTGCGGCCCGGAGCGTCGCGGGGGGCAGCAGCCCGGCCAAGGCGCCGCGCAGGAGGAGCTGGCGCTCGGCCGCGCTGGCGCGCAGCGCCGCCGGCACGGACGCGACGAACTGTGCGATCCGATGGTCGGCGAGCGGCAGGCGGAGGTCGAGCCCGGCCGCGGCGGCGCGGGCTGCGACCGCGCGTGCGGGCAGGCGCAGGGTCAGCTCCGCGTAGTGGATCGTGTCGGCCGGGTCGGTCGCGCCGGCCGACGCCGCGTCCGCAAAGAGCCGGCCGAGCGTGTCCCACGGACGCGCCTCCCCGAGGACGGCGAGCGTCTCCGGCGTATACAGCGCCTCGCGCTCCTCGGGAAGCACGTGGCTCACCGCGCGCGCGTACATCTCGAGGGGCCCGAGCCGCTCGGCCTCGACCAGGTGGCGCAGGCGCGCGGACCGGCCGGCTGGCACCAGACGGGCCCACAGCTGCGCGCCCTCGCGCGCGAGCGCGGGCAGCGCGCGATAGCGGCGGACGCGTTCCAGCGCGCGCGCGGGCGGTGAGCCGCCGAAGACCTCCTCGCCGCCCACGCCGGCGAGGAGGACGTCGACCTCGTCCCTCGCGCGCGTCGCCGCGAGCTGGAGCGCGGCCACCTCGAGCCCGCCGATCGGAGCGCCGTGGGCGGCGAGCAGGGCGTCGAGCGCCGCCGGCCAGTCGGGCGTCGCGCCCACCGCCACGTGGTCGACGCCGGCGCGCGCGGCGTGCTCCGCCGCCGCGCCGAGCTCCTGGTCGCCGTCCGCGAAGGCCGCCGTGTAGGCGCGCGCGGGCAGTCGGCGATCCGCCGCGGCGAGCGCGAGGAGAGCCGCCGCGTCGAGTCCGCCGGAGAGAAGGAGACCGCTCACCCTCCCCGCCTGGCGGAGCCGGAGCGCCTCGAGCACCTGCTCGCGGATCAGGCGCGGCAGATCGGCGCGCTTGAGGAGGCGCTCGGGGAAGGTGAGCTGCCAGTAGCGTTGTGTGCGCAGCCGCCCGTCCTCCCACAAGCCCATCTCGCCGGGGCCGAGCTGGCGGATGGCGGCGTAGACCGTGGAGGGTGGCGGCACGAGGCCAAAGGTCACGAACGTCTCGAGCGCCGCCGGATCCCAGGCGCTGACGAGCGCGGGCAGCGCCGCGAGCGCGGGCAGGCTCGAGGCGGCGGCCAGCCGCCGGCCGTCGGCCGCGTAGTAAAGGGGAACGAGGCCGAGCTGGTCGCGCGCGAGGAGGAGCCGCTGGAGCCGCTCGTCCCAGAGCGCCACCGCGAACGCGCCGCGCAGCGCCTTCACGCACTGCACGCCGCGCTCCTCGTAGAGGTGGACGACCACCTCGGCGTCGTCGCGGGTCGCGAGCGCGTGGCGGCCGACGAGCCCCGTGCGCAGCTGCCGGGCGTTGTAGACGTCGCCCGCCAGCACCGCGTGGACGGTCTGCTTCTCGTTGGTCGCGACCGCTAGCGGCGGCTCCATGTGCGCGAGCACGAGCGCACGGCCGGCGGCGTCCGCACCCGACCACGCGGTCGCGGGAACGGCAACGTCGCCCCAGTCCGAGCAGACCAGCAGTCCGCGCATCAGAGCCCGCGCGATGTGATCTCCACGTCGCCTTGGACGACGGCCATCCGGTACTCGACGCCGCCCGTGCGCAGCACCGCGTGCAGGCGGAAGGCGTCGTGCTCGAAGTGGAGCACGGTCGGCCCGCCGGAGCGCGGCACGAGGGCGTAGCCGAAGACGAACGGCAGGCGGACGGAGGCCGCGAGCGAGATCACCGGCGCCGGCCGCCGAGCCCCGTAGCGCGCCGCGTACCAGCCCTGGGGGGCGGGCGTCTCGACAGCGCCCGTCATGCGGACGTCGCGCACCCCGGCGGGGACGATCGCGACCGCGGCGGCGTCGGAGCGCGAGGCGACGAAGGCCGGGCGGCCGTGGCAGGCCGCCACCAGCCGGACCTCGGGGTGGAAGTGGATGAACGACTCGACGTCCCACTGGCCGCTGCCCAGTATCTCGTCGCACACGAGCCAGAAGCGCCCCGGGAGGCAGAACACCCGCCGGCGATGGTTCAGGCGGAGGTCGAGCGCGAGCCGCGCGAAGCCGTCGTGCGTGCCGGAGAAGTAGAGGAGGCCGTCGCGCACCACCCAGTGCACGTCGGAGACGACGGGAATACGTCCGTTGGCGCGTTGCTCAGCGCCGGCGACGCTCACCACGTTGTGGGCGCGCGTGCTGTGGAAGTACTCCGCCCACGGCGCCGGCTCCTCGCCCCCCACCCCGGCATCGACGATGATCCGCATGCCGCCGACCGAGAGCTCGTAACCGAACGCACCGTCGTGCCCGTCGGCCGGCGGGCTCTCGCCGTCGAGGAGGAGCACGTCGCCCGTTTCGCCGGGCAGGACGTAGAAGCCCGTGCGCCGAAGCGCGCGCGCCTCCACCCCCTCGCGGCGGCGCGGGAGGTGCGCGTGCGTGCGCCGGCCGGCGTCACCCACCACGAGGAGCGGCCAGACGCCGGGGAGATCGCCGGGCGGCGCGAGGTCGGGCTCGTGGAGCACGATGGCCGCGGTGGCGAGGAGCTCGCGGGCCGGCCGCGCCACCCCGAGCGCCGCATCGTGAAAGACCGGGATCTCGCCATCGGGATGGATGATCCGGGCGAGGAAGTCGGCCATGGCCTTCACGCGCTTGCGCGCCCAGAGCGGCACGTCGTCGTTGGCCGCGAGCAAGATGGCGATCACCTCGAGGTAGTCGGCGAGCACGAGCCCGTGCGTCGCCGGGCTGCGGCTCCGGTGCCCGCCGTCCTCGTTCACCTGCTCGCGGAGCTGTGCCCACAGGATCCCCGCGCCCGCCTCGAGCCAGCCGCGCGCCTCCATGCCATCGAAGAAGCGGCCGGCCATGAAGAGGGCGCGGCCGGCGGCGATCAGGCGATGGTCGGCGGGCTGGCCGGCGACCGCCCCGGCGAGCGCCGCGGCCTGCGCCTGCAGGCTCTCGAGCACCGCCCGCCGCTGTGCGGGGTCGGCCCGCAGCTCCGCAGCGAAGAAGGCGTGCAGATAGAGGAGGTTCGGGATGCGCCGCGCCAGCGCCCGCGGCGCCCACGCCACGCCGCGGGGCTCGCCCGCGCCCGCGATCCACTCGCGCACGAGCGCTGACGCCACGTTGTATGAGCGCCGGCGGGCGTCGGCGCTGGGCGCGAGCGCTGCCGACACACCGAGCGCCATCAGGTCGTCGAGGCTGTTCAGCTCGACGAGCCAGGCCTGCGAGAGCCCCGCAGGGCTCCAGTCGATGCGCCCGGGGAAGCCGACGGTGCGCCCGAGATGCGTGAAGCGCCGCCCGCGCACGGCATCGGCCCGCTCGAGGAGCGGCTTCGCCGCCGCCAGGTGCGGGCGCCCCAGGACCGCCAGCCCGGGCAGGAAGGTCTGCCCGTAGCGGACGCGCGGCTCGGGCCTCTTCGTCCACCCAGGAGCCGAGAAGAGCGAGCGCAGTCGCCCCGGGATGCCCGCCGGCCGAACAGCGGGCTGCTCGGCGCGCCGCGTGGCACGCAACGGATCCACATCCACCACGACCCCCACCTCCCCCCTACGCGCCCGCGCACTGTAGCAGCCGGCGACCGAAGGTCAACGGCTGGCGGTGTCATCGCGCGACCCCGCGCCCGGGCCGCGCCTACCCGCCCTCAGGCAGCGTCCGAGCTCCGCGCGCCGTTGCGCTCGCGCGCGTCGCTGCGCCACGCGGGCACGAGCGCCCACGTGTCGCGGGCGACGTCGCGCAGCGAGCGCACGACGACCACCACCGCGCCGAGTGCCACGAACCCCACCACGACGGGCACCGAGATGGCCCCCGCAGCGATACGGGGCACGACACGCCACGGGCGCCAGCCTTCACCACCGTCCCTGATCATTGCGCCCTCCCGGGTTGCAACGTTGTCGGAGCGCGTCTTTTACTACCGGCCCTTCCTGCCGAGCAAGGTGCGGTGCGGTAGAGCCGCAGCCGCCCGGAGCCCCCGGCCTCAGCGCGTGCGAACGGGGAGATCGAGCCGGACCGCGTCGTAGGCGACCGACGAGCAAGGTTGTCGAGCCGCAGGCACGGGGCGTCGTTCTGTGTCACCTCGGAGCGATCGCGTCCCTGCCGGCGGTTTCGCGCGACATGGGGCGGGAGTGTGCGGGGTAACCACGGTCGCGCGCGACAGCCGCTCGCCGCCGTCTTGCGCTGAGATTCGGTCGGCTCTACAAGCCGGGCCCTTCCATGTTCCCGCTGCACGACGTGCGCCGCCGCCCGGTGCGGAGCGCCCTCACCGCCGCCGGGATGGCGATCGGGGTGGCGGCGCTCGTGCTCCTGGGCGGGCTCGCCGAGAAGCTCGGCCGCCTGGTCGAGGGTGGGCGCGACTTCGCCACCGGGCAGATCACGGTGAGCGGCTCCGGCACCGGTGCGGTGACCGGCATGACGCGCGGCGGGCTCCTCTCCCGTGAGCAGCTCGCCGCGCTGGGCGCCGTCCCGGGCGTGGCGCTGGTCGCGCCGCTCGTGATGTTCCCGCTCTCGGACGCGCCGGCCACTCTTCCCTTCACGCTGGCGCCGCTCGTCTTCGGCGCCGACCTGGTCGCCCTCGAGCGCAACCGGCA
>Ga0209470_1002996_pt1 | contig 11780 bp, 8 predicted proteins | sample GraSoiAngelo_125_FD_185882 | JGI IMG/M metagenome (GOLD analysis project Ga0209470, IMG submission 185882) | Grasslands soil microbial communities from the Angelo Coastal Reserve, California, USA - 14_0927_05_40cm (SPAdes) (version 2) | ecosystem: Environmental > Terrestrial > Soil > Grasslands ... | reverse complement strand
GCGAGCGCAATGCCGGCGAGCGCTGCGCCGACCAGCGCCTCGACCACGGAGAAGCCGCCGGGCCGCCGGCGGCCTGTGGCGGGCCTGCTCACTGGACCCTCACGCGGCCGCGCTGGTTGACGATCACGCTGCGCGTCCGCGCGCCCGCCGCGAGGGTGATGGTGGCGTTCTCGGCGCTGCCGAGCCCGCCGAAGAGGACGCGGCTGCGCCCGGGGAGGGCCGCGAAACCGACCCCCGGCGGCAGCCGCCGCGTCTCGAGCAGCGCGCCCGCCCGGTCGCGCGTCTCGCACAGGGCACGCGCCGGATCGAAGCGGACCTCGATGGAGGCGTCACCCGAGAGCGCGATGCCGCGCGCCAGCCTGAGGGCGGTGGCCACCTCGCGGGCCGCGCCGGCGAGCCGGGCCGTCTCGACCAGCGCGACGAGCCGGACGACCCCGACGCCTGCGAGCACCATGGCCAGCCCGAGGCCGACCACGGCCTCGAGGAGCGTGAACCCGTGCGCGCGCTGCGTACCCGCCTCCTCCGCGGCACGCCGGCGGGCGGGACGACGCGTGCGGCACTCGCTTGCTACCCGGCGCCGCTGGCTGAGGCAAGCCCCCCGGGGCGCGTCCCGGATCGGCCTACCCGAGACGCCAGGGTACCGTCAGCGCGGGGCGGTAGAGCGCGAGCACGGCGCCCAGGGCGAGGAAGGGGCCGAAGGGGATCTCGGTGCGGCGCGCCGCGCGCCGCACAAAGGGCAGCACGGCGCCGGCGCCGAGGCGGTGCGCCACGCGCCGCATGCGCCAGCGGCCGCGGCCCGTGAAGAGGACCGCGAGGCCGGCGAGCGAGCCGGTGAGCGAGGCGACCACGAGCACGACCGGGATCGCCTGCCAGCCGAGGAAGGCCCCGATCATGGCGAGCAGCTTGACGTCGCCGAAGCCCATGCCCTCGACGCCGGTCAGGCGCTCGTAGGTCCAGGCGACGGCCCACAGGACGCCGCCGCCGAGGATGGTGCCGGCGAGCGCGTCGAGCGGTCCGATGCGCCCCGGCAGGAACGCGGCGCCGAGCCCCACCACGATGCCCGGCAGGCTCACCTCGTCGGGGATGAAGCGGTGATCGAGGTCGATGAAGGTGACGAGGAGGAGCGCCGCGGTGAAGAGGAAGGCGACCGCCGCCTCCGCGCTCGGTCCGAAGCGGGCGAGTGCCAGCACCGCGAGACCCCCCGTCGCCGCCTCGACCAGCGGATAGCGCGCCGAGATCGGCGCGCGGCAGGCGCGGCAGCGGGCGGCGAGCAGAAGCCAGGACAGGAGGGGGATGTTGTCGCGCCAGGCGATCGGCGTCCCGCAGCGCGAGCAACGCGAGCCCGGGCGCACGAGCGACTCGTCCTCGGGGAGGCGGTAGATGCAGACGTTGAGGAAGCTCCCGACGCAGGCGCCGACCACGAAGGCGAGGCCGAGCAGCAGCCAGCCGCCGTCTTCGGCGCGCATGGAAAGCGGCGACGTGCTGGACAGCACCGCGGGCACGGTTACCCTGGCCTCCGGGAGGCGGTCAAACCCGAGCAGCGGGGGACGCGCCCGCAGCCCGTCCCCCGCCGATGGCAGCCCGATTGCGAGCGTCTTACGAGCAGACCAGGTTGGGGCTCCCGGGGCTCGGGTTGCTCGTCCAGGTGCAGCTCACGGTCGCGCTCGGGTGGCTCGTGGTGAGCGAGAAGCTGGTCGCCGTGCCGGTCGTGGTGCAGGTCACGCCGCCCGAGCCGACGAAGCCCGGCAGCGAGCCGCACGCGCCCGTGGCGTACGTGTTGTTGTCCACGAAGTACGCCTCCTGCGACGTCGCCGCGTTGCGGGCGTCGGCCGCGACGCGGGCGTTGAAGCCGCGCGAACGATACGCCGAGAACTGCGGGATCGCGATCGCGGCCAGGATGCCGATGATCGCCACCACCACCAGCAGCTCGATCAGCGTGAAGCCCCTCGCTCGCCTTCGCTCCCTCCTGGTCGATGTCGTCCCCATGTGTCCTCCCCTGGGGCGGGATTGGTTGCCGTCCTCAGTCAGACGTCATCCGTCCATGACCGCGCCCAGCTTGAAGATGGGCAGGTACATGGAGATGACGAGACCGCCGATCACCACGCCGAGGAAGAGGATCACGGCCGGCTCGAGCAGGGACATCAGGTTGGCCACCATGTTGTCGACCTCGTCCTCGTAGAAGTCGGCGATCTTCTGCAGCATGTTATCGAGGGCGCCGGTGGTCTCGCCGACGCTGATCATCTGGCACACCATGGGCGGGAAGACCTTGCTCTCGGTGAGCGGGTCGGCGATCGTGCGCCCGGCTTCGATGCTCTGGCGGGCGTTCATGATGGCGTACTCGACCACCTTGTTGCCGGCCGTGCGGGCGGTGATGCTGAGCGCGTCGAGGATGGGCACGCCCGAGGAGACGAGCGTGCCGAGGGTGCGCGTGAAGCGCGCCACGGCCGACTTCCGGATGAGGGGCCCGAAGATCGGCACGCGCAGCAGGAAGCGGTCGATCGCCACGTGGCCCTGCTCGGTCTTGTACGCGTAACGAATGGCGATCGCGGCGATGATCGGGATCGCGACCAGGTACCAGATGTGGTCGATGGTGAAGTGCGAGAGGTTGATGACGAACTGCGTGGGAGCGGGCAGCGCGTGCCCGAAGCTCTCGAACACCTCGGCGAAGACCGGGATCACCCAGATGAGGAGGACCGCGGTGACGAGGATCGCCGCCGCCACGATGCACGACGGGTAGATCATCGCGCCCTTGATCTTGCTTTTCAGCTTGACGGCCTTCTCGAGGTAGTTCGCGAGGCGGACGAGGATCGTGTCGAGGATGCCGCCGATCTCGCCCGCCTGCACCATGCTGGTGTAGAGGTCGGCGAAGATCTTGTTGTGCCTGCGGATCGCCTCGGCGAGCGTGGTGCCGCTCTCGACGTCGTCCTTGACGGTGCTGATGGCGCGGCGGAACGGCTTCGAGTCCGTCTGGGCGGCGAGGATGGCGAGGCACTGCACGATGGGCAGCCCGGCGTCGATCATGGTGGCGAACTGCCGCGTGAAGACCACGATGTCGCGCGCCTTCACGGGCGAGCCGAAGGTGGGCATTGGGATGTCGAAGTCGAGGCCCTTGCCCTTCTCCTTGATACGCGACGGCTGCGGCTGGATGCGCTGGCTGCGCAGGCGGATGATCACCGCCTCGCGGCTCGTCGCCTCCATCTCCCCCTTGAGCGTCTCGCCCTTCGGCGACACGCCCTGCCAGCGGTAGACCGCCATCGTCCCCTCCGTCAGCCGACGCGCCGCGCCGTCTGCTGCCCGAGCATCATGCGGATCTCCTCGATCTCGGTGGCGTTGCCGATTGCCTCCTCGGCCGTGATGAGGTTCCGCTGCACCAGGGCGATGAGCGCCTGGCTCATGGTCTGCATTCCGAACTTCGACTGACCCACCTGCATCTGCGAGTAGATCTGATGCACCTTCTCCTCGCGGATCAGGTTGCGGATGGCGGTGTTCGGGATCATGACCTCGGCCGCCAGCACGCGGCCGCGCCCGTCCCGGCGCGGGACGAGCTGCTGCGAGATCACGCCCTGGAGGACGAGCGAGAGCTGCGCCCGCACCTGCGACTGCTGGTGTGGCGGGAAGACGTCGATGATCCGGTTGATGGTCTGCACCGCGGAGTTGGTGTGCAGGGTCGAGAACACGAGGTGGCCGGTCTCGGCGACCACCAGCGCCGCCTCGATCGTCTCGAGGTCGCGCATCTCGCCGATCAGCGCGATGTCGGGGTCCTGGCGCAGCACGTGCTTGAGGGATTGCGCGAAGCTCTGCGTGTCGGAGAACACCTCGCGCTGGTTCACGAGGCAACCCTTGTGCTCGTGCACGAACTCGATCGGATCCTCGACCGTGACGATGTGCTCGTGCCGCTCGCGGTTGATCTTGTCGATCATGGCGGCGAGCGTGGTCGACTTGCCGCTGCCGGTGGGGCCGGTCACCAGGACGAGACCGCGCGGCAGGGTGGTGAGCTCCGGCACCGAGGGCGGAACCCCGAGCGTCTGCAGCTGCGGCGTCTGGTGCGGGATCATGCGGAAGGCGCCGCCGACCGCACCCTTCTGGAGGTAGAGGTTGCCGCGGAAGCGGCTCACCCCCTTGATGCCGAACGAGAAGTCGAGCTCACTCTCCTCCTCGAATTTCTTCTTCTGAGCCTCCGTGAGGAGGCTGTAGGTGAGGTTCTTGGTGTCGGTCGCGGTGAGCGGCGGATGGGCCAGCGCGAGCAGCTCGCCGTGGAGGCGGATCATCGGCGGGCTGTTGGTCGTGAGGTGGAGATCCGACGCCCCCCGCTCGATCATCTCGTGCAGGAAGGCCTCGATGGACGGCATGGCACCCGGGAAAGCAGGGGGCGTGCCACCTGCGACCCCTCGGCCGGCCGCGCCGCCCGGCCGCTAACGCCGTCAGCTTTGTGTCGGGGCGTCGCGGGGTGAAACGCCGTTGGAACAAAATCGTACGCGGGACTAGTCGGGCATGGTGACGCGCACGATCTCTTCGATGGTGGTCGCGCCCCCCGCCACCTTGGAGAGGCCGCTCTGCCGGAGGGTCTTCATCCCGGCCGCGATCGCGGCGCGCTTCAGATCGAGCGCGGTCGCCCCGGCCAGTATCTGCTCGCGCAGCTCGTCGCCCATCGGCATGACCTCGTAGAGGGCGATGCGGCCCTTGTAAGTGGTGCCGCCGCAGGCCGTGCACCCGGCGCCGCGGTAGACCGTGAACGGCTCGCCCGTCCAGCCGAGCTCGTGCAGCACCTCGGGCCCCACCGGATGCTCCTCCTTGCACTGGGCGCAGATCACGCGCGCCAGGCGCTGGGCCATGATCAGGTTGATCGAGCTCGCCACCAGAAAGGGCTCGACCCCCATGTTGAGCAGCCGGTTCACGGTCGAGGGCGCGTCGTTGGTGTGCAGCGTCGAGAGCACGAGATGGCCGGTGAGCGCGGCCTTGACGCCGATCTCGGCGGTCTCGAAGTCGCGGATCTCGCCCACCATGATGACGTCCGGGTCCTGGCGCAGGAAGGCACGCAGCGCGGCCGCGAAGTTGAGGCCGATATCGTCGTGCATCTGCACCTGGTTGATGCCCACCAGGTTGAACTCGATCGGATCCTCGGCGGTCGAGATGTTGGTGCTCACCTTGTTGAGCTCGGCGAGCGCCGAGTAGAGCGTGGTCGTCTTGCCGCTGCCCGTGGGCCCGGTCACCAGCACCATGCCGAACGGCTTGTAGATGGCCTCCTTGAAGTGCTTGAGGGCCGCCTCCTCGAAGCCGAGCTTGGTCATGTCGAGCTGGAGGTTCGACTTGTCGAGCAGGCGGAGCACCACCTTCTCGCCGAACATGGTGGGCAGGACGGAGACCCGGAAGTCCATCTCCTTGTTGCCCGTGAGCTTCATCTTGATGCGGCCGTCCTGGGGGAGACGGCGCTCGGCGATATCGAGCTGCGCCATCACCTTGATGCGCGAGGTGATCGCGTTCTTGAGCTTGAGCGGCGGCTGCATGATCTCGTAGAGCACGCCGTCGATGCGGAAACGGACGCGCAGCATCTTCTCGTACGGCTCGACGTGGATGTCGCTCGCGCGCTTGCGGATGGCGTCGGTCAGGAGCGCGTTCACCAGCCGGACGACGGGCGCCTCCTCGGTGGCGCGCTCGAGCTCCTTGAGATCGATTTCGTCCTCGTCACGGAGGACCTCGACGGATTCGTTGCCGAGCTGCGAGAGCACCTGATCGTAGTCGCTCTGGCGGTCGTAGTAGCGCTCGATGGCGTGCTGGATGACGGTGGGGGCGGCGACCGCCACCTTGACGTCGTAGCCGGTCAGGAACTTGACCTCGTTGATGGCCGTCAGGTTGGAGGGGTCGGCCATGGCGAGGGTGAGCGTCGAGCGGACGAGGCTGGTCGGGATCAGGTGGTGCTTCGTCACCAGGGCCTGCGGCACGAGGGCCAGCACCTCGCGCGGGATGTCGAGCGAGAGGGGATCGACGACCGGCAGGCGGTACTCGCGCTCGAGGTAGGAGAGGAGCTTCTCCTCGGTGAGAAAGCCGAGGCGGACGAGGTGGGTGGAGATCGCGCCGCCCGCCTCCCGCTGCTGCTCGGTGGCGTGAGTGAGCTGCTCCGCGGTCACGTCGCCGCGCTTCTGGAGGGCCTCTCCGAGACGGGAGCTCATCGCATCGGAGGGCGGCGAGCCGCGACCCTAGCGGTGCGCGCCCGCAGAGTCAACGTGAGCCCCGCGGCGCGCAGCGCGCGGGCCATCACGGTGCGCGGCGCGCGGTAGCCCGTCCAGGCCTCGAAGGCGAGCGCGCCCTGATGGAGCAGCACGTGGGCGCCGCCGAGCGTCCGCCGGCCGGCGCGTGCGGCGCCGGCCAGGAAGGCCGTCGGGCGCGGGGCGTAGACCAGGTCGACGAACAGGCAGCCCGGCCGGGTGGCCGCGTAGCGCACGCGCGGGGCGCCGCCGGCGAGCCCGAGCGGTGTCGCGTTCACCACCAGGGTCGCGTCCTCGAGCGCCTGACCGCGTTCGAGCGCGGCCAGCGGCACGGCGGCGGCCACCCCGGCGCCGAGGCGGCCGAGGCGCTCTGCGAGCCGCTCGCCGCGCGCCGGGGTGCGGTTCGCGATCGTGACCCGCGCCGCGCCGGCCCGGCAGAGCGCCGTGCCCACGGCGCGCGCGGAGCCCCCCGCGCCGATGACGAGGGCGCGCGCGCCGCGGAGCCGCACCCGTCCGCGGAGCGCGGCGAGGAAGCCGCGTCCATCGGTGTTGTCGCCGACGGTCCGCCCGCCCGGGGCGAAGAGCACGGTGTTCACCGCGCCGATGCGCTCCGCCTCGCGCGTGACGGCGTCGAGGAGGGGGAGGACGGCCTCCTTGAGCGGGACGGTCAGGTTCAGCCCGCCCATGCGGAGCGCCTTGGCCTCCCGCACGGCGGCCGGCAGCCGGGTGGCCGGCACCCGGTAGCGGAGGTAGACGTGGGGCAGGCCGGCGGCGGCGAAGGCGGCGTTGTGCATCGCCGGCGACAGCGAGTGGTCTACGGGGTCGCCGAGCACCCCGAACAATCGCGCCTGATTCCACGTCGCCACGCACGCCCTCCCGGAACGCAGGGGCCCCTCGGGGCACCTGGCCCGACTCATCATCGGTCGGAGTCGGGGCGAGCTTTAGCCTGCCCGCAGACCGTGGGCGCTTTCAAGCACCGAGCGCTGCCCGCGCCGCCGCGAGCCGGGCGATGGGCACGCGGAAAGGCGAGCAGGAGACGTAGTCGAGGCCGATCTCGTGGCAGAAGCGGACGGTCGCCGGATCGCCGCCGTGCTCGCCGCAGATGCCGAGCTTGAGCTTCGGCCGCCGCGCGCGCCCCTTCTCGCTCGCGATGTGCATGAGCGCGCCCACGCCGGCGCGATCGATCGTCTCGAACGGGTCCTTGTCGTAGATCTCGAACCGGTCGACGTAGGGGACGAGGAAGCGGCCGGCGTCGTCGCGCGACACGCCCAGCGTCGTCTGGGTCAGGTCGTTGGTGCCGAAGGAGAAGAATTCGGCCACGCTCGCGATCTCGTCGGCGGTGAGCGCGCCGCGCGGGATCTCGATCATGGTCCCGACCAGGTAGCGGAATCGCGTGCCCTTCTCCCGCATCACCTCCTCCGCGACGCGGCGCACGACCTCGGCCTGGAGGGCCAGCTCCTTCACGTGCCCGACCAGCGGGATCATGATCTCCGGCGCGACCGCGACGCCTTCCTGACGCACCTCGGCCGCCGCCTCGAAGATCGCCCGCGCCTGCATCTCGGTGATCTCGGGATAGATGATGCCGAGACGGCAGCCGCGAAAGCCGAGCATGGGGTTGAACTCGTGCAGCGCGTCGACGCGCTCGCGCACGCGCTCGAAGGGAACGCCGAGGGCGGCGGCGACCTCGCGCTGCCCCGCCTCGTCGTGCGGCAGGAACTCGTGCAACGGTGGATCCAGCGTCCGGATCGTCACCGGGCGGTCGTTCATGACGCGGAAGAGGCCCGCGAAGTCGGCGCGCTGGAGGGGGAGGAGCTTTGCCAGCGCGGTGCGCCGCTCCTCCGCCGTGCCGGCGAGGATCGTCTCGCGCATGGGGCCGATCTTCCCCTCGCCGAAGAACATGTGCTCGGTGCGGCAGAGGCCCACGCCCTCGGCCCCGAAGGCGACCGCGTTGGCGCCCTGGTCGGGCTGGTCGGCGTTGGCGCGCACGCGGAGGCGGCGCTCACCGTCGACCCACCTCATGAAGCGGACGTACCGTTGGTAGAGGGGCGCGTGCGCCGCATCGAGGGTCTTGTCGACCAGCACCTGCACCACTTCGCTCGGGATCGTCTTGATCTTGCCGAGAAAGACCTCACCCGTGAACCCGTCGATCGAGATGTCGTTCCCCTCCTTCAGGACGCCCTCACGGTTGGCGATGCGGAACTCCCGCTCCCGGTAGTCGATCTGGAGCGCCTCACAGCCGACCACGCAGACCTTCCCCATCTGCCGACCCACCAGAGCCGCGTGGCTCGTGGTTCCGCCGCGGGCGGTGAGGATTCCCTCGGCGGCCTGCATGCCGTGAATGTCCTCGGGGGAAGTCTCGATGCGGACCAGGATGACCGGCTCGCCGCGCGCGGCGGACGCCTCGGCGTCGTCGGGGTTGAAGACGATGCGGCCCGTCGCCGCCCCCGGTCCGGCATTGAGCCCCTTGGTCAAGAGCCGGCCCTCTCGAGTCGCCTCGCGCTTCTCCCGGGGATCGAAGATGGGGCGCAGCAGCTGATTCAGGTCCTCCGGCTTCACGCGGCGGATGGCCTCGGTCCGGTCGATCAGCTTCTCCGCCACCATGTCGCACGCGATCCGCACCGCCGCGAGCCCATTTCGCTGCCCGACCCGGCACTGCAGCATGTAGAGCTTCCGCCGCTCGATGGTGAACTCGATGTCCATCATCTCGTGGTAGTGTCGCTCGAGGGTGCGGCGGATCTTGACCAGCTCCGCATGGGCGGCGGGGTTCTCCTTCGCGAGCGCGGCGATCGGCAGCGGGGTGCGGATGCCCGCGACCACGTCCTCGCCCTGCGCATTCATGAGGAACTCGCCGTAGAAGGTGTTCTCGCCCGTCGCCGGATCGCGCGTGAACGCGACGCCCGTGCCGGAGTCGGTCCCCATGTTGCCGAACACCATCGCCTGGACGTTGACCGCCGTGCCCCACGACTCCGGGATGCCGTTCAGCTTGCGGTAGACGATGGCCCGCTGGTTCATCCACGAGCCGAAGACGGCGCCGATCGCGCCCCACAGCTGCTCGTGCGGATCCTCGGGGAAGGCGGCCCCCTTGCGCCTCTTGATGAGCGCCTTGAACTCGGCCACCAGCTCGCGGAGAGCGTCGGCGTCGAGCTCCGTGTCGAGCTGGACGCCGCGCGCTCGTTTCTTCTCCTGGAGCGCGACCTCGAAGGGGTCCTCCTCGTCCTTCGACTCGGGCTTGAGCCCGAGGACGACGTCGCCGTACATCTGCACGAAACGACGATACGAGTCGTAGGCGAAGCGCGGGTTGCCGGAGACCCGGATCAGGCCCTGCACGGTGCGGTCGTTGAGCCCGAGGTTCAGGATGGTGTCCATCATCCCGGGCATGGAGGCGCGCGCCCCGGACCGCACCGAGACCAGCAACGGGTCGTCGGGATCGCCGAAGCGCCGCCCGAGCGCCTTCTCGATGCGCGCCAGGGCCTGGGCGACCTCGGCGCGGAGCGCGGGGGGATAGCTCCGGCCGTGCGCATAGTAATAGGTGCAGACCTCGGTCGAGATGGTGAAGCCGGGCGGGACGGGGAGGCCGAGGCGCGCCATCTCGGCCAGGTTCGCCCCCTTGCCGCCGAGCAGATCCTTCATGTCGGCGCGCCCGTCCTTGCGGCCCGCGCCGAACGCGTAGACGTAGCGCGCCGCACGCCGCGTCGCCGGCCGGACCACCTTCGCCTGCGGTCTCGCCACGCTTCGCTGCCTCCTGCCTACGCCGCGGGCCTCTCGATGCGCGCGCCGAGCTCCTCGACCAGCCGATCCTCGGGGAGGCGAACCTGCGTCATCGCGTCGCGGTCGCGCAGCGTGACCGTGCCGTCCTTCATGGTGTCGTGGTCGACGGTGATGCCGAAGGGCGTCCCGACCTCATCCTGGCGGCGGTAGCGCCGCCCGATCGAGCCCGCCTGGTCGTAGTCGACCGGGAAGTGCCGGCGGAGCGCATCGTAGATGCGCCGCGCGCGCTCGGGCTGGCCGTCCTTGCGGAGGAGGGGAAACACCGCCGCCTTGTAGGGGGCGAGGCGGGGATGGAGGCGGAGCACCACGCGCGCCTCGCCCTCGACCTCGTCCTCGTCGTAGGCGTCCACCAGGAGGGCGAGCGTCGTGCGGTCGGCGCCCGCCGCCGGCTCGATGACGTAGGGGAAGTAGCGCTCGCGCCGCTCCTCGTCGAAGTAGGTGAGGTCCTTGCCGCTGTGCTCGCTGTGCCGCTTCAGGTCGAAGTCGGTGCGGTTCGCGATCCCCTCGAGCTCGGACCAGCCGAAGGGGAAGGCGTACTCGACGTCGACGCACGCCTTGGCGTAGTGCGCGAGCTCGTCGCGGGCGTGCGGGCGGAGGCGGAGGCGGTCGCGCTTCAAGCCGAGGCGGACGTACCACTCGAAGCGCGCGTTGCGCCAGTAGTCATACCACCGCTCGTCCTCGCCGGGGCGGACGAAGAACTCGAGCTCCATCTGCTCGAACTCGCGCGTGCGGAAGAGGAAGTTGCCCGGGGTGATCTCGTTGCGGAACGAGCGCCCGATCTGGGCGATGCCGAAGGGGAGCTTCAGGCGCGAGGTCTCGAGCACGTTGCGGAAGTTGATGAAGGTGCCCTGTGCGGTCTCCGGGCGGAGGAAGGCCACGTGCGCGGTGTCCTCGACCGGCCCGACGAAGGTCTTGAACATGAGGTTGAACTGCCGCGCCTCGGTGAGCTCGCCGCCGCACTCGGGACAGCGTGCGCCCGCGACCTGGTCGGCGCGAAAGCGCTGCTTGCAGCCCTTGCAGTCGACGAGCGGGTCCGTGAAGCCGGCCAGGTGGCCGGAGGCCTCCCACACCCGCGGGTGCATGATGATCGCCGCGTCGAGGCCGACGACGTCGTCGCGACGGGTGACGATCTCTCGCCACCAGGCCTCCTTCACGTTGCGCTTGAGCTCGACCCCGAGCGGGCCGTAGTCGAGGCTCGAGCCGAGGCCGCCGTAGATCTCGCTGCCCGGGTAGACGAACCCCCGCCGCTTGCAGAGGTTCACCACCTTCTCCATCGTCGGGGCGGGCATCGGTGAAGGCGGCGACCCTAGCGAACCCCCTCGGGGGAATCAACGCGGGTTCGGCCGAGGAGGTCGAGCGAGTGCACCGGTCCGCTGGTGACGGCGGCGACCAGCTGCTCGGTGACCGCCGCCGCCTCGCGCAGGATGGCCGCGTCGGTGCGGGCGGCGGCCTCGGCGAGCGGGCTCCGGGCGAGCCGCCCGAGCTCGCGGGCCGTTGCAGCCGCGACCGGCCGGACCGGCTCCCCCGCGCGCACGCACCTCCGGCACACGAGCCCGCCGCGCTCGAGGGCGAGGTAACGAGGGTCCTCGCCGTCGGCGGTGCGGCCGCACGCGCGGCAGCGATCCAGCGCCGGCGCGTAGCCGCTCGCCGCGAGGAGGTGCAGCTCGAAGGCGCGCAGCACGGGGTCCGCGGGTGCGCCCGCGTCGAGCAGGGTGAGCGCGTCGAGCCCGAGGCCGTAGACCTCGCGTCCCGACTCGCGGCCGAAGACCATGCGATCGGTCAGCTCGAGGACGTAGCTGCCGGCGGCGA
>Ga0209470_1002994_pt1 | contig 11783 bp, 14 predicted proteins | sample GraSoiAngelo_125_FD_185882 | JGI IMG/M metagenome (GOLD analysis project Ga0209470, IMG submission 185882) | Grasslands soil microbial communities from the Angelo Coastal Reserve, California, USA - 14_0927_05_40cm (SPAdes) (version 2) | ecosystem: Environmental > Terrestrial > Soil > Grasslands ... | reverse complement strand
AATTGCGAGCCGATCTATGAGGAGATGCGCGGCTGGAACACACCCACTCGTTCTGCGAGAAAGTTTTCACAGCTTCCTTCGGCAGCGAGGAAATACGTCAAATACATCTCCAAATTAACCGGAGCACAATTGACTATGGTCAGCGTCGGGCCGGCACGCGGTGAGACAATCGTCTTGTGATCGATGCTTGTGCATTGGCCGACCGTGCGAAGGCCGAGTATCCAAACGCATTCTGCCAGGACGAAATGACGAAGCACGAATGTCGAATGACGAAATAAGCACAAAGCACGAATGACGAGGAAACGCAGTAAGGACTCCTTCGTCATTTGATCATTCGTCATTCCTTCGAGTCTCGTCATTCGGATTTCGTCATTTGGGATTTCCGTGGCCAACGTTTGCTTGAGAACGCTAAATTCCCGAAGTTAGGCCTGCAACGATGCCTGCGAGCAGCAAAAACGTTCCCCGCCACATCGCGATTATCATGGATGGCAATGGCCGGTGGGCAAAAGGGCGCGGACTGCCGCGCATCAAGGGCCACGAAGCGGGCGCGCAGGCGGTTCGAGAATGCGTGGAAGCCTGTGGCGAATTAAAGGTGGAATACCTCACGCTTTACGCTTTTTCCGCTGAAAACTGGCAGCGTCCAAAAACGGAGGTCATTGCGCTGATGCGTTTGCTGGAAAAATTTTTGAGGCAGAAGACGCCGGAATTGATCGAGAAAAATGTGCGTCTTCAGGCAATTGGACGCTTGACTGATTTGCCCGCGAGTTCTCAGCAACAACTCCACAAAACCATCGAGCAAACCGCTGGCAACACCGGTCTCACCCTTATCCTGGCCTTGAGCTACGGCGGCCGGCTCGAGATCATTGATGGCATCAAAAGTTTGCTTCGCGCGATTGAACTTGGTCACATCGATAGGGCAATGATCGACGTAGAGATGTTCAGCAAACATCTTTACACCCGCTACTATCCCGACCCAGATCTCCTTATTCGCACTTCCGGCGAAATGCGCCTGTCTAACTTCCTTCTTTGGCAGACTTCCTACACTGAGATGTACATCACGCCAAAGCTGTGGCCCGACTTCACTAAAAAGGATCTGGTCGCGGCCGTGGAAGAATTTGGGCGCCGCCAGCGCCGCTACGGAGTGGTCCTATAACAGCTCTTCGCCCAGGGGCAGGCAGTGGCACTCCAAGCATACCTCGCTATTCTTCAGTTTGGATACGAACGATATGAGATTTAAAGGGCAAGTGGCAATCGTCACCGGTGCGGGACGCGGAATCGGGCGCGCCATTGCGTTACGCTTCGCGAATGAGGGCGCGCATGTAGCGTGTGTGAGCCGAACGGAAGAAAACGTAAGGACGGCCGCGGACGAAATTAACGGTCTTCGAGCGGATGCGGCGAAAGCTTACGCGGTCGATGTTGCAGATCATGCGGCCGTCCAAAAAATCGGCGCCCGAATTCTTGAGGACTTTAAAAGGGTCGACGTGCTTGTTAACAACGCCGGCGTGACGCGCGATGCGCTTGCCATGCGGATGTCGCTAGAAGATTGGGATGCGGTCATCAACACAAATTTGCGCGGCGCGTTCAGTTTTAGTCACGCAGTTGTTCGTGCAATGACAAAACAACGCAGCGGGCGCATCATTAACATCAGCTCAGTCATTGGACTGATGGGGAATGCTGGCCAGACAAATTACGCGGCCAGCAAGGCAGGCTTGATCGGCCTTACGAAGTCGCTCGCGCGTGAGTTGGCGAGCCGCAATATCACTGTTAACGCAGTGGCGCCAGGGTTTGTTATTACGGACATGACTTCCGGGCTTTCAGATGAAGTTAAGAATACAATTCACTCGAAGATCCCGCTGGGAAGAACCGGCACGCCGGATGAGATTGCCAGCGCAGTGGCGTTTCTTGCATCTCCCGAAGCGGGCTACATCACCGGCCAGGTGCTGTGCGTCGATGGCGGCATTGTGATGTAGGTTGCGGATTCCGCTGAGGACAACGGACACTACAGCCTTTGGTGCGTGCTGTGGCGTGCGCTGTCCTCAGCACATTAGCGCTCGCGTTGCGCGGGGCACGTTGGAACGAGCATCACACGCGCTCCAAGATGATAATACGTCCCTCTGCTACAAGAACGTTGGCTGCCGAGATAAGGAATTCATACACCGTGTTGGCGCGGTCGCCGAATAGACGCGTCGCGCAAACCCGAAGGGACAAATGGATTTGATCCAATCGTGTTACATTTAACCGTCCATCCCGCAACGCCGCCAGATAACCAGAAGCCGCAGTTGTACCGGCCGAGCGGGCTCGCAGACCTCCATGCACTGCCGCGGCTTGCGCACCGTATTCGAAAGCATGCAGAGCTGATAAGCGTCCTTCGCGGCGCAAAGGGTTAACCGGATCACGGTGGGTATTGGTAATGCACACAATGGATTGGTCATCCCACTGCGTGACCTCGTCTAGGAGACACATCAGACCGGAGTGGGGGATCAGTGTCCGAATTTCCGCTTTGTTGACCGCTATACCGTTAGACATTGTGCGAGCCTAGCCCGATTCGCGAACGACTTGGTGCCCACGAAACACGCGAAAAATACGAAAGGTTCCGTGTTTTGTACCTGCGAAATTTTTCGTGTTGATTCGTGTGTTTAGTGGGCGGTTCTCTTTGTTCGTTAATCCCAAAACGGGTAAAAGTTAAACCAGTTATGAGGCGCAAGACGCGCATAATATTCGAGTCGCTCGGCGTAGCGTTGCATCCAGAGCTGGGTCTCATCGGCGCGACGATCCCGCTCCAAAACGATCACGTCGGCGAAGTGTTCGAAACAAATTTCATAGCGGTTCCCGCCACGATAGAGCCCGAAAAACAAGATAACAGGGCAACGCATCATGGCAGCAAGAAGGATCGGGCCCGCTGGGAACGTAGCTGGCGCACCCAGGAATTGACATTGAGTTGTCTTGTCCCCACCGAAGACGCGGTCGCCCAACATGCCGACGAAATAACCATTGTCTAAACTCTCCTTGACCCGTATCAAGGTATCCGGTCGATCGGGTACGATTACCGTTCCAGCAATCCTGGGATTAAGCGCGTCAAAAAAGCGCGAGATGTTTTGGTTGTGCACGGTGTCCATCAACACCTTCAGTGGAAAGCCTCGCTGCATTACTCCCAAGGCCCGTAACACCTCGAAGCTGCCCAGGTGCGAGCCTAACAGGATGCTGCCTTTGCCAGTTTCGATTTGGCGCTGCAAGAGTTCCTTTCCATGGACCGTAACGCGAAAGCGCTCGAACTCACCGCGCAACAGATAAACGCGATCCAGAATCGTCGCGGCGAAGCAATGAAAATGGCGGAATACATGCCAAAAGCGGGCTGAACTGCCGCGTACGCGTTTCAAGTATTGGTAAGATATCCGGCGTGCAGCACGTGCAGTGATCAAAAAATAAAGCGTGACCGGGTACAGCAGCAGCCTTGCTGCCGACCGCCCAATATGCACCGCGATCCACGCGATCATACGCAGCGAAGCAGGCGTGCCGCGCTCGGGCAACGTCGTCCAGCGATCCGCCTCCGAAGCTTTAGTCCCGAGAACTTGCTGGATCATTTGCAGTTCCGCTATTTTGTCCAGAAATCGCGCCGGTAAAAAAATGCGGATAAATCTCGCGAATCCGGTCGATGTCCGGGGCCACTTTCGTCTGCCTGAAGCCTGCGTGCGAAAAAGCGCGGCGCCACTGTTGCGCAGTTAGAAAACCCGGATTCGGGCGAACTTCTGGATCGATCTCGACGTTTGTGAAACTGTCCAGAATCTGAAACATCAATTCCGGATAAATGGGTTGATTATCGTAAGGCCGCACGCATTCGCCGATCACAAGCCAACCGTCAGCGGCCAAAGCCGAGCGGGCCTCACTCAAGCTAAACAAGAGATTCTTGGAGATATGCATCACATTAACTGCATACACTAGATCGAATTCTTCCGAAGCGATTCCTTGAGTGTTCCACGGCAAATCGAGGTCCAGTGGGGCCCATTCCAGCGGCAGATTGGGATACTGCGCTGTCAGTTTACGTTGACTGCAGCGCCGGAAATACGCGTTTGGCTCTGTAATGCGGTAGCGTTCCATCCGTGACGAGAGGCCGCGTTCAGCAAGTAATTGCAGCAAGATTTCGCTGGCGCTACCAGTGCCGGCGCCGAGTTCTAAAATGCGAAACGTGCGGCGAGTGGAAACATGATCAGTAGCCAGAACGGCCCCCACCCAATTGTTCACCGCGTAAGTTAAATTATCGTTGTGAAAATAATTCAGCCACAGCGGTACCCCTTGGGGTCCCAGCAGGTTGTGATCACCACTTTGCTGACCACTGGCAACGGCCACATAGAGGCTTGCGGCGTGATCTAACAAATCCAGGGTCGCCGCGTTGGAAGGATCAATACTGAGACCTATCGCGCGCAGCGCTTTGAGGTCGGGCTGCCAAAGCGCGTCTCGTAGATGATAACAACGACTTTCTCCGTTATTGCGTGCCTCTGCGCAGCCACTTTCGACCAGGCGCTCCAACATCCAGCGTAAAGCGAACTTGAAACGCGGCTGAAAAGAGAGCAGACCACAAAGTTCATCGGCTGATCGCCACCCGCCGAGTTGATCTGCGAGATTCAGCTTGCGCGATAGATCAACAGCCAATTCGATGCTGTAACGCTCCATCAGTTCAATGCTTTGATACAATCGTTCGCTGAACACCGCCGGTGGAAATTGCTGGAGCCACTGCCCAAGGCGCGGATCGCTTGGCCGGGTTTCAAAATTATGCCCGTCAAATGATAGCGCGTTCACGAAGTCACTTTGTCTCCCAAAAAAGCTCAAGTCGACCTTCAACTATGATGCGATCTCCGACGCGGCAGGAAAAGTTGACTTCCTCCGTGCCGTCATCCTCCGTGGAAAAACAGATGGTAAATGGCTGCTCAGGCTTGAGTGGCACGAGAAACTTTACCGTTCGTATACCCGTGAGCTGACAACCTTGCCGCCATTCACCCAATGCTGCGAGTATTTCGTCGAGGATCACAACCCCAGGTACGAGAGTTGTATCTGGAAAATGCCCAGGCAAGCTCGGATGATCAGCACGAATCGCGCGAGTAACCTCAAAGGTCATTGACGAACTTTGCGTCCTCCATGAGATCAGGCAACCTAGTGAATCGTTGACGATCGTCTGCTGTAATCCAGAGAGCGCCTTCCAAGCGCGTTACCCACCGGCTTCACCATTATTTTTGGCGACTGAGACAAAGCCAGAGCGTCGTTGTGTTTCTGGAAGCGGGGAATCTCGGAGTGATGACCAGACTTTCTCGCCATCGAACGGGGGCAATCCAAATCGCTGACAATACGGCGCGAACGCAGTGAGGACCTTGTCCGCAGAAAAACCAAATTGCGAGAGATGATATCGATGATTCCCAGGTTGCCTCTCGGCGTGCTTTGCAACCAACACACGCATGCGCTGCTCTGCCTGTTTAGAGAACGACCAGCCAAAATGGTCGGAGATTCGCCTGACTGCGGCGATGGGATCGCGCGAAATTTCGTCATATTCGACGTCGCAAATGCGCTTGCTGGCTAGTCGATCGCGTTCATTCAAAAATTTGTCCATGGTTTCGGACCAATAATCGATTGCCTCGCGGCAGACCGTAACGGGATCCACGGCATCGCTAAAGGCGCTGCGAAGAATAGTCACGAGACTCGATACCGACGCCATCGCGTCGATCGGTGTCCGGTGCGTCTGCACAAACAGCGCATCCGGATAGACGGACAGCAATGCCGGCAGCGCAAACATGTGAGTAGGCGCTTTCAATATCCAGCGGGGAGCAGCCCGCCGAAACTGCAGATGTTGAAGAAACCGGCGATGATATTCGTATGCGGGCCGCAAATCCTGCTGAAAAAACCAGGCGCGATATGATGGCACATAGTACATCGCATCGAACTGATCACTCATGAACGTGGGGGTCATGAGACTGATGCACTCCTGCGGAACTTCTGCCCCCACTGCATGCACGTAGCGGAAAGTAGGCGCCAGCCAATTAAAGAACTTACAACTCCTGGTCGCGCGCTGAACTCGGCGTTTCTCATCGGCGAGAGTAGGTGGAGTTGGCGACCTGACTTCCCACATGAGCGGACATCGATGCTCCGGGTCCGCGGCGAGCAGGCTATGCAACAGAGTGGTACCACTGCGAGGCAATCCTACGATAAAGAGCGGTTCGCGGATTTCCTGGTGTGCGATGTTGGGATAAAGCTGACGGTCCCGCTCCATCTGCAAGCGCGAACACAACGTCTGCAACACATCGGTTCTGAGAGCGATTTTTCCGATCAGATTCAACCGTGCCTCACCGTGGCAAGACTCGAGCAAGCGCGACAGCCCCTCAAAAAACTCACCTTCGCCGAAATCATCAAGGCGGCAGCGTCGCTTTGCGGTCTCGATCAAGTCGATGGCTAGCGCAGGCTTGGCTCGGATTCGAGTTTTTTCCAGTAATGCGCCGCATCCATTGAGAAGCCGAACAGGCAGCAGCGGACGCATCTGCTGAAGAGTAGTGGAAGAAGCGTTCATTTGGTTAAGGCATCCAATAAATCGCAGCCGCGCCGTTGGATAGGACTATGGAAACGACCGACGCTGGCAAGTCAAGCAGGTATCTATTGAGCGCGGTCTTCGACCTCAACCGGCGAGTGAAAAAAGTGCTTTAGTGTCCGCTGTCTCAGCGGATTTCCGGTCACATGGCAACTACGAAGGGACGCCTCTCCCTTCGGAAGGGAGAGGGTGAGGGTGAACTCTAGGCAGATGCTAATTGTCCCGACCCCTCACCTTAATCCTCTCCCCTTGCCCAAGGGGAGAGGCGAAAAAACCAAGCCGCGGCTCATTCGTTCTTTCTGCTTTGGTTGAGTCTTGCGTTTCGGCCATTCTCATGGTCACCTGAGAATCAACCAACGAAGACAGCCGTGTGGTTGCGCGCCGCGAGCAATCGCACCATCATCTCCCTATGCAAACGGAGAAAGCTACATTCGGCGCAGGCTGTTTCTGGGGGGTGGAAGAAACTTTCCGCAATTTGAAGGGCGTTCGGTCCACGGCTGTCGGGTACGCAGGCGGGACAAAGGACAATCCGACGTATGAAGATGTTTGCACAGATGAGACCGGGCATGCTGAGGTAGTGGAGGTGGAATTCGATCCGTCGCAGATCAGTTACGACGAACTTCTGGATGTTTTTTGGTCAAACCATAATCCGACAACCTTGAACCGGCAGGGACCGGATATGGGAAAGCAATATCGCTCGGTGATCTTTTACCATTCGCCCGAGCAAGAAGCGGAAGCTGTGGCTTCAAAAGAAAGGCTGGCGAAAAGTGGTCGCTTCAATCGGCCGGTGGTAACGCAAATCGAACCAGCACCGAAGTTGTGGCGCGCCGAAGAATATCATCAGCGTTATTTGCAAAAGCGCGGCCAGTCACATTGCGCGATTTGATTTCAATCTTCGAAGTTTACATGATTCCGCCTCTCCCCCTTGTGAGGGGAGAGGATTGAGGTGAGGGATGCGCAACAGGCAACGCTGAACCCTCACCCTGCCCTCTTCCTTCGAAAGGGAAAGGCGAACGAATCAGCTTATGCCTATCGTAATCAGAGAGCGTATTCTACCATGAAAACTAAGCCCCACGTCATTCGAACCAAGAATTTCGCTGCTGACGCCGCTGACTTCATTCTTAAACAGGCGCACAAAGCTATTGGCGAACGCAACGCGTTCCGGATCGCATTCTCGGGCGGGAACACTCCGCGGCCGGTTTACGCGCGGCTTGCAGCGCCCGGGCATGATCTGCAGTGGGACTTGCTTCGTATCACGTTCGGAGACGAACGCTGTGTGCCACCAGACGATCCAGATAGCAACTTCAGAATGGCCCGGGAAACTCTTCTGGCGCCTGCTGCGGTTCCTGAAAAATCCATTCTGCGCATGCGCGGCGAAATTGATCCGCAAATTGCAGCGCAAGAGTACGAAGACCAGCTCGATCTTACGGCCCGACAACACGGCGAACCAATTTATCGGCACGACCTGATCCTTCTCGGCTTGGGCGATGATGGTCATACAGCGTCGCTTTTTCCTGGAACCGCTGCATTGGAAGAGACAACACGGCGGGTCGTCGCAAACTTTGTTCCCAAGTTGAACGCCTGGCGATTGACCTTCACATTTCCGCTCATCAATCAGGCACGGCACATATTATTCTTGGTAGGTGTGGCGAAAAACCCTGGGTTGATCGAGCGCGTGTTGGAGGGCGACCAGCAGTTGCCCGCCGCGCGAGTAAATCCTTCGGCAGGGGAAGTAACATGGATGATCGGGGAGTAGCACGGGGGACGCTTAGTTGACTTATGGTTATCTTCGCGCGGTCATCCCGAACAAATGTGAGGGATCTCACACATAGGCGAGCAATGCTCGTCTGCCGTAAAACGATCCAGATTTCGATTGTGAGGTCCCTCGCTGCGCTCGGGATGACAGATTTGCGTTGCTTGTGAGATTTCCGAAAAAATGAGCACACCACGTACGGTTATCGTCACAGGCTCAGCAGGTTTGATCGGCTCGGAAACCGTCAGGCGTTTCGCAGGCGAGGGCGCGCGCGTGATCGGGATCGATAACAATATGCGCGCGGAATTTTTCGGCGCGGAAGCTTCCACGAAAAAAACGCGCGACGATTTGATTGCAAATGTTTCCGGTTACGAGCATCACGACCTGGATATTCGCGACACTGCCGCTGTGACGGAGCTATTCAAGCGGCACCGCAGCTCAATCGCCGCGATTGTGCATACCGCGTCGCAACCGTCACACGACTGGGCCGCTCGCGATCCGCAAACCGATTTTACCGTCAACGCCAACGGCACGCTGAATCTTTTGGAAGCCGCCAGACAGTTTTCTCCGGAGGCGCCGTTTATTTTTACTTCGACGAACAAGGTCTATGGCGACACGCCGAATCGTTTGCCCCTGCGCGAACTGAACAAACGCTGGGAAATCGAGCCGGGCCACGAATACGAGCCTGGCATCGCTGAGACGATGAGCATCGATTACACGAAGCATTCGCTTTTTGGCGCGTCCAAGGTTGCTGGTGACATTCTCGTTCAGGAATACGGACGTTATTTCGGAATGCCCACGGTATCTTTCCGTGGCGGTTGTCTCACCGGACCCGCGCACGCCGGGACGGAACTGCACGGTTTTCTTTCCTATCTTATGATCTGCGCCGTGAGCGGCAGGCCTTACCGTGTTTTTGGTTACAAAGGCAAACAGGTGCGCGACAACATCCACAGTTTCGATCTGGTCGAAGCATTTGCGGAATTCATTCGCGCGCCGCGTGCCGGAGAAGTCTATAACATCGGCGGCAGCCGTCATAGCAACTGTTCCATGCTCGAAGCGATCGAGATGTGCGAAGAAATCAGCGGCAAAAAACTAAACTGGACCTATGAGGACAGCCACCGCATCGGCGACCACATCTGGTGGATCAGCGACGTGCGAAAGTTCCAGTCCCATTATCCGAACTGGAAATTCCACTACGGGATGCGCGAAATTCTCGAAGAGATTTATCACTCCGTGGCGGGATGCGCGACAAGTTAAAAGGTTAAAGAGTTAAAGAGCTAACCACGGATTGCACTGATAGCACGAATGAGGAATTTGGAGTGCGCGAACATGTCCGAGCTTTCAAAAGCGGCGACATGTCGCCGCACTCCTAAACCCTTTAACTCTTCAACCCTTCAACGATCTCAATACTCTTCGCCTTCGTCTTCTTTCGGCGGTACGACGCGATCGTCTACTGCATACGCGTGAAGCATTACCGCGATGAGGTAAAAGAAAAAGAGGCCGATGCCGAACCCGGCCGAGGCGACGGCCGCCAGAAGTACGAAAATTCCCACGGGAACCGCTCCGGCCATCCACAAAAACCCTGCGAGTCTATGTCCTTTGTAGATATGTCCCAACCCGGGAATAATGCTCAGGATAACCGCTACTGCGTCACTCGCTTTGCCTTCCGCAGTTTCCGTCGCGCCGCGCTTCCAATCGCACCGGTCACAGCTCTGCGCGTCCCTTGGCAGGAGATGCCCGCAGTAAGGACAAGCCATTTTGTCCGCCGCGGTTGATTCCGGGCGAGTCGGTGGTGCGTCCGTGTACTCCACACTCATTTCAAACATTGAAGGTTCACAAGCCGCACGGAATTCGTCAAGCAAACTCGCTTATAACATGCTTGATGCGCGCCCCTCAAAAACTAAAACAATTCACGACGAAAGCGTCCGCGAGTCTACAGCATGCTGTCTGGTCTGCGTGAGTGAAAGCGATGCGAGGACGCATCGCACTCCAAAAGCACTTCGTGCGAAATGCATCGAAAGGTTCTTTTCGTTTCGCGCAGCTTTCGGAGTGCGTGCGCGTCCTCGCGCCGCTTTGCGTTTATGTGTTTAGCGCCAAAGACGCAGCATTCACCGCCAGCCTGGGGCAGCGCGCCAGGATTCATCCGCCCAAAATCCATCAGCGCCCGTTACGCGGCAATTTGAATTCTTGGGGCGATGCCCCAAGCTATCGTGACAGCGCGCCTTTGGCGCTAAACACATCAGCCTTCGCCAACGGAAGAGGCGGGCTTTGAATCATGACGGTACGAGAAACTAAATCGTCAGGCATGCCCTCGCTTTCTGATATTGTTAGCTATACCGACGATTTTTTGCGCGTTCGCGAGGTGGGCGATTGGGACAACGCGCTCAACGGTCTCCAGATTGAAAATTCAGGGCAAGTCACGCGGCTAGGCGTGGCAGTCGACGTCTCAACGCGCGTTTTGACCGGAGCTGCAAAGAGAAATGTCGATCTTTTAATCGTGCACCACGGTTTGTTCTGGCCGGGTTTGCAACCTGTGAGAAGCGCGCTCCGCCGGCAACTGCAGCTCGCGTTTGCGAATGATATTGCGCTTTACAGCGCGCATCTCCCTCTGGATATCCATCCGAAAATTGGGAATAACGCAGAGCTCGTCGCAGCGCTCGGACTTAAATCGGCGCAGCCATTCCTGGAAGAAAAAGGTCAACCGGTCGGCCTGAAAGCGCGCGCCTCAATGCCGCGTAGCGAACTTGTTCGTAAATTGCGGAAAGCACTCGGCGGCCCGGTAAAGGTTTTCAAATTTGGTCCCAGGCAAACTCGCATGATTGGCGTTGTAACTGGTGGCGCCGGCTCGGAAATTTACCGGGTGGCACAGGAAAACATCGACACGTTTATCACCGGTGAAGCGCCGCACTGGGCCGCGGTCGCCGCTCGGGAACTCGGCATGAATCTTCTGCTCGGCGGCCATTACGCCACGGAAGTTTTCGGTGTGAAAGCGCTGGGTGCGCATTTATCCAAACGATTCGGAATTCCATGGGAATTCATCGATTGCCCGACGGGATTGTGAGGGGAATTCGGAATGACCCGCCTTCGCACAAGGCGACGGCGCGGCAGGCGAATGCCGAATGACGAATGAGGAACGAATGTCGAATAATATAATGCGTTCGCCGCGGCGCGCGTCTCGAATTGGGGAGCATACAGCTTGCCCTCAGCGGCAGTCGAATGGGCGTCCCGTCCACCGCGGGACGGATTCGCCGTGGCGAACTTGTGGGTCGTTGCGTCCTCGCGACGACGAACTTTTATGGGAAGTTCGCGACGGCGGAACGCCTTCGCCAGCACCCGAGACGGGCGCGCTCCCCAGCAATGTCAATAAGTTTTGTTCCGCAATTAATCACAGCTTTGTGACGGTCTCTACTCGCCGAGTTTGGGCCTGCGTTGCTGCGGACGCCACTGATTCAACCACGGATTATC
>Ga0209470_1002993_pt1 | contig 11783 bp, 10 predicted proteins | sample GraSoiAngelo_125_FD_185882 | JGI IMG/M metagenome (GOLD analysis project Ga0209470, IMG submission 185882) | Grasslands soil microbial communities from the Angelo Coastal Reserve, California, USA - 14_0927_05_40cm (SPAdes) (version 2) | ecosystem: Environmental > Terrestrial > Soil > Grasslands ... | reverse complement strand
GCATTCGGCGATTTCCTCCAGGCCGCCGGGACGGTGCTCCGAACCCCCACGCTGATCTGGATGTTCGTGGGGGGCGCGCTCGTGACCTTCGCCGTGAACGGCCTGATCGCCTGGGCGCCGAGCTTCTTGGAGCGCACCCATGGCCTTCCGGTAGCCGCCGTAGGACGGCAGGTCGGCGTCTGGGGGCTCGCGGGCGGGGCGCTGGGCGCGTTGTTCGGCGGTCGGACGGGAGACTGGCTGCTCACGCGGTGGAGCGGAGGACGGGTCGTCGTGTCCGGCGCGGGATTCGTGCTCGGTGGGCCAGTGTGCGCCGCGTTGCTCCTGATCGACGAGCTCCGGCTCTTCGTCCCGCTCCTGTTCGGGACGTTCTTCCTCTACTCGTGGTACAACGGGCCGCTGTCCGCCGTGATCCTAGACGTGGTGCCGGCGGCGGTGCGGGCATCGGTGCTCGGCGCGTACGTGCTGTTCTCCCACCTCGCCGGCGATGCGATCGCCCCGCCGCTCATCGGGTACCTGTCCGACCGCTTCGGCTTGCGGCCCGCGATGCTGCTGCTGCCGACAGCCGGCGCGGTGGGGGGGTTGGTGATCCTGATATCGCTCAGCACGGTGGGGCGGGATATGGCGCGGGTGAAGGCGTGAACGCGGAACGCGAAACGCGAAACGCGGAACACAGCGGCGACCTAATTCGCGCAATTCGGCCTGTCTTGCCGTTCCGCGTTCCGCGTTCCCACTTCCGCGTTTGGGGCGGGGGAGGGGCGGGGCGGTGAAGATCGCCGTCGTGTTCGACACGCTGCATCCCGACTGGGAGGACGCCGACTACAAGAAGGAAGTCGAGGCGAAGGTCGAGGAGGCGGAGTACGACGTGGGCCGGGCGCTGATGGCCCAGGGACACGACGTGCTGATGGTCGGGGTCGCCGATCAGCTGGCGCCGGTGCTCGACCGGCTGGCCACCTTCCAGCCGAAGCTCGTGTTCAACGGGTGTGAGTCGTTCCGCGGGCACGCCCGGCACGAGTACGCGCTCGCCACCGTGCTGGAGATGCACGGCTATCGGTACACTGGATCGTCTCCGACGGGCCTGCTCGTCGCCCGTAATAAGTCGCTCACCAAGAAGATTCTCGCGCACCACGAGATCCGGGTGCCCGCGTTCGCCGAGTTTCGCCCGGGAGAGAAGCCGGTACGGCCGTCGGAGCTGCGGTTCCCGCTCATCGTGAAGCCGCTGCTGGAGGACGCGTCGGTGGGCATCTCTCAGGCCTCGGTGGTGAAGGACGATGAAGAGCTCGAAGTGCGGGTGAAGTTCATCCACGAGAAGTTCCGCCAGGCGGCCATCGTCGAAGAGCTGATCGAGGGCCGGGAACTCTACGTCGGACTGATCGGGAACGGCACCCTCCAGGTCCTGCCCATCGTCGAGCTGACGTTCGGCGAGTCCGACGGGGAGCATCGCATCGCGACGTACAAGGCCAAGTGGGACGAAGAGTACCGCAAGCGGAAGAAGATCAAGAACGTGTTCGCGAAGGGACTGTCGGACGACGTTGCAGCCAAGATCGCGGACACCTGTACCACGGCGTTCCACGCCTTGTGGCTCCACGACTACGGGCGCGTGGACCTGCGGCTGACGCACGATGACGCGGTCTACGTCCTGGAGGTGAACCCCAATCCGTTTCTCGCGCAGGAAAACGAGATGGCGGACGCGGCGGAGAAGGCGGGCATGAGCTACAACGCCTTCATCCAGCGGATCGTGGACGAGGCACTGACACGTGGCTCCGCGTAAGCGCGAGACCCCGACGCCCGAGCTGCGCTGTCCCACCTGCGCGGCCGAAGTGCAGCGGTTTTGGGCGAATTGCTCGAACTGCGGTCGCCGGCTCGAGTGGCGCGACACCACCAAGGAGACCGGCGCGGAGTGTTACTACTGCGGTTGGGTGGTGTCGCACAGCTTCTCGTACTGCCCCTGGTGCGGTCGCGACATCGCCGACCGGGACTCGAGCCCGGAGCCGCTCAAGGCCCCCAAGGGGTTCAAGTATCACCGGCGCTGCCAGTGGGGCTGCGGCGGCGGCGTGATGTACCCGATGCGGTCGTGCCCCTGGTGCGGGCGCCCGCAAAAATGGCGCTACCAGGAGTTCCAGAACATCTGCCCGCACTGCAACAAGGGCGTGAACGATTGGATGGACGTCTGCCCGTGGTGCGGCAAAGACGCCACCGGGCGCGATCTGATCCGCCAGGCGCTGCGGCGGGCGCGGCAGTTGCTGGTCGTCGGCCGCCTCAAGGACTGGAACTACCGCGTGCTCTTGCGTCCCGGCGTTTCCGGTGTGACGCACCGGACGCCCAAGATCATCGAGATCGAGCGCCGCTACGTGACCAGCAAGCGGCGGCGGCGCGACGAGATCTCGTGGAACATGCTGACCGGACTGATTCTGCACGAGCTGGGGCACTCCTTCCTCTATCACAATTGGTCGTTCACCCGGACCGGGCGATTCCGGCGGGCCTTCGGGGAGGTACGCAAGGCGTACCGCGTGTCCGACTCGAAATGGGTCGACTTCGAGCGTCGCGGTGTCACCACCACCCTGCCGAACTACGTCACCGCGTACGCCGCGACGCACCCGCAGGAGGATTTCGCCGAGACGTTCCGGTTCTACGTCTCGCGTCGTGGGCGGCTGCGCGAGCTGTTCGCGGAGTTCGGGCGCAAGCGCAAGGGCGTGCCGGTGTTCGAGAAGTTCCTGGTGCTGCACGACTACATCCGATCGCTTCGCGGTTGGCGATGAAGAATCGCTGGCTCCGGTCGTTCGGCGACCTGTCGCCGCGGGCCCTGCGACTCGTGGAGCTCGTTCTCGTGCTGGTAGTTGCCTTCCTCTCTGCTGGGATCGGGTCGGTCCGCGTCTTGCTTACCGGCCACGGCACGTACGCAGGTGCACACGATGTCGACGCGAGCTGGCGTGTCGTGTACGTAATCACCCACCAAGTCGTAGGCCTGGCGCTCCTCGCGTATGTCCTGCACCGGCAAGGGCGGACGCTTGCCGATCTCGGAACGACGGTCGTAGGACGCGATGCGCTCCGGGCGGTGGGCATCTTCCTTTTTGGCGCGCTGGCGTTCGTGGTCTGTTACCTGGCCATCGGGGGGTGGCACGCCGCGGGCCGTGCTGCTGGGACAGATGCGGAGCAGGTGGTCAACCCCCTCGCGGGCCTCGGGATAACCGTCGGCTCCGTGACCTGGGTGATCATCAACCCTTTCTTTGAAGAACTCCTCGTGCGCGCATACACCATGACCGAAGTGCTGTGGCTCACCCAGAGCGGTGCGTTGGCCGTGCTGGTGAGTGTCGCCATCCAGGCATTCTATCACCTCTATCAAGGCGTCCCGGCGGCGCTTGGTCACGGGGCCACATTCCTGGTCTTCTCGCTGTACTACCTGAGGACCAGGCGCATCGCCCCAGTCGTGCTCGCGCATCTCTACATGGACGTCGGTGCGTTGATTCTCACAGCGACACGCGGTTCGGCATGAAACCCGGCACCGACTACATCGGCGTCGGTGTGGGCGCGATCATCGTGGACGAGCAGGGCCGGTTGTTCCTCGCCCGTCGCGGCCCGAAGGCGAAGAATGAGCGCGTCTGTGGGAGCGAGAACCTCGAGAACTACGTTAAATTGAAGGACCGCACTCCAGCGCACGAGGAGCCATGGCTTTGATGCGCACGTCGAATCCCGCCCTGAACGCGAAGACATTCGCCGATGTTCGGCGCGACCCGACCGCCCCGGCGATGACGGTCGAGGGCACGGTGAACCGGACAGCGTTCCTGTTGTTCTTGGTCGTCCTCCCTGCGGCCTGGGTGTGGGCGCAGGTCCGGACGGCGCTCGATCCCTCGGTTGCAGGCCCCTGGATCATGGTCGGTGCAATCGGCGGCCTGGTGGTCGCATTCGTCACGATCTTCAAGAAGGAATTGTCGCCGGTGACCGCTCCCATCTATGCGGCGCTCGAAGGATTAGCTCTGGGTGGGCTGTCGGCGTTGCTCGAGACCAAGTACCCGGGGATCGCGATGCAGTCGGTGGGCCTCACGTTCGCGACCCTGGCGGCCATGCTCCTCGCCTATCGCTCGGGGCTCATCAAGCCGACCGAGAAGTTCAAGCTCGGTGTCGTCGCGGCGACCGGCGCGATCGCCCTGTTCTACGTCGTGGGATTCGTGCTCTCCTTCTTCGGGATCGCCATGCCGTTCCTCCAGGGGAACAGCACGGCCAGTATCGTGGTCAGCGGGATCATCGTGGTCGTTGCGGCGCTGAACCTGATCCTCGACTTCGATTTCATCGAGTCAGGCGCGGCCGCCGGAGCGCCCAAGTATATGGAGTGGTACGGCGCGTTCGGCCTGATGGTGACGCTGATCTGGCTGTACCTCGAGATCCTGCGGCTGCTCGCCAAGTCCCGCAGCCGGCGTTAGCCGGCGGTCAGGATTCTCCGACCGCCGCCGGCTCCTTGGCGAAGGCGCGGGATCGCGCCACCAGGTCCTGATACGCGGCCACCTCCTCGGCACGGCGGGTAGCGTCCCAGCCGAGGGCCTCGGCCAGCCAGTCCGCGACCGGGCTCGCCGCCGGCACCGCTTGGTCGCGGGTCGCATAGAACAGATGTAGGCGCCGCACCAGCACGTCCGAGAGCCGAACCGCCATCTCCCGCTCCACCGCGTGCGCCACCTCGGCCCACAGGGTCGCCCGCCCGGCGACGATGGGTCGCCCCAGCGCCCGGTCGCGGTCCACCAGGTTGAGAACTGCGGCTGATTCGCTGCCGTAGGCAGCCACGAGGTGGCGGGCCGTCCGCTCCGACGCCCCCCGCTCCATCGCCGCCTTGACGAGTCCTTCCAGGTCGGCCGTCTCGCCTCCCGGGAGGGGCAGCCGGTCCGTCGGCGCGCGGGGACCGCGGGGACGGCCATCCAGCTCGCGCAGGCGGGCCGCGACTCGGTCCACCGCGTCGCGGGCCATGACGCGGTACGTGGTGAGCTTGCCGCCGGCGATGGTCAACAGGCCGCTCGGGCTCTCGACCAGGCGGTGCTCGCGCGAGGCTGCCGACGGCCCCACCTGCCGCGGCGGTCGCAGCAGGGGTCGCAGGCCGGCCCAGCTGGCGATAACGTCCGCCGGAGAGAGGCGCGCGTGCGGGAAGAATGCGTTGGCTGACCGCAGCAGGTAGATGACGTCGAGTGCCGTGGCGCGCAGCTCGTCGGGTGATGCGTCCTCGTCGGTGTCCGTCGTCCCGATGTAGCTCAGATCGCCCCACGGGAGCACGAACATCACGCGCCCGTCGATCGGTGACATGAGGGTGACCGCCTGCGTGTGCCCGACGCGCTTGCGGGGCACCGCCACGTGCACGCCCTTGGTAGGCCGCAGCAGCGGCTCCGACCCGGCGTCGTCGAGACGCCGCACGCGGTCGACCCACGGACCCGCCGCGTTCACGACCACGAGCGCCCGTACAGTCGACGTGCGGCCCGTCAGCTCGTCGCGTACGGTCGCGCCGCCCACCCGGCCGTCCGGCTTGATGAGCGCCGTGACTTCGGCGTAGTTCGCGACCAGGGCGCCCGCGTGCGCGGCGCTGCGCATGGTCGCGATCACGAGACGGGCGTCGTCGGTCTGCGCATCGTAGTACAGGGCCGCGCCTTTCAACTCCTTGTCCCGCAGCCCGGGCTCGAGACGCTGGGTGGCCTTGCGTCCCAGCCAACGATGCATCTTCACGTTGTGGAACGCGGCCAGCAGATCGTACATCCACATCCCTGCGCGGAGCTTCCAGGCGGGGATCCGCGCGCCGCGGTACACGGGGAACAGGAAGGGTAGGGGATGCACCAAATGCGGGGCGATGCCGAGCAGCACACGACGCTCGCGGCTCGCCTCGAACACCAGGCGAAACTCGCCTTGCTCGAGATAACGGATCCCACCGTGGATGAGCCGTGAGGAGAGCGACGAGGTGCCGCCTCCGAGGTCGCCCTTGTCCACCACTGCGGTGCGAAAGCCCCGGAGCGCCGCGTCGCGGGCGATTCCGGCCCCGGTGACCCCGCCCCCGATGACCAGGACGTCCACCGGCTCGGCCGCCATTGATGCCAGTGCCGCGGCGCGAGTGCGATGCGAAAAGGGCGTCTCGCTCGTCGACGTTCTCCAGCTTGGCCCGGCAGCGGGCTCGGGGTAGGTTTCGAGACTTCCGGGAGGAGAATGTAATGCCGGTTGCCAACGGACGGCGCGTGGCGGTGATCGCCGGCTGCCGCACGCCGTTCTGCAGGTCGGGGACGGTGCTCAAGGACGCCAGGGCCGTGGACCTCGCCCGGTTCATGGCGCGCGAGCTCCTCGAGCGTACCAACCTGGACGGCGCCGACGTGAATGCCGTGATCTTCGGGCAGGTGGTCCCGTCGGCGCTCGTCCCCAACGTCGCTCGTGAAGTGAGCCTCCTCCCGCAGTTCCCCAAAGAGATCCCCGCCTACTCCCTGAACCGCGCCTGCGCGTCTTCCGGACAGGCCGTCGCCAATGCGTACGACGAGATCATGCTCCGCGATGCCGACGTCGTGCTCGCGGGCGGAGTGGAGTCGCTGTCCGACATACCGATCCTCGCGTCGCGCCGCCTGGCCGACATCCTGGTCGAGGCGAGCAAGGCCAAGTCGCTCGGCTCACGGCTCCGCACGCTGAGTCGGATCCGGCCGCGCGACCTGATCCCCGTGTCCCCCGCCATCGCCGAGCCGTCCACCGGGGAGTCGATGGGCCAATCAGCGGAGAAGATGGCCAAGGAGAACCACATCTCGCGTGCGGCACAGGATCGCTGGGCACTCCGCAGTCACGAGCTCGCGGCCCGGGGAACCGACGACGGCCGCGTCACGGCGGAGATCGTGCCCTGGTTCGGGCCCGGAGGCCGGGCGGGCGACGGCGTGGTCACCCAGGACAACGGCATCCGCCGCGACACCTCGCTCGAGCAGATGGCCAAGCTCAAGCCGGTCTTCGATCGCCGCTACGGCAGCGTCACCGCCGCCAACTCCTCGCCGCTCACCGACGGGGCGTCCGCGGTTCTGGTGATGAGCGACTCGGCGGCGCGCGCGCTCGGCTACACCCCGCTCGCCTACGTCCGCTCCTACGCGGTCGCGGCGGTGGACCCGGGGTGGCAGCTGCTCCAGGCGCCCATCTTCGCCGTTCCCAAGGCGCTCGAGCGCGCGGGGATCCAGTGGAAGGAGCTCGGGGTGATCGAGGTGCACGAGGCGTTCGCCGCGCAGGTGCTCTCGAACCTGCAGGGATGGGGGGCGCTGGGCTGGGAGATCAACGAGGACATCATCAACGTGATGGGCGGCTCCATCGCCATCGGCCATCCGTTCGGCGCGACCGGCACCCGGCTCGTCACCACGCTCGCGAACGAGATGGCCCGTCGGGACGTGCAGTTCGGCCTGCTGTCGATTTGCGCGCAGGGTGGGATGGGTCTCGCCATGGTGCTGGAGCGCCGCTGATGGCTCCGGGCGCGGCGCTCACCTGGGAGCTCGTCGACGACGGCATCGCCGTCGTCATTTTCGACTTGAAGAACGAGCCGGTCAACAAGCTTTCGGCCGGGGTGAAGCAGGACCTGCTCGCGACGTTCGACGCGTTGGAGCACGACGCCGCCGTGCGGGCCGTCGCCTTCTTCTCGGGGAAGCCCGAGAACTTCATCGCCGGGGCCGACATCGAGGAGTTCGTCCGGCTCACCACCGCCGCGGAAGCCGAGCGGCTCTCGGCCGAGGGCCAGGAAATGCTGGGCCGGGTGGCGCGCTTCCCCAAACCGATCGCCGCCGGGATTCACGGCGCGTGCCTCGGCGGCGGACTCGAGTTCGCCCTCGCCTGCGGGTACCGCGTGGCCTCCGATCACCCCCGGACCCAGCTCGGCCTCCCGGAAGTGCAGCTCGGCATTCTCCCGGGGGCGGGCGGCTGCCAGCGGCTCCCCCGGTTGATTGGCGCCCGCGCGGCGCTCGACATCATCCTCGCGGGCAAGGTCGAAGGCGCCAAGAAGGCGTTCCGTTTGGGCATCGTGGACGAGCTGGTCCATCCCGCCATCCTCAAGGACGTCACCATCGCCGCGGCGCAACGCATGGCAGGCGGCTGGCGCCCGCGTCGCAAGCGGCCGGGCGGGTTCCGCGGATGGCTGCTCGACGGCAACCCGCTGGGCCGGGCCTTGGTCTTCCGGGCCGCGCGGAAGCAGGTACTCGCGCAGACGCGCGGCAACTATCCCGCGCCGCTCGCCGCGTTGGAGGCGGTGGAGCATGGGCTGAAACACGGCATGGCGGAGGGTCTGAAGCGCGAGGCGCAGCTGTTCGGGCAGCTCGCCGTCACTGACGTCTCGCGTAAGCTGGTCCAGATCTTTTTCGCGACCACCGCTCTCAAGAAGGACTTCGGGATCGCCAACCCGCCGCCTCCCGCCGTCGTGAGCCGCCTCGGCGTCGTGGGCGCAGGGTTCATGGGCTCGGGCATAGCGGGCACGGCGATCGCCCAGGCGGGCGTGGACGTGCGCATGAAGGACGCTGATCTGCCGCGAGTCGCCAAGGGGCTTGCCGCCGCGCGCGAGATCCTGGACGACCGGCTCAAGCGGCGGCGCATCACGCCCCACGAGCATGCCCGGCTCGTCGCGCTGCTCTCGGGGAGCGATCACTACAGCGGGTTCGGCCGGGCCGAGCTCGTGATCGAGGCGGTATTCGAGGATCTCCAGGTCAAGCAGCAGGTGCTGCGTGAGGTCGAAACGGCCGCCGCGCGGGACACGGTGTTCGCGTCCAACACGTCGACCATCCCGATCCACCGCATCGCCGAGGCCGCAAGCCGGCCGGAACAGGTCGTCGGGATGCATTTCTTCTCGCCGGTCGCCCGGATGCCGCTGCTCGAGGTGATTCCATCGGCGCGGACCGCGGCGCAAGTCATCAGCACCGCCGTCGGGTTCGGCCGCCGAATGGGCAAGACCGCCATCGTCGTGAAGGACAGTCCCGGCTTCTGGATCAATCGGATCCTCACGCCCTACATGAACGAGGCAGGCCATCTCCTCGTCGAAGGCGTGGCCATCGAAGAGGTCGACCGGCTGATGGTCGAGTTCGGTTTCCCCGTCGGGCCGATCACCCTGCTGGACGAGGTCGGGATGGACGTGGGGGAGAAGGTGGTTGGGGTGATGCACGAGGCGTTCGGCGAGCGGTTCGCGCCGGTACCCGCGTTCGCCGGCATGGTAAAAAGCGGTCGGTTGGGCCGCAAGGCGGGGAAGGGATTCTACAAGTACGCGGGCGGCAAGAAGGGGAGCGTCGACCCTGCCGTGTACGAGGTGATTGGAGCCCACCCGAATGGAGGCCCGCGGCCGGCGGAGATCATCCAGCGGCTCGTGCTCGTCATGCTGAACGAAGCGGCGCGCGCGGTCGGGGAGGGGATCGTACGCACCCCCCGCGACGGCGACGTCGGCGCCATCTTCGGCTTCGGGTTCCCGCCGTTCCGCGGCGGCCCGCTGCGACACGCCGACGACCTCGGCGCCGCGCGGATCGTGGGCGAGATCGAGCGGCTCGCCGAGCGCTACGGCGCCCGGTTCGCGCCGTCCGATGTGCTGCGCGACCAGGCGCAGCGCAACGCGAAGTTCTATCCCTAGTCCCTGGGACCCGCCACCTCGCACTGATGCTACGCGCCGGCCTCCTGTGGCTCAGCGAGCAACCCCGGGTCTTCCGGTTCATCCGTGGCAACGGCCTGGCCCGGCGGTTTGCCGCGCGCTTCGTCGCGGGAGAGACGGTGGACTCCGGGGTCGCCGCGCTGAAAGACCTGAACACCGCCGGGCTGAGCGCGAGCCTCGACCTGCTGGGCGAGTCGGTGCACAACGCCGCTGAGGCCCAGGCTGCCCGTGACACCTATCTCGAAACGCTCGACCGGATCAAGGGTGCCGCGGCTGATGCCAACGTCTCGGTCAAGCTCACCCAGATGGGCCTCGACCTCGACGAGGCGCAGTGCATCGACAACATGCGCGCCATCATCGCCCGGGCGCAGGCGCACGGCTCCTTCGTGCGGATCGACATGGAGCAGTCGGACTATACCGAGCGTACTCTGCAGCTCTTCAAGCGCACGCTCTACCCACAGTTCGGTAACGCGGTCGGCGTGGTGCTGCAGTCGTACCTGCGGCGCACGGACCAGGATGTGGAGCAAATGATCGCGCTCGGCGCTCGAGTGCGGTTGTGCAAGGGCGCATATCAGGAGCCGGACGCGGTCGCCTTCCCCGACAAACGCGACGTGGATGCCACCTACGTGCGCTGCATGGAGCGGCTCCTCCTCAAGGGCAACTACCCCGGCATCGCGACCCACGATGCGCGCATCCTCGAGCACGTCAGGACGTTCGCGCGCGACAAGGGTATCCAGCCCGCGCGCTTCGAGTTCCAGATGTTGTACGGGGTGCGGCGCGACCTGCAGCTCGGGCTGCGGCGCCAGGGATACAATGTGCGCGTGTACGTCCCGTTCGGCACCCAGTGGTATCCCTATCTCATGCGCCGGCTCGCCGAGCGGCCGGCGAACGTGGCGTTCCTCGTCGGCAACGTGCTGCGGGAGTCCCTACGGCGGAGCTGACGGACGGTACCCTGGGCGGGTACCAGCGAGTGCACGAGCGCGCCCCCGCATTTTCCGGGAGCGACGGCCAGTCCTACTCGGTGGGGACATACGTGGATGATGCCCCGGATGCCCAGGGCCGGTATGGTGCGGCCCTGTTGTTCGTACGTTGGTCCGACGCGGGAGATCGTCCGGTCGGCCACCTCGAGACCGACTATCTGTTCCGAGGCGCCACACCCGCCGACGCACTCACCCCGCTGCTCGCCCTGACGTTGCAGGAGGTGAAGCAGCAGCTCGACGCGTGCATCCAAGCTCAGGGACGCGTGTGATTACCACGGGGGTCGTGCTCGTGCGCACCGGGTCTGCGTATCGTGTGCACACGGAGGCTGGCGAAGTTGTCGCCGTGCTGCGCGGCAGGCTCAAGCACCGGGACGACGATCGCGTGGTGGCGGGGGACGTGGTGGAGCTCGAGCTGCAGGCCGACGGGCACGCTACTATCTCCGCGGTGCGGCCCCGCAAGAGCGTGCTCGCGCGCCGCGCTGCTGGTGAGCGAAGCCGCCGGGCGCAGCCGATCGCCGCCAATGTCGATCAGGTCGTGGTCGTCGCGTCGGCTCGGAGCCCGGAGCCGAGCCCCCGCATGCTCGATCGATTCCTGGTAATCGCGGCGGCCAACCGCATTCCCGCCGTGCTCGTCCTCAACAAGATCGACCTCGACCGGAGCGCACTCGACGCCCTGCAGCGGCGCTATGGTCCGGCGGGCTACCAGGTGCTCGGGACATCGGTCACGCAGCCGGAGGGTCTCGTGGCGCTGCGAGACCTGCTGCGCGGGCGGGAGTCGGTGCTCGCCGGTCAATCGGGCGTCGGGAAATCCAGTCTCCTGAACGCGCTCGACCCGGGCTTGAACCTCCGCATTGGCGAAATCAGCGCGAAGTGGGACACGGGCAAGCACACGACCCGCGCCGCCCTCGTCGTGCCGGTCGCCACGGGGGGCTATGTCGTGGACACGCCGGGGTTGCGCGAGGTGGGCACGTGGGGGATCGATCCCGAGCGCTTGGGCGCCTATTTCGTCGAATTCCGGCCCTTCCTCGACCAATGCCGCTTCGATAACTGCCGGCATCTCGCCGAGCCCGGCTGCGGGGTGCGCGAAGCGGCGGCGCGAGGCGCGTTCGATCCCGATCGTCTCGTGTCCTACCAGCGGATCTACGAGGAAGTCAGCGTGCCTTCCTGGTCCAGCGAGCGGCGTCGCGGGAGGTGACTTTCTGCATCATCGCTCG
>Ga0209470_1002991_pt1 | contig 11784 bp, 10 predicted proteins | sample GraSoiAngelo_125_FD_185882 | JGI IMG/M metagenome (GOLD analysis project Ga0209470, IMG submission 185882) | Grasslands soil microbial communities from the Angelo Coastal Reserve, California, USA - 14_0927_05_40cm (SPAdes) (version 2) | ecosystem: Environmental > Terrestrial > Soil > Grasslands ... | reverse complement strand
GCAGGTCGTCGACCGACACGGGAACTTCGTCAAGGAAGCGATCGAGATCCCCGGGCCGCGCTCGTTCCACGTCGTGAACTACAATTCCCCCGGCGCGACCGGATCGCCCGCATACACCGCATGGATTGTGAACCTCCTCGCGAAAGCCGGACACTTGGATCACTTGAAGGTGAAGGCCGTCAAGCCGGGGGGAATCTGGGATTTCGACGCGGTCTGCGCCGCGATCGAGACGCCTAGCGAAGCTTCATGATCTCTGACGAACGGCGAAGCATCAATCGGGAGAATCCAAATTCGTCGTCAATCCCTGTCGGAACTCGATGCCGACCCCGTTTTCGGGAAAAACTTTCGCACGCCGAGGATCACAGCGATCGCGGTAAAGATGAGGAACACGACTTGTCCTCGGTACGCTTCGTAGACCGCGGCCCAGACTACAAAACGCGACGGCAAGGTACCAAGCCCACCTCTGTCCTTCCCGAAGTCCGGTCGACCCAACGATGACCAAGGACAGGCCGATCCACACCCCTTCAACGAACCTCTCCTGTTCCGGGGCCGATTGGGGAAACGCGAGCAGCTCGCCTGCGTAGATCAGGATCCCCAAGCAATCCGCCCACGACCATCGCGAGCCACGCGTACCGCACGCATACCGCGTCGGCCTGAGACCCATCCTTCTCGCGGGGTTCTTGCGTTCCCGCTGCTGACGTCGTTGACAAACTCAATTTCCGCGGCGAGAGAACGTCGGCGGTCTCCTCAATCTTTAGGCCCGGTTCCATCAGCTTCATATCCTCGACGTGCGCCTTTGAGAGGTCGCCATGATTCCCGTGCCTCCGCCGGGAGATGTCCTCCCGACACCGGAGCCGACCGGGCCCGTCCCGCGGGGCGGAGAACCCACGCCACCGTTGGTCCTCCATGCCTTCGACGAAATCGAGAACCTGAAGCGCGTCGTCGTGGAGCTCCAGAAGCGCCTCGAAGCCCTCGAGCACCGGCTCGCGGGGATGGATGCCCTGCAACAGCGGATTGCGGCCCTCGAAAACGCCGCGGCCTGAATCCGATCCCGAACCGAGAGCTCGGCCCGGGCCGCCACATGACGGTAGCAACTAGATACGACCGTCCGGGGTGGGGCCTCACACGAAGTACCGCTTCTATTACACGGGCATTCGCGTCCGGGACCTGAGCCGATCCCTGGCATTCTACACGAAGGTCCTCGGCATGCGGGTTCTGAGCAGGGGGACGATGCCGCACGGCGGCAAGTACGTCCACCTCCTCGGGGCAGGGTCCCGCCAGAGACTCGAACTGAACTGGTATCCGCCGGGCACGCGGTTCCATTCTCCGTATCGAATCGGCGAGGAGATGGACCACCTGGCGTTCCGGGTGGACGACGCCGAGAAAGCGTACCGCGAATTGATCCGGAAGGGAGCGACGCCGGCGGTGCCTCCGGAAAAGGCGGAGGGCACGGAAATCTACGTGAAAGATCCCGATGGGATCTGGATCGAGCTGCTTGACTGATCGGCCAAGCGACTTCGGCGCGCCACCCAAAACCTCAGATGCATTCTCTCGATGCCCCAGTCGAATGCCGGAGCAACTGCGGCTCACCGTCCGTCCAATCGGGCGGAAGGATCCGATCTCGTTGTTCCGACGCCTTCACCGCGGCCGCTGGCCATTCTTCCTCGACTCGTCACTGCCGGATCCGGAGCTCGCCCGATACTCATTCCTCGGTTCCGATCCCGTCGGGTGGTTCCGGAGCCGCGGCGCCCGCGCCGCGTACGCGTCGCCCTGGGGCGAGTCCTCGACCGATCGAGATCCGATCGCGGCCCTTGGGCGATTCCTCGGCGTGCTTCCATGGGCGACTGCAGGCACCCCGACGTACCCGTTCCTCGGAGGAGCCGTGGGGTACATCGGCTACGACCTAGGCCGGATGATCGAACGGTTGCCCGATGAGAAGGCCGCAGACCTCCGGATCCCCGACATCCATCTCGCGGTCTATCCCCGCGTGTACGTGGTCGACCGAGTGTGGGGCGAGACGTTCGTGATTTCGCCGCGCGAGCGGATCGAGTACGAGCCTCCGCCGATCCCGCGGGATCTTGCGGTCCCAGCCGATCCGAACCCGATCGACGCCATTGACGCGGACGAATATATCCGGCGCATCGAGGAAGCGAAGCGGGCGATCTACGACGGGGAAATCTTCCAGGTCAACCTCTCCCATCGCGTCGCGCTTCCGGTGAGAGGAACGCCCGCGGCCGCGTACGAGCGCCTCCGGACGCGAACCCCGTCGACCTTCGGAGCGTTCCTCGAGGCCGGGGACCACCGGCTGTTGTCGGCGAGCCCCGAACGGTTCCTCCGAGTCCGCGGCCGGGAGGTCGAGACCCGTCCGATCAAGGGCACGCGGCCCCGCGGTCGAGGGCCTGCCGAAGACGAACGTTTTGCGCGGGAACTCCTGACGAGCGAGAAAGACGCCGCGGAGAACGTGATGATCGTCGACCTGGAGCGGAACGACCTTGGGAAAGTTTGCGAGTTCGGCAGTGTCCATGTGCCTCTCCTGAAACATCTGCGCACGCTCCCGAACGTGCATCATCTCGAGAGCGTCGTGCGAGGGCGCCTCCGGCATGAGGTGACGATTCCAGACTTGGTGCGCGCCACATTCCCGGGCGGCTCGATCACCGGAGCCCCGAAGCCGCGGGCCATGGAGATCATCGAGCGGCTGGAGCCGCACCGCCGCGGCGTGTACACAGGGGCGATTGGCTATATCTCCTGGGATCGCTCAATCGATTGGAACATCGCGATACGCACCGCGACGGTGATCGGCGAAACGGCCTATTTCGCGGTCGGCGGCGGCATTGTCGCCGATTCGGATCCGCACGCGGAGTATCGGGAGACGCTCGACAAACTCCGCGGACATGCAGAGGCCCTCACCCAAGACCGGGTGGAGGTGACGCCGGACGGCCTCCGCGTGGCTTGACGGCGTCGTGATCCCCGAGGACGACGCGCGCGTTTCGATCCAGAACCGCGGGTTCCTCTACGGAGACGGATGCTTCGAGACGATCCGAATCCATCGCGGTGCCCCCTTCCGACTCGATGCGCACTTCGGGCGGCTGCGGGACGGTCTGGAGGTCCTCCGCATCGAACCCCCTTGGGGCTTCGAGGACCTCCGTCAGGGCGCGAGGAAGGTCGTCGAGGCGAACGGGGTGGTCGAGGGCCTCGTACGGATGACGGTCATCGCGGGGGAACGGTCCACGACCCGAGGCATGGCGACGATCACGTCGCGCGCTCTTCCGGAGATTCCGTCGCAACCCGCGTTACACGTGGCCGCCACCATCCGGCGGATGTCGGGCCCGCTGAGCCAGGTCAAGTCGATTTCCCGAGAGGCCGAATCCGTGGCGTTCCGAGAGGCCGAGGCCGAAGGCGCGTTCGACGCAATCCTCCTGAACGAAAAGGGCCGCGTGGTTGAGACGTCGGCACGCAATCTGTTCCTCGTCTCGGGCGGAGCGTTGCATACGCCCCCGACCTACGACGGCGCACTGCCCGGAATCACCCGAGGTGCCGTCCTGGAGATTGCCTCGCGGGCGAAAATCCGTACACGCGAAATTTCGGTCACGCCGGATCGGCTTCGCGGCGCGGACGAGGTGTTCCTCTCCGGCAGCGGGGTCGGCGTGCTCGGCGTGGCCTCTGTCGATGGACACCGGGTCGATGCCCCGGGCCCGGTCACCCGGACCATTCGGGATGCGTATGGGGCGCTGCTGGACCTCGAGTCGAAATGGTAGTCGGCTCGAATGGAGCGAACCGATGGACCGTGCCGAGACCGCAGTCCATCTTCAGTCGGTCGGCTTGACTTGGCCGCGGATCTCGCCGCCGGGGAAGTCGCCCGGTCCCGTGTTCGGGGGCGCGACGCCATCGTCCGTGTGGATATTCACATAGGCGGTTCCACCGGTCATGTTCTCGAGCAGGTCGCTCATCGGGTGCCCCGCGAGGGGACCGACGAAGTTTGCGGCGCTGAAATCCCCTTCGGCGAGGACGCCGTTGAAGCGCCCGCCTCCCGGAGCAGCCGGCGGCGGCCCGCCGATCGGATAGAGCCAGACGACGACCGGGCCCGCGGTATTCGAGTCCCCGAGGTGAATGTGCGCCATGATCACGTTGTTGATGTTTGCGGCGATGACCTTGTAGTGAATCGATTCGCCGTCCGCACTCAGCTCGAAGATCGCCACGCCGCGAGCGTGGGTGTCGCGCGGTGTCGGTCGCTCGTTGATCCCCGCAAGGACGGCGTTCCATTGCGATCCGGTCTGATCGTCCGCCCTGGCGACGGTGACGGCGAACGCCGCGGTAACGAGGGCCATCGCGAGCAGAGTCAGTCCCACAATTCTCTTCGACAAACGAAATCTCCTCCCGCTGCCGGCACCGCGCAGGGGACAAATAGTCTTTTTCCCAAACCGCGGACGTTCTCGGTTTCGATAACGACTAGTGTGCGCGGAGGCCCGCGAGCCGCCGCCGTGCGGGCATTCCGGCCGCCCACGACTTCTCGAAGAACTCGAGGTGGGCCTTCACGAAGTCCGGGCTGTTCGTCCACAGGGCGGTCTCCCCCTCGCCACGGATCGACTTCTCATCTTGAATGAGGAACGCCAAGATGGACTCGCGATCGACGATGATGAACCGGGCGCGCTGTCGATCCACGTGTCGCAGCGGCACGAATTTCGAGACCCGGGCCATGAGCACCTGGTTCGTTTCGTTGACGTCCGCCGCGAGTCGCGCCTTCACCCCACGTCTCATGGCCGCCAGGAGAGCCTCGTTGATCCCGGCGCGGTACGACCGCTGCAGGCCCTTCGTCGTCGTGAAGGCAAGGACCTCCGTTTTCGCGGCGGAGACGAACTGTCGCAGCGTGCGGTAAATCTGTGCCCGGCCCTTGATCACTTGGAGTCGCACAGTCGGGGGCTCGCGGGCCCGGCCGGAGAGCTTCGGCCATGCCTCCAGGAACGCCTTCCGGACCCCATCGAGCTTCTCGAGCTCCGAGCGCTTCTCGTCCGCAATCATCTCGAAGACGTCATTGATGGCCCGGGCCGCATACCGACGGGGTCGGTCCAAGGTGACCTCGACGAGCCCGCGGGCCTCGAGCCCTTCGAGCGCGCGATACGTTTGCACGCGATTGACGCCGCTCGCCCGGGCGATATCCCCCGCGGTGGTGGCCCCGGCGCGGGCGAGGTTCACGAACACGAGGGCCTCGTAACGACTCAGGCCGATCCGCTGAAGCGCGTCCGAGGCCTCCGAGATTTTCATTCGGGATTGGATGGGCCCCGGGGCCTATTAACTACGTTGTAACGAGACCTGTTACGTCGACGAATGCCGTTTCCATCCGATGGACGGGCCGCTGTCACATCGGACGTGTCAATCTCGGTCAGCGGCGATGGTGAGGAAACAGAACGGTGGAGAGGAAAGAAAGGGGTGGAAAAAGAGGTCGCCTCGTCTCGATCTACCCGATTACCGGGTCGACGCGAGGCTCCAGATGGCTCCGGCGAGGAGGAGCAGGCCTGCAAACAGGCCCAGCTGCGTCGCCACCAAGACCACGATCGCCAGGCCGGCGATCATGGCCACGATGGAGCCATTCTGCACGTTCTGTTTCGACACGGCGTAGCCGATCAAGCCGACGATGCCGAAGACGACCAGGTAGGCCTCTGCGGCGGTCGCGGCCACGATGGCTCCTGCCTTCGACGCATCGAACAGATACGTTAGGATGCCCACGATCAGGGCCACAAACGCGCCAAGTACGATGGGTACCTGGTACGTCGGCGTGTGCGAGAGTTCGCGCCACGACTGGCCGAACCCCGTCCCCGATTTCGCGCGGGTCGCTTCCATGGTGCTTTCACCTCCTTGGCCGCCACCCCGTGATGCCGGGTCATAGCCGTATTGGGACAATTTTCGAACCTTGGGTTCCGCGAGATAAGCATGATGTGGCGCCTCCCTTGACAATAGGGTTTAGCCATCCTCGCGGCAGACCGACACCTTCATGATGGGTTCTTAAGGAGAGGGCGGTTTGCGCGCTATCGTACGGAAGGAGACAATCCCTCAGCCCGCAGCCGGTTCCCGACCGTGCGCAGTCCGCCATTCAATCATCAGAGGCACCAACGTCGGGAGGCTTGCGTCAGGATCCCGCAACGAGCCGATCTCAGCCGCACGTCGGCGAGGCGGTCTCGGAATCAATGGACGCTTCGCCGCCTCGGGAGCCGCCTGGCCTTTTTCGTCCGCGTACCGAAGGGACAGTTTGAGGGCCTCGATCATCGTCTCCGGGCTGCCCAAATCCAGCATGAGCTCGTCGCCTTGGAGCAGGACTCCGATCACCTTCTTGCCGGCGACCGCGAGTCGTTGGATCGCGTCCGTGAGCTGGATTTCTCCGCCCGTCCCAGGCCCCGTGCTCGCGAGGGCTTCGAAGATCTCGTCGCTGAAGACGTAGACCGGCATGATCGCGTGGTTGCTCCGGGGCGTCTCCGGCTTCTCGACCGCGGACGTGATCCCCAAGACGCCGGGTTCGAGATAGTCACCCTCGACGACTCCGTAGTTCCGGGGATCCGGAACGTCCCGCAACAGGACCGTCGCAGAGGCGCCGTACTTCTGATGCAACCCCGTCAATCGTTCGATGTGCTCGTCTCGATCGGAGAGGATGATCGTGTCCGCGGCTTGCACGATGAACGGCCCGTCGATGAGCGATTGGCCGAGCAGGACCGCGTCCCCGAAACCGAGCGGCTCCGGTTGATTCAGGAAGACCAACTTCGAGGACTTGACCTTCTCATAGAAATCGGACATGCCCCGCGGGAGCTTCGATTTCTTTTCGAGGAATTCCAGGAATCTCGGATCCGGGGAAAAGTGGTCTTCGATCGCTCGCTTTCCCCTCCCGACGACGATGTAGAAGTTCCGGATTCCGGCGGAGAAGAGTTGCTCGAAGATCGCTTGGACCAGCGGCTTGAGCTCGAGCGAATCATCGCGGTCGTGAGCGATGATCGGCAACATCTCTTTCGGGATTTCTTTCGAGAACGGCAAGAGGCGCGTCCCGATTCCGCCGGCCGTGATCAAGGCGGTGTACCCGTCCATGCCGTTCGATGACCCCGTTTCCTCCATCGATTCGATGGTCAGACCGCTCACCCGAGGTGTTCCGAACCGATGGCGAGGGACCCGGCCAACGTCAACGTCATGTTTTCAACGTGGGTACAATAATGGATACGTGCGGTGCTTCGAGCACATGCGAATACACGGGGGATATGTGCCGAACGTTCTTCCTTCACGCGAGCGGACGATATGGGGAGGAGCCGGTTCCCTCGGTGCAAGATCTCCCCGAATTTCGGTCTTCAAATGTTATCAGAAGTGAAAACGATTTTCTCGTTCTCCCGGACGTTCCACAGGTCCTCCGAACCCGTCCGAGGTCCGGAGGCCCGCTGGCGATTGCGAAAAACCCGCCAGGCCCTCGGCCCGGGGCCGAGTGTGCCTCGGAGAGAATACGGAAGAGCGTGCGAGAACCGGGGCTCCCGATCCTGAAGATCGCGGGATCGCTCCGGATTCGGCGAGCGTCCTTTCCGTCTCGAAGGAATGGTGAACGTGGCCCAGATCGCAACGGCAGTCGCCGTCGAACGGACGCTGGTCGTCGGCCGCCCGACGGTCCGCGGGAAGTTCCTGTACGTCGGGAAGGAGAAGTTCTGGGTCCGGGGCGTCAGCTACGGCACGTTCTTCGTCGACGACGACGGCGAGGAGCGCCTGAATCCGGAGATGGTCGCACGGGATTTCGCCCTCATGGCGGCGAATGGTTTCAACGTCGTACGGGTCCACACGGGTCCTCCACGTTGGCTTTTGGACATGGCCCTGGAGAACGGGCTCCGGGTCATGGTCGGCCTCAACTGGGGAGAGCACATGGCCTTCCTGGACGAACCGGGCAAGGTCGAGGAAATCATCGCCCGAGTTCGGAAGTGGATTCGCGCCTGCGCCGGTCATCCGGCGGTTTTCTGCTACAGCATCGGAAACGAAATCCCGGCGGCGATCGTCCGTTGGCATGGGAGGCAGCGGGTCGAGAAATTCATCGAGCGCCTCTACCGCGTGGCGAAGGAAGAAGACCCGTACGCCCTGGTGACGTACGTGAACTACCCGTCCACGGAATACTTGCGCCTCCCGTTCCTCGACTTCGTGGCGTTCAACGTCTACCTCGAGTCGCCCCGGGCCTTCGAGGATTATCTGGCGCGGATCCACAGCCTGAGCGATGACCGTCCCGTGTTGCTCAGCGAGATCGGACTGGACAGCCTCCGGAACGGCGAGGGCTCCCAAGCGGCGATGTTGGACTGGCAGGTCCGGGCCGCCTTGCGTCTCGGTTGCTCCGGGGTCATCGTCTTCGCGTGGACGGACGAGTGGTATCACGGGAAGTATCCGGTCGAGGACTGGGCGTTCGGGTTGACGACCCGAGATCGGACGCCGAAGCCCGCCCTGGAGACGGTGACCCGGGCGTTCGCGGAGTCCCCGTTCCCCTCGGACAAGCGCTGGCCGAGAGTCTCTGTTGTCGTGTCGTCGCTGAACGGCGGCGCGACGATCCGCGACACGCTGACGGGCCTGGAGCAGCTCGACTATCCGGACTACGAGGTGATCCTGGTCAACGACGGATCGACCGATGCGACCCCGGTCATCGCCTCGGAATACGAGGTTCGACTCATCACGACGAAGAATCAAGGGCTGAGCGCCGCACGGAACGTCGGCATCCGCGCCGCGACGGGAGAAATCGTCGCCTTCATCGACGACGACGCGTACCCGGAAATCCATTGGTTGCGATTTCTGGCGCTCGCGCTCATGGAAGGCAAGGCCGTCGGGGTGGGAGGACCGAACCTCCCGCCCCCGAACGACGGTTGGAGGGCGGATGCCATTGCCAACGCCCCGGGCGGCCCGAACCCGGTCTTGATTTCCGACACCATCGCGGAGCACATCCCCGGGTGCAACATGGCGTTCTGGAAAGACGCGCTCGAAGCGATCGGCGGATTCGACCCGAGGTTCCGGAGCGCGGGCGATGACGTCGACGTGTGCTGGCGGCTCCGCGACCGGGGCGGGGTCATCGGGTACTCCCCGGGCGCCGTCGTATGGCACCACCGCCGCCGATCCTTCCGGAGGTTTTGGAGGCAACAGGTCGGATACGGAAAGGCCGAGGCGCTCTTGGAACGCAAGTGGCCGTCTCGATACAGTCCGATCGGCCAGTTGACCTGGCTCGGACGAATCTACGGAAAGGGCGTATCCTCGGATCTGTCGTCGCTCGGGGGACGCGTCTACCAGGGAGTCTGGGGCACCGCGCCGTTCCAATCCCTCTACCAGTCGCGGGGCTCCCGGTGGTCCCTGGCCCTCGCTCCCGAGTGGTACCTGATGGTCGCGCTCTTGTCGGGGACATTCCTCCTGAGCCTGGGTTGGGGCGCCTCGATCATCTTCGGACCGGCCTTGCTCGTCGCCGTTGCGCTGCCTCTCGCACAGGCCTCGATCAGCGCGGGCCGGGCGAAGTTCGCCGCGGGCCGGCGGGAGCGACACTGGTCGCTCATCGGGTTGCGGCTCGTCGTCGTGGTCCTCCATCTCATGCAGCCGATGGCCCGCCTTGCGGGCCGGATCCAGGGCGGCCTCACGCCGTGGCGGCGGCGGGGCCCGCGGACCCGACCACGGTTCCGGCGTTTGCACATGACCTACTGGCGGGACCAGCGAGAGGCTCCCGAGGAAACGCTGAGGAAACTCCAAGCCGACCTGGTCGACGCGGGCGCGATCGCACGGGCGGGCGGCGAGTTCGACTCCTGGGATTTGGAAGTCCGGGGAGGCCCGCTCGGCGGGAGTCGGCTCTTGCTTGCCGTCGAGGAGCATGCGCCCGGGAAGCAACTGCTACGTTTCCGGATCCTCCCGGCGTACGGGAAGTCCGCGGCCATCCTGAGCGCGGTGTTTGCCACGCTGTCGATCGGCGCGTGGTGGTCCGGCGCGGCGGTCGCAGGCGTGACGTCCGCGTTCGTCGCGGCTTTCGTCGTGGTGCGCGCCCTTGCCGACACGGGATTCGCGGGCGGCATCCTCCGGGAACGGCTCGAACGGTTCGGGGCAGCGTGATGCACGAACAGTCCACTTCCTTCTCGCGGGCACACACAGACTTGATGGGGGCGGCCCGTCTCCCGTTGAGTGACCGGAAGTCCCTTGAGGGGGTCATCGATTGACAGGGTCTCGGAAAAGGCCGACCGATCCGGGCGGACGGAACGGGTCCGTTCGCGGTCACGCGGTGGAAGAGCTCCTTCGCCGAAGCGCCAACCGGGGCTACGCAGAACTCCTCGACGAGTTGCGGGCATTCGCGCCTCAATCCGATACGGACGACATGGCCGAGGAGGACATCGCGCGATCGGGACGCGATCGTGTCTCGTCGGTTTCGGCGAGGCTCGCCCGCTCCGTCGCCATGGTCCTCACGGTCTTGTCGGCGTTCTCGCTCTTCTTCGCCTACCTGGCCGAGGACTTCGGGCTGACGACTCCCGTGTTCACGTCGCTCTGGGAGTTTGGACGCTCGCGCCTCTCCGAATCCCGGCTCCTCCTGCTCCAGATCGCGACGCCGATCGTCGCGTGGATCGCCTGGGCCGCGGTCATCTGGCGCGCGCGACTCGCGAGCGGAGGTGCGAAGTCCGGTGCTCGACGCGCCGGGACGTCGGCGCGCAAAGGCGGAACCGTCCGGAGGTCCCTTCACGAAATGCGACCGTACAGGTGGTCCATTGCCCTCCTCTTCCTGGCGTCCCTTTCGGCCGCGCCGCTCGCCATCATCACTCCCTTGCCGATCAAACTCCTGGTCGACAACATCGTCGGCTCGCAGCCGCTGCCGGCCTACCTCGCATTCTTCGCCGCGAATCCGTCGACGGTATCGAAGGATTATCTGATCGTCCTCGCCATCGGCATCTTGCTCGGCGGGACGGTCCTGAGTTATCTCCAGAACTTGGTGAATATCTGGCTGACCAATCGGGTCGGGAACCGCATGACGACCGATATGCGGGTCCGCCTGTTCCGCCAGATGCAACGTCTCTCGACCGTCTACCACGACACGAAGGGCACGACCGATTCAACCTACCGCATCCAGAACGACGCGACCTCCCTGCGGTCCCTGTCGACCGATGGCGTGGTCCCGTTGATCACGGCGGTCGTGACGCTGCTCGCGATGATGGTCGTCATGGTGACCCTCGACTGGCAGCTCGCGTTGATCGCCTTGTCCATAACTCCGTTCATGTTCCTTTCGACCCTCGTCTACAAGAAACGGATCCGGCTCGGATGGCGGAAAGTCAAGTCGTCGGAGAGCGCGGCGATGTCCGCCGCGCAGGAGTCGCTGAGCGCGGCGCGGGTCGTGAAGGCGTTCGGACAGGAGGAGCGGGAAAGCGAGCAGTTCCGTTCCCGCTACGACAAGACGGCGGCTGCGGCCCTGAAGGTCCTCGTGGAGGGCGGAATCTACAGTCTGATCGTAGGCGTCGTCACCGCGGTCGGCTTGGCAGCGGTCTGGTACGTGGGCATCCACCACGTCCTGGACGGTACCTTGAGCCCCGGCGCCTTCCTGATGGTGAACATCTACCTGACCCAGCTGTACTCTCCGTTGAAAGACCTGGGCAAGAAGGTCCTCGACGTTCAGATGTCCTTGGCCGGCATGGAACGGTTCCTCGAGATCCTCGATGTGCAACCCGACGTCCCGGAGAAACGCAATGCCCTCCGGATCAGTCGGGCGAACGGGAAGATCGCATTTCGCGATGTGTCGTTCGGATATGGCAAGGATCACCTCGTGTTACGCCACGTCTCGTTCGA
>Ga0209470_1002989_pt1 | contig 11785 bp, 9 predicted proteins | sample GraSoiAngelo_125_FD_185882 | JGI IMG/M metagenome (GOLD analysis project Ga0209470, IMG submission 185882) | Grasslands soil microbial communities from the Angelo Coastal Reserve, California, USA - 14_0927_05_40cm (SPAdes) (version 2) | ecosystem: Environmental > Terrestrial > Soil > Grasslands ... | reverse complement strand
TAAACGCGAATCACTTGATTGTGCATGCAGATGAAAGGCTGACCGGATTTGCAACTGCAATCAGCGATTGGCGTCGGACCAACCTTCGACCCGTTCCGCGCGCACGCGAAGCTCCGTTGTCATTCAGGTCTTTTCTACGGTCTGAAAATTTTTGAGTGCAAAATCGCAATTCTGTGCAACGCACTGCGAAAGCGGAATGAATAATCGTGCGTGGCCAACGACCCTTCGCAAGGACACAACTCGAGGAGATCCCTACTCACATCCGCAGTGCCCTCTTCCCAGAAAATCGTCGGGTATGGGTCACTAGGCGACTCTGTGGATCTTTTAATGATTGATGCTGATTAAAAAGTTATGCACGGAGTAGCAATCCGTGTGGGAGACCATCGCGCGATCAAGATTGTCCGAACACCGTCACTAACGGCTTGATCTCGCCTGTTTACTTACTGTTAGACTCCGGAGCTTAATCGTGATCCGCGTTTTGAATTATCGGGTTTGCAGCATCGTTGTTCTACTCGGAACAATTCTTCTTCTCAGCTGCGTTGAGAATCGACCGTTTCGTCTCGGTAAGATCAACGATGCCGAATTGGGCAAATATTATCACGATCAAAAGCCGTGGTTGGAAAAAGTTCAGGTCTCGGAAGACCGCAGTTATCACATTTCGTTCGTAGAGTTTGATGAGAAGGGAGACTTTTGGGATCGCCGTCAACTTGCTCGGACCGCACGGATGATCGGGGGCAGCAATAAACCGGTCTTGTTGGTGACCTATATTCACGGCCACCCGGCGGCAAGAATCCCGGCGACGTCCAAACATTTCGTTGTTTGCTCTCGGAGCTGGCTGTTTCCGACAGCACCAAGAACTTTCAGGTCCACGGCGTCTATCTCGGATGGCGGGGCCGATTAATCGAAGGCCCGCTTGATTATCTCACGTTTCTCAATCGGAAAGCAGCGGCGACACGAGTGGCCGGAACACCCGTTACGGAAACCATTTTTGAATTGATTCGTCAGGCGCGAAAAGATCCGAATTCGAAATGTGTCGTCATTGGCCATTCGTTCGGCGCGCTTCTTTTGGAAAAGGCGATGGCCCAGGCGATCACCGGTAACGTCCTTGCTCTCGATGCACAGAATCCCGTCCCGCAGCAGCGTTTCAACGCGCCGGCTGATCTGATTTTATTGGTCAACTCCGCCGCCGAATCGATATATGCCAAGGAAATGACCGATATGTTTGCCCGTATTGGGTACCGCGATGCGGACAATCGCAACCTCCCTTTGCTCATCTCCATTACTTCCAAGGGCGATACCGCGACCGGCGGCTGGTTTCCGGTCGGAACTTTTTTCCCGAACCTGTTCGCGCATAGGAAATATCATTGGGGAGACAAATACGGCCCTTCCAGCGATGAAACCGATCAGCACATCTACCTGACAACGACGCCCGGCCATAACAAATTGCTTTTTACTCATTCGGTCGATAAGACCGCACCACCTCAAAGAGTTCCTTCGGTCGAAGCCGTTGCCCGAATGGCGGGCCGGATCACGATGGGCGATTGCGCCGTTGTCGAAGAACGAAACCCGGCGTTTGAAAAGAACATTCAACACGCGGAAGACGATCCGATGGTTTTCGCGACTTCACTAAAGTCCGATCCCAACCAATTCAATTGGTGGCAAATCCACGCTTATCAACTCAACAAGCGCACGCCCTATTGGATTATGCAGGTCCCCAAAGCCATCATTCCGAATCACACGCCCATATTCACGCCAGAGGGACGTGCCATGATGGCGGCGCTGTTTCGCATCGCAAACCCCATCGGCCAACCAGGCGCGCGCCAAATCCGTTTGGCGCCGCAAACAACCGAATGATTAGGCAGTCTGGCGGCGGCAAAATCTGGATTCCTACTTCGGGGCGGTTGCGAGTAATTTGTCGATCGCGGCCTGGGTTTCTCGACAGTATTCGGCTGGCGATATTCCTTTCCAGCAGCGCGATGGCAGCAGGTGTCCGAGTCCCATCCGACTCATCCCGAGAGAGAGAGAGAGAGAGAGAGAGAGAGAGAAGGGCGTGAACAAGCGTGCTGAACTTTTCACGGTCTTTTCTACGGTCGGAAAATTTTGCCTGCAAAACCGTGCAATTCTGCGCAAGCCGCTGCGAAAGCTGAATGACCGAATTACCTAGCGTCAACAATACTGTGCAACACAGCGAAAACGTGCGCAATTCGTTAGGCTTGAATTAGAAATCAGCTGCTCTAAACCAACTGAGCTGTGCCGGCGTTCCCATACGAAAGCTGTTTTCGGCGAGTTGATCAAGAGTTCGTGATGATCCGTTTCGCGCACTGCGCCGCAAAAAGGACCAAGATTTGACGGCATTTTTCTACGGCACGAGAAATGGTCAGGAATCCCCGGGGGGGCAGGGTCGTCGCGACCGACGGCCTCCAACGTCTAAACTTGTAATGGTCCTCGGAAATTTTCGTCAAAAGCCGACGAGATAGGGTCCCGCCATACCAATGACGTTGCGCCGCTTTAGCTCGGCGAAGAGGTTGCGCGGATCCAGCTCCACCGCGCGCTCCAGATTGCGCAGACCTTCCTCCTGCTGGCCGCGCCGCCGCAGAATGTAGGGACGCTTACACGCATCCCGTATTTAACCTCGCATGTGCCGATATCATGCAGGAACGGTCGCCAACGTTCATATTCGGCCAGGTCCTCGGCCACATGACGGGAAAGAAGAATGTGCCCGGCGTCGCCACAATCCATCACCCGCTGTGCCGTATTGATGCCGCCTCCGGCTACATTGATGCGTTCGTTTACGTCCACCACACCACTGACCGGTCCATTGTGAACACCCATCCGAACTTGCAGGCGCGCATTGTCCTTGAGCGCGCGGCTGATCTCCACCGCACACTGCGCCGGTTCCTCCGGACTCTTGTAGAAAACCAGCGCCATGCCGTCGCCGGTGGGGATCCTTAAAAGGCGACTGGCTAATTCTGCTTTGCGGAATTGATCGGATAAACGAACAATCTCGTTCAGTTCCTCAACCTCGGCGTGCTGCTCGTTAACAGAGAGCTTGGAGTAACCGACAATGTCCAGAAAGAGAACATGCGCGATTTCAAGCTCGATCTCTTTCTTAACTTCGGCGGCCATTTGGATTTACATGGAAACGCCCGACCCAACGATACTCTCAAGCAGGCTGCCGAGAGTCGAGAGGAAAGCGCGTCCGCCATGTGCCGGCGTATTCGCCGTTCAACGACCCAGGCGGGCCTGGGGTCACGCCGCGTTAGTAATAGTGGCTCAGTCGCGACTTTCGCGCTTATCGAACTGGCGAAATTTCTACGGTCTGTTCTACGGTCGAGCGAAATTTTGCTGCAAGACCGCGCAATTCTACGAAAAGCAGCGCGAATAGGATTCGTTCCGTCTATCTATGAAAAACAAGCTGTGCAACGCTGCGAAAACATACGCAACTCGTTAGGCTTGAATTACAAATCAGCCGCTCTACCAGCTGAGCTATGCCGGCGTTCCCATACAAAAGCTGTTTTCAGCGAGTTGATCAAGAGTTCGTCCGACGAGCGGATCAACGCCGGTTTGGCGGCAGCGGGTGTCAGGCTCGGACGATGGAGCACTCTCGATCGTCATGTCAAGTCAGTTGCGAAGTTGAGCCGAAAGGGATTATCTGAACGCAGGATCGCCGCTGAGCTGTACATTCCTGCTGGATCAGTGTTCGCCATCCTCAAAAGAACGAGAAATGACTCAATTCGATGAACAATGCGAAGCAACGATAAAAACCATCAGCCGCTGGCCCCTAATTTTGTCTGCAAGAAGCTTTTGAGCGCCCGATGACCAGGACACAGCGCTTCACACTCGCGGCCACGAGCCTCGGCCTCTTCATGATCTATCTGGACGCGTTGATCGTGAACGTCGCGTTACCCGCCATCCAGTCGGACTTCAAGGTGGGCGAGGCAGGCCTGCAGTGGGTGGTCACGGCGTACAGCCTTGGGATGGCAGTCGGCATCATGTCGTCCGGGACGGCAGCGGACATCTACGGTCGCCGCAAGCTCTACATTGCCGGCATCGCTCTCTTCACGGCGGCCTCCGCGGCCTGCGGCATGGCCTCCTCGCTCGAAGCGCTCAACCTCTCGCGCGCGGTCCAGGGGGTTGCGGCGGCGACGGTCAACGTAACCTCGCTCGCGCTCGTTAGCGCCGCATTTCCCGATCCGAAGTTGAAGAATTGGGCGATCGGCATCTGGACCGCGATCGCGAGCACCGCCATCGCAATCGGCCCGACGCTCGGCGGCTTCATGGTGCAGGGGACCGGCTGGCGCTCGATCTTCATGGTCAACATTCCCGTCGGGCTCGTCGTCCTGGCCTTGACGTGGCGCTTTGTGGCGGAGTCGCGGGACGAACGCCCGCGCTCGTTCGACATCCCCGGGCAGCTCGTATTCATGACGGCGGTCGGGGCTTTCGCGTTTGCAGTGATTGAAGGTCCGCGTGCGGGGTGGGTCTCGGGGGAGATCCTGACGCTATTCGTGGTCGCGGGGGCGGCGCTGGCGGCATTTATCTTCTGTGAACGCAGGAACGCGGACCCGATGATGGACCTCAAGCTCTTCGGCAACCGCACGTACTCGCTCGCTATCATCACGATCTTCGCCGCTTTGTTCGCCGTATATGGAATGTTGCTCGTGATCACGCAGTACATGCAGAACGTACGTGGTTTCTCGCCGACGGATGCCGGGTTCCTCCTCTTGCCGTACAGCATGAGCCTGATGATCGTTTCGCTGACGGCGGGGAAACTCGTGGGAGCGGTCGGCTCGCGGCGGCTGATTCTCCTCGGTATCGCGTCGCAGATTGTCGGGTTCGCCGTACTGATCGTGGGGCTGCAGGGAAGCACGGTCGTCGTCAGCGCCGGCCTCGTCTTCGTCGGCGTGGGAACCGGGTTGTGCCTGACGCCGATCACCTCGCTCGCGATGACGGCGGTCCCGACCGAGCGCGCGGGAATGGCATCGGGCATCATGAGTGCACAGCGCGCGCTTGGTTCCACCGTCGGGTTTGCTGTGCTCGGCTCGATTCTTGCGGCAACACTAACGACCACCCTCAGCGCCCACCTCGCCGACGCGCTTCCGGATTCGATCGAGCGCAAGGACGTCGCCGATATGATCATCGGGAACGCGAATCCCCGCGCTTACTCTGCCGAGATCGGGCCCGGCCGGCCGATCAAACATCTCAACCCCGCCACGCAGAAGGCGATCCTTGCGGTCGCCGACAGCGACTTCGTCGAAGGTATCCGATTCAGCCTCGCAACAGGCATAGTGTTCCTCGCCCTCGTCCTCGCCGCCGGCATCGCCTGGTTTCCCCGCGGCAGCGGCTCCATCGCGGACGCCGAACGTGAGGCGCAAGCGCTCGCGTCGGAGGAGACCGCACGCGAAAGCCCTCTTTCGTAACCATACTGTTGCTCCAACGGAATCCTTCGCTGCGCTCGCACACCGCGCTGCACAAGGGACCAAAATTTCACGGTCTTTTTCTACGGCATGAGAAATTTTTGCTGCAAAACCGCGCAATTGTGCGCAACACACTGCGAATACTGAATCGCCAAATACCTAGCGTCAACAATGCTGTGCAAAGCAGTGAAATGATGCGCAATTCGTTAGGCTTGAATTACAAATCAGCTGCTCTACCAGCTGAGCTATGCGCGGCAAAAATGCCGCGCACATTAATGCACGCGGCCGCTTGAAATAAGTTGCCGATCTAAAACCGTGAACGCGTCGTGACTGACAGCGGTTCGGCTGTTTCCAGGTTCTTGATTACGGTGCTGAGATAAACTGACTCGGGATAAATTGCCTTGTACTTCGTGATTTCCGCCCGGTTCAACACTTTAAACCCGTACCGTTCGAACATTTTTTCTCCACGCCGGCTTTCGAATGTAATGATCTGGCCGTAAACGCGTTTTTCGCCGGAGCGATAGAGATAACTCAAATACGCGCTCATGAGGGCGCGCGTCGTCGAAACTTTCCGGGCGTCTGGCAGCAGGTTGATATGAAAGTGCGGTGTGCGTCGCGGCGCCGCCGGCACTTCACGCCATCCATGCACCAGAATCCACCGAACAAAACGGCGCGACCGTTCGTTGTAGCGAAAGTAGCGCGTTAGCGCGCGGAAAAAGAGCCAGACATTTTGATAAAGCGCGTAAAGCTGGTTTTGCAGAGGCTTGCGTGAGCCCAGAAGATAACCCCGGATTTCGCCGTCGACTTCCAGAAGAAAACACGATCCCGGTTCGTGATCGGTGTAATAGGTCGTGAGAAAATCAGCGAACAATTCTCGATCCTCATAAACGGGATCAATCGGGTCGCCAAGAAATCCGGTATCGCAGCAGAGCTTTCTTACCGCTTCGCGGTCCGATCTGCGATAGCCACGAATAAGGAACGGCCTGTGGTCGTCGTTCACCATCTAAAGTCGGCGGTAGTTTGCGCGAACCTCGCGATAAATGCAAAACAGTTCCTCAAATACGCGTGGCCAGCTATGGAGCTTTTCCGCTGCCCCCGCCGCAGTCTTTCCCAGCGTTGATAATTTCTTAGCACTGAAATCTTCGATCGCATCGGCCAGCGCATCCGGGTTGTTTTCTTGTGCCCACGATTTTTGGTCGTGACAAATAATCCGATCCATGTAACTCCCGCGAATTCCTACTACGGGCGTGCCGCAAGCCTGACTTTCCAGCGCCACAAGTCCAAACGTTTCCTGAACGCCGGGATGAACGAAAAGATCAGCTGCGCGATAGTAACGAGCGAGATCAACTGAGTCTGCGCAGTACGAAATCCATGAGATGTTTCCGCCGCGGCGCTGCAACTTTTGCACTTTGTTTCGCTGCGGTCCGTCGCCAATAACCACGAGATGAAATTTATTCTGGTCCCGCTGGCGGAGAAGCTCGAAAGCTCGAAGCAATGTTTGCGTGTTTTTTTCCTTAGTTAACCGCCCCGCGTAGAGAAGCAACGTCCGCCCGCGACCGACACCTAATGACTCGCGAGTCGCGGCTCCGTCATCCGGCAGGGGCCTGAAAATGCCAGTGTTCACTCCGAGCCGCACCGGACGCACATTGCGCACGCCCCATTCGGAAAGGAGGTCGCCCAGCGTCTCAGACGGCACCAGTGTGGCTTGAAAGCGATTGTAAAGTCTGTGCACATAAGCGCGCGTTAATTTCATGGCTCGTTGCGTGCCACGTTTGCCAAGAAATTTCGTGCTCCCACGCAAATAGGCTTCCGGGAAATGGGAGTGATAGAAACCAACCACCGGCACCCTCAGCGCCCGACCGATAGCAATTGCTTTCCATCCGATCTGATACGGATCGCTTGATTCGATCAGGTCCGGACGCTCGCGCTCCAGGATTTCTTCGATTGCGCGGAGATTTAGCAGTGCGCGATATCGCGAGCTCCTCGACACCAACGGCGAGCGAATCGAATAAACTCGTGACCGCGCATTTGTTGTCACCTCGGTTTTCGAGCCGGGAACAATGAGGACGTGCGTATCGCCAGACGAACAATTGCTGATGTACGCAATTTTCTCGTGCAAATAACGTTTTACTCCTCCGCTTAAAGGAGAGTAAAACTGGGTCAGGTCGCAGATTTTCAAGCTCGCACTGTAGTCGTCGCCCCGTGGGCGACGCAATGCACGGATGGTGAAAAGACCAGCGCGGCGTTTCGCACCCGCCTCCGCGGAGCTTCGGCGTGGCAGGCAGCGAAGCGGCTACAGAAGCGACGATCAAGCATCGGACTCCAGCTCGCTCAGATATTTCTCCGCGTCCATAGCCGCCGCGCAGCCCGAGCCGGCTGCTGTTACCGCCTGTTTGTAAATGCGATCTGCTACGTCGCCCGCCACGAACACGCCGGGGTGCCTGCTTTCGACCAGGTTCTTCGTGATCAAATAACCGTCCGAATCCGTGTCGAGCTTACGTCGAAACGCCCTGGTGTTGGGATCGTGACCGATTGCCACAAACACACACGCCACGGCTAGTTCCCGCTCTTCATTCGTCTTCACATTTCGCAAGCGCACGGCGCGCATTTCGCCTTTTTCGTCCGGAATGTATTCGGCAACGACCGTGTCCCAGATCGGTTCGATCTTCTTGTTCGCAAAGACGCGGTCCTGCATAATTTTGGAAGCCCGCATCTTATCGCGTCGATGAATCAAATAGACCTTTGAAGCGAAGCGGGTGAGGAACAATGATTCCTCCGCGGCGGAATCGCCCCCACCGACGACGCAAACCGGCACGTTCTTGTAAAATGCGCCGTCACAGGTGGCGCATGAAGTTAGTCCGTGACCGATTAGTTTCTGTTCGTTCTCGAGTCCCAGATATCGCGCCGAAGCTCCACTGGCGATGATCAGCGCTTCCGTGTCCAACCATTCATCATCGGCTTTGATCCGAATATGCCGATTGCTGGCATCGAAATCGGTCGCCTCGGCGTATGAAAACCGGGCGCCAAATTTCTCGGCCTGTTTGTGCATGTTCAGGACGAGCTGAGGCCCATCGATTCCCTCCGGGAAACCGGGGTAATTTTCAACGAGCGTAGTGGTCGAGAGTTGTCCGCCCGGGTGGCGACCTTCCAACACTAACGGGCTCAGGTTCGCGCGCGCGGCATAAATCGCTGCGGTCAATCCGGCGCAGCCGCTTCCAATAATGATCAGTCTTTCCATCAATAAAACTTAGCACACAGCGCAAGTTGTTGCCGCGGTGAGGGCGTTGTCATCAATGCCTCAGTAAGCCATTGCGGCGAAGCCACATGACACGTCAGGTGCGTGGACACACGGCCAGCTATGCCGTCACGTTCACGCCGATTTCATGCAAGCCCGCTACACCGGAAAATGGGCCTCTATCTTCTTCCCATTCCTGCACATGGCCTTTTCCGTCGGTGGCCCGGACGAGTAGCGCGTAATAGCCCGCTGCATCTGGCATCCATTCGGTTTTCCACAGCGACCACGCCAGATTGCCGCCGGAATAATAAATCTCAGCGTCACGCCACGATTTGCCGCCGTCGCTGCTAAATTCCACGCGCGAGATACCGCGGTCACCACCGTAGGCGATCCCCTTCACTTCAATCGGCCCGTGCAGTTTGCCTAACGAAAACGACGACCATGTATCCGGCACGTCAATTCTCGATCTTGTCGGCGTCATGAAATCGGGACCCCAGCCCTGTGCTTCGTAAAATCCTTTCGCGTTCGCGTCCGTCGCTTCGATTCGGGTGAGCCATTTCACGTGTTTTTCGCCGAAGTAACCCGGGACGATGAGACGCAGTGGATAACCATGTCGATCCGGCAACTCCGCGCCGTTCATTTCATAAGCAAGCAGGGTGGTCGGTTCCAGGGCCTTCTCCAGTGGAATCGTATCGGTGTAATTATCGACCCCATGAAAGCGCGCGCGCACCGCGCCGGACAGCGGCACCGCCCGATCCAGAACGTCCCGCAACGGAAAACCTTTCCAGACAGCGTTGCTGATTAGTCCCGCATCCAAACCATTGCTGATGCACATCAGCGTTGTTTCCTGCTCCTTCGTTTCGAATCCCAATAGATCGTCGAATCGCCACGTGGCGGCGTTCTTCACGAGGCCGCCTACTTCAAGATGCCAAAGATCGACGTCCACCCGCGGATCGACCACATTCTTCGTCACACAATAAAACAATTCGTTAGGCGTGATCGGCTGCACGATGCGGCCTTTGTACTGCGTGCCGTCATAACTAAATGTCGCAGCACGATAAAGCTTGCGAGCCAACGCGATCCCACCGCCCGTAACTGCAGCTCCGATGGCGCCCAGCACAAAAGCACGCCGGCCCATCGCAGGACTGAATTCGTAGTCCCGGTTTCCGATTCTTCCTTGTACAAGAAATCGAAAACCAACGACCAACGTGCGCTCGAACACAAAAACGCACAGCGCGAAACCGACCAGCGTGACCAGACGCGCCGCGCCGATGGGCAGGCCAATGTAACTGGTGCCCAAAACCGGCCAAAGCGCGATTGCAAACACGATGATAGGCAAAAAAACAAAGATCGACATGGTCCAAAGCGCTGAAGCGCGCCCAGGATTACACCGCGAGAACAATCCAAGGAATGCTCCGCCAATTGCGCCAACGATTAGTTGACCAACTATCGTCGATCCAACTCCGAGCTGCTTGAGATGGTTGTAACCACCGACCTTGCCCATAAGGGAAAGAAACGGCCCGGGCGGGATGAAAACCGAAAGGCGATCGCCGATGATCACCAGCGGTGTAGCCACGCCCAGTACAGCGAGCAATAACATTGCCGTTGTCATCACGATTCCGGCGAGTAATCCCGCAAGTAGCCCAGCGAAAATTACCTTCGTTACACTCACTCACGGAGAATATGAGTTGTAGAGGCGCTCGTGCCAAGCGCCTCGTTCGTCACTCAGCGTTTGACACAAAGGCCGCTACGCCGTGGGGATGGTTTTTTGCAGCCGAAAGAATTTTCCGCACGCGCTCTACTACCATTGCGGAAGTAACCTGCTTCATACAGGCGTGATCAAACGGGCATTGGCTCAAGCGACGGTAATTGCATGGCGAACACGGTAAGTCCACGCGCACGACCGATTCCGGTCGCTCGTAAGGGCCGATGTGAACGGGGTTGGTCGGGCCGAAGACGCTGACCATCGCTTTGCCAAGTGACGCAGCAACATGCATCGAGCCGGAATCGTTGGTGACAGCGACCTCGGCACGTCGAATCAGCGCTGCCAAATCTCCGGGCGTTGTCTTTCCCGAAAGATCGCATGTCCCGGGTGCTGCAGCGGCGATTTGTTGGCATCGCTGCTGATCGCGCACGGTGCCCGCCAAAGCGACGGCAAATCCATCCTGAAGAAATTGCCGCGCGACACCAGCGAATCCTTCAATTGTCCAGTGCTTGGTCTCCCAAATTGTGCCAGGCACAAGGACGACAAGCGGTTTAGACGCCGGCACGCCGTGCTCCTCCAGCAATCGATTCACCCTGTCGGAAGCCTGCGGCGAGAGGTGAATAGTGAGATCGGGCGGATTATCATCGAGGCCAAGTAACGGCGCGACCCACAGGTACCGATCGATCGCGTGAACGTCGAGCGTCGGAATGGGAATGCGGTGCGTGTAAGCGATCCACGAACCTTCTCGCGCGCCGCGCCAGCCATGGTTGGGGACGTTCTTGAGATCGTGTTCGGCTGAGATTGTCAGACCGCGCTTGATGGGCCGATCAAATCCAACGCGCACACGCGCGCCGCTGATGAGCGTAAAAAAAGCCGAACGCACCTGGCCATGCATGTCGATGACCAACTCGTATTTCGCACGGCGAATTTGTTTGAGCAGATCGACAAACGACCGGAACGCACGCCATCGCCGGCCGCGCTTCGAGAAATCGCGGCGGGCAAAAAGAACGACATTGGAGAGCGCAGGATGGTAGCGTACTACTTCCGCGTTTTCCGGCGTGATCAGCCAGTCGATCCGCGCCCGCGGATACCGCGCACGCAGTTTCACGAGCACCGGCAGAGTATGCACCACATCGCCCAGCGCTGAAGGCTTAATCAGCAAAATCCTCGAGAATTCGGCTGATCGCTGTGCCAATGCGTCAGAATTCTTTAGGGGTTCAACCTGACCGTTCACAAAAGGGATTTCTAACGCTCAACGTTCAACGCCCAACGTCAAATTCAGATAGCTTTAGCGCTCGGGTCAGATTATGCGGCCTGTTTTTCGCCTGACAGCGCGCCGCGGAGTTTTTTCATCCACGCGGAAAACCGATGCCGGTTTTGCTCGCGCCGCACCACCGCCTCACTCGTGACCCAGTTGAACTGAATGACGCG
>Ga0209470_1002985_pt1 | contig 11793 bp, 6 predicted proteins | sample GraSoiAngelo_125_FD_185882 | JGI IMG/M metagenome (GOLD analysis project Ga0209470, IMG submission 185882) | Grasslands soil microbial communities from the Angelo Coastal Reserve, California, USA - 14_0927_05_40cm (SPAdes) (version 2) | ecosystem: Environmental > Terrestrial > Soil > Grasslands ... | reverse complement strand
GGGGTCGGAGGGGACCACCGTCTTGAGCGGCTCGAATCCCTCGCCGCGCGCCTCCTCGAGCGCCTCCCTCGTCCGTTCGGCCTCGTCGCCGGATCCCACGATGAGGACACGGCGAAACGCGAAGCCCTGCCGTCGAGCCCCGGCGCCGAGCCTTCCGACGACGGTCCTGGATGCCAGGAGCGCCCCGTAGAGAAGAGGGGCCAGGAGAAGCACGAGCACGCGCGAGTATCGCGGGGTCTGGAACAGGAAGGTCGCCGCCATGAGGAAGAGCACCGCTTGAACCACGGCCTGCCCGATCGAGAACGCGCGCTCGATCCCGTCCAGGAACGTGGATCGACGGTAGAGCCCGTTGGCCGCGAGCGCGGCCAGCGAGACCGCGACCGTGAAAAAGAGGAGGCCACCGTAGCCCGGGAGCGGGTAGATCGGCTTGGCGAAGACCGGCGCGAGCGAAGCCCGGATCGCGTACGCGCCAAGGAAAGCGAGGACGGCCGCAAGTACGTCGGTCGCCAGTGTAGCCAGCGACAGAATGCGTTTGCGATTCTGGCTCACGGCGTAGAGAACGGCGCTCCACTTTTCCGCGAAACGGAGGAGCCCGGCCGCGTGCGCCCGGATCGAGCGCGCGCGGAGCTGGGCGCTCCCGCGGGCGTACTCATGCACCATCGAGGCATCCGCGCAGTACAGGACCTCGTATCCGTGGCGCCACATCCGCTGGCACCAATCCACGTCCTCGAAGTAGAGAAAGTAGCGCTCATCCATCATCCCCACGTCCCGCACCGCCCGCCTTCGCGCGAACATGGCCGCTCCGAGAACCCAGTCGACGGGGCGGGTTTCCGCGTGGTCCCAGTCGGCCATGAGGTGGTTCCGGAGGGTTCGGCTCCTGGCCGCGTACGGCCCGAGCGGTGCCCGTCTCAGGAAAAGGGTCTTCCAATTGTAGAATCGCCTGGCGGAAAGCTGAAGCGTTCCGTCGGAGTTCATGAGCTTGGGGGCGACGATTCCCGCCCTGGGGTGTTCCCCGGCACACCGGACGAGCGCCTCGATGGAGCCCGGCAGCACCTGGATGTCCGGGTTCAGGATCAGGATGGCGTCCTCCCGGGCGGCCCGGATTCCCTCGTTCACGCCGCGCGCATAGCCCAGGTTGCTTCCCGGGGCGAGGATCCTCGCCGGCCACGGCAGCCCCGGGAGCAGATCCTCGAGCGGCTCTCCCGAGTTGTTCACGATGAGGATCTCCCGAAGCGGCTCCGGGAGCGCGTCGCGGAGGGATTGGAGCAGGCGTCCGAGCGCCGGGCGGGTATGGTAATGGATGACGATCAGGGAGACGGACATGGGTGGTCCAGCCTAGAGGGCGCCGAGCAGGTCGAGGACGCGGAGCCTCCAGACCATCCACGCGGCTTCCCATACGATCCGCCGTGACATCTTGGATTCCCCCGCGCGACGGTCGACGAAGAGAATCGGAATCTCGCGGATGCGGAATCCCTTTCTCCACGCTTTGAAATTGATCTCGATCTGAAAGCCGTAGCCGTCCGATCTGACGTGGCTCAAGTCGAGCGATTCGAGCACCTGTCGGCGGAAGCACTTGAATCCGCCGGTCGCGTCCTTGATGGGCATGCCCGTGATGACGCGGCAGTACACGTTCGCGAGGTAGGAGAGGATCAGTCGCTTCAGCGGCCAGTTCACGACCGTGACACCGTGCAGATACCGCGATCCGACCACGAGGTCCGCGTTCTCGAGCTCCCTCAGAAACTCCGGAAGCGAATCCGGATTGTGTGAGAAATCCGCGTCCATCTCGAACACCGCGTCGTAGTCGTGCTCGATCGCGTAGCGGAAGCCCGCGACATACGCGGACCCAAGCCCCATCTTCCCAGGACGGTGCATGACGTGGACCCGCGGATCGGTCGCGGCCAGGGCGTCCGCCGCCGCCCCTGTTGCATCGGGCGAATTGTCGTCGACAATGAGCACCTCGAGCGGCAGCCCTTCCGCGAAGATCCGCCTCAAGAGCTCCGGCAGATTCTCCCGCTCGTTGTAGGTCGGGATGATCACGAGCGCTTTCAAGCGGGCGATCCTCCCGCAGGCTCGCCCGCTACGGGGCCCGGCGGGGCCACGGGACGGCGCCGGCGGATCAGACCCGCGCCCGCCAGCACGACCGTGAGCGCGAGCGATGCGATGGAAATCCGGATCCCCGCTTGGAGCGCGCGAGGCTCGTAGTGGAAGCGGATCCTGTGCACGCCGGGGCCGACCACGACGCCGCGAATCAGGTAATCCACCTGATGGATCGTCGTGGGCGCGCCGTCCACGGTCGCCCTCCAATCCGGGTCGTACTGATCGGCCAGGACGAACAGGCCGGGCGTCGCGGTTGAAACGAGAAACTCGGCATCGTTGAAATCGTACCGGATCACCCGGACGGAGTCCGGCTGGCTCGGCTCGGCCATCGGCGGCAACGGGTCAGGACCGGTCCAGAGCGCTTCATGGGTCGGATGAAAATTGCCGGTCCGGATCATCGCGAGAGCGACGGATTCATTCCGCACGGGGACGAGTCGGTGCACCACATAGGCGCGCGGCAACGCGCCGTCCAGCTCGTATACCTTCACCTCGCCGTCGTGCCGCAGCGTGAATCCTGGCGTGTCCTTCGGGATGTAACCGTCGGTGAGCACGTACTTCACGTTCAGGAAGCGGAGGATGTCGAGGCTGCTCATGATCTGCGCGGTGTCGGCGAAAGCTTGGTACAGCTTGGGCTTTGCTGGGTGGTAGCCCATAACCGACGCGATGCCGTAGGCAGCCAGCCGGCTGTCGTGCGGATCCATCGGGAGCACCCGGAAGAGCGTGGAGTCGGACTTGAGAAAGGTCACCTCGGGTGTTTCCTTGAAATACTCCGCGTACTCCTGGGGGGAGCCGACTTGCGCGTCCATGATCTTGCGATCGATCACCCAGAGATCGACCACCGTGACCGTGAGAACCAGCGCCGCCGCCGTGACCCGGCGCATCCGGCCGCGTCGCGCGAGCGCGATGGCGATGCACCCAATCCCGAGGAGGATCCCCGACTTGATCGCGTCGAGCGAAGCCATGTCGATCGCCTGCCGGGCCAGGTCCGTGCTGAAGGAAGGACGACTCTGGGTCGCGGCGGTCTCGATCGCTCCCGAGAGTGCGTGGAGGAGCGCGACGACGGCGACCCCGCCCACCCCCGACAACACCCCCGCCCGCATCCACAAAGCACCGGGGTCCACGTCCTTGCCCTTGGCGGTCGCTCCACGCTCGAGCGCCCTCGTGAGCCCGAACGCGGCGAGGGCAGCGGTCGCAAACTGGACCAAGACCAGGATCATGACGGGGACCCGGAACTTGTTGAAGAACGGCAAATGGAAGTAAAGGAGCGCATAGAGAGGCTGGAAGTGTTTTCCGAACGACATGAGGAGCGCCGCCACCGCCATCGTGAGGAGATACCACCGCACTCTCCCGCGCCACCGCATCGCACCGTAGACGGCGAGCGCGAGCGGCACGATGCCCATGTAGTTGGGATAGTCGGTGAAGGGCATGCTTCCCCAGTAGGTACGGCCGCCGAAGCCGAACATGCTGGGGATGGCGAACGTGAGGATCTCGCGGGGATGGAAGGACCACTGGGTCGCGTAGTCGAGACCCGCGCCGCCCCCTTCCCCACCTCCGCGGACCGAGAGCTTCGCGTATTCGTGGGTAGGGAGATAGAGGAAGGCGCTCATCCCAAATCCTAAGAGGAGCCCGACCAGAAGCCCGACGGGCGCGCGCACCACCGCGCCCCTTTGCCCCTCCCTCAGTCCTTGGATCACTTGAAAGAGCGCGTAGCCGCCGAGGGCGAGCCATGTGTAGAAGACGATCTGCACGTGCCCCCGGAGGAGTTGAAGCGCCGCCGCCAGGGCGAACCCGGCGAGGGCAAGGGGCGATCCGCGACGCACGAACCGATCGAGCAGGAAGACCAGGAGCGGCAGATACGCCGCGGTCATGATCTGGCTTCCATGTCCGAACACGCCGACGGCCACCAGATTCGGGGTGAGCGCGAACGTGAGCGCTCCTAAGGTCGCTCCTTCCGTCGAGGCGCCGAGCGCCCTCAAGAGGGCCAGCATGGAGAGCGCAAGCAGCAGGTAGTGCGTGAGAAGCCAGGTTAGATCAGGAAAGTGGAGCGTCTTGTTCAGGAATCCGAAAACGGGATCCAAAGGATAGACGTAGGGGACGAACGCGAGACTCCCGAACGAAGGCATTCCCAGGAAGTGATACGGATTCCAGAGCGCGTAGACGTGCCGGTTCTGGAGCGCGTCGAGCGCGACCCGCGCGAATCCGGCCGGAGCGACCGAATCGGGAGTGAGGAAAACCTTCCCGAACGTAATTGGATAGAAGAAGACGAGGACGAGGAGTGCCACCACCGCCCAAGCCCAGCGCGAGAGGTCGGACTCCTTGGCTTCGCGGGATCCCGCCTGCCGTACGGCGCTCGTTCCCCCTCGCGAGGGGCGCCTCACGCGGCGTCCTCCAGGCAAAAGGCGACGAACTCCCGCGCGATCTCGTCCCAATCGTGGAGACGCGCGAACGCGACCAGAGGCGTCGGATCCGGGGGCGATTCGAGGAAGGATCTCACGCAGGCAACGAAAGCCTCCTCCGAATCCGCGACGCGCGCCGCGCCTCCCCACGTCCCGACCTCATCGGTGAACCGTGTCGTGACGCACGGAACGCCGGCCGCCGCGTACTCGTAGAGCTTGACCGGATTCACCGCTTCCGTGAGAGGCGTGCGGCGGAACGGGATCAATCCCACCCGGAACGCCCGCACGATCGACGGAATCTCGGAGTAGGGCTTGAGGCCGAGCCAGAAGAGATTCGGCGTCGAAGAGGAGACGCGTTCTAGCTCCGCGCGGGTCGAGGGGTGCGCGGGGCCGACCAGAACGACCCGCGCGCCCGGAAGCGACCGGGCGAGGGTGGCGATGAGAGGCACATCGAACCAGGAATGGAGCGATCCGACGTAGCCAAGGATCGGCGCGCCCGCGTCTCCCGGGAGGGAATCGGCCGGAGCGGCCACCTGGAATCGCACGACGTCGACCCCGTTCCCGATCGGGCGCGGATTCGGGGCGCCGCCCGAGCGCGCGAGCTGGGCGAGCGGCCGCGAAGTGACGGAAACGCGGTCGGCCTCGCGGAGGAGCCGCTCCCACTGCGGCACAAGACGCGGCGGCACGGGGGCGAAGTGGAGTGGAGCATCGATCATGTCGTACACGACCCGTTCGGGGCGAAACGTTCGGAGCGAGGGACGGGCTAGAAAATTCTGCACGAGCGCCAGGCGCCTCGCCCCGGGTCGGCCGAATCCTCGAAGAGTCGCTGCCCACGCGCGCTGGGCCGCGAATAGGCACCGAGCCGCGAGCGCCGAGCCTCCGAGCCGGTACGCGAGGCGTCTCAAGCGAATCGAGCGCGCGTGCAACGGAAGAAAGGGAAATGAAACGCGGGAGATCCGCTCGGTGACCTGAGTCGGCCGGAGGGCAGGCGCATGGCCAATGGTCCAGGGCTCCACGAAGAGAATCCGCGAGTCAGGCGGGAACCTCGTGGCGAGCTGCTGCGGCCTTTGCCAGAGACTCCCCCACGGAATATCACTGAGCCAGACGACGTCCCAGCCGGGACGCACGTGAGCCTCCGAGGTCGTGCACGGTCTCAGAGTACGGGGGGCCGCAATCGAGCGTCAAGACGTGAGATGCGCGGACTCGTTGACCTTTCCCCAGGCGTCCCGTAGCGTGCCCATGCGTGCCCCGTCCGATCCGAGTCGCGATCGACCTGAGGCCCCTCGCGCGGGGGCCCGCCACCGGCATCGGCCTCATCCTGACCCAGGTCCTTGAAGAGCTCTCCCCGCGCGGTTTCAGGTTCATCGGCGTGAGCGACCGGCCGGTCGAGCCGGGCGCCCTTCCCGAATCGGTTGAGGTACGGGCCTCCGGACCCGGGGGCGGCAGAATCCGCTGGGAGGCAGGCGAGCTTCCGCGGATTCTGCGCGAGATCAAGCCGCCTCCCGACCTCTTTCACGCGACCTGGAACCACGGCGTGCCGGCAGACCTTCCCTTCCCGTCCATTCTCTCCCTCCATGATGTGATTCCGTGGATGATGCCGCGACTCGTCCCCTGGCCCCAGCCCGCGCTCCTCCACCAGTGGCTCTACCGACGCGCCGTGCGCGCCTCGGCGCGGCACGCTTCCGCGATCGTCACGCTGAGCGAAGCGAGCCGCCGCGACATTGCTTCCCGAATCCCCGAGGCTGCCGCGAAGATCGAAGTCGTCCCCTGCGCCGTACCCCGATGGCTCACGCCGGCTCCCGCGGACCGGATCGCACAGTCGAGATCCAGGTACGGCGGCGCGCCGTACTGGCTCTACCTCGGAGGCTTCGACCCGAGGAAGGGCGTCGAGCTCTTCATCGAAGCGGTGGCACGAGCCTTTCCCGAGCGAAGAAGCGCCCCGGCGCTCGTCCTGGCCGGCACGAGGCACCCTCTTGCCGATCGCCTGGCGGAATCGGCGAATGCGAACGGGTTGCGCGCGCATTGGCCCGGATACGTCCCCGACTCCGATCTGGCCGCGCTCCTGGGGGGCGCGGAGCTTTTCATCTACCCATCCCGCTACGAGGGTTTCGGCATCCCCCCGCTCCTCGCGATGGCGCTGGGGACGCCGTGCGTGGTCAGCGACGCCGGCGCGCTGCCTGAAGTCGTCGGGGACGCCGCGGTGTCCTTTCCCTCGGGCGACGTGGGGGCGCTCGCGGAGCGGCTGGAAACGATTGCCCGCGATCCAGGCGCCCTCGCCGCCCGCTCCCGGCTCGGGAAGGAGAGGGCGGCCCGATTCAGCGTCGACCTGCTGGCGGAGCGAATGACTCGGGTGTACGAAGCGGCGGCGGCGCGCCGAAAAGGATCCGCGTGAAATCGGCGAACCCAAGCGCGTGATCGAGAGGAGAAGCAGCCACCCCGACCATGCGAGGTAGGAACCCCACGAGAGCGCTCGCTGCCAAGGCGTGGCGTGCCGCACCAGGAAGAGGGCCCCGCTCCGAAGCCGGTAATAGGCCTTGAGGGGCGTCAGGCCCCCCCCGCTCGTGGCGGACACGTGGTGCCACACCTTGGCCGAGGCCTCGTACCAGAGAACCCGACCCTGCTCCCGGGCACGGGCGCACCAGTCCACGTCCTCCACGTACATGACGTAGCTCGGATCCAGGAGCCCGACCTTCTCAAGCGCATCCCTGGACAGGAGCGCGGCCGCGCCCGACACGTAGTCGACCGCGCGGGGCCCGTCGCGAAGCTTCTCGTCCTTCATGTTCGCGCCGCGGTGGCGGATCAGCCCGAGGCCGCGGCCGACGACGCCCCCGGCAAACCAGATCATGTCGGGAGGATCGTAGTAGTAGATCTTCGGCGACACGGCGGCCCGCGCCGGATCCGCTTCGAGCGCGGCACGCAATTTCCCGAGCGCGGAGCGCTCCAGCACGACGTCGTTGTTGAGGAGGAGGATCGAGCCCGCGCCGCGCGAGAGCGCCGACCGGATTCCTTCGTTCACGCCCCCCGCGAAATAGAGGTTCTTCTCGAGGCGGAGAACCTCGACGTTGGGGAACTCCGCCCGAACCGCTCCCGCGGTCCCGTCCGTGGAGCCGTTGTCTACCAGGACGATGCGTTCGGCGCCCGGATCGAGCGCCGAGACCGAGGTGAGGCATTCGCGCGTCATCCGGACCTGGTTCATGGCCAGGACGACCGCCCAGGTCGGATGCGCGGTCATGATGCGCATTCCGCCGCGAGCGATTCGAGCGCCCCCACGAGCGCGTCCCATCCGAAACGGCCCCGATTCCGCGCCACGCCTTCGCGGAGCCGTTCCGACATGGCATCGTCGAAGAAACGCTCGATCGCGCGCGCGAGCGATGGGGGGTCGCCCGGCGGGACGAGGAGCCCGGAGACGCCCTCCTCGACGACATCCTCCAATCCGCCGGTGCGGGTCGCGATCACCGGAACGCCCGCGCCGAACGCGATCTGGGCGATGCCGGAGCCGGTCGCCTCGCGATACGGCAACGCGACCACGTCGGCGGCCGCGAAATAGCGCGCCACCTCCTCGTTCGCCACGTAGCGGTTCACGACGCGAACGCGCTCCTTGATCAACGGATCCTCGAGGAGCGCACGGTAACGCTCGAGCGGCTCGTAGAATTCCCCCACGACGAGCGCGCGATCCCACGCGTCACGGCGCGCGAGCTTCAGAGCGGAGAGAAGATCGGCGAGGCCCTTGTACGGTCGCACGTGGCCGAAGAAAAGGAGGACGCGGCCTTGGAGATCAAGGGCCGAACGGGCCTCTTCCCGGCTCGGTGCCCGTTCGCTGAAGATTTCGTAGGAAGGGTGCGGGTGCACCCGGATCGGCTTTCCGCGCGTGATGCGGCGAAGCTTTTCCTCTTCCGACCGCGCGTGAACGAGGAACGCGTCGGCACCGCCCAGGCCGTACGCGGTGAGCGCCCGGTCGATCGGCGTCGCTTCGTGCGGCGAAACGTTATGGCAGAGAAAAATCCGCGCGGTGCGCTTCCCCGGACGCCGGGCGCGCCGCGCGGCCGTCCCGAGCGACGGACCGAAGAAGGGATGCCACCAGGGGACGACGATGAAATCCGGCCCTAGGGCGCGGAGTCTCGCCCCGGCGCCGAGCCACGACAGAGGGTTCAGGCTGTCGAGGATCGGCTCCGGACGGACGGGGGGCTCGATCGTGCTCGCGCTCGTGTCGAACTGGGTCGTGCCGGGGAACAGGAGTCGCGGATAGAGCCTCGCGAAGGAAACGATCGCAAGCTCGTGCCGCCGGTCGAGCGCGCGGGCAAGGAGGGTGGTGTAGTGCGCGATCCCGCCTCGGTGGGGGTAGGTGGGGCCCAGGATCGCGGCCTTCAATGCTTCCCTCGCCCGTACGGGACGCGGCTAGAGCCGCTCGCGAATCGCGTAGTCGGGCTCGTGCGCGCGAGTGCTGGCGATGAGCTCGCCCAAGAATCCCATCGAGATGAACTGGATGCCCAGGATGATGAGCACCGCCCCGAAGAGGAGGGCCGGTCTGAGCCTGAGCCCTTCCCCCAGGACCCATCGCCAGGAAAACCCGATTGTGATCGCGGCGCCGACCAGGGCGAAGAAGACGCCGATCCGGCCGAAGAGATGAAGCGGGCGGCTCGAGCTGGTCGTCAGGAACATCACCGCGAGGAGATCGAGGAAGCCGTTCAGGAACCTCGCCGCGCCGAATTTCGTCGTCCCGTGAAGCCGGGGGTGGTGCACGGTTCGGATTTCGCCGGTGCGGAACCCGTTCCAGTGAGCCAGCACCGGAATGAAGCGGTGCAGCTCACCGCGCAGCCGGAGGGTCTTGACGACCTCGGCGCGGTAGGCCTTGAGACCGCAATTCATGTCGTGGAGCCTGACCCCGGTCATCCAAGAGGTCACCGCGTTGAAGAGCTTGGAGGGGATCGTCTTCGTGATGGGATCCTTCCTCTTTTGCTTCCACCCCGAGACCAGGTCATAGCCCTCCTCGAGCTTCCGAAGCAACGGCCCGATCTCCGCGGAGTCGTCCTGCAAATCCCCGTCGAGCGTCACGAGATGGCGTCCGCGCGCCGCGGCGAAACCGACCGACAGGGCGGCCGACTTGCCGTAGTTCCGCCGGAACACGATCGCGTGGAGATGCGGGATGCAGCGATGAAGCTCGCGGAGCCTTCCGATGGAGTCGTCGGTGCTCCCGTCGTCCACGACCAGGATCTCGTACGTCTTGCCCAGGGCGCGCAGGTCCGCGGTGAGCTTCTCGAGTAGGGGCTTCAGATTCTCCGCCTCGTTGTACACGGGAATGAGCGCCGTGATTTCCACGTCGTAGATCGCCTCCCCGGACAATCGATCGCCCTCCATCACGTGTTCTTTTGCCATTCCCATGGCGATTCGAGACCCCGCTCCAGCGTGGTACGTGGCTCGGGCGTCAGCGCGCGCCGCCTGCCCCGCGCCGAGCGCCTCCGCGTGGCGGAGCCGAGAGCACCTTCAGCGAGTCCTCGTAGTTCCGGAGCCACGCGTTCCCTTGCGGATCCTCGGGATGCGCGCGGGCCCAGGTCCGCAGGGCGTCCACCGCCTCCTCGTGGCGCCCCTCGATCCAGAGCGCGCTGAACAGGCTGCCAAACCAGTCGAAGTAGCGCTGGTCGAGCGAGCACGCACGTCGAAGCTCCTGAAGCCCCTGCTCGATCCAATCGGCCCGGTGCTCCTTATGTCCCCGCTGCCAGTGGATCACGCCGAGGTGGAAATAGAATTCCGCCGAGTTGGGGAAGCGCTGCAGCGCCTGCGTGAAGACACGCTCCGCTTCGGCGGTGTCCCCCATATCCTGGTAGGCCTTCCCAAGGTACTCGAGGAGCCCGGGGAAATCGGGTGTCATCTTGACCGCGTCCTTGAGCAAGGAGATCGCGTCCTTGTCCTGCCCCGCCTTCTGCAGCTCGTAGGCAACCTGGACGTGCGCCGCACTGTAGTTCTGCACGAGCTTGTAGGCGTTGTCGTCCTTGTAGACCGTGGAGTCGAAGCTGCGGTTCTTGTCCAGCAAGCCCACGTATTGGAACACGTGATAAAGGTTGTGGAGCGTCTTCTTGGCGTCGACGCTGTGCTCCCCGATCTCCTGGGGATACACGCGGAAGACGAGACCCTCCAGCATGAGATGTTTTTCGAACCCAAGCTGCTCGGGCACGGTGACCGCCAGGTAGATCGGCCGCTTCCACTGGTTCGTCCGTACCAGATCCACCACGGCCTGGTCCTTGACCCAGATGATCTTGCCGGTCTTCTCGTCCTGGTAGGGCTGGAGCGCGGCGAGCTGCGGGTCGTTGTAGGAGAAGGGCACGCGCGGCTCCTGATCGCGAAGCTGCCGGATGTACCAGGGCGTGTTGAGCAAGCTCAGATTCACCACGCGCACGTCCTTGCGGACGTGCTCCACTTCCTGGATGTACCAGAGCGGGAAGGTGTCGTTGTCGCCGTTCGTGATCACGATCGCCCCCGGCTCCAAGGGCGTGAGCATGTTGTAAGCGTAGTCGTGGGCGATGTAGAAACGCGACCGGTCGTGCTCGAACCACCCTTCCTTCATGGGCAGGAGCGAGATCCCGATCAGCGCGCCCGCTCCGAGCGCTACGCCCGCGCGGTGCGACCACATTCCCCCGGATGACCCCGTGATCGCCGTCACCGCGGGCGGGGCACCGGCCGGGGCGGCGAGCTGGGGCGCGACCTTGGCCGGTTCCAGGGCGCGCGCGAGCCACTCCACGACTCCAGCCGCTCCCATCCCCATCCAGATCGCCAGAAAATGGTAGGAATTGGTGAAGAAGTAGTCACGCTCCCGGACCTCATGGTCCGTGAAGTTGAGATAGAAGATGAGCAACGGCCCCATGACGAAGTTCTGCGCCAGGAAAAACCAGAAGGTCTTCTTGTCCCGCTTCCAATTCCAGTAGGCGCCGAGGGCCAGGAGGAGATACGGGATCGAGTTCAGGGCGATCACCCAGAAGGAATCCGGTCCGAAAGGCCCGAATCCCCTCGTCAGCGTGAACTGCATGCCGACGTATCGGAGATACATATGCTCGATCTGGTACCACGGGTCCGCGCGGCGTTCGAACGGGTTCGAGGGACCGTACTGCTTCCGGAGCAGGTAGTCCTTCCACGTATTGAACGTCTCGGGCGCGCCCTCGTTCACGTTGGGGTGTTGGTGGCTCCGCACCAACAGGAAGAGCTGCACCGTGAACCCAACGATCAGTGCGATCGTCCACCAGGTGAAAAGGTTGTTCTTCACCAGCTTCTTGGAATTCAGCGCGTACACCGTGACGAGCAGTGCGAGGAT
>Ga0209470_1002981_pt1 | contig 11803 bp, 10 predicted proteins | sample GraSoiAngelo_125_FD_185882 | JGI IMG/M metagenome (GOLD analysis project Ga0209470, IMG submission 185882) | Grasslands soil microbial communities from the Angelo Coastal Reserve, California, USA - 14_0927_05_40cm (SPAdes) (version 2) | ecosystem: Environmental > Terrestrial > Soil > Grasslands ... | reverse complement strand
GGTCACCGAAGAGGAGCTGAACATCCCAATGAAATGGGAAAAAGTGCAGGACCGCGATTACGCCAATGATATCTGCGTGCTGCACCCGCAGCCCGCAGACAGCGGCAAAACGATCGAACTGCGGTACCGTGTCGAACGCAAAGAGAAAGCCGCCTATTCGGCAAGCAGCGCAGATGCCGCGCGGTACCTGCGCCCGGAAAAGCTCGTGCCAGTGAACGAGACGTTCCGAACGCTCGCGCAAAAAGCGGTGGCGGATAAGAAGGATGATCTCGATCGAGCAAAAGCGCTCTACGATCATGTGATGGGTCGAATGCGCTACGACAAATCAGGCACAGGCTGGGGCCGCGGTGACGCCCTCTACGCCTGCGACGCGCGAACCGGGAACTGCAGTGATTTCCATGCCTACTTCATCGCTTTGGCGCGAAGCATAGGCATACCCGCCCGCTTTGCGATCGGCGCGACAATTCCCGCCGACAAGAATGAAGGAACGATCGACGGCTACCATTGTTGGGCCGAATTTTTTGCCGATGGACGCTGGGTGCCGGTGGATATCAGCGAAGCTTGGAAAAACCCAAAGCTGGCCGATTACTACTTCGGCCATAATCCGGCCAATCGTTTCGAACTGACGAAAGGTCGGGATCTGGTGGTCGATCCCGAGCCGGCCAGCGGCCCGATCAATTTTCTGGCCTACCCCTTGCTCGAAATGAACGGCGAGGTAACAAAGCCCGAGACCACCTTCATGTTCCGGCGCATCGGCGCATAAGAAAGATTTGTCGTCTCGTCAGCCGCGCGTTGTTGCCGTATATCAGCTGATGATAAAGTCTCGACGGCGTCACGCCGAACCGTGCAAAGAATTCCTTTGATCGATTATGTTGGCAGACCGCTGCTAGCCTGTGTATTTCTCGCGCTACTTTGGCTGCAATGGCGCTTTCCCCTGCGACGCCAGCATTTCAGCGTGCTGCACCGGCTGGTACGCAACTTTGTCCTCTCGATTCCGGGCTTCGCCGTCGTCCGTTTCGCTATGCTGCCAATCCCGATCGCCGCGGCAATGTGGGCACGAGACAGCCATATCGGCCTGTTGAACTGGCTTGCTTTGCCGGGATGGGCCGCGGGTATCGCGACGTTCCTGCTGATGGATTATGCCTACTGGTGGTGGCATTGGGCGAATCATATGGTTCCGCTCTTCTGGCGATTTCATAACGTGCATCACACCGATCTTGATCTCGACGTCAGCACTGCCGCACGATTCCATTTCGGCGAGATGATTTTTTCGGTCGGCTTTCTTTCGCTCGCGGTGATGGTCTTCGGCATCGGGCCGATAATGCTCGTCGTGTTCTTCATCACATTCGAGGTCGCGACACTCTTTCATCATTCCAACTGGCGTCTGCCGATTAGGGTCGAGCAGATTTTGAATCTGATCATCGTTACACCTCGCATGCACGGGATTCATCATTCCATCGTGCAGCGCGAGACCAACTCAAATTGGGGCACGATTTTTTGCTGGTGGGACAAACTCCACCGCACACTGCGCCGCGACGTCCCGCAGGATGCCGTTACTATTGGCGTCGCTGCGTATCGCGAAGAACACGAGCTCACGCTGGGGAAGCTCTTTGCGCTTCCGTTCCGTGGCCAGCGCCCCTGGCGTTTGCCAAACGGCGAGATCCCCGAGCGCGAGCTGCACCCTGCAGAAAAGCTCGCAGAATAGCTCGACGCTGCTTTCGCATGAGATACTAATCGCGCCCAAAGCGACGCGAGGACGCGCACGCACTCTCCCGCAGTCGCCGGACCCGGCGAAACACAGAAAACTGTCTCTCTTAAATTTCGTGGGTAGGGGCGGCGCGCTGCGCCGTTCGAACGCCGCAGCGCCCCGTCCCTACCATCGTGGGATTCGTCCTCGCATCGCTTTCATCCTCTCAATTCCACTAACATTACGCGGGCCTCCGGATGTTCTCGTCGCACGGCTAAAGTTCGTGGCGGATGCGAAGGGAACATGGATGACCGTCAGAAAACAAGGACGCGTGGCGATTGTCGTCGGGGTTGGATCTGGACTCGGAGCAGCGCTCGTGCGCAAGCTGGCCAAAGAAGGCTGCTCTATCGGAATGTTCGCCCGTTCGCCTGAATTCATCGGCGAACTCGCCGCTGAACTTGGAGCGGATGCACTGGCAGTTCCTACGGACGTTTCCGATATAAAACAAGTCGCCGCAGGTTTTCGCAAAGTGCGCCAGCAGCTCGGTCCGGCAGAGATTTTAATCGCGCATGCAAGCGGTTCAGTGGGCGAAGGCTTGATGAAAACGACGCCAGAGCAGTTCGAGCGATCATGGCGCGTCGCAGTGTTGGGCGCATTTCTCTGTGCCCGCCAAGCGGTTCCCGACATGGTCAAGCTCGGTGCAGGAGCCATCGTTTTTACCGGTGCAACTTCCTCGGTTCGCGGGCGTGGCGGAGCAGTCGCATTCAGTAGTGCAAAGTTCGCCGTGCGCGGTCTGGCGCAATCACTCGCGGTCGAGCTTTGGCCCAAGGGTATTCACGTCGCCCACGTCATCATTGATGGTGTGATCGACACGCCGAGCGTGCACAGGACCTACAAACCATCCGCAAGAGAACCATTGCTGAAGCCCGATGCGATCGCTGAGGCCTATTGGAGTCTCATTGAGCAGGAGCGCAGCGCATGGACTTTGGAAATCGATCTGCGGCCTAATAAAGAGGCGTTTTTTGAGTGATTCGATCTATTTAAAGATGTTGTCGAAGAGCAGTTGTGCCTGGCTGTAATTGCGGCCATGCGGGCCTTGATCGTTCAAGCCCCAGTCGTAGGGAAGATACTTCGTGTCGTATTTGCCGCCGGCCGCAAACTCACGAACTGATTGCGGCGCGTAATGACCCAGGATTTTCGGGATGCCGCCGGCTTGGTCGAAATCCTGCTTGAACCATTTGAAGATACTGGAGATCTCCGCCTTCTTCTCGTTGGGCAAAAATTTGTTAAGATCATCCCGCGCCAGCCAGGTCCGGTAGGCCTGATCGTCCTGCTCATCGAATTTATCAGCCGTGTAAGCAAACCGCTGCAACGGTGGACAACTGCGCGCTGCGCAAACCAGCACGGCGTGCGCGCGATAGCCAATCAACGGTCGCAGCGCCCCGTGTTCGATATCATCCAGCGAAACTTTGCCGCCGCCGATCTCGTTGCGTTTGCCGGAGAACGAGTCCTTCAACTGCCAGACACTCTCGGTAGGATAATTCGACAGGATCCAGCGGAGCGTAAAAGCGTTGTAGCCATTGACGAGCGCGGCAGCTTTTTCATTGCCCTGGGCGGGATTATCTGGTCTTGGCGCAAATTGCTTCAAATATTCATCCAGCGCGGAAAGATCTGCCTTGTTTTGTTTCCATGCGCCGTAGTTCACCAGTCCCTGCTCGTTCACATATTTCTTTAGCAGCCGATCGAACTCACCGTGATTGATGCCCGAGCGAACATCGACATTTTCGCCAGTCTGACCCTTGGTGCCCGCCGCTGCGCCGACGCAGACGAGTCCGAAGATAACGAAAAGAATCCAGGGTCTCATTTTATTTCGGTGCGACCGCGAAGTGCGGATACATCCGCCAACCCGGATGAGCATTTGTTAGACGCCTTTGTCCCGGTCCGAATGAGGGCCGGAAAGGGACATGCCCGTTCATTCGGGAATGCTAGAGGCGAGCGTTGGAGAATATTAAGTGATCCACGCTAAACCACCCAGGTCCTGACAGAAGGAGCCAGAAAAGGATCACCAGGCAAAGAACCTCGGGAAGATATAAAAACTCCGATAGCCAGCCGAGCGGGGACATTGCTTTAATGTTTCGAATGGCGGTAGTCGCAATCGCTACGATCATCACGCCCCCGAGCATCACGCAGGCAAGAGGTGTGACTGCTCCGAGGATGAGCAGCAAGCCGAAGACAAATTCAAGCGTCGAAACAACGAGAACATTGAGCTCGGGAAAAGGAACATGCGCCGCAACCAAAGTCTCGCGCATCTGTTCACGTCGCTCCGGTACGAAAAGTTTGCCGCGTCCTGAAAGAAAGAACAGCAAACCGACTGCAAGCCGGGCCACAAGAATCCCGACCCATTGCCAGGCGTGCAATTCAACGAGCACTGTTCGCACCAAGAGCATGTATTGATAAAATGACTCGCTGGACATGGTCTATTCCAGCGTCAATCTCGCCGCAACGGAATAATTGACCGTAATAACGACTCAAACTCCGAATGAAAAAAGGTGAAGGTGTTTACAACGTCGTCGTGATCGGCGCCGGCACCGCTGGCTTGGTCACGGCGGCGGGAACTGCGGGACTCGGCGGACGCGTTGCGCTGATCGAACGCAATTTGATGGGTGGCGATTGCCTCAATTTCGGTTGCGTGCCGAGTAAAGCGCTCATTTCTTCGGCGCGTCTCGTTCAGCGAATCCGCGAGTCGGAAAAATGGGGATTGGATCGACAAGAGCCCGAGTTCGCCTTCGAGAAAGTCTTTGAGCGAATGCGCGCGCGGCGCGCGAAGATTGCGCCAAACGATTCGCAGGAACGCTTCGAATCGTTAGGCGTAGATGTTTTTCGCGGTGAAGCACGCTTTATTTCGCCGGACGAGATCGAAGTCGATGGTCGAAAGTTGCGCGCGCGAAATTTTGTCATCGCCACTGGCAGCCGCGCCGTCGTCCCCAAAATCGAAGGCATCGATCAAGTCCGCTATTTCACTAACGAAACAATCTTCGACGAGCTAAAGGCAAAACCTGAAAGCATGATTGTGCTCGGCGGCGGGCCGATCGGTTGTGAGCTCGCGCAAACATTTTGCCGCCTCGGTACACAGGTGACGATTATCCAGCGCGGCGATCAACTTTTGCCAAAAGAAGATCGAGATGTGGCGGAATTTCTTGAGCGCCGCTTGATCAACGAGGGTGTACGCATCATCAAGAATGTCGATGCGCGGTCGGTAGCGACCACGGACGCAGGGAAAATCGCGCTTGAATTCTTAGATCGACAGCCAGGCCGGCTGGCTGAACGGACTTTCTTTGCAGACGCGCTCCTTGTCGCCATCGGGCGAAGCCCAAACTTGCAGAGCCTGGATCTAAGATCCGCGGGGGTTGACGTCAACGAGAGGGGTGTGCGCGTTACCGACTATTTGCAAACATCTCAACGGCACATTTACGCCGTAGGCGATGTCATTGGGCCATTCTTGTTCACGCACATGGCCGATGCGCAGGCGCGTGTGGTCGTGCGAAACATCGTCGTCCCCTTTCAATTTCTGCGGCAAAAAATGGATTATTCAGTCGTGCCTTGGTGCACGTACACAGACCCGGAAGTGGCCCACGTCGGCCTTGGGGAAAAAGAGGCGCAGCAGAGAAATATTGATTACGATCTGTTCGTCGTCCCGCTGGAACATGTCGATCGCGCGGTTGTCGAAAGCGAAGACGCCGGGTTCGCCAAGATCCTCACCCGAAAGGGCGCGGACAAAATTCTCGGCGCAACCATTGTTGCGCCGCACGCCGGCGATCTGCTCCACGAGTTCGTGTTGGCAATGAAGGCCGGTCTCGGCCTCCGCACGATTGCATCGACAGTCCACGCGTATCCCACATTTGCCGAATTAGCACGCAAAGCCGGCGACAAATACAACAAAACGCGCCTGACCCCGCGCGCGAAGAAAATCTTCAGTTGGCTTTACGCGCGCGCCCGAAAATGAGCAAAGCGATTTTCCGGGGAGCACACGCGCCCTCGCCGAAACATTCTCCCATCACAAGAATTGCAACTCAGAAAACAAGGAGGAAATCCCCGGTGCGGAAGCCCAGTAAAGTTCGCATTGGCGAGGGCGCCGATGCCAGGTCGCCGCGGCGACCGCTCCCCCAGACCGCGGGATCCTGAATAAATGACCGCTAACAAGAAGCATGCGTCCCAAAGCGTAGGTAGGCGGCTCGTTGCGCTGATCGCAATTCTAATCGCGCTTTTTCTCGCGATGAGATTTCTGCCTGTCCAGGAGTGGCTGCGAAGATTCAACAGTTGGGTCGCCGAAATGGGAACGACAGGCATTTTAATTTTCATCGGTGTTTATGCCGTAGCGACGGTGCTGCTCGCGCCCGGATCGATCCTCACCATCGGCGCCGGGTTCGCGTTTGGTTTGTGGAAAGGTTTTCTTGCTGTATCGGCCGGCTCGACTCTCGGTGCCGCGCTCGCCTTTCTCGTCGCCCGTTTCGTCGCACGTGACAAAGTCGAAGCGATCGCGCAACGAAGCGGAAAGTTTCGGCGAATCGACGAAGCGATTGGCAAGGAAGGCGCGAAGCTGATTTTACTGCTCCGGCTCAGTCCAGTGATCCCATTCAATCTCAGCAATTATTTTTACGGTCTCACGGGCGTGAGATTCTGGCCGTATGTGTTGGTGAGCTGGATTGGCATGATGCCCGGCACATTTCTTTATGTTTACATCGGCGTCGCCGGGAAAGCCGCGGTTTCAGCTACGGCCGGCGCCGAAGCGGCGAGACATAGTCGGGAATATTGGGCACTGACAAGCATCGGTCTCGTTGCCACAATCATCGTGACCATCTGGGTAACGAAGATCGCGCGCGATGCCCTCAAGGAAAAGGCGCACCTCAATTCGGACGGATAAAATATCGGCAACTAAACTGCGAGCTTCTCAGGAATAAAACGGCCTGTTAAAGCTTCGCATCAAGATGATTGAAGCCCAAAGCAAGGAAGGCATCGTACGCCTGCGTTACGCGGCGGGAGCAAGGGAACGCGCGGACAAACTTTGTTGTCCGGTCGATTATAAGTCGAAGTATCTAAAAGTGATTCCGCAGGAGGTGATCGAGCGCGATTACGGTTGCGGCGATCCCTCGCGTTATCTGCGCGAAGGCGAAACGGTTCTCGATCTTGGCAGTGGCACGGGAAAGATCTGTTTCATCGCCGCGCAGATTGTTGGCCGGAACGGAAAAGTTATCGGCGTTGATATGACTGATGAAATGCTGGAGGTCGCGCGGCGCAATTCGCCGATTGTCACCGAGCGCATCGGCTACGCGAACGTTGAGTTTCGCAAAGGCCGCATTCAGGACCTGGCGCTTGATCTGGAATTGTTAGATCGACAATTGAAAAGGAATCCAATAACTGATGTGGCTTCTTTTCTCGCCGCAGACGAGCTCGCCGAAGAATTGCGCGTCAAACATCCGCTGATCGCCAGTGATTCGGTGGACGTGGTTGTTTCCAATTGCGTGCTCAATTTGGTGGAGCCGAAATCGAAACGGCAGCTGTTCGAGGAAATTTTTCGGGTTCTAAGGAAAGGCGGTCGCGCAGTAATTTGCGATATCGTGAGCGACGAAGAAGTGCCCGAACAATTGCAAAACGATCCGGAACTTTGGAGCGGTTGTATTTCAGGGGCATTGACTGAAGAAGGTTTTCTCGCCGCTTTTGAAAACGCTGGGTTTTACGGAATCCAGATATTGAAACGCGATGCGAAGCCGTGGCGAACCGTGCAGGGTATCGAATTTCGTTCGGTCACCATCGAAGCGTTCAAAGGCAAACAAGGCGCATGCTTCGAGCGCAATCAGGCGGTGATTTATCGTGGGCCGTTCAAGGAAGTTCTCGACGACGACAATCATCGGATGGAGCGCGGTAAGCGCTACGCCATGTGCGACAAGACCTATAATCTTTACAAGAAGGCGCCGTATTCTGAGTTTTTCGAATTCGTCGAGCCGATTGTCGATGTACCGATCGCTGAAGCAAAGCCGTTCGATTGTTCGCGTACCGCGCTGCGGCATCCAAAGGAGACCAAACGCCAGGATTACGACGCTACCACAGACGCGAATAACAAGTGTTGCGACGGCGGTAGTTGCTGTTGAAAGATGAATCGATTTTCCGATCGACTCATGGTTGAAGGCCGGGAGTTACGCCGCACGCGCACGGAGATTCTTCAGGTTAATGTCGGCAAGCTTTGCAATCTCACCTGCGTCCATTGTCACGTGAATGCCGGACCGAAGCGCAAAGAGGTCATGACGCGTGAGACCATTGATCGCATCGTCGATTGGCTGGCCACGACCCAAATTCCGATTGTCGATCTTACCGGCGGGGCACCGGAAATGATTCCCGATTTTCGCTATTTCATCGAACGAGCGAGAGAGCTGCAACCATCCCGGCATGTCATCGATCGTTGCAATCTGACAATCTTGCTCGAGCGCGGTTATGAAGATCTCGGTGAATTTCTCGCGATGAACAAGGTCGATATCATCGCGTCGATGCCATGTTATTCGCCGGAGAACGTGAACGCGCAGCGGGGCGACGGGGTTTTTGAAGGCAGCATCGCTGCTTTGCAACTGCTCAACTGGTTAGGCTACGGAACCGACCCGGAATTGCCGCTCCATCTGGTTTACAATCCAGTCGGAGCGTTTTTACCTCCGCCTCAGGTCGAGCTTGAGACCGATTACAAACGCGAACTCAAAAAGCATTTCGGCATTGTGTTTAATAATCTCTATACGATCACAAATCTCCCGATCGGGCGCTTCGCGAGTTATTTGCGGCACAACAATAAACTGGAGGAATACATGGAGCTGCTGATTAGGGCATTCAATCCGGCGACTATTGAAGGTCTGATGTGCCGCAACACCATCAGCGTCGGTTGGCGTGGTGAAGTTTACGATTGCGATTTCAATCAACAGCTTCGGATGCAGTGGTTCCGCAATGGCGAAAGCGAACGTTTATTTCTCTGGGATATTGATCCGCGCTCACTCGAAGGTCGTGAGATCATGACCGGCAACCATTGCTTCGGTTGCACCGCAGGCGCCGGCTCTAGTTGCGGCGGCGCGATCGTCTAAAATGGAGAGACGACCTCTGTGTCGTCCCTAACCAAGATTGGGACGCGACAAAACGGATCACCAACTGCTCGCATCGGCCAGAGGTTACGACAAAACTCAGCGCGTGACGGCGACGGCTGCCGTATAGATGTCCAGTTGGTGCAACGTGCCATCCGGGTTGTTCCCGGTGCTATTCGAATTGTCCGCCCACGCCGGATGCGCCAGACCACCAAAGAACGACAGCCCCGTGTAATCTCCATAGTCAATCGCGTTGCCCGAGTCGTGCGAGTTCGATGTCCCTGCGCTGATCTGGATATTCGGTGTAAAGGAGGTTCCGCCATTAGTGCTGAAGGCGCCCCAGACCTGCGCGTCGTCGTTCGGGATGCCATCTGTATCGCCCGCGCCGCCCGTGCCGAGATCATTCCGTGAATCGTACCAGACAACCGCTATGTTTCCTGTGGTTTGATCCAGCGAGATCTTGGGCAGGAACTGGCTGTTCTTCGTGTTGTCGTCGTTCACCCGCACCCCTTCGCTCCAGGTAGCGCCATCGTCGTCCGAGTAGCGCACATAGATGTCCATGTCGTCGCTCTCGTTCTTCTGTTCTTTGGTATAGACCGCGTACACACGCCCGTTGTGTGCGCCGCCGGTGCGATCCCACGCCAAGCCGACTTCGGCATCCACAGAGCGGTCAGGCTGCGGCGGGATAAAGTCGAATCCGCCGACATGTGTTTCGGCAACAAAGACGCGGTCGCCGAATCCCATAGGTCCCAAGCCGTCCGGATCAACGTTCACGAATATCTTGCCTCCGCCCTGTCCGGTCGTGGTGAGATTGCACGCCTGCATCACCTGACCGGCAGGACCGATGGCAACATCGCCATAGGTGCAGTTATTGGATCCGGGCACGACCTCTCCGGCAAAGAACGCGCCCACTTGACCCAAGCCGCTGACAGGAGCACCAGTAGCGAACATAGGACCTGCGGCGTTGAACACGACCCAGACCTCGCCCTTGGCGGCGGTAATGGTCGGCTGGTCAACATAGCGGAACAAACCCCGATTGTCGCCGGGCGCCTTCTTCCCGGTCGTCTTTGGAGGCGCCGCAATATTCGCAATGACACTGAACGTCAAGCCCCCGTCCGTGCTGAGCGCTATCGGCACCACATTCTCGACCTGGTACAGGTAGGTCATAAAGAGATTGCCGTACTCATCGAACGAGAGACTGGGATCACAGCAGGCGTCGCCCAGGTTGTCGTTGTTGCCGATGATGCGCGTCGTCCACGTCGCGCCGCCGTCAAAGCTCACTCCCTCGAACATTCCAGCAGTCAGTCCTGCTTCACGGTGTCCTATATTTGTCACAATCACGATGTTGTTGCGGTTGGTGGGATTGACCGCGATCGCCTCTTCGGACTCGTTGAGGTGTCGCTGGCTCACATCCACGTTTTGAGGTGTGCTACTTTTTGGACTCGCCGCACGGCCCGATAATACAATCATCACCATAGCCGCTATGGCGAGGAGACTCGCGATAATAAGTCTGTGTCGCATATGATTCTCCTTTTCTCTTTCAGAATCGGGAACAGTGTCGGTATTGGCTTGTCAAACGTCAACACTTCATCCACGCGAAGCTTCATTGCTTCATTTCTGGTTCTCAGTTTTTCGATACGACGACAACATGGGCCGCCATCGGTAGAACGACTTCGTTTGCTCGCGCGTATCGCTCGATCCCATTTTCAATGGCGATGCAAATCGCATCTAATTTCTCTGGGGCTTGGCGCGCCAGAAGGCCGGCGGTGCGGACTCCTGCATCGCGTTCAGCTTCGAAGAAATAGCGCGGGCTTGCAAGATGCCATTCGACCGAGCGCGTCTCGTAGGTCATCGAGTTGCCATCAAAGCCGGATTCTTGCAACACTTGCCGGCATTCTTCTCTCTCCCCGTACAAGTAATGCGGCGGCCCCTCGGGCAATCCGACATCCAGGTTCGCATGTGCTTCAATCGCATCATTGACGATTTTGGCTCCGGGATTCTGCTCTGGCCCCGCCCAGACGGTAAAACCAAGTCTGCCGCCCGATTTTAAAACGCGGCACGCTTCGGCACATGCCTTTTCGGGATGCGAGAGATGCAGCAAGCCGAAGTTGATTAGAACACGGTCAAAACTGCGATCTTCAAATGGTAGCTCCTGAGCATCGCCTTGCCGAAAGGGGGTATCAGGGAACATTTCTTTTGCGATCGCGATCATCTTTTCGGAGAAATCAATTCCTATTGGAATAGCGCCCAACTCTTTCGCCGTGGCCGACAGATAACCGGGTCCACAGGCCACATCTAACACTGACATGCCGGCCGTAACCTTCGCGTCATCGATTAGATGAGGAATAAACTGCCGCGTTAGCGACGACCACACAGAATCGTACTTGTCAGCCACGCGTTCCCAGCCGGCGTGTTCAAATTGGGTAAATTCGTCTTTGGTCGTCGTCATGCTGACGCGTAATTGTCGCGCTGTCGCGGAAATCAAGATACGCTTCGCACCCGCCTTCGCGACGCTACGGTGCGGCAGGCAGCGAAGCGGCTACAATTATTCCAGCGGAAATTCGATTGGCTCTTCTTCCTCGCGCGGGACGAGATTGTTTCGCGCGATGATCCGCGCGCAGGTATTCCATCGCAGGATCGCATCGTCGTGACCGGGCGGGCGAATCGGCTCAGCTTTTTCGAACCAACTCATTGCCTCGCGCAAAAGATCGTACGCTTGAAACCGGCAATCCGGAGTGTTTTGCCGCAGTTTCATCTTCGCGCGGCGCTCGGCCACGATTCCAGAATAATACGCGCGGTCGTATTCCGATTTCAGCTGCGCCAGTAATTCTTTTGTTTGCGAATCGCTAACGCCGTAACCTTTTTCGAAGCGGTCTGTCAACGCGAGCAAGAGGGTGACGATAGCCTGCTGATTTTCAGGGTTGATGTGGAGAATATCGAGGCAAATGCTCTCGGCTTCGCCCGGTTCGTTGAGCAAACGGTAGCGCTCGGCTTTTTCCAGCGC
>Ga0209470_1002976_pt1 | contig 11810 bp, 14 predicted proteins | sample GraSoiAngelo_125_FD_185882 | JGI IMG/M metagenome (GOLD analysis project Ga0209470, IMG submission 185882) | Grasslands soil microbial communities from the Angelo Coastal Reserve, California, USA - 14_0927_05_40cm (SPAdes) (version 2) | ecosystem: Environmental > Terrestrial > Soil > Grasslands ... | reverse complement strand
CGAGGACAACTCACAGAATCCCGCCGCGCCACTCTACGAGAAAGGGTTGGCAGTCGAACGCATCCGCGCGGCACGGGCAGCGATTGACGCTTCGAAAACTGCGGTCGTGCTAACGGGGCGTTGCGAGGCCTGGCTGGTCAAAGATTCCGACCCATTACACACTGCCATCGACCGACTCGCCGCGTACGCCGAAGCCGGTGCCGACTGTCTCTACGCGCCCGGCGTCAGTAAGCCCGATGAGATTGCGCAGATCGTGAAGACGGTCGCACCGAAGCCTGTCAATGTTCTTGTCTCTGGATTCAATCATCAGCTGTCACTTTCCCAAGTGGCTGATCTCGGTGTGCGCCGCATCTCCGTCGGTTCCGGTCTCGCCCTTTCCGCCTGGGGCGCATTCCTTCGCGCCGCTCAAGACATAAAAACACACGGCACATTCAACCTGCTGGCCAATGGCGCTGCGTCCGCCGACCTGAATAAATTGTTTCGGGAAAGATAATGACCGTTATCGCCTGGGGTCGATTCAAGGATCATCTTCGGTTCTAGCGCCTTCTGGGAATTTATCGTTGCCAGTGCTTCTGCTGTCGCCTAGCAATGAACGAGCTTAGAAAGGAAACTCTAATATGGTTACTGGCTTGATGTTCATTGGCATTATCATTCTGCTTGGATTCTTCGTGCTAATGTTTGTCGTCGGCGGATACAACGCACTTGTCACGTTGTGCAATCGTTACAAGAACGCCTACTCGCAAATCGACGTTCAACTTAAACGGCGCTATGATCTGATTCCGAATCTGGTCGAGACCGCCAAAGGTTACCTCCAGCACGAACGAGGTACGCTCGAAGCTGTCATCACCGCCAGGAATGCCGCCGCTACGGCCAATGCACGCGCCGCTCAAAATCCGGGTGACGCTGCTGCAATGAAAGAGATCTCCTCGGCTGAAAGCGCGTTGTCTGGCGTCATGAGCCGCCTGTTTGCATTGGCAGAAGCATACCCCAATCTCAAGGCGAACACGACAATGATGAGTTTAATGGAAGAGGTGACCTCAACTGAAAACAAGGTCTCTTTCGCGCGCCAGGCTTACAACGACGCGGTCATGACCTACAACACGCGTCGCGAAGTTTTTCCAAGCAACGTCATCGCGAGCACGTTCAATTTTGGACCAGCTGAACTTTTCGTAATCGAGAAGCCGGAGCAAAAGGAAGCGCCCAAAGTCGCGTTCTAGCCGGCTCGTAAAATCGACCGGGTGGACTTCTTCAACTGTCAGGACAAAGCCCGACGCAATACCAAGCTCCTGGTATTTTATTTTGTCCTCGCTGTCCTATCTCTCGTTCTAGCGGTCAACGCGGCCGTCTTATTGATCCTTACAGGCTTTGGGAATTACGGACTGATGATTTGGAATTCAAATCCAGTCTCTTCCGCTAATGAGCTGTCGCTCCCGTGGTCACTGGCCGAGCTGCTTTTCTGCGTAACGATTGGGACCCTCGTCGTGATTCTAATCGGGAGCGTCTTCAAAACGTTGCAACTGGCCGGCGGCGGCAGCGCGGTCGCCGAATTGTTGGACGGGCGCTTAGTCAATTCGAACACGACGGACGCTGACGAACGCAAGCTGCTAAACGTGGTAGAAGAAATGTCAATCGCTTCAGGTGTACCCGTCCCGCAAGTTTACGTCTTGGATGGCGAGACTGGCATCAACGCGTTTGCAGCCGGGCACTCTGCAAGCGATGCAGCCATAGGCGTAACGCGCGGCTGCATGAAAATGCTTTCGCGCGACGAACTACAGGGAGTGATCGCTCACGAGTTCAGCCACATTCTTAATGGCGATATGCGGCTCAATTTGCGCCTCATAGGCTTGGTGTTTGGAATTCTCTGCCTGACGGTAATTGGTCGGATCCTCATCAGGGCACGAAGAGGCAAGTTTCCATTGCCTTTAATTGGTCTAGCCCTCATTATCATTGGTTGGGCAGGCGTGTTCTTTGGGCGGCTGATCCAAGCGGCTGTGAGTCGTCAGCGCGAGGCTCTGGCCGACGCTTCCGCGGTCCAATTTACACGCAACCCGGCTGGACTCTCGGGCGCGCTCAAGAAAATACTCATTTACGGCTCGAGAATCGATTCGCCACACGCCGAAGAAGCCAGTCACCTGTTTTTCGCCAACGGCTTGGACAACTCACTTTTTGCGACGCATCCCCTATTAACGGAACGCATTCGCGCTTTGCGTCCAAGCCTCGATGGAAAATTCCCACGCGTGATACAGCAGCCAACTCCCGCCATCTCGCCCGCATCGGAAGCGCCGCAGCCACCTCACTCGCCACAAATTCCCCGTTTTCCTGTGGTCCAGACTGGAAGAGATCGCTTTACGCCGCCATTTATTGCAGAACACGCCGTCGTTGCAAACGTCGGCCAGGCGACCAGGCAGCATCTTCGTTACGCCGTTGACTTTCACCAAGCGATTCCGCCGGTACTGCAAGTCGCTTCACGCGATCCGCTCGGGGCTGGCGCATTAGTTTGTGCGTTTCTGCTCGCCAACGATCCGTCGACGCGACAGAAGCAACTTGAAAATCTGGACTGCGCCACATCCGACGCCATACGTGAGGAGATAATGCGAATCTGGCATGCGATTCAAGGCATGCCTCAGCAGGCCAGAATACCTCTGGTGGACCTCGCACTGCCAGCTCTGCGTCGCCTCTCGCCGCAACAATTTGAGCAGTTCCGCGCAACCACCGAAAAACTCGTCGCAAGCAAAGCCGAAACTGACTTGTTCGTGTACATGTTGCGAAAGATCGTGGTACGGCATCTCGAAAGAAACTTCTTCCCTCAGCAGAGACCGATCACACAATTCTATGCCTTGCGTCCTCTAGCGCCCGATTGTGGCGCGCTTTTATCGGCGGCAGCCTATGCAGGCCAGAGAAATATCACAGAGGCGTACGCGGCGTTTGCACAGGGAGCGGAATCCTTAAACCGTGCCGCCCACTGCGAAATCCCATGGTTACCGCCGGACCAATGCGATCTCTCTCGCGTCGACGCGGCGCTTGCGCGTCTCAGCCAAGCCGTCCCGCAGATTAAGAAGAATGTTCTTAGTGCCTGCGCTCAAACCGTCGCCGACGACGACGTCATCCAAGAAGGTGAAGCAGAATTACTCCGCACCATTGCCGATGCGCTCGACTGCCCGGTTCCGCCATTCGTTCAGTCGCAAGAAACCAGCGCGCCTGTCGCTCCAGAAGCCTAAAGCCAAACACCGTAGGCGACTATAGTTGCAGCCGTGTTTCCGTGCGGATCAAAACCGTGTAGCCCACGCACATTTCTCGCCTTTTGATCGCCGCATAGCCTTGGTCAAAGCAATTCTGCAAGCGCCTCGCGCATTACCGCCGCTGTCCGCTCGATATCGGCTGGTGTGTGAGCTGTGGAAATGAATCCGGTTTCAAATTGCGATGGCGCGAAATAAACGCCGCGCTTCAAACAGGCATGGAAAAATCGGGCGAACATTTTCAAGTCGCTTCGTTGAGCGCCAGCAAGATCGATAATTGGACCAGAGGCAAAGAACATACAAAACATCGAGCCGAGTCGATGAAACGTGATGTCGATCTTCGCCTGTCCGCCACGAGACGGATTCGCTGCGGCGAACTCAATCGCTTCCCGCGCAAGCTTTTCAAACTGTGCGCCCAATTCTTCGAGCAATTTCCAGCCATTGATCCGCTCGAGCTCTCTTAGTTGTGCCAGCCCGGCGGCGAGCGCCAGCGGATTGCCTGATAATGTCCCAGCCTGATAAACCGGGCCATCCGGCGAAAGCAGGTCCATGATTTCGGCGCGTCCGCCAAACGCACCAACTGGTAAACCGCCACCAATAATTTTTCCGAGTGCGGTCAGATCAGGTTTAACTCCGTAAATTTCCTGCGCGCCGCCGCGCGCGACGCGGAAACCGGTGATTACTTCGTCAAATATCAAGAGCGCGCCGTTCCTCGTACATTCATCACGTAAGACAGACAGAAATTTCTCGCTGGGAAAATAGAGGCCCGCGTTAGCCGGGACCGGCTCGGCGATCACCGCTGCGATTTGGTTTTTGTTTTCTTGAAACGCTTTTTTCACCAAGTCGGCATTATTGAACGGCAACGAAATTGTGAGATCGACAAATGCCTGCGGCACACCGGCGCTGTCAGGCCGCCCATGCGTGAGCGCGCCGCTGCCGGTTTTCACCAGCAATGCATCGACATGTCCGTGGTAGCAACCGTCGAACTTGACGATCTTGTCACGTCGCGTGAACGCGCGCGCGAGGCGAATGCACGACATCGTCGCTTCCGTACCGCTGTTGACCATCCGCAGTTTCTCGATCGACGGTATCCAGTCGCAGATTAACTCCGCAATTTCCACCTCGAGCGGATTTGGAATTCCAAAGCTTAGGCCATGCGTGGCGGCCTCGCGTACTGCATCTACAACCACTTTCGGTGCATGACCGAGAATTGCCGGTCCCCAACTGCCAACGTATTCGATGTATTCCTTTCCATCGACATCCCAAATTCTCGTGCCCTCGGCGCGCGCCACCACAAACGGTTCGCCGCCCACATTGCGAAATGCGCGGACAGGCGAGTTGACGCCGCCCGGGATGCGCTTCTGCGCGCGAGAGAAAAATTCGGAAGAACGCGAAGTCATTGTGTTGAGGCGCTTGTGCCAGGCGCCTATCTATCTACGGTCGGCGCTTGATACAAGTGCCGCTACAACGATATTGTCCGCTCTCGCACCATTGGCGGGGTAGCCAAGTGGTAAGGTCGCGGTCTGCAAAACCGCTATTCGCGGGTTCGATTCCCGCCCCCGCCTCTCCAAGGATTTACCTATATCACCTGGGTAAATAGATACGTTAAAAAATGTTTCTTGTATTATCTTGGACTGTGTGACTTATTGTGTGACTTATGCACAAGATCACTCTTTATCAGGATCGGCATGTGCCCAGGCGCTCGCCGTTTTGGTACGCTGTTTACGAAGCGCCGAACGGAAAACGTGTTTTTGTGTCAACCAAGTGCAGGGACAAAGATCCTGCGTGGAAGTTCGCTCTTAAACTTCAGGAAGCTTCCGACAAAGCGAAAGACAACAAGCTCAACGAAGAACGTATCCGGGAAATAGTTTCATCTATCGCTGGCAAACCCTCGCAAGGATTCACGGTCCGGGGCTGGTTCACTCACTGGCTGGAAATAAAAGGGCAGACGCGTTCAGATAAGACACTCGATCGTTATCGCCAGGTGGTGCGCGATTTTTTGAAGTCCCTTGGTGACCGGGCTGATACGTGGATGATCCATCATATCACCTCCCAGGACATTCTCCGTTATCGCACTCACATTCGAAAAACCGGACGGACAGCGCGCACAGCCAACTTAAGCGTGACCGTCATATCAGCCGGGTTCAGGGCGGCGCTACGCGAAAGAAAGATCGACGCAAATCCGTGCGAGGTGATCGAAGAATTGCCGGAAGAAAACGTGATGGAACGCGACACGTTCACTCCGAAGCAGGTCGCGAAACTGGTTGAAGCCGCAGAGGGCGATTGGAAAGCCGCGATTCTGTTTGGTTATTGCACCGGGGCGCGGCTTTCTGATGTCGCCAATATGCCGTGGCAAAGAAAACTGAAACTGAAACTGGCCGGCAAGCCCGTTTACCAGGGCATCGACTTTGAGAACAAAAAACTGGTGTACGTCGCCCACAAAACAAAAAAGCTGATCCAGGTACCGCTGCATCCACAACTGGAGCGCGAACTCCTTCGACATCAAAGCGGCGTCGGCGATACACCGATATTTCCGTCTCTCGCCGGCAGGCAGACAGGCGGCAGGCACGGACTGACCGGGCAGTTCAAAGCCATCATGGAAAAAGCCGGCATCGAAGGGACGCACACAGAAGCGCATGGGGGACGCATCCTCTCCAGCCTCTCGTTTCATTGCTTGAGACACAGTTTCACTAGCGCAATGGCCAACGCTGGCGTGGCACCGGAAGTACGAATGAAACTCACAGGCCACTCTGACAAAGACGTTCACGCCGGCTACACGCACCACGAACTTGAAACCCTCCGTGCAGCCGTCGCGCATATCCCAAAGGTTTCATGACGGACGCTCTCTTCGAGAAACTGGACGCGCAGGCGCGGCGTTATCTCCAGCGCGGTCGCAGAGTACCCTTCAAGTCGGCCGGATGCCCGTCCGCTGCGACCTAAAGATTTCGGCGAAATGCCAGACGTGACAGACCGATGAAAAAGCGGAAGCGAAAGCGAACGGCAAAACTCAACCCGATCGAGCGCGCAGTCGTGACCGCGGCATCGATGCCGGCACCGCAGGCTCGCAAAGTCGTGACTAGTCTCCTGGCGCAGCTTACAAAGCAAATCTGTCCATCACCTCCTCCAAAACCAAAAGTCACTCCCCAGTTCAGGGCGCGTTTCTTTGCCTCCCTTGCTTCACAGAACCTGAAAGCCTTTTCTAGACAGATTCACCATGCGGCACTCGCCGGCGACAAACTGTTCTTCAAGTATCTGGCAGAATATCTTAAGGGAAAACCAATACGGTTGCCGATCAGTGAACAGCAAAAAAAATTGCTCCAGCTTTATTTTCAGAATCCCCACTTGGACTCGAGCGAGGCACTGAAAGAATTACCCCGCTTCAGGAGTAAGGTGCACTACCGCGTTGAGAAGAAAAGGGCACTCGAACGATCCGAACTGATGCTCCAAGCCTGGCGCAGAGGTTGGCTCGGGTAGCTTCCTGTTAAAGGCGTTACAAAAACAGCTGCGGTAATTCGTAACGCCAACTGCTTTGAACCATAACCGTGCGTTGGCGTATCATCCCGCACGTTATGAAACTTGGTCTTGTAAGTAAATCACTCGAAGAGGAAATCGCCGAGGGCATAAGGGCAACACCAGCCTGGCTGAAATTGGATGTTACCAGTCAGTGCTATGGGATTAGTCGCAGCGGGCTCTACGGCCTTATTCGGGACGGCAAGATTCGCTTCGCGTGCCTGCGTGATCGAAATAAGAGTCGCGGCACGCGCATCGTCAACGTGCAATCGCTCGAAGATTATATCAGCGCGCACGAGAATGCCTGGAGCGAACAAGTTCCAGGTCGCAAGGGCAGGAAAAGCAAAAAGGAAAAGGAAGCCGAACTGGTATGAACAAAAAATTATGGGACGCCCCCATAGAAGGCGTCCCATCACAAACTGAAACCTCGACGAGCAAGAATCGCCACGATGGCTATGGCTGTCAAGCGTCTAAGGAAGAGTCCGCTACCATGGCTCCGCCAAACGACCAAATCGGTTCATGTCAGGCTTTACGGCTTAAGACGGGACATTCCGATATGACCCTGGCACAACCATCAAGGACGGCCTTCCCAACGCGAAATTCGCGTACTCCTACGACGGGAAAGGCCATTCCTGAGCCTCTTCCAACTCGGTTTAAGTCCCGCGGATTCGATTACAAGCAAATCGCGCGTGAAGGCAACATTGCCATTTACGAGCAGCGCTGGAGAAGCTCCGAGAATGTCGGTTACGAAGTGGTCCGGATACGCGTGCGAACGCACCGTTTCAAGAGCGACGGACGACCATACGAGGCTTATCCAGGCTCGGGAGAGTGGGGCTTGTACGGTTTCACGCTCACCGATAAGGACGCAGCCTTTACCAAGCTTCGACAACTTTCGCCGGCAGAACCGGCAAAACCAACTGGAACAGGACGGAGACGTACTGGAACAGGGAACAAACACAAACTGAAACCGAAACACAAACTGGAACTGAAACATGAAATCATACCGAGCATACAGTGATGGGCTATACCTCAAGAAGGACGATGTGAGTCCCTTGCAGGTCTGGACTATCACAGATGTTAAGGAGCAGACAGTCACCGCGCCGGGCAAAGAACCAAAAGACAAAGTGGTTTTGTTTTTTGACGGAACCCAGAAAGGTCTGGTTCTAAACATGACAAACGGCGACGCGTTGTACGACATAACCGGTCACGACGACCCGGAAGAATGGATCGGTCAACGCATTGAGCTGTACGTTGACGATAACGTCGCCTACGCAGGCAAACGCATCGGGGGTGTCCGGCTCCGTAAACCCAAAGACGGACCCTTCTAGCCCATGAACACTGTTAGCTCAAAGGAAGCCGGTTCGGTTCTAACCCGAACTGGTGCACGAACCGGAATGATTGATTTGTTAGGCGTAAGGATCCGAGAGAGGAAAAAAAGGGGCTCGGATACCTGCCAAAAAAAGAATTGATCGCAGAAGTTCGCAAAATCTTTCCGAACGCAAAAGTTTTACCAAATTCGCCACGGGACGAAGTCGCTGCGGCGACCAGGGAATGAGCACAAAAAAACCCGCCAGACTGAAGAAAGAAAAACGCTGTGATCGGTGCGGTAAAAAGATCAAGGGCACCTACGTCGCGTACGATAAATATTTCCTAAATAAAACCCTCTGCTTCCAGTGCGCCACACGCGCCTGGTTACAAACACAACCATGAGCGCATCACATGAATAGGCCGCCCTTCGTGGCCCAGGATTTTCCGGGGAAGTGCAAGGTTTTTCCTGAGCGCAATGTGATGCTGCTGCCGTTCCAATCGAAATGGGTGCTCGATAACTCTCAGAAAAAGCTTGCGGTCAAAGCTCGCCAGATCGGTCTCTCCTGGACCACCGCTTACCGCGTTGTGCGCCAGAAGTTGCGCGAAGGAGCCATGATCGACGACGATGGTCACACTGCTTACACGCTCCGTTTTGCAAACGGCTTGCGCGCTCATTCCATGAGCAGCAACGCGGACGCGCAGGCCGGTAAGCGCGGCGATCGAGTCCTTGACGAGTTCGCGCTGCACCCTGATCCGCGCAAACTTTATCAGATCGCTTACCCTGGAATCACCTGGGGCGGTTCACTGGAAATCTTTTCTTCGCACCGCGGCAGCCTCAATTATTTCAATGAACTTCTGCGCGAGATAACTGAGCGCGGAAATCCAAAGGGTTTTTCATTCCATCGCGTCACACTCCAGGACGCGCTCGACCAGGGTTTTCTTTACAAACTGCAATCGAAATTGCCGCCGGACGATCCGCGCCTCGACATGGACGAAGCGGATTACTTCAATTTCGTGCGGGCCGGTTCAGCGGACGAAGAAAGTTTCCTGCAGGAGTTCATGTGCCAGCCGGCCGATGATAACACGGCGTTTCTCGGGTACGATCTCATTGCTGGATGCGAATATCGCGAAGGCGACCGGTGGCAGACTGATCTACTCGACTGCAAGAATCAGCTCTTCGTTGGTGTTGACGTGGGCCGTGAGCACGACCTTACCGTGATCTGGCTGATCGAGCAGGTGGGCGGCGTCAATTTCACTCGCCGGGTTGTTGAAATGTCCAAGCAGACCTTTGACGCTCAGGAGCAGACGCTTTACGGGCTGTTGAGGCTGCCGATGGTGCGCCGGTGCTGCATCGACCAATCCGGCTTGGGCCGACAGTTCGCTGAGCGCGCGGCGAAAAAGTTTGGCGCGTACCGGGTTGAGGGCATCTCTTTCACGACATCGACTAAAGAGGAGTTGGCCTACCCGGTGCGCGTTGCGTTTGAGGAACGGATGATCAAGGTGCCGTTCACAAACGCAATCCGGGCTGATCTCCGAGGCATACGCAAGGAAGTAACCAGCTCAGGGCATACGCGCTTTGCCGGTGAACGGAACCGATACGGGCATTGCGATCGATTCTGGGCGCTCGCGTTGGCACTTCACGCCGCAAAAACGCCTGCAACGGGCGCAATCACGTCTGTTGCTGGCATCCGTTATCAGAAGTCAACCTTCGTAGCGCCTTGGCGCAGATTTACGCCACGCACGATTGAGCAAAGGCCACACCTGGGCTACTTCGAGACTTAAACATGGCTAGCGCGATCAGTTATTTTGACGATGAACAATTTTCTCGACCGGAGCAAAACAAGGCGAGACACGGCGTGGGGAAAGGCCACCGGGACAGCGGTCGCTCCGCGCCCTGGTGCCCACGCTGGCACTTTGACAAAAGTCCCCCGCGTCGCCTGCGCCTGGCTGTCGCGGCCCGGGCGACCTTTCACTAAGAGGACCATCATGTGAGCAGCGCTGACCAAGACATCGCAGAGCTGAAAGAGTGCCAAAGACGCTTGGAAGCCAAGATCGCTGCCTTAATCGAGCGCCACCCGGCTTTGCGTCGCGCTGTTCACGACATGAAGATGGCGCAGCTCAAAGCGCGCGCGAATGAGTTGGATGCAAAAGCTTTGGCGCTGCGAAAGCGATGAGAAAAAAGCCGGAGTTCATGTATCTGCCCGGCGGCGTCCATGAGATCACACCCTTGGAAGGTGAGCGAGTGACAGTTCTCGTTGACGAAGGGACGGCTTTCATCTGCGATATTCAGCGAACCATGATCCTTTTCCGAGGCAAAGTGCCGTTTTTCGATTTCGATCATCAACGCAATGCGGTTGCGTTTCTTCCTGAGAGATTTTTTTGGCGCGATGATAGTGACAGGCCCGGGGTGTATGTTCGCGGCTCGTGGCGCGAAGCCTGGGAGAGCAAAAATTTCGTAGCATTCTCCCCCGTGTTCAACGTGGACGACAAGCGAAAAACTCCTGCGCGCGTCATTTGTTGCCCCGACGCTGACCCGATCATGGGCGGTTTTGTGAATGACTCCGCTTTCGGCGAACTTCTCAGACTGCGCGTAACTGAAGTGCTAGAGACTAAGACTTAATGCACCCGAGAACGTTGTCTCCTGCCGGCTGCTCCAATGGTGGGCGCGGATGGTTGCTCCGTCCGCGCTCACGTTGAAGGGGAAGACCACGCAGCACAGGATACAAGTGTCGAAACAGTTGTCGGATACGCGCCGATTGTTTACGAAGTCCGCCCGCGCAAGGATCATCGCGGCGTCGATCTGATTTCTGATGCGCTGCCGTTCGGTCGCCTGTGGTACGGCGAACCAAATGCAATCAGCAACGCAATCGACTACGCAAAGTTTTTCAGCCGCTCACATGATGCTGTGATCCGCATTTACGATGAAGCGGGCAACGTGAAGGAGACGCATCGGCACGCTGGCGATTTCAAAGAGCCATAGCACTTTTTCGACTTGTTGTCCCCGGGGACGTGTCGGTAAAAGGCCATTGTGCTATCAATGGCAGACTGCGTTGTATGGGTTGAAGCGCACAAAGATTTCTTTCTGGCGATTGGAGCACTCTTGTCGCCATTCGCTGCGGTGTTTATTGGCCTGCAGTCATCGAAGCGCCAAGCAATTGCTTTGTTGAAATCGACACGGATGCAGATTCGTGCAAGTGCGTTGCGCGATTATCGCCAACGCAATGTGGAAAAACTGCGGGAAGAAATAGCAGCGGAGATTTTTTACGTCTCGCAGATGCGATATAAACAGCAACAGGTTGGATTGGACGACGCCAAATTGTCAGGGCGTTCAGACACCTATGTTCACCCGCATTTGCTCCTAAGGAACGCGTCGGCGCACGGCATCGTTGTGAACGCCACGGTCTATGGCCGAGATGAAAGCGGGCATTATGCGCAGTGGCGCCTTGAGCCGGTCAAACTCGAATCGCAGTCGATCATACACGTTGATTTGGAGGCCCAACGTCACGGGGCTAAGAGCACGCTCGCGGATGGGGTTGCAGGATTGCGTCTCACTTATAAGGGGGGTTCCACGGAGCGGTGTTTGGCATATCCGATTGCATTGCTGATTGCGTGAACCGCAAAAACCCGCCTATCAAAAGAAACGCGCCCGCACCGGCAAAAAAGGTCCAGTCCGTTTCCCGCCCCGATAATCAAAACGAATGTCCCGATGAAACAAACGACCGCACCGGGTTTTACTGGCCGTTGCGAGCTCCTTTT
>Ga0209470_1002975_pt1 | contig 11813 bp, 8 predicted proteins | sample GraSoiAngelo_125_FD_185882 | JGI IMG/M metagenome (GOLD analysis project Ga0209470, IMG submission 185882) | Grasslands soil microbial communities from the Angelo Coastal Reserve, California, USA - 14_0927_05_40cm (SPAdes) (version 2) | ecosystem: Environmental > Terrestrial > Soil > Grasslands ... | reverse complement strand
TAGCTAGGGATTAGCGGCCCGACTCCTCCGAGTCATGCCGACCGGCATGGCGCAGTAACTTCCTCTCGTGAATCCCTCCGCCTCGATTCCGAAGGCATGGTCAAATCGGGCGCGATAGGTTTTCCCATGCCAGCGCAGCCGTCAACTCTACCAGTTGCGAGTCCGTGAACTGGGCCCGCAGCTTCCTAAACAGCGCGACGCTTACTTGTTTGAACTGTCAACCCTCGACTTCCTCGAGGGACTGGCGTTCCGCGCACCTTTGCGGCTAGAATGCAGCGGTTCGAATCCGGTGCATCTTCCTTTTCACCTCCGGAGGATTTTCCATGTACAGCCTCACGCAAAAGCTTGTCGCGGAATTTCTCGGCACGTTTGCCTTGATTTTCTTTGGCGCCGGCTCCATCTGCGCGGATCAATACCTGCGCAGCTCTGGCGGTCTTGGCCTTCTCGGCATCGCGCTCGCGCATGGTCTGGCCATTGGCATCATGGTCTCCGCGCTTGGCCACGTTTCCGGCGGCCACTACAATCCGGCAATTACCATCGGCATCTGGGTCACCAAGCGCATCAACACGATTGAAGCCCTTCTGTATTGGGCTGCGCAGCTCCTGGGCGGCGTCGTGGCCGCGTTTATCCTGAAAGCCCTGATTCCCGATGACACCTGGCGCGCCGTCGCTCTCGGGACGCCGGAGCTGGCGCGTGACTTTCCCGTCTGGGCAGGAATGTCCCTCGAAGCCCTAACCACTTTCTTTCTCGTGCTCGTCGTTTTTGCCACGGCCATCGATGAAAAGGGCGCCTTCAAAGCCATCGCCGGCTTCGGCATCGGCCTCACCATTACGATCGGCATTCTGGTAGCCGGCCCGCTCACCGGCGCCGCGCTGAATCCCGCCCGCGCGTTTGGGCCGGCGCTGGCTGCGAATCACTGGGCTCACCACGGCGTTTACTGGATTGGTCCGCTTGCCGGAGGCTTCATCGCCGGCCTGCTTTACGATGGCCTGTACCTGAAAAAAGCGTGATCGCTCGGGAGTTCGGGAGAGACTCCAGGAGCGCGAGTGATGCGGCGAGGGAAACGACGTTAGCGGAGATTGTCACCAACCAGCCAGACATGCCCGAAGGGGCTTGGCGGTACTCTCTCATCCATTTTGGGCCGGTTCACCCGGGAAGAACGCAGCTTCTTCCATTTCCATCCCGGTGACGGGGCCAAAGCACCACAGTTCCGCCCGCTTATACCCATCGACCGCCGTCGGCCTAACGGCCTAAGGAATACGGATATTGCCGTCACGTCTCCCTTTCTCATTCCTCCTCTTTCTACCTCTAGAGCCTAGCGGAGAAAACGAACGGTGCTCTTCCGGACAGGTAACTAGCGCGCAACCGGCCTGTCCGGCCGTCCTTGCCCGTCCTTCCCGCGGATGCTACCGTCGCTCGATAGCTGCACACTAGCTGCACTTTTGCGGGGTTTACACACTATGCCAACTAGCGTTGACGATCTGCTCCGCCGAGCCGTCGAAAACAAGTCCTCCGACTTGCACCTAAAAGTCGGAAACCACCCGTATTTGCGCGTCGATGGCCTGCTCACCCCGCTCACCGACGTACCCCGCGTTACGCCGGAAGAAATGCTTTCGATGGCTTTCAGCATGATGACCAACCGCCAGAAGCAAAAGTTCAAGGAAACGGCGGAATTGGATATGGCTTACGGCGTGGCGGGCCTCGGACGTTTCCGCGTGAACGTTTTCCAGCAACGCGGGAACGTCGGCATGGTCCTGCGCGTCATTCCCACAAAAATCCGCACCTCCGAAGAGCTGAATCTTCCGCCGGTGATCAACAAAATCTGCGAAGAGCAACGCGGCTTGGTGCTCGTCACCGGAACCACCGGTTCCGGTAAGTCCACCACCCTCGCAGCCATCATTGACCGCGTCAACGCCACCCGCGCCGACCACATTATCACCATCGAAGACCCCATCGAGTTCCTGCACCGCGACAAAAAAAGCTTCATCAACCAGCGCGAAGTCGAAGTGGACACCGCGAACTTTTCCACCGCGCTGCGCGCCGCCCTTCGTCAGGACCCCGACGCGATTTTGGTCGGTGAAATGCGCGACCTCGAAACCATTTCGACCGGCCACCTCGTGCTTTCCACTTTGCACACTCTCGACGCCACGGAAACAATTCAGCGTATTATCGCGGTCTTCCCGCCGCCCGAGCAGAAGCAGATTCGTTTGCAGCTTGCCGCCACGCTGAAAGCGGTCGTCTCTCAGCGCCTGGTCCGCCGAGCCGACGACAAAGGCCGCGTCCCGGCCGTGGAAATCATGATTGCCACCGCGTACATTCGCGATTGCATCATCAATCCCGACAAGACCCGCTTGATTCATGACGCCATCGCCGCCGGCACCAGCCAGTACGGCATGCAGACCTTCGACCAATCGCTCTTCGATCTGTACTCCAAGCAGCTGATCACCATCGACGAGGCTCTGGCGCGCGCTTCCAACGCCGACGAATTCAAACTGCGCATCCAGGGCATCCGCTCCGCCTCCGACGCCGCCCGCGAGGAAATGGAGCGCCAGATGGCTGACTTCGAGCGTTTCGCCCGCAGATAGCCCACAGTCAACTGGATGAGGGATGAGAACGGTTTCCTCAAGAGTCAGCGATTGCCGTTCCGCTGGATGCCACCGCGCGCATTAGCGAAAGCGAACCTTCATCGCGAACAGAGCCCACGTGAGCGCGCCGACATCAAGCTGAAGCAGCAGTCGTTCGTCTCTACTCTGTGAGCTCGCTGGCTCTGGCCTCTCCTACCCCCTCCTGCTAAATTCTTTTCTTCTGTCTCTCCGCTCGCGGCAATGGACAACAGGAGTCGCCATGAATGACCGCTCCTTGCTCGAACAGGCCCTCGAAGCTTGGCGCGTCAACAACGCCATCAACCTCAATCTCGTGAACGCCATCCCCAAGAAGGGCTTCGATGCCGTGCCGCTCGCTTCGCGCGGACGCACCGTCGCGAAACAGCTTGCCCACATGCAGAAGGTTCACTCCGGCTGGCTCAAATACAATGGCGCACGCCTCTCCCGCGACGCTCGGCCACTCCACCGTAATGCAAAGCTCGACCGCAAGCGCCTGGCCGCCGCTTTCCGCGCCTCGGGCGCGGCCGTCGACACCTTCCTCCGCGAAAGGATGCAGTCGGGAGAGCGCATCAAGTTTTTTCAGGGCAAACCAATTCGCTGGATGTGCTATCTCATTGCGCATGATTCTCATCACCGCGGCCAGATCGCCCTGGCCCTCAAACAAAACGGCATGCGCCTGCCGGACAAAGTGGCACTTGGCCGGATCTGGTATCCCTGGTACGGCGGCGACTTCTGAGGCTCGATGGGTGCGATCATCCCCGCGTTGCCCGCCGGGGCAGGCGGCGCGCACGATTCATCGCCGGAGGCTCGACGCCATTCCCTCGCGCTTTTTTTCCTGAACACCGGAAACGTTCTTTCCTCCCCCTTGCGCACTCCGCGTCTTTTGTGTCGCGTCTTATCTTTCCCTTTCTTTCGACTGCTGAACCTCTTCCCTCGCCACTAGCCACTCGCCACTTCTTGCTCTATTCTTCTCTGGTGTTCTCCGAGCCCCGCCAGATTGACTCCGAATCCGCGCTGTACGACGCCGCCATCAAGATCCTCATGCGCCGCGCGCATTCCGTCCATGAAATGAAACAAGCGCTCGAGCGCCGCTGCGAAAACCAGTCGCTTGTAAGGAAGGTCATGACGCGGCTCAAGAGTGCTGGGTTGATTGACGACGCACGCTACGCAAGCCTGTTTGTCCGGCACCGCACGGAGTCCCGCAAGCAGGGCAAATTCCGCATCGCACGCGATCTACGTGCGCGTGGTGTCCCGGACCGCCACATCGAAGCCGCGCTCTGGGAAACCGCGCAGCAAATCGATGAAGCTGAGCTCGTCCGCCAGCGCATCAAGCGCAAGCTGCGCGCCTTTCGCGGCGAAATCGCTGATAAGAAGCTCGCCTCGCTCTATCGCAGTCTTCTTCGCGCCGGCTTCCCCGCCGACCTGGTCCGCCGCGAACTGAAATCCATCACCCGGGAGGACATTCCCGAACCAGGCGCCGACCCCGGATGAACAGGCTTGATTTTTCATGCTGTTCTTTCAACTTGCTTGCTGCCTGCTTCCTTACCGCTGGCCTTGCCCCACGATCGCTCAGGCGAGCGCTTTCTTCAGGAAGCTGAGGGTGCGGTCCCAAGCCAGTTTCGCGAATGCCGGATCGTAGACCTCCGGGCGCGCTTCATTCATGAAGGCGTGCTTTGCATCGTAGCGATACATCTCGAATTTTGATTTCGCCTGCTTGAGCATGTTCTCAAGCTCATTCACCTTGGCGGGAGTGCACCAGTCGTCCTGGTTCGCGAAGTGGCAGATGAGGGGAATCTTGATCTTCTTGAACTCCGCGGGATCGACCGGCGGAAGACCGTAGAAACACGCGCCGGCATCCATCTCCGGCACCCGCAGGGCGGCCAAAAGCGTCAGCGCTCCGCCCATGCAGAAGCCGCCCACGGCAACCTTTTTTTTCGAACGTTGCTTCAGGTGCTGCAACGCGCCGCGGATGTCCTGTTCCGCGGCATCAGGGAAATTCAGGTTCGACATCATGTGCGCGGCCTCGTCGGCAGCTTTGGCGACCTTGCCGCGGTACAAGTCCGGGACAAGTGCTCGATACCCCGCTTCGGCGAAACGGTCGGCGGTCTTCTTGATCTGGTCGTTGAGCCCCCAATATTCCTGAATGCAGACAAAGCCAGGCGCGTTTGCCGTTTTGGGGTCTACGAGATAAGCAGGACAGGTCTTCCCGTCCGGCCGCCTGACCTGAATCATTTCACCCATGCGGTTCCTCCCGTCGAGCTGGGTACGATTCCTATCTTTGCGCGACGACGCCATGCCCGCAAGCCTGCTGGCCGCGTTTTGGCCTTCTTCCGCTGCGGTCCGGAACACGAGGTCAAAAAACGACTTGGCGGTAATGCCTAGCTCCCGAGGCCCGATCATCCGCCCTTTCCAATCCATTGTTGCGCGGCGAGCAAATGAGGCGAGCGCGTGTTGCGAGTCAGGCCAGGGCTTTCCCATGCGAGCCGGGTCTATGACGGAGAATCCGAAGAAAAGGAAGGGGGATCGGGAGAGAACCCCAACGCCAGCCTCGTTGAAAACCGACGAGGGCCGCCGGGTTGCGCCCCTAGAATTGCTGAGCGTTAGATGGTCTGCCATAATTCATGAGTCTGTTCGCACCAAAGAACGAGGAACAAGTGAGGGGAAGAGAGAAAGCGCGGGCGCCGGCGGTAGGCGGGGAGGAAAACAAAGTCTTGAGCGGGAATGAGATCCGCGAAATGTTCCTGCGCTTCTTTGAGGGCAAGGGGCACAAGCGCTTGCGGAGCTCGTCGCTCGTGCCGCATGGCGATCCGACGCTGCTCTTCACCAATGCCGGGATGAACCAGTTCAAGGATGTGTTCCTCGGCCTCGAAAAGCGCTCCTATTCGCGCGCCACCACCGCGCAGAAATGCGTGCGTGCCGGCGGCAAGCATAACGACCTTGAAAACGTCGGCTTTACCAAGCGCCACCACACGTTCTTCGAGATGCTTGGCAATTTCTCCTTCGGCGATTATTTCAAGAAGGAAACCATCGCCTATGCCTGGGAATTGGTGACGTCACCGGAATGGTTTGGCATCGACAAAAACAAGCTGTATGTCACCGTCTTCGGAGGCGCGCAAGTCTCGGGCAACCATCTCGGTGTCGATGAAGAAGCCAAGGGTTTCTGGCTCGAGCAGAGGGTTCCAGCAGACCGAATCGTCGCCATCCCCGGCCTGAAAGAAAATTTCTGGGCCATGGGCGATACCGGTCCTTGCGGCCCATGCAGCGAAATTCATTACGACATGGGCCCCGCCGCGTCGGATCTCGGCCACGGCCTTACCGCACCGGAATGCAAATTCCCTTGCGACTGCGGCCGCTTCGTCGAAATCTGGAACCTCGTCTTCATGCAATACAACCGCGATGAGAGCGGCAAACTGGCGCCCTTGCCCAAGCCCTGCGTTGACACCGGCATGGGCCTTGAACGCACCGCCGCGGTCCTTCAAGGAGTCATCTCCAACTACGATACCGATTTGTTTGTGCCGCTGATGGAGCGCGCCGCTGAACTCTGCGGCGTCGACTTCCAGCAAGAAGAAAAGCTCGAAGAAGGCAAGGGCGGCGCGGCCTCTCTACGCGTTATCGCCGACCACGCCCGCGCCACGACCTTCCTAATGACGGACGGAGTGCTCCCCTCAAACGAGGGCCGGGGCTATGTGCTCCGGAAAATCATCCGCCGCGCCATTCGTCACGGTCGTCTCCTGGGCGTATCCGAACCGTTCCTGTTCAAGATGGCGAGCGACGTTCGAGGGCTCATGGGTGATGCATATCCGGAACTTCGCGAAGCGGCCTTCGAACACATTCTCGTGTTGCTGGCGGCTGAAGAGACCCGCTTTGGACGCACCCTTGACGCTGGTCTCAAAATGCTCGATCCCCTGCTTCGCCATCCTCGGCTTGACGGAGACGTCGTGTTTCGAATTTACGACACCTACGGCTTGCCTCGAGATTTCATCGAAGATGCTGCCCGTGATGCTCAAGTGGCGGTCGATTGGGAGGGCTTCGACCGCGCCATGCACGAGCAGCGCGCACGGGCAAGAGCGTCCTGGAAAGGCGGCGCAAAAGAGGCAGCGAATCCTGCGTATGCGAAGCTGGCAGAAACGCTCAGGACCGAACCGGGCTTTTATTCCGGAACGGCGGCAAAGGATTGCCGGATCGAGGCCATCATCTCGAAAAGTGGCCCCGTCAAGGAACTGAAGGCGGGCGAGAGCGGCGAAGTAGTGCTCGACCGCACCGTCATTTACGCCGAATCGGGCGGCCAAGTCGCGGACACCGGGGCCTTCTACGACAATTCCGGCGCACAAGAACTCGCGGCTGTTACTGGTGCGTTCTACCCCGTTGCGGGACTGATCGCGCACCGGGTAGTGGCGACGGAAACGCTGCGGGTGGGCGACCGCGTTGCGGTCGTCGCCGACGCCGAGCGGCGCGCGCGCATCATCCGCAATCACACGGGCACGCATCTCGTGCACGCCGCCTTGCGAAACATCTTAGGCATCCACGTGAAACAGTCGGGCTCGCTGAACGCGCCCGACCGCCTGCGCTTCGACTTTTCGCACTTCGCACACGTAGGTGCCGAAGAGCTGGGCGACATCGAGCAGCAAGTGAACGACGAAATCCGCCTGAATACGCAAGTCGAAACCAGCGTGACCTCGCTCGAGGAGGCGCTGAACTCCGGCGCGCTGGCCTTCTTTGGCGACAAATATCCCGAATCGAACGTCCGCGTGGTGACCATTCCCGATCCCCGCTCGCCCCGCGGCTTCTACTCGAAGGAACTGTGCGGCGGTACGCACGTCGAGCGCGTGGGCGATATCGGCGTGCTGAAAATCGTAGGCGAGGAGTCCGTGGCCGCCGGAGTGCGCAGGATCGAAGCCGTCACCGGCATCGGCGCCCTCGAACACTACCAGCGGCGAGCGCAAACTCTTCGACAACTGGCCAGCCAGCTCAACGTCGGCGAAGACGCCGTCCTCGCCCAAGTCGAAAAGCTCTCTGAGACCGTGAAGCAGCTCGAAAAGGACCTGGAAGCACAGAAGCGCAAAGGAGCTCTGGGACAGCTTGACGAACTGGCCGCCCGCGTGCAACTCATTAAAGGCATTAAGGTTATTGCCGAAGAAGTGCAAAATGTTGACCGCGACGGACTTAGGCAGCTCGTCGACAGCCTTCGCCAAAAGCTCGGCTCAGGCGTTGTCGCTCTCGGCACGCCCGAGAATGGCAAAGTGGCTCTCATCGCAGGAGTTACCAAGGACCTGACCGTTAAAATCCATGCTGGCAAGCTGATAGGGGCCTTGGCGGAGAAACTAGGAGGCAAGGGCGGCGGAAGGCCCGATCTGGCTGAGGCTGGCGGTAAAGATACTGCTGGGCTGAAAAGGGCCTTGCAGACAGTTCCCTCCCTGATCGAAACGTGGTTATAATGCCCAGTAGCACGGTGATTTTGCTCCCTCGGCGTGTCAGCGGCTCGCTTGAATGAAACAGGCATTTTGTGCCGAAGCAAACCGTTGGGCAGCGGCGCATAGTACTCGGGGTTTATTGACGCCTGAACCTTCGTAGCGATAATGAAGGAGGGCATGGGACTGGGGTTAAGTCCCAATAGGACAGGGGTTAAATCCAAGAAGGACATGAGCTTTCCCCAAGCATGAAGATCGAACGCGCGACAGCGGTGGCATGCCTGATTCTAGGTTCGCTGGCGTTGTCGGCTCGGCCGGCCGACGCTCAGATCGCTAAGATCGTGGACAATAGCGGCCGTAGCTTTTTTGTCAACTCGAACACGGCTTCGGTCAAGCTCGCCCCCGCGTCGAAAGCGCACACCAACATTTATCTGCCGGGAGAGATTTCGTTTACAGGACTCGCGCACCCGGCTGTGGATATGGACCGGGATGGCGTCGAGAAGCTGGTCCGCGAAGCGGCGGGCCGTCACCGCCTGGATCCCGCGCTGGTCCGCGCGGTGATCGAAACGGAATCCAATTGGAACCCTAAGGCCTATTCTCATAAGGGCGCCGGGGGATTAATGCAATTGATCCCCACCACCGCCCAGCGCTATGGCGCGTATGACGTTTTTGACCCGCAACAGAACATCGACGCCGGGGTTAGATATCTGCGGACACTGCTGGAACGCTATCATGGCAACCTCGATCTGGCGCTGGCGGCGTATAACGCCGGAGAAGGCGCGGTGGACCGCGCCCACGGAGTTCCTTCATTCCGCGAAACACGCGATTACGTGCAGAAGGTTCAGAACGCCTATTTCCGGCCGGGGTCCGGCCGCCTGCCTGACGCGTTTGTCAACACGCACGCGATCCACCGGGACGTCACACCCGAAGGACGCATCATATTTAGGAACGACTGAAAACAGTAACCGGTTCTGGAGTCATCGGTTTTCAAGTTTCGGACTCCGGAGGGTGCGGGGTCCCAAAGCGCGTCGCCGCTCCGCTTCTGGATCGCGAGCCCTGGTTACAGTACCGTATGTTTAATATTAGGACTAAGTCTCTGCAAAATGACCGAGTAACAGAGAGACGAAATGCATTACTATTCCCAGAAACGGCAGCGAGAGCCGTAAAAGCGGCTAGAATGTTTAAGGAGATACAGCGATCGGTTTGCGGGAGCAGCCGGATGTCTCCGGAGAAAAATCGTTTGTTTCGGATCTTCGCCCCCTTTTCGCTGGGCTTTTTCCTGACAACCGGAGTTGTCGCCGCGCCGCCATGGAACGCCGCCGAACCCACGTCTTCGGTAAAACGCCAGTCCGCCTCCGCACAATTTGCGCGAGCGGAAGAGCAGCGCGCCGCGCTCAACGCGAAACCCAGCGATAAGCGATCGCTCGCCGATTACAAACAAGTGGTGATGAGTTACCGGCGCGTGAAAATGATCACGCCGCGCGCGCCGGAAGTGCCGGATTCCCTGCTGGCGGTTGCGGAACTTTACACCGAAATGGGCGATCGCTTCGGGCGCGCCTATTACCAACTGGCTGCCGATGCCTACGAATTCCTGGTGCGCGAATATCCCGCGCACAAACATTGCCAGGAGGCACTGCTGCGGATTGCGAAGCTCGAGCGCGATCATCTTGCGCAAGCCGCGCAGGCACAGAAAACCTACGAGGAATTTTTGAAACGCTATCCGCGCTCGCCGTGGAGGCGAGATGTGGAAGAGGCGCTGGCGGAATTGGCGCTGCTGCAAAACAGCGAGGACGCCTTGGCGCAGTCCAACTCGCGTGAAAATCGAGAAAGCTCCGCGCTCGGAAGGACCCTGGCCGTGGATGAGCCGCGGCCCGGCCCACCCGTGCATTCCGGCGGAAAGGCGGTTACGAATTCCGGAGAGACTCCGCGCGTGCGGCGCGTTCGCACTTCATTGAACGGGGACGCTACGCGCGTAACGATAGATCTCGACAACACCGTGCAATTCTCCTCCGCACGGATTTCTAATCCGGACCGGATCTTTTTTGATTTGCACGCGGCGCGGCTGACGCCGGAGGTCGCGCGAAGTAGCATCCACGTCGAGGGCGATCTGCTGACAGCGGTGCGCGTGGCGCAAAACCATGCGGGAGTCGTGCGCGTGGCCCTCGATGTAAACGGCGTCAAAGAGTACACCGCCCTGCTGACAAAAGATCCGACGCAACTGGTGATCGATCTCTACGGTAATTCCTTTGCCGCGGAATCGGTGCGGACGGCCAGCGCCAAGCGCGCAGAGAAGGCAGGGGCGGAGGATTCTCGCCCAACCGAAGCAGCCGCAGCTAGCCCGACGCGAGACACGCAAACGGTTGCGGCAAAGCCCCCCGGTGGAGAAACAGGTCCGGCCTCCGAACAATGGCCGGGCGCTAATTCGAAAAGCGTCAGCATCGGCACCTTAGGCCGGCCCAACGCAGCCGCCAACTCGACGCCGAGCCCGCGGGACACGCTGCCGAGCGCGAAGAGCCGGAAGTCGACATCCTTTAAGACGTCAGCGCCGGACGCCAAGCCGGATTTGATCCGCCCGGCGAGCGCGCCGCAACCTCTGCGCGACGGACAGTCCACCTTGACGCGCACGCTCGGGCTAAAGATCGGCCGTATCGTCATTGAGCCGGGCCACGGCGGCCACGACACGGGAACGATCGGGCCGACGGGCTTGATGGAAAAGGATCTGTGCCTCGATGTAGCGCTGCGGCTGGGAAAAATCATCGAACAGCGGCTGCCTGGCGCAGACGTGGTTTACACGCGCTCGGACGACACCTTCGTTCCGCTGGAAGAGCGAACGAGTATCGCCAACCAGGCGAAGGCGGATTTGTTCATTTCCATTCACGCAAATTCGAGCCGCGATACGGATGCACGCGGAATCGAAACGTATTACCTGAACCTGAAAGGCACGTCGGAGGCCATGGAAGTGGCTGCGCGCGAAAACGCCACAGCGCAGGAAGGCGTGCACGAGCTGGAAAGCCTGGTGAAGAGAATCGCGCAGACGGAAAAGATCGACGAGTCCAAGGAATTCGCCGAAGACATCCAGGAATCGCTCTCCGATCGAATTCAAAAAACCAGCAAAAGCGTGAGAAACCGGGGCGTGCGCAAGGCGCCATTTGTAGTGTTGATCGGCGCGGATATGCCTTCCATCCTCACGGAGATTTCATTCCTCAGCAATCCTGCCGACGAAAAGCTCTTAAAGCAGCCCGAGCAGCGGCAAAGAGTAGCAGAGGGACTTTATCAGGGTATCTCCAGCTACTTGCAGAACATGAACAGCGTGACCGTGAACCTTTCGGGAAGAAAGGGCTCCGAGCGCAGCCGCTCCACCGCGACGGTTGAACAATCGCGCAACCAAAGGTAGCCTGTTGGTGTCCAATAAGTGGTAGGGATGCGACGCCACACTCTTTTTTTCTTTGTCTTAGCGCTTGCACTTGCGAGTGCTCCGTATTGCCGCGCGCAAAACACCCCTCAAAGCATATTGCCCGATCGCTTTGCGGACTGGATCTCCACCGCTCCTCCAGACAAGGTGAAACCGGCAGAGCAGGACGCGGCACTTCTAACCGAGGCAGGATTGGAAGAATGGCTTATTAGGCGGTACTCCAACGGGTCTCAGATCTTGAAGGTAAGCCTGGAGCGATTCCACGACCCCTCAGGGGCGTATGAGGCTTACACGGCGCTCCTGGATACAGACCTAGAGCCTTCCACGGTTGGGCAGTTAACGGCGGTCGGTCACGGCCGGCTCATCATGCTCATTGGAAATTTGCTGGTG
>Ga0209470_1002968_pt1 | contig 11834 bp, 11 predicted proteins | sample GraSoiAngelo_125_FD_185882 | JGI IMG/M metagenome (GOLD analysis project Ga0209470, IMG submission 185882) | Grasslands soil microbial communities from the Angelo Coastal Reserve, California, USA - 14_0927_05_40cm (SPAdes) (version 2) | ecosystem: Environmental > Terrestrial > Soil > Grasslands ... | reverse complement strand
ATTAACCAAACCTTAAACGGTTTCGACTCCCACAAATATTGGATGGTCAGGGCTGTTGCTGAAAATCCAAGCCCGACACCGGCTCCGAGCTTTAGTCCATGGCCGACATCGACGATGCCCGTCCTTGCGATTAACCGCGCCATGATCGCAGCGGCGACAAGATTGCAAATGAAATTGCCGATCATTTTCGCCGGCATTCCGCTGGGTTCAAGCTTCACTCCATGCTGCTGAATGCCCGCCGCCCAAATTTTTCCGAACAAAGCCAAGTACCAGATGGCGCCAATGATCCAGTAAGCCGCTGCCGCGCAAATTATTGCTAGCCAGTTCATACCGGCGGTTCTCTCAGCCAGCCGCCTCTAAGGCAAGCTAAAATCCGAGCGTTGTAGCTGCCGGTGTCCTCGCCGGCACGGACGTTTGTCTGATTTCTGCCGCCAGAGACGGCGACAGCTACAACATTCGAGAAAAATCTACCGGAGTTAGACAAAAACAGAATTTGGCGGCGTCTTGATTATAAAAGACCGTGAAAAGGTCATGGAGAATGTCGCCACTGATGAAAATTGGAAGACTTGCTTTTCCCAACTCGCACCCGGCCTGCTGCTGTTTGCGCGGCAATGGGCGCGATCGTCGGCCGATGCGGAAGACATTGTCCAGGAAGCTTTCGTCCGTTTCTGGCGAAAACAACACGACATCGCGAACCGCGGCCTTCTCTACGCGACTGTTCGCTCCATTGCTCTTGATTTTCTCCGGCGCGACAGCCGGCGCGCTCGCCGAGAATCCGCGGCCGTTTCTGAAAGTGATCAGATGGTCCAACCAATGTTCGAAGTCGAAGACGAATCTCAACGCGCCCTGGTTGCCGCGCTCGATCTCTTGCCTAACGAACAGCGGGAGGTGCTGGTGATGAAGATCTGGAACGAACTTACTTTCGCTGAGATCGCGAGCGCTCTCGAGATTTCGCAGAACACGGCCGCGTCCCGATATCGTTACGCGCTCGCCGCCCTGAAAAAGAATCTACCCTCCGTATGAACGATTTTTCCGACATCGAAAGCAAACTGCGCAAGCTCCGGCCGGTTCAGCCGTCGGCGGATTTGAGGACGCGAATTGAGCGGGCTCTCGCGGAGGAAACATCGACCCGCCTCCGCTCCGCTACGGCGCGGCAGGCATCTACCGCCGGAGTGCTTCCGCGTGAACGGCGATTTCATTTTAACTGGCTCTCGCTTGGCCTTGGTTTGGCTGCGGCTACTGCGCTGGTGCTGTTCGCGTTTCTTCGATTGGAGGGCCCGGCGCAAAAACGTTCCTCGCTCGCGGCGATTACACCAGCGCCGGCGTTTTCGACAAACTCAAATGCGCAATTTATTCCGGCCGGTTTGACGCAGGTTGTTTATCACACCCGCGACGAAGGACTTCATTTTAACCGCAACTCGGATCAACCGATGCGCCGCCTTCGCTCGCACACCCGTGAGACGTTGCAGTGGCGAAACCCAACCACTGGCGCGTCGCTGCGCATCTCTTATCCGAGCGAAGAAGTTTCTCTCGTTCCCGTTACCGGCCAATGAATTCGGAGAAAGACAAAGTATGAAAACAAAATCCATCGCAACCACCGCCGCGATCGTGCTTCTGCCGATTGCCGGGTTCACTCAACCGCCGCCTAATCCGCCGAATCCACCTACTCCGCCTGGTCCTCCGGGACAGCCGGGTCAACCGCCAGGCGGGCCTGGTGGCGATCGCGACCGACATGAGAAGAAAGTGCCGGTCACTTTTCTTGGCGTCGAAACTTCAGATGTTCCGAGCGTCGTCAGTGAACAGCTCGGCCTCGCGAGAGGTTTCGGTCTCGTTGTTGATTACGTTGTTCCGGATGGTCCGGCCGCCGCGGCCGGCGTTCAACAAAACGACATCATCAAGATGTTGAACGATCAAATTCTGACCGAACCGGATCAACTCTCGAAATTGGTGCGCAGCTATTCTGAAGGCACGACCGTCACGCTCACGGTCTTGCGCAAGGGGAAGGAGGAAAAAATCGGGGTGAAGCTGACGAAGAAAGAAGTACCCGAGCGACACGAGTTTGGTCCCGGCCGCCATCGCCGTTTCAACTTTAATGGCATGGATTTCGGTGATTTCGGCATGAACCAATTGAAAGGCGAGATGGATCATTTGAAGGAACAACTCGGAAATGAAAAGCAGGGGATGATCCATGACGCGGTGATGACGGCGCAAGCGGAAGCGCAGCGCGTCCGCGAAGAAGCGCAACGCCGTCGTGACGAAGCGCAACGGGTGCGCGATCAAGCCCAACGAATCCGTGACCAAGCGAGGCGCGTACGCGATGAAGCACGCCGCGCCGCCGGAAATGGCAACGTCACCATCACCACGGATCAAGACGGTGGATTGAAGACCACCAAGATCGACATCGGCAAAGCGCAGATCGTTTACTCTGATGACAAAGGCGAACTGCGGGTCGAGAAAGTTGACGGAAAAAAAGTCCTGACCGCAAAAGATCCTCAAGGACTGCTCTTATTCAGCGGCCCGATCGAAACGAAAGAAGAGCTGGCCAAAGTTCCGGCCGAAGTGCGCCAGCGTTATGAAAAACTGCAACAGAACGATTTGCCCGCTGTCATTTCTGCGCATGGTGCCGATGTAGACGTCGATGTTGACAACGATTCTGACGACGAAGGCGATACTGAATCCGAAATTCAATCGCTGAATCAAGTTTCTAGTCAGGCGCCGAGTCGCATCACTAATTTTTCGCTCATTAAACTTTGAGGCAGAGAGAGAGACTCCGCCGAGCGCCTTAATCTGGTTTGGCCAGACCCCCGAAAGGGTTCGGGGCGAAAGCGCCGCTCGGCGGAGTTTTCCTTGTCGATCTTGAGCGGGCGGCTCTATTAACGCTGGTCGGCTCGCCGCAGGACGAGTCCGTCCGACTGGCGGACAAGATCGACATGTTCATTCGCGTTTTCATTTTCGGCACGGTTTTACTTCTTGCGAACGCTTTGCGAGCGCAAGCACCGACAAATGCCAGGCCGGCTGGGACTGCGCCGGCGGCACCTCCCTCGCTTGAGCAGCGCGTGGCCGACCTCGAAGCTTACGTGAACAATTCAGCGCGCGGCTCGGATTCGGCCAACGCGAAAAGCGCTTCCAACATTTCCGGCTCCGGTCCCGGCCACAACGGCTGGATGATGACCGCGTCCGCGCTGGTTCTTTTTATGACATTGCCGGGACTGGCGCTGTTTTATGGCGGACTGGTCCGGCAAAAAAATGTTTTGTCGGTCCTGGCGCAATGTCTCGGGATCGCGGGATTGGTTGCGATTCTTTGGTGGGCCGTCGGCTACTCCCTGGTATTTTCGCGCGGCTCACCGTTCATCGGCGGATTGAAGTTTGCATTTCTCCGCGGGGTCGATGCCCAACCAAACGGAGATTACTCCTATTGGGTCTCGCAAAATATTTTCGCGATGTTCCAGTTGATGTTTGCCATTATCACGCCGGCCTTGATCATCGGTGCGGTCGCGGAACGAATCAGATTTGCCGCGGTGCTTCTCTTTGTGGGCGTTTGGATGTTCGCCGTTTATTTTCCGCTCGCGCACATGGTCTGGGGAATTGACGGATTGATGAACGGTGTTTGGAATCCGCGCGCGAAAATCACGGCGATGGATTTTGCCGGTGGCACGGTTGTGCACATGTCGTCCGGCTGGTCGGCGCTGGTGCTTTGCGCGCTGCTCGGGCCGCGCCTCGGTTTTCGCAAAGAAATCATGGCGCCGCACAGCATGGTTCTTTGCATGGTCGGCTCCGGAATGTTGTGGGTCGGTTGGTACGGCTTCAACGCGGGGAGCGCGCTCGGCGCCGATGGCATCGCCGCGAACGCGTTCACCACGACAACGCTCGCGACTGCGGTGGCGTCTTTCACCTGGGCGATGCTGGAGTACGTTTTGCGCGGCAAAGCCAGTGTCCTCGGATTTTGTTCCGGCGCCGTTGCCGGATTGGTCGTAATCACGCCAGCCTGCGGGTATGTCGATCCAACCGGTGCCGTGCTAATCGGCGTGGCCGCCGGCATCGTCCCGTTTTTTGCCTGTACGAAACTAAAATCGTGGTTCCACTACGACGACGCGCTCGACACGTTTGGCGTGCACGCCGTCGGGGGGACGCTGGGCGCGTTTCTCACCGGATTACTCGCGACCGCGCGAGTGAATCCAAATCTTTCCGCAACCGTGGCCACGCAGAATGGCCTCGCGAAAATCATCGGCAGTTTGCTTTGGCTCGAGCAACTAAAGGCAATCGCAATCACAATTTTGCTCGCGATCGTGGCAACGACGGTCATCGGCGCCGTTGTCAAAGCTTTCATCGGTCTGCGGATCGCTCCCGAAATTGAGCGACAAGGTCTCGACATCAACGAGCACGGCGAAGAAGGCTACATGGTTTCGGGATGAACTGGCAGTCGTCTCGGTACAAACAAAACGCGCCGCGTTTCAGCCGCGCATTTAGAAGCTTTGTTGTTAAAGTTTAGTGGCCGCCAGCGTTGGTTCCGGCGCCGCCCTGCATCTGCCTCACTGCATCGCCCCTAAGACGTTCAACGTTACCAGTTCCAGCCGCCGCAGCCGGGCCGGTCTGGTCATCCACTTCGACCCATCGGCCGCTCAGATTACTTCCAGTTTCCGCCGGAACGTAGATCATGTGGGTGTGTTTCTTCGCCGGTTTGTTAGCCGCGTACTGCCCGGTCAATTTGAAATCGAGCTGAGTTGGTTTGTCGGAGTTTACTTTCGCGTTGTTGATAGAAGCCTTGATCGCGCCATTCACGAAGAGGATCACTTCATAGTCGGTAACCGGCAGCTTGCTCACTCCGTATTGTCCGTTCGAATCCGTCCGGACAATCTTTTGGAGATTGCTTCCGTCCTTGGCTTGAATATGGACTTCGGCCCCTGCGACTGGCTGCGATTTGGAGTCTCTTACAACTCCTTGAAGCAGTAACGGCTGTAACAAGCAGTGTGGCGAAATAGATGTGAAGCGATTTGATAGTCATAAAGCCGCGCAGAATAATCGAGGGCCTCGCGTTGTGCAAGTGAAGCCGAACTCTATCCAGTTTTTTAGCTACGAGGATTGTCTAACGGGGTATGTAATTAGTGCTGTTGTATTGCAGCTGTCTTGCCAGGGCGCTTCCTGACCATCTTATCCGCTCCTGCATCCCAATTGGCATCTCCTTGGCATTGTCATCGGCTTCGATCCAGACGCCAAGATGGCTGCCGGTCTGGTGCGGAATCCAAACGTAATGTCTCCCTTTCGCCAACGGTTTTGCCGTTCCGCCTTTCAGAAAATCAAAATTCAAGGTCTGGGTTTCGCCAGCTTTTGTTTTGACGTTATTGATTGACGCTTTGACCGCTCTATCGACTATGAGTGTCACGTTGTAAGTTCCACTCTCGAGCGCCGGGTAGCTGTAATGGCCGCCGGCATCAGTGTGAATCCGGCCAATCTTGTCCGCGTCTCTCCCTTGAATGCGGATCTCGGCGCCTTGGATTGGCTGGCCCGAGGCACCTTTAACCGTGCCAGTGAGTGTGGCCTCTCCCTCGGCGTGGGCTTTGAGTATTAAACAAAATGAAACAAACGCGATAGCAACAGTACGGATCTGGGGTTTCATGCTGCGAAAATACGGCCTTCACCAGTTTTTGTAAAATCCCGGATTCGAAGGGAATTTGCCGGCGGAGGGACTTGAACCCACACGATCTTGCGATCACTGGATTTTGAGTCCAGCGCGTCTGCCATTCCGCCACGCCGGCGTGTCGAAAACGGAGCGAAAGGATACGACCTTCCCGGTGAAGCTCAAACGGTTCCGACCAGATCGAGCGGCTGCAAACTGCGCGGTGGCCCAAAAATTTCGCGCAAAATAATCGCGTCCCGCAAACCGGATGTCGATCCTAGGAACGCAGCGACGTCGATTCTTGTTTCCGGCGACTTAGCGATTGGTTGGGTAGCAAACGCGTAAGCTTCTGCCGCCGTCTTAATTACTGGAAGCGGTTCGGGCGGTGGCTGGCCTTGCTGAACTTCGAAGGCTGACGCCTCGGCGACTTTCGGAAGAAAAGTTTTCGCCTCTCGCGTGGGCGGAATCTGACGTGGTAACCGGATTTTGCGCTGCAACTCCGCAAACGGCGCAATCGGTGGTCGGACAGGAGCAACTGGCCGAGGTGGAATGTCGGTGCGCGGCGCCACCGGCGCCGGCGGTTTTGATGTGGGCGGTTGCCCCAGCGCTTCCAGGAATTTCCGAATGCGCTGTTCGTCTGTTTCATCGGCTTCGCCAGAAAGCGGGCGAGACATTTGCGATGGGGGTGTCGATATTCGTCTTGTATCGCCTGGGCGCCTGCGCCCCTTGCTCGCAGCCCTGGTCAGGATTTGAAAGAAAATCGCGATCGCGATGAACAACAGGAAAAGCAGATTATCCAAATGCGCCGCTAGCATTGCTTTTACTTTCTATTTTCTTTAACTGGCGTCCGTCCGTGGTTTGTCCGTTCCCGCAATCGATTCACGCATCGACGTATCGGCCTGCACATTTTTCATCCGGTAATAATCCATGATGCCGAGATGACCCGCGCGAAACGCTTCCGCCATCGCCATCGGCACTTGCGCTTCCGCTTCGACGACCTTGGCGCGCATCTCCTGCGTCTTGGCCTTCATTTCCTGCTCCACTGCGACCGCAGCGGCGCGACGCACCTCCGCTTTCGCCTGGGCAATACGCTTGTCGGCATCCGCTTGTTCGCTCTGCAATTTCGCGCCGATATTATCGCCAACATCCACGTCGGCGATGTCGATCGAAAGAATTTCAAACGCCGTATTGCTGTCGAGCCCCTTCGCCAACACTGCTTTTGAAATGCGGTCCGGATTTTCCAGCACATCCTTGTAAGAATCAGCCGACCCGATCGCGCTCACGATGCCTTCGCCCACGCGTGCGATGATTGTTTCCTCGGTCGCGCCGCCGACAAAACGATCGAGATGCGAGCGCACCGTCACCCGCGCTTTCACTTTCGCGCCAATTCCGTCCTTGGCCACACCGTCGATGGTCGTTCGGCCCATTGCCGGATTGGGTACGTCGATGACTTTCGGATTAATGCTCGTCCGCACCGCTTCCAGCACCGTTTTGCCCGTGCCCTTCGTGGCCAAATCGATTGCGCAGGCGCGATTGAAATCGAGCGAGATGCCAGCCTTGTCGGCTGCGATCAACGCCAAAATGACCTGAGTCACATCGCCGCCTGCGAGGTAATGCGCTTCCAAAGGATCGCTCGGCACTTCGATGCCCGCCTTCACCGCGGTGATTCGATTATCGACAATTAATCCGACCGGCACGCGTCGCAGGCGCATCCCGATCATTTTGCCCATGCCGACCGGCGCATTGGCGATGCGCGCCCGGAGCCAGATCCCGAAAAAGTTGAAAAGAATGATCGCGAAGACGAAACCGAAAACAGCGAGCACCGCGATCCCGACAAGATAAAGAGCGTCCATAGGTAGAGAAAGCTAGACAGGATTAACAAGATTCACACGATTTTTGTTCCTTATAAATCCCATTTAATCCGGGTAATCCCGTCTTCTTGTCCGGTGCAGCTTTTCGTTGCAATCCGCGCGAGAAGGAATACGCATTGCGCGTTATGACGAGAACGAAGGTCGCAGTGGTGGGCGCTTCCGGTTACACCGGTGAAGAGCTGGTGCGTCTCTTACTCGCGCATCCGAATGTCGATCTTGTCGCGGCCACGTCGCGACAATTATCCGGCAAATCGCTGGCGGATGTGTTCCCGCGCTTCGCGCATCAGAAAACTGCGAACACGCTCAAATTTTCCGATCCCGACCCAAAAGAAATCGCGCGCGAGGCGAATCTTATCTTTCTCGCACTCCCGCAAGGGCTCGCTGTCGAATTTGCCAAGCCACTTTTGTCGGCTGGCGCGCGCGTTGTCGATCTTAGTGCGGATTTTCGGGTAAAGGACCCCGCTGTTTACCAAGAATTTTACGGTGACGATCATCCCGCGCCGGATTTGTTGGGCCAATCGGTTTACGGTTTGCCGGAGATTTACCGGGAAAAAATCCGGGAGGCGAAGCTGGTCGCCTGTCCAGGTTGTTATCCGACCAGCATTCTCATTCCGTTGCGACCGCTGATTCGCCGGAGAGCGGTCGATCGCAAAACGATTTTGGCAGCAAGCATGAGTGGCGTCAGCGGCGCCGGTCGAAAAGTCGAACCGGATTATCTTTTTTCCGAGTGCAACGAAAGCGTGCGGCCCTATGGCGTTCCGAAACATCGACATCTCTCCGAGATCGAACAGGAATTGTCGATTTTGGCCGGCGAAAAAATTGTGATTCAATTCACGCCGCATCTCGTTCCGGTAAATCGCGGAATCGTGACCACGATTTATTCCGATATCGCTGGGAATGTTGTGAAGATGGATCCGGCAGTGCTTTTTAATGGCGCCTACGGCGAGGAGCCGTTTGTTCGTTTGCTTGGCGAGGAGCGTCTGCCCGATACCAAAAACGTTGTCGGCACAAATTTCATCGACATCGCCTGGAAGATCGACAAGCGCACGCGTCGTCTCGTGGTCATGAGCGCGATCGATAACATCGTCAAAGGCGCGAGCGGCCAGGCTGTTCAATGCATGAATCTGATGCTCGGTTTCCCCGAGACCGCTGGGCTGATTTGAAAAATCCTTTTCGACAAATTTCCGGTTCGATGTGCGCGCCGCGCGGTTTCAAATGCGCCTCGGTTTTCTGCGACATCAAGAAGCTGGGAACGGGCAAAGGTTCAGAGAAGGGACAAAAGCGCGATCTCGCTTTGATCGTTTCCGATGTCCCGGCCGCCGTGGCGGGGGTGTTTACAACGAACCAGATCTGCGCCGCGCCGGTGAAAGTGAGCCGAAGAGCTGCGGCGAAAGATTTCGCGCGCGGAATCGTCGTGAATTCCGGGAATGCAAATGCGGCAACCGGCCCGCGAGGAATGAGAGACGCGCGCAGCATGATCCAGCTCGCGGCAAAAGCCTTATCTATTAATGAGAACGACGTTCTTGTCTGCTCGACTGGCCGGATCGGCGTCGCGATGCCGATGAAAAACATTGAACGTGGCATCCGCGCGTGCGCGTCGCGCATCGCAAGATCTACATCGAACGCGCGACAGGTTGCCGAAGCAATCATGACGACCGACACGCGGCGCAAAGAAATCGCGGTCGAATTTAGGATCGGAAGATCGACAATCCGGATCGGCGGGGTTTGCAAAGGTGCCGGGATGATTCAGCCAGGAATGGCAACGATGCTTGGGTTCATTGCCAGCGACGCGGCGATTGAACCTGCGGCGCTGAAGCGCGCACTCAAGATCGCGGTTGAGCAAAGTTTCAATCGAATTACGGTCGACGGCGACATGAGCACGAATGATTCAGTCATCGCGCTCGCGAATGGACTCGCCGGGAATTCGAGATCCCAAATTCGGCGTTCGCAATTTCAGAATGCGCTGAATCATGTCTGTCTCGAGCTGGCGAAAATGACCGTGCGCGACGGCGAAGGGACCTCGCGATTTGTCGCGCTCCATCTTCGCGGTGCGCGCAATGATCGCGAAGCGGGATCTGCTGCGCGGGCGATTGCCAACAGTTCGCTCGTGCGGACGAGCTGGTGCGGCGGCGATCCGAACTGGGGCCGTATTCTCTGCGCGCTCGGATATTCCAAGGCAGGCGTCGATGAAAGGATTGTCGATGTTGGTTACGCCCAACCCGGCAGCCACAAAATTGTTTTTGCATTTCGGCGTGGGCGTCCGACAAATGTCGCCTTGAAAACGCTGGCGAGAATTACTTCCGCACCCGAGTTCGATTTGCACGTCAATCTCCACCGCGGCCGCGGTGGGTTCGTGCTTTACGCGGCGGACCTGACTGAAGATTACGTCGCGTTCAACAAGGGCGACATCACTGATCCCGCGACGCTAGGCGGCTGAAATGGCAAAAATTAATGTAACCTGTTTCAACCCTCGCCTGCCGCTTCGCGACTTCCTCTCGCTGGCCAGGGAGAGGATTGAGGTGAGGGCCGAGTAATTTCGACTGGAAATGGAAGAATTTATTTCGAAGGCAGCGACTTTGGTCGAAGCGCTGCCTTACATCCAGCGTTTCCGCAGTCAGATCTTCGTCGTGAAGTACGGCGGCAGTTTTATGGACTCGCCCGATCCGGAAGAGCGGCATCGCGTCGCGCGGGATTTGGTTTTTCTTGAAGCGGTCGGAATCAATCCAGTTGTGGTGCACGGCGGTGGCAAAGCGATCACGCGGGCGTTGGAGGAAGCGGGCGTGAAATCTGAATTCGTGCACGGCTATCGCGTGACCGACGCCGCGAGCGCGGAAATCGTCGATCGTGTTTTATCGCGCGAAATTAATCCCGACATTGTGAAGGCGATCCAGGATTTCGGCGGGAAGGCACGTGGTTTCGCCGGCCCGGATATTTTCCGGTGTCGAAAATTTTCGGCAAAAGATGAAAAGAATGGAGATGTCGATCTTGGATTCGTCGGCCAAGTTTGTGACGTGAACGTGGAGCCGCTGCGGGAGTGCATTCGACGAAGTGTGACGCCAGTGATTAGTCCCACCGCGCTCGGCGACGGCGGCAAAATTTACAACTGCAACGCCGACATCGCGGCGGCGAAAACCGCGATTGCGTTAAAAGCGCGCCGTTTGGTGTTCATGAGCGATGTGCCCGGGTTGCTCCGCGATCCACAAAATGACGCGAGTTTGTTAACTCACTTGGCAGTGGGTGAAGTGCCGCAATTGCGAAAGGCTGGCGTGATCGGTGAAGGAATGATTCCAAAAGTGGACAGCGCGTTGGCCGCGATTGAAAGCGGCGTTGAAAAAGTGCAGTTCGTCGACGGAAGAATTCCGCATTCAGTGTTGCTCGAAATTTTCACCGACGCGGGAGTCGGGACCGAGGTCGTGTTATGAGGATTGAAGAAAACGTTCAACGGTCCGAGCCGGACGGGCATTTAACGGCCGGCGTCCGACGCTCAAATGCAGAGCATGTGCGTGAAGCGTTTGAGAAGTTTGTTGTTCCATCATATTCGCGATTCGATTTGGTCTTGGAGCGCGGCGAGGGGAGTTACGTTTGGGACGTCGACGGAAAGCGCTACCTCGACCTCGCTGCCGGAATCGCAGTCTGCTCGTTAGGCCATGCCCATCCCGAGATGACCAAAGCCCTGACCGAGCAATCGCAAAAGCTGATCCATGTCTCTAATCTATATTATAATGAGTTCCAGGGGTGGCTGGCGAAACGGATTGTCGACCTTGTCGCGCCGGGGCGAGTCTTTTTCTGCAACAGCGGCGCGGAAGCGAACGAAGGCCTGTTCAAGCTGGCCCGGAAATTCGGACACGATGACGTCCGCTACGAAATCATTACGACGGTCGACTCGTTTCATGGGCGGACGCTGGCTGGGATTGCAGCGACCGGACAGGAAAAAGTGAAAAAAGGTTTCGGTCCGGCAGTTGAGGGATTCAAGCAGGTGCCGTTTAACGACCTCGAAGCGATGCGCGGCGCGATCACACCACAAACCGCTGCGATTTTGGTTGAACCGGTGCAGGGCGAAAGCGGAATCACCATCGCGACGCCGGAATATTTGGTTGGACTGAGAAAACTTTGCGACGAGCGCAAGTTGCTCTTGTTGTTCGACGAAGTTCAGGCCGGCCATTTTCGCACTGGAAAATTCCAAAGCTGGCAGCGCATTCTCGAAAACGAACATGTCGACCTTGTCCCGGACGCGGTTTCGATGGCGAAGTCTTTGGGAGGCGGATTTCCGATGGGCGCATTTTGGGTGCGGGAGAAATTCGCCAACATTCTTTCGCCCGGCACACATGCGAGTACGTTTGGCGGCACAC
>Ga0209470_1002958_pt1 | contig 11850 bp, 12 predicted proteins | sample GraSoiAngelo_125_FD_185882 | JGI IMG/M metagenome (GOLD analysis project Ga0209470, IMG submission 185882) | Grasslands soil microbial communities from the Angelo Coastal Reserve, California, USA - 14_0927_05_40cm (SPAdes) (version 2) | ecosystem: Environmental > Terrestrial > Soil > Grasslands ... | reverse complement strand
ATTGAGTCGCAAGGTCAATAAAAGTCTTTATGCCGCTTATAACCGCAACCTACCAGGAGCCCTTTTACTTGAAACGCTCCCCAAGACGCAAGCAAAAAAACGGATTTGTTTCGGTTTTTGCGCGCCAGCGCCTGTGGCGACCTGCCCTGGGGCGTTACCCGATCGGTTCACCTAGACTCCATTCACCGCCGGATTCGGCCAAGTGAGTTCCCTGTTGCTTAGCTGCTTTTGTTCGTCCCTCAATTGCGTCTAGATTTGATCGCGTGACGTCAATCTGGAACCGAGCAAACCGGCAACTGCGCGACCTGGCCGTCTACGAACCGGGCAAGCCAATCGAAGAAACGGCGCGGGAGCTGGGTCTCGATCCGAGCGAAATCATTAAGCTCGCTTCCAACGAGAACGCTCTTGGCCCGTCTCCAAAAGCCGTAATGGCGATGCGCACTGCGCTTGAATCGGCGCAGCTCTATCCTGAAGGGAGCGGCGTCTATTTGCGTGAGACAATCGCGGAGCGATTGGGATTAAGCCGCGAAAATATTATTCTCGGAAATGGCTCCAACGAGGTCATCGAGTTCGTCGCACACGCGTTTCTCAATCGCGGTGACGAAGTCATAACTTCGGAGTACGCGTTTATCGCCTATAAATTGATCGCGCAGCTCTTTGATGCACGCACTATTGAAACGCCGACAACAAACTTTCAACCGGAGCTGGACGAGATGCTGAGCGCGATCACGCCCAAAACGAAACTCATCTTCATTGCCAATCCAAACAATCCAACCGGATCATTGATTGGGCAGAAGAAGATCGACAATTTCCTGGCCCGTGTGCCGGACGAGGTCATCACCGTTTGGGATGAAGCCTATTTTGAATTTCTGGACGATCCACCCGATACAGTTCGCTACGTGCGCAACGGCCGAAATGTTGTCATTTTGCGGACGTTTTCGAAAATTCATGGGTTGGCCAGTCTGCGCGTAGGCTATGGAATCGCGCGACCGGAGCTGATTGAGGTTCTCCAGAAAACCAGACAGCCGTTCAATGTTAATGGCATTGCGCAGACTGGTGCACTGGCCGCTCTCGGAGACGACGAACATTTGCGCAAAAGTAAACGCGTGGTGGATTCCGGCCGCGCTTACTTAGAAAACGAATTTCGTGCCATGAAATTGAAATTTAATCCAAGCGCAGGCAATTTTGTTTTCGTCAATGTGGGCGATGGTCCGGCGGTGTTCAAAGGACTGCTGAACATGAAAATTATTGTTCGCCCGTTGCGCGGCTACAATTTGCCGGAGTGGTTGCGCATCACCGTCGGAACAATGGAGCAAAACGAAAAATGCATCGCAGCGTTAAAGAAACTGCTCTCCTAGGATCGGGATCTTCAGCCGCAGGCGATCCGGAAGTGATCGCCGCCGAAACAATCGCGGCGATCTCGACGCCCGCCGGCGAGGGCGCCATCGCCCTGGTGCGAATCTCCGGTCCGAATGCGATTTCAATCGCGGGCAAGATTTTTCGCGGCAAAGAAGCGCCGGCGAAATTTGCCTCTCACCTTCAGCATTTGGGCGAGGTCGTCAGCGAATCAGGAAACTTGATCGACCAAGTGATCATGTCGATTCATCGCGCGCCGGCCAGTTACACCGGCGAGGATCTGGTCGAGATTAGTTGCCATGGTGGAACATTGGTGACAGCGAAAGTTCTCGAAGCTTGTTTGCGCACGGGTGCGCGTGGTGCGCGTCCGGGAGAATTTACCGAGCGCGCTTTTCTCAATGGCAAAATGGACCTGACCCAGGCGGAAGCCGTGATCGACTTGATTCGCGCTCGCACCGATCTGGCACTGCGCTCCGCTACCGAACAACTCGAGGGCAAGCTTGGTGAAAAAATCGCAAATATTCGCCGCGACCTGGTCGATCTTCTCGCCCATATCGAAGCCTCAATCGATTTTTCAGAGGAAGGAATCGCGCCTGACGAAGATGATTCATTGCGCGCGCGACTCGACTCAGTTCGCGGACAAATTGCCGGGCTTCTTGCAACTGCCGACCACGGCCGCATTTTGCGCGACGGCGTTCGGGTCGTGATCTATGGAGCGACCAATGCTGGTAAATCCAGCCTGCTCAATCGCCTCCTAGGCTACGAGCGCGTGATCGTGAGCGACACTCACGGCACAACCCGCGATACCATCGAAGAAACCGTCAATTTGCGCGGCGTTCCGGTTCGTTTGCTCGATACCGCCGGCCTCCGGACATCAGCCTCCGATGTCGAGCGCGAGGGAATTGCGCGCACCGAACGTTCATTGCAGAAAGCGGACCTGCGTTTGCACATCATCGACCGAAGCGTCTCGCAGCCGGCCCACTTTGAGCAAGGTAGCCGGAACGGAAACGAGATTGTTGTTCTTAATAAGAGTGACCTGCCTGAACACAGCGACTGGCAAAACGTCGGCGCTCTCCGGATTTCATGCGCAACTGGCGAGGGGTTGGACCTGCTCGAAAACGAAATTCTCTCGCATTTTGGGACACAAAATTTGCGGCCGGAAAACGCCCTCGCCATTAACATACGGCACCGCGATTGCTTGCGACGCGCGCTGGAAGCGTGCGATCGCGCACGAAAGACCTTCGACGAGACATTCTCACCTGAGTACCTGTCAGTTGATCTTAATGAGGCGCTGGGGGCAGTGGGTGAAGTGATCGGCACGGTCGGCGTTGAACAAATTCTGGATTCCGTGTTTGGCCAATTTTGCATCGGCAAATGAAGAACGCCTACGAGCGATTCGTTAGGCCGCTTCTTTTTTCAATTGATCCCGAAACCGCGCACGGCCTCACAATCGGGAGTTTGCGCGCTGCCTCACATGTCAATCTTGCCTTGCGCGCGTTGAGCGTTTTTCAACCACCGGCAAAACCGAAAAAACTTTTCGGTTTGAATTTCCCAAATCCAATTGGTCTTGCCGCCGGTCTGGACAAGAATGGCGTAGCACTGCCGGCCTGGGCTGCGTTTGGCTTTGGTTTCATTGAAATCGGCACGGTCACTGCGAAAGCTCAACCTGGTAATCCAAAGCCGCGGATCTTTCGTCTCCCGGAAGATGACGCGTTAATCAACCGACTCGGCTTCAACAACGACGGCGCCGACACGATCGCACACCGACTCACCAAATTGCATCGCAGCGGCCGTTGGCCAGAAGTGCCGATTGGAATCAACATTGGAAAATCGATGAACACACCGCTAACGGAGGCGAGTGAAGATTATCTCTATTCGTTCCGGCTTCTGCGCGAATTTGCCGATTATATTGTGCTCAATGTCAGTTCGCCAAATACGCCGGGGTTGCGCGAGCTGCAGGGACTGGATGCGCTTTCCGAATTACTCTCGGCCATCGGGAAAAAAAATCTGATAACCCGTAAGCCTATTGTTGTGAAAATTGCACCGGACTTGGCGCCGGAAGAGCTGGAGCAGATTGTCTCAACATGTGAAGCAAACAAAGTCGCCGCGATTATTGCCACGAATACAACCATGGATCATTCGTCGATTCCAACTGCGCAAGACGAGCAAGGCGGATTGAGCGGCGCGCCACTGCGGGACAAATCCAGTGCGCTTGTCCGCGCGATCGCCGCAAAATCAACAATCCCTGTTATCGCGTCCGGCGGAATCACGGACGCCAGTTCCGCGCGCGAAAAGATCGAAGCCGGCGCCCAACTTCTGCAGATTTACACTGGCTTGATTTATCGCGGACCCGGATTGCTGCGCGAAATCGCGGGGGCGATCAGGTGAAGTTGCATCGAAAGCTGGCCAAGTTGACTCGTCCGGAAACTTATCGGCGTGGCTGGCGCAGGGCGCAGCGTTCCGTTTTTCGGCTGCCGTTTGGGCCGGTTCTCGCCAGCATCGATCAAGACCGGCTCGTCGAAATCCAGAAACATTACGCCGGCGCTAAATATGCCGACGTCGATCAATGGTTGCGGGTCAATCGCGAGCGCGTCCAGGATTTGAAACTTCATCGCTGCCCGCCGCTGCGGGTCCTCGATCTCGGCTGTGGCGGCGGCTTTTTTTTGTTCATTCTGAAACGGTTCAATCATTCCGTTCTTGGTCTCGACGTTGACGAATCGCCGCTTTTTAAGGAACTGCTGGAAGTCTTTGGTGTGCCGCGCACCGTTTTCAGGATCCAACCGTTCGAGTCGCTCCCGAATCTTCACCAACAGTTCGACTGGATCACCGCATTTTCGATTGGCTTTGACCGATATCGCGGGACGAACTCGCGCTGGGGACCGGGCGAATGGGAGTTTCTTCTCCGCGATTTGCAGCGGCGTCTCGCGCCTGGCGGCAAAATATATCTGACACTCAATCCACTGCCAAACGGCGATTATCTTACTTCCGAGCTGCGGCAGTTTTTTTACAGTCGCGGTGCCGACATTGAGCGCGAACGGATTTTCTTTGCCAACGGCGTGAAGAAGTAATTCACAAGATCGACATTTTGTGGCGCGTGATCTGATTGCGGCCGCGCTGCTAAAGCGGGGAGGTTATTTCTTTTTCCAAGGCGTCCAGGGCTGGAGCACGTTTTTCTCGCGCAGCTTGCACCTATCGCTCACCAAGGTGAACTGCAGCGTGTCGTCTGTTCGATTGAATTTGTAAACGCCCGGCCCTTCGCAGCCTTTGGGTTTTACTCCGCCAGTGCGCTGAAACGTGGCCTGATCGCCCTGCACCGTGTACGTCCCCCAAGCATCACGTCTTCCATGGTGTTTAAGATCGACGTCGAACGTGCCGTCGGCACGGATCATCCAGACGGTCCCCAAAGAATTTGTCCAGTTACCGACCAGCGCAGATTGTCCGCCCTTTTGAAACATGGCGCAGCCGGCCAAAAGAGCGATCGCCGTCGCAGCAAGAACAATTCGGAAAGAGATTTGTTTCTTCATGCCGCGATGCTCTCTGGAATGCGTGAATCTTTCAAGCAAAGAAGGTTCCGCTGCATCTTTACTGGCCAGGCCAGCGGCCTAAGTTTCCAGACGTGTCGATTTCTCAGGAACAAGTCCGTGAAGCGCTGCGGTCAGTCCGATATCCCGGATTTAGCCGCGACATCGTGTCGTTCGGTCTTGTCAAAGATGTGCAGATCCACGACGGCGAAGTCAAAGTGCAGCTCGCGCTCGCTACCAACGACCCTAATATTCCCGCGACGATAAAAAACGATGCCGAGAAAATCTTGCGCCAGCTCAATGGTGTTCGCAGCGCAAAAGTTTTGATCGACATCCACGCGGCACCGACGGGCGCCGGCGGGGGAGTCGGCGCCACCCGAATTCCGGGAATTAAACACGTCATCGCAATAGCGAGCGGTAAAGGCGGCGTCGGCAAATCTACCGTCGCGGCAAATCTTGCGGTCGCGCTCGAACAAACCGAAGCGCGTGTCGGTTTGTGCGACTGCGACATTTACGGTCCGAGTATTTCACTCATGTTCGGCACACGTGAGCGGCCAACTGCCACTGATGAAAACAAAATCGTCCCGATCGAGCAGTACCACCTCAAACTGATGTCGATGGGCTTTCTCCTGGACGACGCCTCGCCGGCAATTTTGCGCGGACCGATGGTGACGCGTTACACCCAGCAGTTTTTGCGGCAAGTGGACTGGGGGGAACTCGATTTCCTGGTTCTCGATCTGCCGCCAGGCACCGGCGACATTCAGCTGACGATCGTGCAAACGGTCGCGCTTTCCGGCGCAATCATCGTCACCACGCCGCAGGAGGTTGCGCTGATCGATGCGCGCAAGGCCGCGACGATGTTTGAGAAAGTAAATGTGCCGGTGCTCGGATTGGTGGAAAACATGAGCTACTTCGTTTCACCGTCCGATAACAAGCGATACGACATTTTCGGCAGCGGCGGTGGCGAGCGCGAAGCCAAGCGGCTCCGAGTGCCGCTCCTCGGCCAAATCCCGATCGACATTGTCACCCGCGAAGCTGGCGACCGCGGGGAACCAATCGTCGCGCAAGATCGACAGTCTCCTGTCGCGGTGGAATTTATGAAGATTGCGGGCCGTATCCGCGAGGCGCTGGCTTAAACGAATTCTGCGCCGTAATTTAAATAGGTATGGCTGATGCTACGTCATACTTGGGAACGAGTTATTCACTTTCTATTGACTGATTCTCGTTTTTATGGAAAAAGCTGTGGACATGCCGGTTGCCGAGGCCGAGAAAGACAAATCGCAGTTCGTCAAGAACTCCGTTCTCTACAAAGAGTTCCTAGCCGAGCGCGAAGAGATTTTGAAACATAAATGGATCGAGAGCGAAAAAGCCGGCAAAGACATCGGCTTTGAAAAGGCGCTCCTCGACTGGATCGTGAAACATCGCTCCCATTGGCGGGAGCGGCGAATGAGGGAGGCCCGCACGGAAAAGGTAGCCTCCTGATTTTTAGCTCCTTTAAAGCGATCCTGCGAGGTCGCCAAGGAAGCAAATGAAAGACACCGAACAGAATCCTGGCGTTCCGATCATGGACGCGGAAGCGATCCGGCGCGCGCTGCGACGGATCGCGCACGAAATTATTGAGCAAAATGCCGATTTGAGATCGGTCGTGCTCGCCGGTATTCCGTTGCGCGGCGTGGAAATCGCTCGCCGGCTCGCGGAATTCATTCGCGAGGTCGCGAAGATCGACATCGAGACGGGGACAATCGACGTCGCGATGCATCGCGATGATGTCGGCACGCGCGCCGAGCTGCCGGTGGTGCACGCATCGAAACTGCCGCTACCGATCGAGCATCGCACGGTCATCATTGTCGACGATGTTCTTTTCACCGGTCGGACCGCGCGCGCAGCCATGGACGCGATCAGTTCCTTCGGCCGGCCGGCGCGCGTTCAACTCGCCACGCTCGTTGACCGCGGCCATCGGGAATTACCGATCCGTGCCGATTACGTTGGCAAAAATTTACCGACGGCAACGCGCGAACAAATTCAGGTCCGTCTCCAAAACGTCGACAACGAGCCGGACGCCGTCTGGTTGTTTAAAGAATGAGCACGAATTGGAACCGCAAAGATTTGATCGGGCTGCGCGAACTTTCCCCGGAGGAAATTAATTTTATTCTCGAAACCGCAGATGCCTTCAAACAAGTCGGCACCCGCGAGATCAAAAAAGTTCCGGCACTTCGCGGCAAAACCATGGTCAACTTTTTCGTCGAGCCGAGCACGCGCACGCGAACTTCGTTCGAACTGGCAGCGCATCGCCTCAGCGCAGACGTGATCAATATTTCGGCAACCACCTCTAGCCTGACCAAAGGCGAGACGCTTAAAGACACGGCGCGAAATCTCGAAGCTTTGCACGCCGACATTCTGGTGTTGCGGCACAGCTCAGCGGGCGCACCGCAATTTCTCGCGCAACGATTAAAATCGAGCGTGATCAACGCCGGCGACGGCGCGCACGAACACCCAACTCAAGGACTGCTCGATATCTACACCATCCGCGAGAGACGCGGAAAGATCGATAAACTGCACATCGTCATCGTCGGCGACATTTTGTTCAGTCGCGTCGCGCGTTCGAACATTTTCGGCCTGACCAAACTTGGCGCCCGGGTCACGCTGGTCGGACCAAGCACGCTCGTTCCGCGCGAGTTCGAAAAACTCGGCGTCACCGTTTCGTACAAGATCGACGACGTGCTCCCAACTGCAGACGTGGTAAATCTTTTGCGCATCCAACATGAGCGTCAGCGCAAAGAATATTTTCCCGGGATCGGCGAATACACCACGCTCTTCGGCCTGACGAAAGAACGCGCGAAACTATTGAAGCCCGATTGCCTCGTCATGCACCCGGGACCAATCAATCGCGGTGTCGAGATCGATAGCGAAGTCGCCGACGGCTTGCAGAGCGTCATTCTCGATCAAGTCACGAACGGCCTCGCCGTCCGCATGGCCGTTCTTTATCTCTGCGGGGGAATCGCTACATGAGCGCGACCCTTATTCGCAGCGGCCGCGTGATCGATCCCGCGAATAAGCGAGATGAGGTTCTCGATCTTGCGATTGTGGATGGAAAAATCGCCGAGCAATCCGCGATCAAAAGTCAGAAGGCGGAAACGGTCGACGCGAAGGGATTGATCGTTGCGCCCGGATTGATCGACATGCACGTGCACCTGCGCGAGCCGGGGTTTAGTCACAAAGAAACGATTGAATCGGGTGCGCGCGCGGCGGCTGCGGGCGGATTCACGACGATCGTTTGCATGCCGAACACTTCACCGGCGGCGGATAATCCGGCCACGATCGCCTGGGTCAACGACCGCGCTGCCGTTACTGCATGCGTCAATGTCTTGCCGACCGGCGCGATCTCGAAAAATATTGCAGGCGAAGAACTCGCGCCGATCGGTTCGTTAGGCCGGGCCGGCGTGGTCGCGATCACTGACGATGGTCATTGTGTGCAAAATCATGAATTGATGCGGCGCGCGGTCGAGTATGCGCGCATGGTTGGATTGCCAGTGCTTGATCATTGTCAGGATTACAATTTGGTCGGCAACGGCGTGGTGAACGAAGGGTACTGGAGCACGCTGCTCGGTTTGCCCGGATGGCCGGCCGCGGGCGAAGAGGCGATTGTGATGAGGAATATTTTGCTGGCCGAACTTTGCGACCATCGCATTCATTGCCAGCACATCAGCGCGGCTGGAAGTGTGCATTTGATCCGCGAAGCGCGCGCACGGGGCGTGAAAATTAGCGGCGAAGTCTGCCCGCACCACATCGCACTGACAGATGAAGCGATTCAAAATTTCGACACGAATTACAAAATGAATCCGCCGTTGCGATCGAAAGAGGATGTCGATGCAATCTTGGAAGGAATTACCGACGGCACATTGTCGATCTTGTGCTCAGATCACGCGCCCCACGCTGAGTTCGAAAAAGAAGTCGAATTCGATCAGGCGCCATTTGGAATTGTCGGTCTGGAAACGGAGCTTGGGATTTTCATCGATCAACTCGTCCACAAGCATCGCAAGATCGACATCGTCCGTTTGATCGAGATGTACACAGTTGAGCCTGCGAAATTGCTCAAGCTCGACGCTGGAACGCTGTTAGTTGGCGCGCCGGCCGATGTCACGTTGATCGATCCGGATTTGGAATGGACTGTTAAGATCGACAAGTTTGAATCCGCATCGCGCAATTCGCCGTTCGACGGTTGGAAATTAAAAGGCCGCGCGGTGCGAACGATCGTCGGTGGAAAGACAGTCTGGCGGTTGTAGCTGCCGCCCTCTCTGGCGGCAGTCTAAAGCATCACCCGGAATACCCACCGCTGATGTAGCTTTCCAGATGCGCGATGGTGGCGCTTTGGCAGGAGATGACGTGCTTCACCAAGTCGCCGATGGAAATCACGCCGATGACTTTGCCGCCATCTATTACCGGCAAGTGACGAATGTGTTTCTCAGTCATTAACCGCAAACAGTCATCCACACCATCCTGCGGCTTAGTGGTCGTGACATCCTTCGACATGATCTCGTCCACGCGCGTTTCCTTCGACGATTTGCCGCGGATAAAAACTTTCCGGGTGTAATCACGCTCCGAAATAATTCCGACCAGGTTTTCGCCCTTCATAACGAGCAGCGCGCCGACGTTCGCTTCCGCCATCATTTCGATCGCTTGAAACACGGTCGCGTCCGGCGCGATTGAGAAGACCTCGCCGCTCTTTTGATTCAAGATTGCGCCGATATGTCCGCTTACGTCCATTGTGGTCGAAAGGGGAACCAAAATACACCGCCGCCGCGGAACGATGCAAAGGAATTCTCGGAGAAGCGCAACAGGTCGGGAGCTATCGGCTATGCGCAAACTTTCGGTCGATCAGCTGATTCAAATAATCGGCGATTGCGGGCTGATCGAGGCGCCGGATGACTTCGTTGAGGAAGCCGGTGACGATGAGGCGTTGGGCGGTTTTTGTCGGGATGCCGCGAGAGTGGAGGTAAAAGAGTTCCTCTTCGTTGATCTGGCCGGAGGTGGCACCGTGGGTGCAACGGACGTTATCGGCCAGAATTTCCAAGCCCGGCATCGAGTTCGCTTCGGAGTCGTCGCTCAGTAAGAGATTGCGAACTTTTTGATAAGCATCGGTGAAGTGGGCGTGCGGTTCGACGCGAATGAGGCCGCCAAATGTGCAACGGGCGCGATCGTCGAGCGCGTTTTTGTAAAGGAGGTCGCTGGCGGTGTGCGGCGAGATGTGATCCTGCAACGTGCGGGCGTCGAATTCTTGCTCGTTCGTGGCAACCGCGACCGCGAGCAGATCGCTCCGCGCGCCTTCGCCAACCAATCGACTGAGACTTTCGAACCGCGAATATCTCGAGCCGAGATTGAGATTCAGGCTCACGGCAGACGCGTCGTGATCGACCGCGGTCGTGTTCATTTGCAGGGCGACGACTTTGTCGCCCCAGTTTTGGGCGCACACGTAAGTGACTTTGGCGCCGGGTCCCGCGAGTAGATCGTTGACGCCGCAGGCGAAGCCGCGTTGGTTTCGATCCAAAGATCGGAAATGTTCAATCACCGTCACTTTGGCGAGCTCATCCGTGACCAGCAGTAAATGCGGGAAAACCGTAGCGTTCTCACCGGCCAGCCAGTGAAAGATCTCGATTGGCTGGTCTATCTCAACGCCGCGCGGCACGAAAAGAAATGTTCCAGTCGAAACGAGTGCCTGATGAAGCGCTGCGAACTTGGCCGAGCCAAGCGACACTTCGGTTGACATGAAATATTTTCGGAACAAATCGGCGTGCTCGACCATCGCGCGCTCGAGCGGTTGGAAAATTACGCCTCGTTTGCTGAGCTGTTCCGAAACGACATCTCGTTCCAGAAGTTGATCGCCCGCGAAAACCAAGCGCGCGGCTACTTCATCAAGTCCATTGGATTGCTCGAGAATCGCAGCGCGGGCTTGATCAGAAACGGTGCCGCTAAGTTTGAACGGCGCGAGATCGAGCAGATCGACATTAGAAAAGCGCCACGGCTGATCTTTACGCGTTGGTCGCGGGACCGATTCAAATTTTTCCCACGCGGCATGCTGTTGTTCGCGAAACCAGTCCGGCAAATCGCGCAACTCAAGTAGGCCCGAAAGGATTCCTTTCGAGTTTACGGTTTCGTCATGAGCGATTGCGGACATTGTCGATCTTAGATAAGAACGGCGGTCCTAAGACCGCCGGTTCAGCAATTTTATTGGCGAAAATTGTTATCCGACCGAGCCTTCCATCTCGAGCTCGATCAGGCGTTTCAGCTCGACCGAGTATTCCATCGGAAATTGGCGGACGAGATCGTTGACGAACCCGTTCACACTCAAGCTCATCGCCTGGGCTTCGGTCAAACCGCGCTGTTGCATGTAAAAGATCTGTTCGGCGCTGACCTGGCTGACGCTGGCCTCGTGTTGCACGGAATTGCCGGTCCCGCGGACGGTGATTGCTGGGTAGGTGTCAGTCCGACTGGTCGCATTGATCAGGAGCGCATCGCACTCGGTGTTGTTCTTGCAATGCTTGAGATGCTTCGGCACGTGAACAAGTCCTCGGTAGGTGGCCCGACCGGTGCCGATCGAAATTGATTTCGAAATGATGTTCGAAGTTGTTTCGTCCGCGGCGTGGATCATTTTCGCGCCGGTGTCCTGGTGCTGACCGTTATTGGCAAGAGCGATCGAGAGCACTTCACCGCGTGATTTTCTACCTTTCAGCACGACGCCCGGATATTTCATTGTCAGCCGCGAGCCGATGTTGCAATCGATCCATTTGATCTCGGCGTCTTCGTGCGCCAGTCCGCGTTTCGTCACCAAATTGAAAACGTTGGACGACCAGTTTTGGACGGTGATGTATTGGAGTTTGGCGCCTTTGAGCGCGACGAGTTCGACTACCGCGCTGTGCAGCGCTACGGTCTCAAACTTCGGCGCGGTGCAACCTTCCATGTAAGTGACTTCGCTGCC
>Ga0209470_1002954_pt1 | contig 11853 bp, 9 predicted proteins | sample GraSoiAngelo_125_FD_185882 | JGI IMG/M metagenome (GOLD analysis project Ga0209470, IMG submission 185882) | Grasslands soil microbial communities from the Angelo Coastal Reserve, California, USA - 14_0927_05_40cm (SPAdes) (version 2) | ecosystem: Environmental > Terrestrial > Soil > Grasslands ... | reverse complement strand
AATTCCCAGGTGAAAGCCGGCCAGGTGGTTGCGCAAATCGATCCGGCGCTTTTTCAGGCCACCGTCACGCAAGCCGAGGGCGATCTGGCGAATGCACAGGCCGCACTCGAACTCGCGAAAGTGAATGCGACGCGCACACAGGAATTGTTTGCGAAGAAGACTTCGTCGCAGGCTGATGTCGACCAAGCGACGGCCAATCTTCATCAAGCGGAGGCGAACGTGAAGATCAAACAGGGCGCGCTCGATAAGGCGAAGGCCGATCTCGACCATTGCGCAATCACATCGCCGATCGATGGGGTGGTGATTTCGCGCAGCGTTGATGTTGGCCAGACAGTCGCAGCCAGTTTGCAGGCGCCAGTCATCTTTGCGATTGCGAACGATCTTACCAAAATGCAGATCGACGCGAATGTGGCGGAAGCGGATGTGGGCGTGGTTAAGATCGATCAAAACGTCGATTTCACAGTGGACGCTTTTCCCATTCAGACGTTTCACGGAAAAGTCGTCCAGGTTCGGAATGCGCCAATCACTGTGCAAAACGTCGTGACCTACGACACGGTCATTGGGGTGAGCAATCCGGATTTGAAATTGAAACCAGGAATGACAGCGAACGTTTCAATCATCGTCGCGCACAAGGATGACGCGCTGCAAATCAAGAACGCTGCATTGCGATATCGCCCGCCGGATGCGACCCCGGTGGAGACAAGATCTACATCTTCGGGAAGCGGACAGCGCCCGAGCAGCGATCGATTCGCCGGTGGGCGAGGCGGGGGGGCCCGCGAACGCCAGATAGAGCGAACGGTTTACGTGTTGCCAAACGGTGCGAGCCATCCGGAGCCTGTGCAAATCAAAACAGGAATCAGCGATGGAATTGCGACTGAAGTTGCCGAGGGCCTGAAAGAAGGCGATCGCGTCGTAACGGCCGAGGTCACTTCAACAGCTAATGCGCCGTCGCCTCCCGCAAATCCCTTCGGCGGCGGACCGCGCCGTTTTCCGTGACGTTTTGTCATTTCGAACGAGTAATCTGTGTCATTCCGAGCGGAGTCGAGGAATCTCTAACTTTTTCCTTGCTGATCTTCCACGAGCAAGAGCACGAGCACGAGCACGAGTAAGACAAGATGAATATGAACAACGGCGCGCTCGTCAGGCTGATCGACGTACACAAGGTCTACTACACCGGTGAAATGGAAGTGCCCGCGGTGCGTGGCGTTTCCCTTGAGATCAAGCGTGGCGAATTTGTTGCGCTGATGGGCGCGAGTGGTTCCGGGAAATCGACCCTCATGAACATTCTGGGGTGTCTCGACCGGCCGACTTCGGGCCATTATGTGCTGGACGGGGTCGATGTTTCCGGCCTGGATCGCGATCGGCTCGCCGATATACGCAATCGTAAAATCGGTTTTGTCTTCCAGAATTTTAATCTGCTGCCGCGCACGTCAGCGCGAGAGAATGTTGAGTTGCCGCTGATTTACAGCACACAACGCCTGACGAATGCTCAACTCCGGGAAAAAGCCGATCGCGTCCTTGCTTCGGTCGGCCTTGGCGGCCGCGAAGATCATCATCCCAGCCAGCTTTCAGGTGGTCAGCAACAGCGCGTTGCGATCGGGCGCGCGTTGATCAACGAGCCCGAAGTCGTGCTTGCGGATGAGCCGACTGGTAACCTCGACAGCAGAACGAGCGTCGAAATCATGGGAATTTTTCAGCAACTCAACGAACGTGGCATTACCATTATCATGGTCACGCACGAACAGGACATCGCCGCATATGCGCGGCGCAATGTGGTGATGCGCGATGGAATTTTGCTTAGCGACAAAGTCGTCACGCAACGAGCTACTGCTGAAGCTGAATTGGATAAACTGGCGACGTCGAGAAGCAACCGGGAGGAGTAGGTCAGAAAATGATCCGATTCAACGGTTTTAACGATTTAACGTTTCAACAAGTACGGTGAGAGTAGGATCGACAGTTAACGTTGCATTTCGCGCCCTGCGCCGTAACAAGATGCGTTCGGTGCTGACCGCTTTAGGCATTATCATTGGCGTCGGCGCGGTGATTGCGATGGTTGGGATCGGCAATGGCGCGAAATCACAAGTGGAAGCGCAGATCGCCAGCCTCGGACAAAATGTAATTCTCATTTTCTCCGGGAGCACCACTTCCAGCGGCATTCGCACAGGCTGGGGCGGCGCCGGCACGTTGAAAATTGAAGACGCAGAGGCGATCCGGCGTGAAGTCCCCGGCGTCGTCGGCGTGAGCGAGGAAGTTGTTTCGACAACGCAAGTAGCTGCCGGAAATCAAAATTGGTTTACACGCATCTACGGTGAGTCGGCAGATTATTTTGATATTCGGCAGTGGCCGCTTGCAGATGGTGCGCCATTTACCGCGCAAGATGTGCGCAGCGCGAACAAAGTGTGCGTGATCGGCCGCACGACCGCGACGCAGATTTACGGAAACGAAAATCCGATCGGCCAGATTTTGCGGATCAAGGAGGTGCCGTTCACGGTCACCGGTGTGTTAACACCCAAAGGATTAAGCACACAGGGCGTGGATCAGGACGACATCGTGATCATGCCGTACACGAGCGCGATGAAGCGCGTGATTGGCGGCACGAACCTGCGCAACATCAACGCGCAAATCGGCGATGCCGGGCAAGTTGAAGCGGCGCAGCAACAAATTATCTCGTTACTTCGACAACGGCATAATATTCGCCCCGGTCGCGACGACGATTTCACCGTGCGGAACCAACAGGAAATCGCCGAGGCTGCCACCGCCACTTCACGGGTGATGACGCTTTTGCTCGGCGCTATCGCCGGAGTGTCGCTCGTGGTCGGCGGGATCGGTATTATGAACATTATGCTGGTGAGCGTTACCGAACGGACGCGCGAAATCGGCGTGCGCATGGCGGTAGGCGCGCACGGCAGCGATATTCTGACCCAATTCTTGATCGAAGCCGTGACGCTCAGTTCCGTCGGCGGCGTGATCGGAATCATTTGCGGCATCGGTGCGTCGAAAATTTTGTCGGTTTACGCGCATTGGCCGACGGTCAGTTCCATCGCGATCGCATTTTTATTCGCCGCGGCGGTCGGCATCTTTTTCGGATTTTATCCCGCGCGAAAAGCCGCTGCGCTCGATCCAATAGAAGCGCTGCGCTACGAGTAGGTCGATCGGCCGCTATGCCGGGCGATGTTACTCAACATCCGGCTTTTTCGCAGGCGTTTTGGTTGCTGCCTCCGGAGAAGGCTTCGCAGCAGGTTCCTTCGGCGCGGTCGATTTTTCTCCAGCCGTCGAGGTGACAGGAGATTCTTTTTTGGCCGCCTCTTTATACGAATCGCTTCGATAATCCGTAATGTAGAAGCCGGACCCCTTGAAGATAAGGCCCGCTCCAGTACCGGGCAGGCGCTTCACTTTTCCGTGTCCCCACTTTGGCAAGCGGCAGAGATTTTTTGGGCACTCGCGGAACGGTTCGTCGCGCATCGATTGGAACGCTTCAAAATTCTGGCCGCACTTCTGACAAGAATACTCGTAGGTTGGCATGAAAGGGTGGGATTGAACTGCTTAGCGAAACAAACGGCGCTTAGTCTGCATTAAACAAGGCACAATTCAAGCCACAGCCGGATTGTGCAGATTAGCGCTTTAACTAAATTTTGTATGCTGAGTGACCACAATCTCTTGACTTTTTGCGTTCGTTGCACATAAAAGTGCCGTCTCAAAATTTTTATGCTCCGTCCATTTTACAACACTCTGCAGGTGGCATTCTCTATTGCTTTTCTTCTTTTTGCGGCCGGTTGCGGCGAAGATCCCCGCTACGCCGCCAGGACTCAATATTTGGGCGGCGTTTACGGGGGCGCCCCAGCCGGCGGTCCCCCACGCGACACGGTCTCATATTGGGATGGAGATGGAATCGAAGGAAAACCTGCCATCACCATCAGTCTCGCAGAGCAGCGCGCCTATTTTTACAAAAGCGGTGTGCTTGTCGGCGTTTCACAACTTTCAACCGGCCGCGAAGGGCTAAACACTCCATACGGCCACTTCTCGATCATTCAAAAGGACCAAAATCATGTCTCCAGCTTATTCGGCGACTACGTCGACTCGGGGGGCAACGTAGTGGTGCCTAATGTCGATGTGACCAAGGATCGGAAACCGCCGGGCGCTCACTTTAGAGGCACACCGATGCCTTACTTTATGCGCATTGTTTCCGGCACAGGGATGCACGCAGGTTATTTGCCTGGTTATCCCGCGTCGCACGGCTGCATCCGGATGCCCGAATTCATGGCCGAAAACTTTTTCAAATCGGTCTCGGTCGGTACGCCAGTCACGATCAAGAATTAGATTTCTCGGGGAAGCATCAGCATCTGGGCTTGCAGAAAATTCGCGGCGGCGGCATTCTGAACTTTCCGCCGATGGGAATATGATCATCATCACGCAACCGAACGCCACCGAGGGGCAGATCAATCGGATCGTCACGCGTGTGCGCGAGTTCGGGCTCGATGCGCAAATCAGCCGTGGGGCATCGCGCGTGATCATCGGTGTGATTGGGCCCGAAGCGCTCCTTCGCGAAAAGCCGCTCGCCGCGATGGCTGGCGTGGAAGCGATCGTTCCGGTGTTGAAACCCTACAAACTTGCTGCGCGGGACTCCCGTGGGCCCTGCGCCGTCACAATTGGCGGGGTGAGAGTGGGCGGAGATGAAGACGTAGTTCTCATTTCCGGCCCATGCTCGGTCGAAAGCAGGGAACAGATTTTCTCGATCGCGAGGACTGTAAAGAAATCTGGCGCAAGGATTTTGCGCGGCGGGGCGTTCAAACCGCGCACTTCGCCATATAGTTTTCAGGGATTACGTGAGGACGGCCTTCGGTTTCTTGCCGAAGCCCGCGCGGAAACGGGCCTGCCGGTGATCACCGAAATCATGGACCCGCGCGATCTCTCTGTGATCGAAAAATACGCTGACTGTCTCCAGGTCGGAACTCGCAACATGCACAACTTTTCTCTCTTGAAGGAGGTGGGTCGCAGCAGTTTGCCGGTCCTGCTGAAGCGGGGATTCAGCGCCACAATCAACGACTTGATCATGAGCGCGGAATACATCCTCAGCGAAGGCAACATGAACGTGGTTCTCTGCGAGCGTGGCATTCGCACTTTTGAGACCGCGGCACGTTACACGCTCGACCTTAGCGCCGTCCCGCTCCTAAAATCCAAGACCCACCTGCCGGTTGTTGTTGATCCAACGCACGCAATCGGCCTGCGCGAATTTGTTCCGCAGATGTCTCTCGCCGCCGTCGCCGCCGGGGCAGATGCGCTAATGATTGAAGTGCACGATTCCCCTGAGCTGGCCAAGAGCGACGGCGATCAGGCGCTCACGCCGGAAATATTTGCCGATCTGGTTCCGCGCCTCCGCGCCGTCGCCGCGGCTATCGGCAGAAAAATCTAGAAAGCTATAACACGGCGTCATTGTCGAGAGACCGGTTTGCGCTCTTGTAATCGGGACCGACCGCGATCTCCCTCCGCGTCCGCGTATGCCTCCCGGCAGAAAAGCTCATGGTCGCTGAGGGTGAGCGTAATAAAGGTTCTTTGATTCCGCCGCGGTTTTCTCTACGAAAGCGGAAAGTAAAGCTTTCACCCCTTCGAGCTTCCCAGGGTGAATCTGAAAATATGGATGGATGCTCACCGCGTTGCTCGTTGAGTTCATAGCACGAAGACAAAGTAAAACCGCGCCGTTTTCCCGAGCAACTTTGAACTTCCACCGCTTTTCGGCGACAGCTAACGGTGCAGAAATCGGGACGCACAGAGCTTCTGGAAACAGTCGTGGCGCGCGAGCCATTCGCGAGCAAACTTCGCGCAATCGAAAGAGCGCGATGGCCGGTACAGTTTTCACACGTCATCCAGCCAGCACAGGCATTTCTCGTCGCTACCATCGCCCGCAAGATCGACAAGACGATTTGGGTCCTCTGTCCCAGCGTTCATTCTCAGGAACTGCTTTACGAGAGCTTGCTCAACTGGTATCCGCTCGCGCTCTTTCTTCCGGAAGCGGAATTCGCTGCGCTTGAAAATGTCTTGCCCGACCCGGAAATTGCAGCGGAACGGCTGGCGCTGCTCACGCGCGTCGAGTGCGAGACTGGTCCACATCTCATCGTCACAACGCGCGCAAGTCTCAGCCAGGCTGCCCCCAGACGCGGCGCGCTTCAATCTGCGATCGTTCAGCTTCAACGTGGGGCAAACGAAAAGATGGAGCGCGTTCTAGAGGAGCTCGCCGGCGCCGGTTATGAACGCGTTGCCCAAGTCACGACACGCGGACAATTCGCCATCCGCGGCGGCATTGTCGACCTCTATTCGTGGCAAGCGGCGTTACCGGTGCGTTTGGAATTTTTTGGCGACGAAATCGAATCGTTGCGCGAGTTCGACATCGACACTCAAGCTTCGGTGCGTGAGTTGACGTCGGTCGATATTTTGCTGGAAGCAGCAGACGATCAAGGCGGCATCGTTCGAGATTACATCCCACGCGATCATCTCAAGATCGACATCGAACCGGAAAAAAGCTGCAGCGCGAACATTCAAATCAGCGAAGGCTGGATTGACATCGGCCCGGAAGATTTTAGCGGTGCGTTCGAAGATCCCGAAATCGGCGAGTTTGCGATCGGCGATCTCGTGCTCTCGGAAGCAAAACACGCGCAGTTTGTCGCGCGCTTAAAGGAATGGCGCGCGAACAAGACGAAGATCATCATTTATTTTCAGACCGAGGGCGAGATCGAGCGCTTCCGCGAGATCATGGGAGGGGCCGCCGAAGGCGTCGATCTTGTCGAAGGAACCCTTGCTCGCGGCTTTTGTCTGCCGGCAGCCAATCTCGTCGTGCTCTCGGCCGCGGAATTATTCGGGCGATTCGCTGCCCATCCACGGCGACGCCTACGTCGCGCGGAACGTCATCGTGCGCAGATCGATTTCAGCGAACTGGCCGAGGGAGATCTGGTTGTCCACGTGGAACACGGCATCGGACGGTTTTTGGGTCTGCAAAAATTCGTTGTAGGGCAGGCGCTCCGCCCGCCAGGTGCGGGCGACGCAAACTCGGCAAGCGAAGCGCCTGCCCTTCAACAGCAACGGCAGCCGCAGGAGGTCTTGGTTCTTGAGTTTGCCGATGAAGCGAAGCTCTACGTCCCGCTCGAGCAAGCGTACCTCGTTTCACGCTATGTCGGTGTGGGAAAAAAATCGCCCCGGCTCAGCTCACTCGGCGACGCGAAATGGATGCGCGCCAAGAGAAACGCCGCCGCTTCCATCTTTGATTACGCTGGCAAAATGCTTGCGGTTCAGGCGGAGCGGCAGACGCACCCAGGTCACGCGTTTGCTCTCGACACCAAATGGCAGGGGGAATTTGAAGACTCGTTTCCGTTTCGCGAAACGCCGGATCAAATGAAGGCGATTATCGATACGAAAATCGACATGGAGCATCCGCAACCGATGGACCGCTTGATCTGCGGCGATGTCGGCTTCGGCAAGACCGAAGTCGCGATTCGCGCCGCATTCAAAGCGGTTATGGACGGCAAACAAGTCGCAGTGCTCGCACCGACTACCGTTCTCGCTCAGCAACATTTCGAGGTGTTTCGACAGCGCATGCTCGATTACCCGGTGCGGAGCGAAATGCTCAGCCGCTTCCGTTCGCAATCCGAACAGAAGAAAGTATTGCGGCTGTTACGCGAAGGCGGCGTCGATATCGTTATTGGCACGCACCGGCTCATCTCCGGCGATGTCGTTTTCAAAGATCTCGGCCTGGTGGTAATCGACGAGGAGCAGCGCTTTGGAGTTCTGCACAAGGAGAAATTCAAAGAGCTGTTTAAACTTGTCGATGTCCTGACACTCTCCGCTACGCCAATCCCGCGGACGCTTTACCTTTCGCTCGTTGGCGTAAAGGACATGTCCACGATTGAGACCGCGCCGCTTAATCGCCTCCCGGTAGAGACGGTGGTGTCCGCCTACGATGAGCGGATCATTCGCGACGCGATCAATCGCGAACTTGAGCGGCAGGGCCAGGTTTTCTTTTTGCACAACCGAGTAATGACCATCGAGCGCGCACGCGGTCGGATTGTCGATCTTTGCCCGCAAGCGCGGGTGGAAATGGGGCACGGCCAGATGAATTCAGATGAACTGGAAGCCGTCATGGCCCGGTTCGTCGCGGGAAAGATAGACGTACTCGTTTGCACGACGATCATCGAAAGCGGTCTCGATATCCCAAACGCCAATACCATCATTATCGATCGCGCGGACAGGTTTGGCCTCGCCGATCTTTATCAATTGAGGGGACGCGTGGGCCGGGCCGAGCACAAGGCGTACGCTTATCTCCTTCTCCCGCGCGAATTGATGACAATTGGCGCCGCGCGCAAACGGGTCAGTGCGATCAAGCAGTACAGCTCGCTTGGCGCGGGTTTTCGCATTGCGATGCGCGATCTGGAGATCCGGGGCGCGGGCAGCATTCTTGGCACTGCGCAAAGCGGCCACATCATGGCGGTTGGGTTCGATTTATATTGCCAGTTGCTCAAGCAAGCCGTCGCGCAACTCAAAGGTGAAAAACTGCGGCTCCGGCTCGATGTCGATCTACGGCTTGATTTCGTTGCGACCAATGAAGCGCAGTTCGTCCCGGGAAGGAGCGGCGGCTTCCGAGCCGCTGAGGCGAGTGCGAAGTTGCCCTTTTTTGAAGCCGAGGCGCGCGTGCCCGCCTTTGTGCCCAATAGTTTCATTAACGATGCCACATTGCGTATCCGAGCTTATCGCGATATCGCGAAAATCACCGCACATGAGCAATTGGATCGCTTGCGGCGCGATTGGCGTGATCGGTTTGGGCCCTTCCCAGCCGCGGTTGACAATTTGTTTCTTCTCACCGAAATCAAGCTCGCCGCGGCAAAATCCGGGGTGAGCCGCGTCGAAGTGCGCGACTGCAAACTGATGTTAACCCGGGGCGGGGATTTTATACTTGTCGCGGGCAAATTCCCCCGTTTAGTTGGAGCCAAAATCGAACAGCACCTCAGGGAGATTCTGGAGCTGATCAAGAAACTATGAGATACATGATGCGTCAGCTTGCTATCGCCTTGCTGGCGGTTTTTGGGCTGACCGTATTGCCTATTTGTTGGGCGGCGTTCGCCCAAGAGCCGCAAGTCGTTGATGGCGTCGCTGCGGTTGTGAATGGCGACGTGATCACGTACTCGCAAGTGCGCATGTTGTCGGCGCCACGGGAAAAGTTGCTGCGTTCGCAGTACACCGGCCAGGAATTAGCAAACAAGCTGAAGGAAGCGCGAGAATTGGCGTTGAAAGATTTGATCGATCGACGGCTGGTCATCCAAGCGTTCAAGAAAGAGAGCTACGAAATTCCTGATCATATTGTGGATCAGCGGATGCGCGAGATCATCCGCGAGTCATTCGGCGGGGACCGCAATACGTTTATCAAGACGCTCGAGGCGCAAAATTACACGCTGGGCGAGTTCAAAGAAAAGGAGATGGAGAGGATAATCGTGCAGGCGATGCGCAGCAAGAACGTCAAGACGAGTCTGATCGTTCCACCAACGAAAATCGAAGAATATTACAAACAGCACCGCGACGAATTCACCTCCAAGGAGCAGATCAAGCTGCGCATGATCATGATCCCCAGCCACGCCGATACCGGGAATTCCGCGGCACAGAAAGCGATGGCCGAGGAAGTGCTCGGGAAACTGGCGAGCGGCGCTGAGTTCGACCGCATGGCGCAAGTCTATTCCGAGGACAGCACACGCGACATGGGTGGTGATTGGGGCTGGATCGAACGCAAAACGCTCGCGGCACCGCTGGAAAAGGTCGCCTTCAACATGCCGGTTGGCAGAATTAGCAACATCATCGATTATGCCGGCAATTATTACATCCTCAAAGTCGAGGACAAACACGGCGGCACCACCCGTTCACTTGCCGAAGCCCGATCTGATATCGAGAAGAAACTAATCCAACAGGAAGCGCAGCAGCTTCAGGAACGCTGGATCGCCAGCCTGCGCGCAAAGGCCTACATCCGGACATTCTGAAGTTCGATGTTCGAAGGTTGAGGTCGATTTTCGGCGGTCGATTCGATCGTGCTCGTACTCGTGATCGTTCTTAGATGGTATGGCGCGCTTGCTCGGCGAGCCTGCGTTGATGAAGATGTGTGATGCGACCGCGCATCGGGATCACACTTGGGGATTGCGCCGGCATTGGACCGGAGATTGTCGATCTTGCACTGAAGTCTGATCACGTTTCCAAATCAGCCGAATACAGAATCGTCGGCAAATATTCCGATTGCTCGCCGGGGCAACCGACCGTCGAAACTGCGCGTGCCGCCGGGGCGGCGCTTGAGGAAGCAATTACGCTTGCACGGCGCCGCGAACTTGATGCGGTAGTAACGGGTCCCATTCACAAGGCCCGGATGTATGAAGCCGGATTTAAGTTTCCTGGGCAAACTGAGTTTTTCGGCGAACGCTGTGGCGTGAAAAATTTCGCAATGTGTTTGACCGGCGGAAAACTCACGGTCGCACTCGTGACAACGCACATTCCGCTTAGCGAAGTTCCCAAGGCACTCAGACAATCCGAGATCGTCCGTGTTGGCCTGTTGTTCGCCGATTTTTTGCGCTTCCGATCTTCCGACACGCCGCGCATTGCGGTCGCGGGTTTGAATCCCCATGCCGGCGAATCGGGAAAACTCGGCCGCGAAGAAATCGAAATTATCGCACCAGCTATTGCCGAGCTGAACGAATCACGAATCACGAATCACGAATCACAGCCGCTGTTCAGCGGTCCTCTCTCGCCCGATACAGTTTTCCATCGCGCGGTCGAAGGTGAGTTCGATGCCGTTCTATGCATGTATCACGATCAGGGTTTGATCGCGTTGAAGGTCCACGCGTTTCACGGCGGTGTGAACGTAACGCTTGGTCTCCCTTTTCCGCGCACCAGCCCCGATCACGGCACCGCGTTTGAAATTGCCGGCAAAAGAATGGCGGACGGTGAAAGTATGATCGCAGCGATTAATCTGGCGGTGGAGCTTGCAGAGAAAAAATGACGCGCGCCACGATCGACAAGTACATCTCGGTTTTTAACATCGGGCTGCAAAACACGTTCGTTTATCGCTGGAATTATTTTCTACGTGCGCTCTTCGGGCTGATTCCGCTGGCCGGAACCGTCTTTCTCTGGAGTGCCATCTTTAAAGAACGCGGTGGCGGGCTGCACGGCTACGATTACGGCTCGATGATCTATTACTATTTGCTCACCATCCTGGTCAGCAATCTCGTCACCCCTACGGAAGACGAATGGCAAATCGCGGCCGATATCCGCGAAGGCCAGATCAATTCCATGCTCACCAAGCCGATGAGTTATCTCGCGTACCGGTTCAGCATTTTCATGAGCGGTCGCCTTGTTTACACATTCGTTACGCTTCCGCCCATCGCGCTCATCTTCATTTACTTCCGACACTACATCGCGCTGCCCGATCAAGTGATCACTTATGTCTTCGCGAGCATCTCGACGATCATGGCGGCATTCATGCAATTTTTCATCACCTACAGCCTGGCGATGATGGCGTTCTGGATCCTTGAAATTTCGACCATCGTTTTCATCGTTTACTCGTTCGAATATTTCCTCGGTGGCCAAATGTTTCCCATCGACATCATGCCAAACACGGTGCAGGCGGTGATGAAATGGCTCCCCTTTTACTACGAATTGTTTTGTCCCGTTGCCATTTTCCTCGGGAGACTTCACGGACCCGCACTCGCGGAAGCGCTGGTAATTCAAAGCGGCTGGCTTCTGCTCACCTGGGCCGCTGCGCGCGCCATGTGGAAACGCGGCCTCGGTCACTATCAGGCTGTTGGCGGATAGCAAATTCCGGTACGGCAATTACACCCC
>Ga0209470_1002948_pt1 | contig 11863 bp, 8 predicted proteins | sample GraSoiAngelo_125_FD_185882 | JGI IMG/M metagenome (GOLD analysis project Ga0209470, IMG submission 185882) | Grasslands soil microbial communities from the Angelo Coastal Reserve, California, USA - 14_0927_05_40cm (SPAdes) (version 2) | ecosystem: Environmental > Terrestrial > Soil > Grasslands ... | reverse complement strand
TGGAGTATGCCGCACGGGCCGCAAATGCATCAATGAGATTTCGCCCGAGGCTGTGTTTGAAGCGGTTCTGCGTTCCCTGAAGGCGGCGGACAGAGCGGAAGATTCCAAACACCTAGACGCTCGACAAGCGAGTTGAGACCCGTGCAGCCGGTGTTCCCGCAGAAAGAACAAGCAATCGGGTACGCTCAAGAACGTGCGCGCTTTCGCGCCTGCGAGATCGACGCCGAACTTCAGTTCGAAGCGGGATGCGTCCGCGATTTTTCCTCCGCGAAGAGGCGGCCGCAGTTCCGTAATACCTTGCGGCCGTCTCCAGCGACCTCCCCGAAGAGTGATTACAACAGGCTGACAGGTTTCGCCTTGTTCCGGAAGGAACTGGCAAGCCGTTGTTACGGGAGTGGCGCGCCAGGGAGAAAATTCTTCGAAGACATCGCCGCGACTCCGGCCTCACCGTCTCCATCGAAGGGTGTGGGAGGAGAAGCGGGTACGCAATCTTTATCATCCGCCGGATCGGCGAACCAGAACACCACGTGGTTCAGGTCCGTACGGACGCCGGTGATGTTGTTAAAAGCGAAGGCCTCATCGATGATGGCATCCACGCGGACAGACCCTGTGCCGTGCGCATTGGTGGTGAAATCCCCGATATATTGAACCGCGCCGAAGGGAGGCACCGGCATTTCGGTCAGGAAGACCGCAAAGGTCGTATTAGGCCGCAGGCCGTGGGCCCTCAACTCCACGGTATCCACACCGCGAATCTCCTCCCTTGGAAAAACGGTAACTCTCGCCACCGCGTCCGGTAGGCAAGCTGCGATAGGGTCTGAAGCTGGTACCAGGTTGAAGCCGAACGGCTCTGCATGAGCAGCCACTGGGTTGAAAATGAGCGTTAAACCAAAGGTGGCGATCGCCAGCGGGATGAGAAGGAAAGTGCCCCGGCAGGGCGACCGGCCAATTGATTTTCTTAAGTGTAAAGTTGTCAGTGTTTTTGTTTTCATTTTTTTTGTTGAGGTTGGATTGTTGAACTTGCAACGAATTTACCAGCAGCCCCGAGAGCCGTATATTGGAGCTTCGTCCAATACGTTTAGGGAGCGACACGAGACGGCAAGGGAATCGTCGAAATTCCTGGATAATTCATCGTCAGCGCCGACGAAAAGCTGACGGCGTTTCTTGAACTTGAAGCGGCGATTCGCGTGGGGCGACGATTTTAGTTGACAAGAGGCGAGATTTTTCCAAACTCGCCGACGTTTAAGCGGATCTGAACCCAGGCGGAGGACTCCTCTCCCCGCTCGGTTCTTCGCCTCTTCCGGACCCGCAATCCCGAAATTAATTCTGAGCGGGGAATCGGAAAGGAAAAGTATATGACTCCGCTGATTCAGCTCACCGCCAGCATCCATGTCATAACCGAGCGGATTGTTCAGGGCCTCCGATCGCTTTTTGTTTGCAGCGCCCTCCTTCTGTTCGCGAGCGTCGCTTACGGTGCCGGCTCTTATCAGCCCACGAGAGACGGAAAAACGCTCGTCTGGAATGATTCACCTAAACGTGACGAGGAGGCAATGTGGTCCGGCAGGCGCGACAAGAATGGATTCGCCGCTGGCTCTGGTACACTGACGTGGTATCAAGTTGAGCCAACAATCGTCACTGGCTCCAACATTCCGGATGCCAGAAGATATGCGGTCCTCATCAGCCGTTGTTCAGGCAAAATGGTGGAAGGCAAATTCGAGGGAGCTGTCACTTACGTCGATGCCAATGGAAAAAGATTGCAGGCGACCTCTGTTAATGGAGGTAAGCGGCCAGCAAAGCGGAACCTTTCGCCAGCCGCACAAAAAACCCCGACTGCAGTCCCACAACAGACGGCCAGCGTGGCGCCGGAACAGACGGCGACCCGAACGTCGGAGCAACAAGCCAGGCAACCTGATGCCCAAAGCACAATCGCACCAATACCAACCCCATTGGCTTTACCGACGCCGCCGCTAACTGTGGACGCACAAATGGTTGGCGCGTTGGATACTGTGTACCGAGCGGCAATTAAGGCGAATGACATCGCAATAATGGATCAGATCTTGGCCGATGACTTTGTTTTGGTATCAGATAGCGGTGCGTCTTTGACGAAAGCCGACTTGATCAACCAAGCGCGAGAGAAACAGACGATCTACGAGGATGAGGAGGTGGAGGAAGGCACGCAGAACGTGCGAGTATGGCGTGATACGGCTGTTGTTACTGAGCTGTTGAGGATCAAAGGCACGAGAGACCAGCCCCCCTTCAAAGTCTGGTTCAGTGAGACTTACGTTCGGACGCCCACTGGTTGGCGTTGCGTATTGGGGCAAGCTTCGACTCCGTTTCCGAAACCGGACGCGAAATAGTTTTTCGATCACTCTGATGGGTCTTTCGTCACAACTGTCGCGCGTACGCGCCAAACCCACTTGGCGATTATGTTTGCGGCGGAGCACATGAGCCTTATGACCTTGTCGAACTGATCCAAAACATCAGCCCGACGTTCCTTTGATCGAGCCATTCCTGGAAGATCGTTCGCCCTTCGCGGTCTATCGCCGCTACACAGCCCCAACTCCACCCGGCTTTGCTGAGATTGTCGGCGATGGCTTCCCAGTACTTCATTCCATCACTTCGATTTTCATTACAGGTAGTCGTTCTGCGAATCTTCGAGCATTGAGCCTGTCCAACTATGAGGTGCTGGCATTTGGCATGCTGTTGGCCACAGATCGCAGCGCGATTTGGATAGACTTTTTGCAACAATCCAAAGGCGCGCTCTTGTCTCCGCAAGGTTTCAATTGGGAAATTAGACCGTTCGCACGCCTGCACGATTTCCGTTTCTGGAATCGCCGCCAGGTTTAACGGAACGCGCGTTGTAAGATACCAGACGACCAGCTTGGCCTGATGCGTCGGCTGAGGCTTGAGCGCCTTGCGCGTTGCCGATCTAGCTGCCTGACTCTCATACAAAGCTGCCGCATGCTGCGCATGTCAAAGCCTTGCCCAATCGCCACGAGCCGATGCAATACGCTCGCGCAAATCTGCGCTGTTTCGCTTAGCAACATTCCAGGCCGTGAGACCAATTCCGGCTCTGAGATAAGCCGTCGCTCGCTTTCACCGCGCGCCAGCATCTGGCAAAATCAATTGCACACGTTCCGGCGTGACAACGGTTTTTCGGCCTCGCTCAGATGTTGCTGTCGGGTTTTCTGGCACACCTCTCGCCCGAGCCCGATGCGCTATGATTCCTTTTCGCCTTCGGCGTAAATTTCGCTTCTGCAGTTGCAACCATCAATTCACCGGTCGAGCTGATGGAAGGATTCGCGGCAATCAGCCGCGCCTTATCCGGCGGATCATATTTACCACTCATTATCTTTCTATCTTTCTTCTGCTCACCCACTTTGCAAGCGTCCCAGCGTCCCATTCCCTCGTAAAACGGTGTTTTCGCATCCGTCCGTTTTCAGCTTTGGGAGGAACAGGAAAATCCTTCGAACCTACGCTAACGAGTTGTTGTCCCTCGTGCATTTGCGAACACAGTCGACACAAAACGAGCATTTTAGCTGCGGATTTTCTTCCGTTATCACAGCGTTACTTTTCCTGCATCCGTCGAGGGAAAACGCCTCAGTTTTATCTCTTCACTGTTTCACCGCTTTGCATGCGTTTGTGAAAATTTACAATCGTGATTGAACAAACCGTGAAAAATCTCAGTTCGCAATAAAGAACCTTTGACCCAAGGCTATCGGGTTAACTTCGGCTGAAATAATTGATGCCAAAACCTAGGCGTCGGTGTCGGGCGCCTACGTCGGGTGTGTCCCGTTTTTTTCTTCTGTGTTGTCGGTGTTCGTGTCCTCACGACAGACATCGTCGGCGAGGCTGTCGGCGCTGGTGTGGTCGTCGCTAATGTTGCAGGCGTTGGTGTAGTCGTTGGTAATGCTGTAGGCGTTGGCGGAATTATGGCTGGAATTTCTGTAGCTTCTGTGGCAGCAGTGGGCACGCCCTCGGGAGTCGGCCTGTTTGCGATTCCAAACACGATTGCAACAACTGCGGAAAGAATTACAACTGCGGAAAGAATTCCACCTCGAATCGCCCAGCGTAAGAGGCGCTGAGTTTGCCGGTTCCGAGCGTCGCTACGCCTTAGGTCGATCTCACCTCGTAGCAGAATCAATCGCAGCGATGCGGTTACGCTCTCATACGCAGGAAGCATTGAGTCAAGAATTTCCAAGAAATAGTTCTGACAATCTCGGATTTCTTCATCCGAAAGAGCACGAAGCTTCTCTGGCTTGGTCCTATCAACTATTTTCCAGAATTCAGATCGGTCCGCTTCCGAATCAGTTCGGGAGAGTTCCTTGGGGTCTTTTGACATGGGCACGACAGTCGCTTCCCCTAGTTATTGTTTCGCTTGCAATGAGCGGTGCGGTCGCACGAGTTTCTGCAATGATGAGGGAGATCGGAGTTCCTGACAATCGCGAACCGAAGATAAATGAACGGTGCTGCGCATGGAACGCTGTTTTCGAAGCAACCTACTCAATAATTTGGAATGGTAGCATGTGCGAAGAAAGCAGGTAGGCTCAAGAATGCTGGACGGTAGTTGGTAATTCCTCTCGATGCACTTCCTCGAGGTCGTGCCGTACAAATGATCGAGCACTGCGCGAGCGCTTCTTACGGTGGAACATCCGATAAAGCACTGGAAGGACGAGCAAGGTCAGCGCGGTCGACGAAATGATTCCGCCAATCACAACCGTGGCGAGCGGACGTTGCACTTCTGCGCCGCGACCATGCGCCAGAGCCATGGGAAGAAATCCAAGTGACGCGACGAGCGCCGTCATGAGCACGGGACGAAGCCGAGTAATCGTGCCGAAGCGAATCGCTTCTTCGAGCGGACGGCCCTCATTCCGAAGCCGCGAGATGAAAGAAACCATTACCACGCCATTGAGGACGGCGACACCGGAAAGCGCAATGAAACCAACACCAGCGGAAATGGAAAAGGGCAGACCACGCAGCCAAAGCGAGAGAATTCCGCCAGTCAACGCGAGCGGCACGCCGGTGTAAACGAGAAGTGAGTCTTTGACATTACCGAAGGCCATGAAGAGGAGCGCGAAAATCAAAGCCAGTGCGAGGGGCACGACCATTTTCAAACGCGCTGTTGCGGATTGCAGCTGTTCGAATTGGCCGCCCCAGCCGAGCCAATAACCCGGAGGGATTTGCACTTTGTCGCGCACGACACGCTGCGCTTCGCCGACAAACGAGCTGAGATCGCGACCGCGCACGTTGCTCGTGACCATGACGACGCGTTTACCGTTCTCGCGACCTATCTCGTTAGGCACTTGCGCCATTTGCAAATCCGCAATGTCGCCAAGAGCGATGAACGCTGGCGGAGGGGAAGCAAGGTTGAGTGTTTGATTAGCTTGATCGCTCTTTGGTAGAGCGAGCGGGATGCGTCTGAGCGCATCAAGATCAGTGCGCAAGTCCTCTGGCAAACGCACGACGAGAGGAAAGCGGCGATCGCCCTCAAAAACTTGACCGGCATTTTTCCCGCCGATCGCCATCTCCACCACATCCTGCACTTCGCCGACGCTTAGTCCATAGCGGGCGAGCTCGTCGCGTTTCAATTGGATGGTGAGCAACGGCAGACCTTCGACTTGCTGCACCTTCGGCTCGACGGCGCCGCGGATCTTGACAAGCACTCCTCTTATTTTTTCTGCGGTTGCTCTAAGCAATTCGAGATCGTCGCCAAAAATTTTTACCGCCATGTCGCTTTTCACTCCGGAGATCAGTTCATTGGCGCGCAGTTGGACCGGCTGCTCAATCTCGACACCCGTGCCGACCACTTGCTTAACCGCTTCGTCCACTTCTTCAATCAATTGCGCCTTCGGCTTCTTCGGATTCGGCCATTCTTTCTCTGGTTTCAGGATGACGAATTCATCACCTTGATTCGGAGACATCGGGTCAGTCGCAACTTCTGCTGTCCCCAAGCGCCCGAATGCAAGCTGAACCTCCGGAAGACTGATCAAAGCTTCCTCGAAAGGTTTTTGCATTTTTACCGCCTGATCCATTCCAGTACCGACCACGCGGTAGATTTCGAGACCGAGGTCGCCTTCATCGAGCGTCGGAATGAATTCGCCGCCGAGTTGCTTGAACAAGGCAAAGCTAAGCACCAACACGATTACGGCACCTCCCAGAATAAGTCCGCGTTGCTGCAATGCTCGATCGAGCAGCGGCACGTAAAAGCGTTTCGCTGCTCGCATGAAAACAGTTTCCTTTTCCGCAAGTTTCCCCCCCAGCCAGATGGAGATTGCAGCCGGAACAAAGGTGAGGGAAAAAATCATCGCACCCAGTAGCGCGAGCAAAACCGTTGCTGCCATCGGCACGAACATTTTTCCTTCCACGCCCTGGAGCGTGAGAATGGGCAGGTAGACCACCATAATAATGATCGCGCCAAAAATGCTCGGCGTGATCACTTCCTTCGTCGCATCGCGCACCGTGCGAAGGCGTTCTTCGTGGGCGAGAAACCGACCGAGCCTCGCCTGCTCATTCGTTAGGCGGCGCATGCAATTTTCGACAATGATGACAGCGCCATCGACAATCAGACCAAAGTCCAGCGCGCCGAGACTCATCAGGTTCGCGCTCACTTTGTTTGTCACCATGCCGGTGATTGCGAACATCATGGAAAGCGGAATGACAAAAGTGGTAATGACCGCGGCACGCCAATTCCCGAGCAAGGCGAAGAGGATCACAACTACCAGAAGCGCGCCTTCAAAAAGATTCTTCTTCACCGTGTCGATCGTTGCGTCGACAAGTTTGGTACGGCTGTAGAGCGTGCGCGTGAATACGCCCGGTGGCAGGGAGCGGTTGATCTCCTTCATCTCTGCATCGACACGGTCTGCCACCGCGCGTGAGTTTTCGCCCATTAACATCATCGCTACGCCAACGACAGTTTCCTTGCCGTTGAGCGTTGCCGCACCGGTTCGTAGTTCTTTTCCGAGCCCGACATCAGCGACATCACGAATGCGGATTGGAACACCGTCGCCGCCGCCCACAATGATCTGCTCGATATCTTCAATCCCGGCCACCTGACCTGGCACTCGAATCAAATATTGTTCGCCGTTCCGCTCGATGTAACCGGCGCTGACGTTCGCATTATTGCGCATCAACGCATCCATCACATCGCGAAAACTCAATCCATAACTAACGAGTCGCTCCGGTCGCGGCGTGACATCGTACTGCTTTTCGTAGCCACCAATCGAATTGATCTCGATCACACCCGGGACATTGCGCAGTTGCGGTTTGACGATCCATTCCTGAATGGTGCGCAGATCCGTGCTGGTGTAAGGCTGCCCCTGTTCGTTCTTCGCGCCCTCCTTTGCTTCAACTGACCACATGTAAACCTCGCCAAGCGCGGTGCTGATCGGTCCCATCTGGATAGTCACACCCGGTGGCAGCTCATCTTTGATTTGTGTGATCCGTTCGCTGATGAGTTGACGCGCGAAATAGATATCGGTGCCGTCTTTGAAGATGACGGTGACTTGCGACAATCCATAACGAGAAAGCGAGCGGCTAAAGTCGAGACGTGGCAATCCCGCCATCGCGGTCTCGACTGGAAAGGTGATACGTTGTTCGGTTTCGAGCGGCGAGAAACCGGGCGCAGCGGTGTTGATCTGCACCTGCACGTTAGTAACATCGGGCACAGCGTCGATTGGCAGGCGAGCGTAGTTCCAAAGACCAAGCACTGCGACAGCAAGCACTCCTACCAGCACAAGCCAGCGGCGGCGAATTGAGAAATCGATTAATCTTTCAATCATCTCGCAGCGCTTATTCCTCTCCCGCTTCGGGTCGGGCGAGTTCTGATTTCAAAAGGAAACTATTTTCCGCGGCGTACTTTTCGCCAGCGGCGACGCCGGATTTTATTTCAACGCGCTCGTGGTCACGTTTGCCTGTCGTGACCTCCCGCATCTCAAAGCCTTTGCCAGTTTGGATAAATACGATCGGTTTGTCCTCGATTGTTTGAACGGCATTTGCTTTCACTGCAACCACCACCTGGGCCTCGCCAATAATGACATCGCCGTTGATAAACAGACCGGGCCGGAATTGGCCAGTGTCATTTGGAACAACAGCACGTGCCAGTGTCGTCTGCGTGTTCTCCAGTCCGAATGGCGAAATGTAGGAGATCGTGCTCTCGATTTTGTCAGCGCTCTCATTGGATTGAATGAGGACCTTCTGTCCGACACGCAAATTTTCTGATTCGTGGCGATAAACACTGAAATCCACCCAGACGTTGCTCAGATCAGCGATGATAAAAATGGTCTTGCTCGTATCCACGAACTCGCCGAGCGCGATGTCCCTCTTGATAATTGTCCCGTCGATCTCCGATTTCACCTCGTAAGGCTGCAAGCTTTCATTGCTTTCAATCACAGCAAGTGCCTCGCCTGTCTTCACAAGATCGCCTAACCGCTTCGAAATCGATTTAACAATGCCGGGAAACCGTGGACTAACATGCACCATGCGTTCCTCATTGGGAGTGATTTTCCCGTTCACCTTCAGCTTTTTTTTGAGAGCCGCCGGACCGGCAACTTCGACCTGAATTCCAGATTTCTTAAGCGCCTCTTCGGTAACTTCGATCCGTTTCTTTTCCGGCTGCTCTGCGGCGTGTTCGTTAGCTTCTTTTTTCGATTTGGAACACGACACTAACAAAAGCAGGCTGACGAAAAGGACCGCACTGAGAGCGCGCAGAATATATCGCCTTTTCATTTTGAAAAACCGGACTTGGCGTCGAACGGTTGAACGGTTAGGGCTTCGATTTCAGCCACCGCTTTGTGATAGTCGCTCAATGCTTGCAAATATTGCAGCCGCGCCGTCGTCAGTGTTCGTCTTGCTTCATTGACGTCCAAATAACTGAAGCGACCTGCTTCGTAGCCTTGTCGAATCGCTTCGACTGCTTTTTCAGCTCCAGGAAGCACTGACTCCTTTAAAACATGAATCTCATTCGACGTTCTTGCGACCGTTTGATACGCATCGTTCAACTCCGACGAAAGACGCGTCACCGCGCTGCGTTTCTCGTCGTCTGCTTTGGCAAGCTGATGTTTTGCCTCGAGAATCGCGCCCTGATTTCTATTCCAAAGCGGAAGCGGCAATGAGAAACCGATCACACTCGTCCATTCACGAGTCTCGCCTATGTAACGCGGGGCGGCCGACAAAGTGATATTCGGAACTGCTTGCGCCTGCTGCAAACGAAGCGTGGCTTGTCGCTTATCGGTTTCCGGTTCCCATCGCGCAATTTCGGGATTCTGCGCAAGACTCAGCGAGAGATTTTCCAAACTGGGCAAGTAAGTGACGTGTTCCAAGTCGCCGACGACCTGCGCAAACTTCGGCTGCGCGCTGCCCCATTGTGCCGCCAAATGTTGGCGCGCAGTGATCAACGATCTCTTCGCCTGGTCGAGCTCAATCCGCGCCGAAGCCACTGCCACTTCACTGCGCGTTTGTTCAACAGCCGAGGCTTTGCCCGCTTCGATTCGTTTGCGAATATCGGGAATCAAACCGGAGGCGAGCTCCAGGTTTTCTTGCCCGAGTCGCACCCGTTCCTGCGCACTCAAGACCTCCACGAACGCCTGTGCGGTCTTCTTCAAAATATCCAGGCGCTTGCTTTCATAATCCAGCTTTGCAAGCTCGCGTCCAAACGTCGCCTCGCGCACGCGCGCAGTCCGTTTGCCACCCAGCTCAAGAAGGTGACTCAGTTGCAGTGTCGTCTGCGAATGGCTAAAACCCGGTCTGCTGCCGCTAATATCTTCGCTTTGCATTCCAAGCTCCGGATTCGGTCGCAAGCGCGCCTGCAAAACGCGAGCCTCCGCGCTCCGTACATCCCAGGAAAACGCCGCTAGATCGGGATTCTGTTTCAGCGTAAGCGCCAACGCCTGAGCGAGGGTTACCTGTCCGGCCAGATCAGCGGCTGAGACAAAATGTGAGAAGGCTGCTAATCCACCAAAAGCAACTAACCGAATGATGATCCGATTACAGATGCCGCCAATCGCGAATGAGAGGGCGACCCAGACTAATGCAGAACAAGTGTGACAAGAAAGAGTCATCCGAGGGTCAATCAGGCAAAACTGCAGTTTCTATCCGACTTACCAAAGCGAGTGTCATACGGCTTCCTTGAGCCCCGGTATACCGTGCAGTAGGAGAGCGCGCAACAACGCAACAGCGCGCATCTTTCATGTCGGAAATCTAAGCTGATCAAGCTGTCGGAGAAGGTCGCGCGCCGCTTACATTTTTGTTATTTTCGTTCCCAGCCTGGCGCCGCGTAGCGCTTTCACTTAAATTCTTGGGGATGCGAGTGCTGGTCGTCGAAGACGAAAAGAAACTCGGAAGCTTTCTGCGCAACGGCCTCGCGCAGGAGAATCTGGTGGTTGACCTCGTGCACGACGGTAGCGCGGCGCTCGCTCAAATTCTCACTCAGGCATACGATGCGGTCGTACTCGACATCATGTTGCCAGGACGCGACGGGCTCAGTGTCTTGCGCGAGATGCGCCGTCAGCGCGTGAACACGCCAGTGCTGCTTCTCTCCGCGCGCGGGAATGTAAATGAAAGAATTGAAGGTCTGAACCTCGGCGCAGACGACTACCTGCCGAAACCGTTCTCAATCGATGAAGTCATCGCGCGAGTACGGGCGCTGGTGCGTCGAGCTTCGGGCGAGCATACCACAATCATGCAAGTCGCAGACCTATCTTTGAACGTGGTTAACCGCGAGGCGATGCGAGGCGCCGCAAAAATAGAACTCACGAATCGTGAGTTCGCCCTGCTGGAGTATTTGATGGCTCACGCGGGGCGTGTCATCACAAAGACCGCGCTTTGCGAGCACGTGTGGGAACACCATTTCGATACTGGTACTAACGTTGTCGAGGTTTGCATCCAGCGGTTGCGACGCAAGATCGACGACGGTCGTTCGCCCAAATTGCTCCACACAATTAGGGGCGCGGGCTATGTAATGCGGGAGGACCAATGAAGCTAGCAACGTTGCGCGCCCGAGTCACACTTTGGTCGGTCGCCGTCGTTAGCATTGCTCTGGCGCTTTTCGCCATTGGTGCAGCTTGGAGTTTGAGGCAAGAGCTGTTTGAAAACCTGGACAAGGATATCAAAATGGAGGCGCGCGATTTTTTTATCGCCGTCAAACAACAGCCCGTGGACTGGCGAGACCGGCGAAGCGTTGAAGCCTTATTCGATCAATCGAAGCGATTGCGGTACCTTGAGGTTCGCAACGAGGCCGGCAACATGGTCTACCGTTCACAGGAACTGGAACATAGCCCGGCTTTTCCGATGCCGCATACGCCCAAGCTGCACAATATTGCCTGGAATGGGCGGGCTCTTCGTTTCGGCGTGTTTCATCAGGACGGAATTGTTTTGGGCGTTGGTAGTGAAACAAAGGAGATCACCGAGACTGTTACACAGCTTCTCCTGGCATATCTTGTCGTCTTGCCGGTAGTGATCGTTGCAGCGGGGTTTGGCGCTTGGTGGATCGCGCGGCGAGCGGTCGCGCCAGTCGAAGCAATTGCAGCGCAGGCAGAAACAATTTCCGCGTCGGATCTTGACCAGCGGCTTCCGACGCCATTCTCGCAGGATGAAATCGCACATCTGACATCTGTGCTCAACGGAATGTTCGATCGCTTGCAGAGGAGTTTTGACCAGGTCACTCGCTTTGCCTCAGACGCTTCTCACGAACTCAAAACGCCACTGGCTCTCATGCGTGCGGAAGCGGAGTCAGCGCTGAATGATCGAAACGCTAACTCGGACCAGCGCCAGCTTTGTGCCAACATAATCAAGCAATGTTTGGAGCTATCGCGGATCATCGACGGACTCCTATTTCTTTCCCGTGCTGATAATCGCCGTCTCGCACTTGAGC
>Ga0209470_1002945_pt1 | contig 11873 bp, 11 predicted proteins | sample GraSoiAngelo_125_FD_185882 | JGI IMG/M metagenome (GOLD analysis project Ga0209470, IMG submission 185882) | Grasslands soil microbial communities from the Angelo Coastal Reserve, California, USA - 14_0927_05_40cm (SPAdes) (version 2) | ecosystem: Environmental > Terrestrial > Soil > Grasslands ... | reverse complement strand
TGCCAAACGCCCCAGACAAACGCGACCAGCACAATGCCCTTCAGGTCCCACAGAGAAAACGCCGCGCAAACGAGTACGAGAAAAATCGGCGCGCAAATGAATCGCCAACGGAAACGTTGAAATAAGACGCGGTCGCCGTAGGCGCGAATCATCCCCGGCAAGTGGTGTCCCATTGCACCGAACGCCGCGACAAAGAGATAAATGTCCTCGGCAGCCCAGAGTCCCTGTGCGGCTATGAAGATCGGGACCAGCAGCAGCGGCGTACAGACGTAGAGCACCAAGTCGCGCCAACTGTCCAGAATCCACAAATTAGACTTTCGTCCGGCCGCTGCCGAAGTAGGCGCAGCCGGGACAGTTTGCGGAGATGAGAATGCAGAAACGTGCTGCATACCTTTTAGCGGGACCAAGTTTCTCTCAAATCACCGCAAAAATCAATCCTAAGATCATTCTTAACCACTAATGAAAACGAATGGACACGAAGTTCATTTCTTTGAACGCGATTCCCGAGCGAATTGCTCGAACCCTGTCGGCAAACTCGACTACTTTACGATCGACTGATTACGGCATCGCGAGATGTCTTGGCCCGTTCGACTTTGCTCAGAGCAAGACTTTCGCTCGACATGACAAAGCCGACTACGAAAAGCAAAAACGGCCGGGCTCCGTGAAGAGCCCGGCCGCTGTGAATTATCTGATCTACGGCTTAGAACCGCTTCTTTAGCCCGACGTACCAGTACCGGCCTTTGATCGTCGCAATTGACTCGTCATAGCCGTTCTCGAACGATCCAGCCACGAACGACGGATCTTCGTCGAGTACGTTCTGCATTCCAAGCGTGATCGTAGTGTTATTGAGCCACCATCTCCAGTTGTTGCAGCCATACTCAGCCGTCGATACTGGGATGACATTTTTCTCTTTGCCATCCTTCATCCTGACGTTCTTCCCGCCATCCTTGGCAAAGCCAGGCACCTCAGCTGGAGCAGGCGGTGGCAGATTAAACGTGTAGTTTAAGATCAAGTCGAGCGTGGTCCACGCGGCCACTTTCCGGGCCGCGATTTCATCACCGCCACCCTTCGGGCCACTCCTAGGCTCATTTAGCTTCGTCGATCCCGTCAGACTGGCATTGTCATCCTCGTATTGGCCGATCCAATGAACTACCGCACCCACATCGAGACCACCCGCCCACGTATCCGCCGGGCCATCGTAGAAGATGCTAAAGTTGGCCCGATGCCATGGCAGCGAACTGGTCAGAGCAAATCCCGGCGGCAGGAATTCGCCAGCGATACCGACCCGCTTTACGGTGGCGGAAGCTTGAAACTCAGCTCGCGACAACCAGGTGCCGTTGACTGTGGTCGTCAACCTTCCAAAATCCCCGGCGCCAAAGATCGACGAATCTAGGATATAAATCGCTTCGTAGTCGAGACCTTCGAAGACTGCGCCAGAGAGGTTGTTGCTGGGATCGATCACCAGCGCGACCGGCCCCGGCTCAGCCGAGCCGTCACCAGCAGAGCGGACTACCACCTCCCCGAGTCCGCCTGTAACGGTTGACGCGCCGTTTGTTGGCGGGGGATTTTCCAGGATAATGGTTTGCGCCCCGAGGGCCGCCACGATATCGCGCATGTCGATATGCCACCAGTCGGCGCTCAGGGTCAGGCCCTTGAGCCATTTCGGGCTGTAAACAATTCCGTAGGTCCACTCGTAGGCGACTTCCGGATGCACGGCCGGATTCCCTAAAACGCGCTCCTCAATCTGCGGCTCCGTCTGACTGGAAAACGGATCAGCCACGATTGGGAAGTTTTGGGATGAAGCAGGCGTAAGTTCGGCCAGTGTCGGCGCATGGAACGCCTCCGTATAACTGCCGCGCAGAGTCACCGCGCCGATATATTTCGGATCAAGTGGCTGCCAACGCACAGATACCTTCGGCCTTTGCGCATTGTACCTGCTGTGCGCCGCCGGTATCTTTTCGAACAGTCCAGAAGGTAGCACCGCCGACGTGTTGTTGCTGTACCATTCCTCCCGCTCGGCAAAGTCCACTTCGAAGCTGTAGAAGCCGGGGAAGTTCCACGTGGGGCTGGTGAAAGGTACCCGGATTTCCTCGTAGATTCCCCAGACGTCCCGGTTCACCCTGAAGCTTTGCCCATCCACCGAGCCAATCGATTGAAACGTGTTATTGAGCGCGTCCCGATCACGAGTGAACCTCGGCGCGTCGTACTCACCGCCAATGGCAAATGAGACTGGCCCTGCGGGAAGATTGAACAGGTCGCCGTTAATTGTTGCGTAGCCAATCGGCAATTCAAATTCACCTGAGTTATGCAGGGTGACATAAACTTGTTGCCTGGCCAGCGCCGTGTTGTGGCCGTTGAAATTTAGGAACGGGTCAAACGCCGAGGCAGGGTCTGTGTCCAGAAGCGCTTGGCGTAATCCCGGCTGGCTGACTTCGCCGATGGAGAGGTCCTGTCCCTCGTTCCGGGAGTAACGGAAGCCTAGCTCCCAGTTCCAAGTCTTGAGGTAATCGGCAAATTCTCCCATCTCTCCCCTCAATCCAACATCGAACAACTGGTCCCAGTAGGTGAACTTTTCGCTCCGTGGACCGGTGTCGTTAATGCCGCGGAACCGAACCCCGGTCGTGACTGGGAGACCACCGGTGGGATTATCTGGAGTCGGAGGAAAGAAGTTTGGAATAGTCGCATCTGCAACCGTAAACGGATTAAACGGATTCGTGATCGGCACACTGATGCCACTCGGGCTAAAGAATGTGCTAGTGTTCGCGTTCTTAAATGGATCGGGTACAAACGGCACAGCCGCCAGGGATGCATCGAAGAACGAGCGCGCATATTTGAAGTCGGCAAACACCGTCAGGTACTTGTCGCATATGTCGCGGACGAACGAGCCGTAGTACACTTGACGATCACCCGGAGGCAGGGCTGGCGTGAACGCGGCGAAGTTAAAGAAGAAATAGTCGCCACCGCCCTTATAGTCAGTGCCAAACTGGTCAAGCTGTTGTACTGGATTGTGAATACCCGGTGCACCCGGATAGGCATTTGGGTTCACCGCATACGGGCTCTTGTAAAATGGAGAACTTCTCACGTTCGGCGCTGAATGCGGTAGCGGGGTGTTAACACCGAACTGTGGAAGACCGCCGGGGCCGAAGAACAGGCTTGGGAGCAAGCGGCGGCTCTGAACGCGGCCAGGCTCATTGCCGCTGCGGGCGTCGAATCCGCCAAACGGAATGAAGAAGCCGTTGGAAGAAATGTCCCTGTCACGGCTGAAAACTCCGCCGGTGCGTTCCCAGAAATCGGCAATGACAACGATATCGGTCTTGTCGTCGCCGGTGCCGGCCTTGATCCATGCCTCCCACTCGCCCATCTCGTTGGAAGCTCCCAAGTTCGTATTCCCGTAAGTGCCGCCAATTTCCAGACCGCGGAACTTGTGGACTAAGAAGAAGTTGACCACACCAGAGATCGCGTCCGATCCATACACGGCCGAGGCGCCATCCTTCAGGATGTCCACGTGATCGACCATGGAAAATGGTATCAGGTTGATGTCCGGGCCTCCGCTAAAGCCAGCGGCGCCTAAAGAACCGTATGCGACGCGTTTGCCGTCAATCAAAACCAAGGTTTCCTTAGGCAGCAAGCCGCGCAGGTTAAACTGGACCGTGCCATCACCGCCGTTGCCCATGTTCAGGTTCACGGTGCCGCCTGCTTCTTGCGGGATGAATTCCTGCAGGTCGGTGGCATTGCGGATACCCAATTTCTCGATGTCCTGAGGCCGATAAGTGTCAACTGGATTCGGCCCGGTTTCTTCCGCTGTAGGAATGTTTGAACCGGTCACGATGACGCGTTCGACCTCAGCCGAGGGCGCAGCCGCGCCTGGCGGCGGCGGCGGAGGTGGAGCAGCCGGAGCCGGCAATTGAGCAAAGGCGGCGGAAGCAAAAATTAGAGGAAATCCGACGGCTGCTACAAAAATGGCGCCAAGAAATCCAAGTTCATTTAGCACGTTCTTAGTCATGGTTTCTCCTTTGGGTTTTATGTGGTTTGTAAGATCGAATGACACAGATCACTCGTTTTTGTCGGCCCAGAGTATCCTCGTCAGACGTTAGGGCGTTAGGCCATAAATCCGGCAGTTTCGGCCAGCAACCATGCGCAGTTTATCTGCAATGTGTTTGGCCTATCGGAGCGATGGCTCGCAGACAGCTAATCGGCGAAAGTGTTCAATCGTGAACAACCCGCTCACGCATGCGCTAACAACGGCTCCAGGACTCTGGATTGATGTTTCGTCAAATCTTTCTTCGCACTAGCTCTTACAAGCGCGCGATAGGTGCTGGGTCGACAACCTACCTCTCTCTCGAATGCTCGGCTAAAAGCGTCGGCACTTCGGAATCCAACAGAATTGGCTATGCTCTCAATGCTATTCCGAGGAACTTTCAACCGTAGCCGCGCTTCAGCGATGCGAGCAGCGGCAATAAACTCCGCAGGTGCTTTCCCAAAACCAGCTTTGAATAGACGACTGAAGTTGCGCGGTGACATGCACGCCTTCTGTGCAAGGATCTCGACCGAAAGGTCCTTATCGAGGTTACACAAAATCCAGGTGGATATATCGCCGAAACGGTCGGAGGATTGAACCTGAAACTGTAACGCCTCGGAGTACTGCTCCTGCTCACCCGTTCGTTTAAGATGAACAACGAGTTCGCGCGCCACATTCAGAGCGATCTGACGACCAAAGTCTTCTTCAATCAGAGACAGTGACAAGTCGATTGCTGATGCGCCGCCGGCACAGCTGTAGAAGGGACCGTCTTTGATGAACAACGCGTTCGGTTTGACCCGAACGTTAGGAAACCGCAGCGCGAAAATCATTAGCGAGACGCCAGTGAACCGCTACCTGCCGTCCATTGAGGAGTCCAGTTGCGGCGAGCTCATAGACGCCAGTCCCAACGCCTACAATACGCCGCGTGCGCGATGACCGAGACTGCAGCCATTTAGCAAACTTTTTGCTTGGCCGTACAGTGTGACTTCGGCTGTCGCCCGAAACAAACAAAGTGTCAATGGGTGGGGCCTCTTCAAGATTCACCTGCGGTTGGATGACAATGCCGCACTCCGTCGCACACGCTCCCGCGCTGAGGCCAAGGGTTAGCACGCGGTAACAATAGTTAAAGCTTTCGGGGTCTCCTGCCTGGTTACTCTTTGTTCGCGCAAATGCCTCGGCCGGCGCCGTCAGATCAGCAGCGGCCATTCGCTGGAATACGACCAGGCCAACCGTCTTCACATTCATGGTTGCAGCACAACGCTTTAGCCAAGGTCGCAATCTATTCGGTGCTCACAATATCCAGTTAGTAAACTTTGATAAGGCCACTTGGGAGACTTAAACCTAACTACTGATGCGAAATATTCCCAGCGCACGAGCACGCGAGTCTACGGCCGACGCTGGTACGGAACCCCAAAGAAAACGAGTCTGCCACCTTCCGGCTCAGGCTTGGCGAAGGCGCCGTTTATGATCAAGGTTGCTCGAATAGTGCCGCACCACCAGCGCGACTGGCAGGCCGACGCAGAACAGGTGAATGACCAGTTGCGGCCATCGCATCGGGGCCCTGAAGGAGACTGGTGTGTGCAGATACAGACTGCGAACCCAAGACAAGAACAGCGCCGTCCCGAAGTTATTGATTACAAAAACTCCAAGTCCATAAAGCAGTCCCACGAAAACGACCCCCGAAAGCTTTTGGGGCAACGGAAAAAGCTTGGTAAGCATATAGAAAACGGCCGCCACCGTCAGCGCCATCGTGAAATGCATCACCAGGCCGAGCGCTGCTGCCGCGGACCCGCCTTCATAAGTGCTCCGTCCCAGCAGCCCTCCGGCGACGCTTTGCAGTAGGTGCACGGGCGTGAGGCCAGTTGCGACGCGCGCATTAATGCACGCCGCTGTAATATCCAGCACACCACAAACCGCGCCTGCGTACAATATTGGCTTGAGACTTTTCATACCAGTGGAGGTGGAACCGCGCCGGCACCGAAGTTTTTAACAGGAGTCAGAAGCAGAGAGTGTTTATCAAGTGTGCGATGGTGCAACTGCCGGGCGATCCCTGTGCTACTGACCATTCGTCGTCTTTACAAATTTGAGCGCGGCTGAATTCAGGCAATAACGAAGATGAGTCGGAGGAGGACCGTCGTTGAAAAGGTGTCCGAGATGCGATCCGCAACGCGCGCATTGCACCGCGTCGCGTGTCATCCCGTGGCTGGTATCAGTGGTTAGGATTACCTTGTCTGTGGCCAGGGGCGCATAGAAACTGGGCCAGCCGGTGCCGGATTCAAACTTTGTATCGGAAGCAAACAGCTTGTTTCCACACGCTGCGCAGAGATAAATCCCCTTCTCGTGATTGTTCCAATATTCGTTCTTGTATGGCGGCTCTGTTCCCGCTCTCCGTAGGACGGTAAATTGCGCTGGAGTCAGAATCTTTCGCCATTTATCGTCGTTCAGCGTCACCTTTTCATTCATTGGAAGGGAGCTGATTTGGCGACGGATTCGCGTTGCCTCCGCATCTTCCGCCATGCTGAAGCGGGCAGTCAAAACGCACAAAAGAAACAAGAGCAAACGTTGCATTTTTACTAACTATGAGCTATCGCCTGTCAGCTATTAAGGCTTCTTAAGGCCAAGCTTTTGGAGCTTCGGTAATATTATTTGCCGCACATACGGATTGTTCGGGTTTTTCCGACAAAAATTCTGATGATTCTCAGGCGCGGAACGAAATGATCCCGCTCGCGTGATCTCAGTTGCGATCGGTTTTGAGTACGATTTTTGCGCCTGCGCCTTCGATTTCTCTGCGGCTGCGCGTTGCTGTTCATCGACGTAAAAGATGGCAGAGCGATACTGCCTTCCAACGTCCGGCCCCTGGCTATCGACTTCAGTTGGATTGTGAGCGCGCCAGAACATATTCAGCAGCTTTTCATACCTCGTCTTTGTGGGATCAAAAGTGATCTGTATCGTTTCGGCGCCTTGCATGTAGCCCGAAGCGACCGAGGTCATGCCCGGCACCCTTTGAAATACTGCTTCTGTGCACCAAAAACAGCCACCGGCGAAATAAGCCACGTTTGCTTCGCCACCGTGCGCCCATGGGGAAGATGACATTCCCAACACAAAAATAAGGCAGTACGGGAGTAAGAGAAAAATAGACCGTAAGGTACGTTTGGCTGACCGCGAATAGATCTTCAACATTGTCCGTCAACTCCGAATGCGTTCGCGACTCAATGTTTTCAGCAACATGTTGAGCGGCAATAGCCAGTTCGGAATTTAGCGGTGGGCCAGTTTACTCCTGGGCCAGTTGTATTCGTTGGCGTTGCTTCTTGAGAATACGCGCGGGAACAGTAACCTCCGAAAACACGAGGGTAGAAGTTGGGCCATGTCTGACAAGAAATTGCGCCTGAAGAAGCGTCGTCGGAGTTCCATCATCGCATTCGAGATGATTCGACTTGATCGCGCATCTACAGAACCGCTGCACCAACAGCTCTATCGCCAGATTCGCGACGAGTTGAAGTCGGGCAGCTTTGCGGATGGTGTGCCCCGGTTGCCTTCTTCTCGAGAACTAGCTGTCGACCTGGGAATCTCGAGGCTCACGGTTAATCTCGCGTTCTCCAAGCTCCATGCAGAAGGTTATCTCCAGTCGAAGGCGCGCTCCGGAACGTTTGTGGCGCATCCTCTTCCCGAGATCTTCTTGAGCGCGGCCAAGCCGAAAGCGTATCCGGCGATCGACAGACCACCTCGGATTTCCCAACGCGTGCGAGCGATTCCCGATCAACGTGCTGGAAAAGACTTCGACCTAGGCGCGACTAGTGCAGGAGCAGGCGTCTCGCTTGTGTCAAGCATTCCCGCAGTGGACGAGTTTCCCATCGCTGTGTGGGAGCGTCTCAGGACACAAGTGCTTGCGAAGAAGGGAACTCACCTACTGCGTTACGCGTCGAATCGTGGTGATGCCGATCTACGCAGAGCAATCGCAGCTTACTTATGCGATTTTAGAGCCGCTCGCTGTCATGCAGATCAAATCGTAATTGTCGGCGGGATGCAGCAGGCGATGCTGATTAGCGCAATGGCCGTGCTGGATCCGGGCGACCCCGCATGGATTGAAGATCCCGGTTTTCACCAGGCCCGCAGAGTCTTCACTCTTGCCGGTGCCAAGGTAATGCCCAAGCCACTTGATCATGAAGGAATCGTGATCGGGCGATCCCGAGGCGAATCTGCGCCAAAAATCATTTACATAACGCCTTCGCATCAATTTCCTCTCGGGATGACAATGAGCTTCGAGCGCAGGACAGACTTGCTCGACTTCGCACGTGCGCATGACGCATTCATTTTCGAAGACGATTACGACGCCGAATTCCGTTTCAGTGGACCCCCGCTGCCCTCCTTGCAGGGAATCGACAATTCCAGTCGGGTGATCTACGCCGGAACAATGAGTAAGATTCTTTATCCCTCGTTGCGCCTCGGCTACATCGTAGCTCCAGAACCGTTGGTGGACTCGCTCGTCAAAATCCGGAGCACAATGGATCAACATTCGCCTGCAATTGATCAGGCAACTCTTGCTCGTTTCATCACCGAAGGCTTTTTCCTTAGCCACATTAAGCGGATGCGAAAAATCTACGCCGAGCGTAGATCTTTTTTTATAGAAGAATTCAACAAGTTGCTCGGTGATCGTTTTATTCTGCAGGTCCCGGAAGCAGGATTGAACGTCGTCGCCTGGCTTAAGCGGGAGGAAGATTTTCTCATGATCAAGAGGGTCACCCTCGAAATTGGAGTAAGGCCCTCGCCGTTACCAGTCTTTTGCATCGAGGCAAAATTAAAGCCGGCATTTCTCTTCGGTTTCGCCGCATGGACGCCTGCACAAATTCGGGAGAGCCTTGTTAAACTTGCATCGGCGCTCAAGAAGGAGGGAGTTTAAGCTGAAATCGTTAGTGCCTCTCGTGCGGCAGATCCGGTTTCTGTGGACGTCTCGGCCGGTTTTCTGTTAAGAGAGCCCAGCATCGAACTTGCATTGAATTTCGTCAGGTACCTGCGCGGCTTTGCACCAAATCTCCGTTCAAATGCGCGCCGAAATGTTTGTGCATCTGAAAAGCCAACAGAGGCAGCAATGGTATCGAGAGTTCGCTTCGGGACACAAAGGCGACGCTTTGCCTCGTTAACGCGTAAAGTTTCCACAAACTCCGCCGGCGTACTGCCGAATACACTTTTGAAGGCGCGACTAAAATGGCTCGGAGACATGCACGTCCTTCGCGCCAGCGTATTGACTGAAAGGTCTTCGTGTAAATTTCGAATCATCCAAGGGATGAGTTCCGCAAACCGATCGGCCGGTTGACTGTCGAACTCAAGCGGACCCGGCAGCTTGTGTTGGCCATTGCCCTTTACCGACGCGCTTACGAACTCTCGGCCAACAGCAATCGCAACGTGCCGGCCATAGTCTTCTTCAATTAAGGCGAGCGAAAGATCCATAGCTGCATGCGGACCGCAAGACGTATAAAACGCGCCGTCCTTAACAAGCTGCCTTCTGGAATCAATGCGTAAATTTGGAAAATGCCGTGCCACATTGCTTGCGTCACGCCAATGAGTGGTGACTTCGCGGCCATCGAGTAAGCCAGTTGGCGCAACACCATGAATTCCAGTGCCGATCGCGGCGATACGCCGCGTCTGATTTATGCGCGTCAGTATCCAGTCGGCAATCCTTTCGCTTACGAATGGGCGCTGGAGGCCGTTGCCGCCCGGGACGACAATCGTATCCAACTCGGGCGCGGTTTCGGGTGTGCTGTCTGATCTGAACGCGATTCCCGATTCAGCGCGAAAACATTCGGAAGTGAAACCGATCGTGCAGAGATGGTAACACGACATCCGATTGCCATAGCCGCTATCGAGAGCCGCAGCTGCAAAAACATCTGCAGCGCGCGTCAGGTCCGATGCAGAGACGCCTTCAAAACCGAGAAAGCCAATCCGCTTTGGATTCATTGCCCGTCTAATCCATAATCTACCTCATCCTTCTAAGTCCTTGGTAGGACATAGAACCGACATTACGAGCCACTATTCTGTTATTCTCGATTTCCGGATACCAATGGGAAGCGCTGCTGATCTTTGCATAGGCAGCGATTTGCAATAATTTGTACGGGGCAACCACACGAAAGGAGAAAATCATGGCTACTTACGTCGGTTTGATTCAGTTTACGGACCAGGGCATTCGCAATATCAAGGATACGGTGAAACGCGGCGACGCCGCGGCGGCGGAGGCGGAGAAAATGGGTATGAAGATCGTCGAGGAATTCTGGACGATGGGCGCTTACGACGTTGTGGTCGTAGCCGATGCACCCAACGATGAGACGATGAGCGCGTTCATGCTCAAAATCGGCTCACTCGGCAATGTGAAGAGCCATACCCTGCGCGCTTTCCGTCGGAACGAGATGGAAGAAATTCTGGCGAAGATCAAATAGCGGCCGCCATGGTCCGAGGGCTCAACCAACTTATTGGCAGCTAACATCGCAAGCTCGCCAAAGGAACGAGTGTGTCCGAATTGGCGGACTGGGAAGGTTTCACTGCGGTCAGGCGCTTTCGCGTGACAATCCCGTGTTCGGTCTAGTATGCCTGTCCCGGAGGGAGGGCTGATGGGACGAGGACAACGCGATCCGTGTCCTGCCATATCGCCGTGAATACGTACGTCTGCCCGGGCCGCACGTTGAGCACGGTCGATGTCGGCTGATAAAAGTAATAGTTTGGCACGGCCGAGGCCGTCAACACATGACGCCCCGCAGGTAGGAAGTGATCATATCGACGTGCTTGCACAACGTTGGCGGCCGTTCTGCCATCAATCTGAAGATGGAGAGCCAAATTCCATCCAAAGTTCGGGGTCCTCAAAACAATAAGACGCCCACCCGACTGAGCGGCGGCAGTTCCGATCGAGACCACGCAAACAAAAACAAGAATAAGAAAAAATCTGGTGGCGGATCTGTACATTGACTTCATGACCGCATGTTACGCGTAGGGGTGGATTTTGGCCAGTGCACTATCGATCAACGTCCGGACTTGTCATTGTCGGGTGCTGCCGCCAGGGGATCTTACAAGGTCGTGAGGCTGGGGCATTCCTTCTTTCAAAAGCCACACTCGTGCGTCTTCCGGAATGAGATGGAAAAGATTCTGGCGAATATCATATAGCTGCTATTAAGCTACGAGGCGCGACAAATCCGCTGCAGGCAATATCACACCGTCGATGTCGGTTGAGAGGAGTTGTAATGTGGCGCGGCCGCGACCGTCAGTACACGTCGCCTCGATTTTGCCAAATCGCCCCGGGGGACAACAACACGTCTGATGGGCGAAGAAAAACCAGATTCGAATCCCACATCGCAGTAAACACATAGGTCCACCCCGGCTGGACGTTCACTACTGTCGAAGTCGGCTCGCTTAAGCTTGCATATGGCACCTTGTACACGGTTAAGACATGGCGACCTGCCGGCAGCCAACCGTGATAGTGGCGCCCCTGTACGATGTTCGTGACAGACCTGCCATCGATCTCGAGATGGACAGCCAAATTCCATCCAAAGTTCGGCGACCTCAGAACGATCAGACGCCCACCCGGTTGGGCGGTGGCAGTTACGATCGAGGCAACCCAAGCGAACGCAAAAATCAGAAAGAGTCTGCTGATGTAGTTAGTCAAGCTGCTCATGCGCTCATTATAGCACGAATTTGCTCCGGGTCGCGGCTAGAATGAATCACACGGACCGGTTAGTCTCAACAATTACCAGCGAGGAGATTGCGACCATTGTGAGTATGGCCCGGCCGCCATTTCGAGCTTGCTGAAGCGAGTACCGCGTGTATGTCTTCAAACATGAAAACGTTCGCTGTCCGATGTGGGATCGCCCTAATT
>Ga0209470_1002942_pt1 | contig 11885 bp, 10 predicted proteins | sample GraSoiAngelo_125_FD_185882 | JGI IMG/M metagenome (GOLD analysis project Ga0209470, IMG submission 185882) | Grasslands soil microbial communities from the Angelo Coastal Reserve, California, USA - 14_0927_05_40cm (SPAdes) (version 2) | ecosystem: Environmental > Terrestrial > Soil > Grasslands ... | reverse complement strand
GCACGCGAGGGCGAACTCGAGGCCGCCGCCCAGGCACGCGCCGTGGATTCCGACCGCGATCGGCTTGGAGAAGCGCGCCACGCGGTCGAGCATCTCCTGGCCCTCCGCCGAGAGCCGCTCGGCCTCGGCGGCCGTAGTGAGCTTGACGAATTCCTCGATGTCGGCGCCGGCGATGAAGCTGTCCGGCTTGCCCGAAAAAAACACCACGGCCTTCACGGACGCATCGTGTCCGAGCGCCTCGAACGTCGCGAGCACGTCCTGCTTGACCACCTGCGAGAGCTTGTTGACGGGCTCGCCCTTCAAGTCGAACGTGACGACTGCGACGCCATCGACGAGCTCCCAGGTCAACGCGGAGCCGGCGGAGGAGACCATCAACGGCGCTCCAGCACCAGCGCGAACCCCATCCCCCCCTGCGCACAAATGGACAGCAGGCCGAATGGCACGTCCCGGCGCGCCATCTCGTTGGCGAGCGTGGTGACCAGGCGCGCACCCGTTGCGCCGAACGGATGGCCGATGGCGATCGAGCCGCCCATCACGTTGATGATGTCCTCGTTGATGTCCCAGCCCAACGCCCGCCATCCCTGCAGGTTCGAGAGCACCTGGGCCGCGAAGGCCTCGTGCACTTCGACGACGCCGAGATCCTTCCACTGGATCCTCGCGCGCTCGAGCGCCTTGGGAACGGCGAAGATCGGCGCCTGGAGCAGCTGCCAGCCGGGATCGACCGCCGCCACCGCGTAGGACCGCACGTAGGCGAGTGGCGTGTAGCCGAGCGAACGCGCTGCCGTCTCGCTCATGAGCAGTACCGCCGACGCTCCGTCGGTGAGGGGAGACGAATTCGCGGCCGTGACGCTCCCGTAGCGCCGGTCGAACACCGGTTTGAGCTTCGCCATTTGCTCGAGCGAGGTATCTCGCCGGATGCCGTTGTCCTGCGTCACGATGCCGTCGCCGGTTCGCTGCGGTAGCCAGGGGGCGATCTCGGCGACGATGCGGCCATCGTCCGTCCCCCCCGCTGCGAGCTGATGGCTGCGCAGTGCCCAGCGGTCCTGGGCGGCGCGCGTAACGTGATTCTCCTTGGCCATCTTCTCGGCGGACTGGCCCATCGACTCGCCGGTCGATGGCTCGGCGATGGCGGGCGAGACGGGGATCAAGTCGCGTGGCCGGATGCGGCTGAACGTCCGGAGCCGGGCGGCGAGGGAGCGGGCCTTGCTCGCCTCGACGAGGATGTCGGCCAAGCGGCGCGACGCCAGGATCGGAATGTCGGAGAGCGACTCCACGCCCCCCGCGAGCACGACATTCGCTCCGCCGAGGGCGATCTCATCGTGCGCGTTGGCGACGGCCTGGCCGGAGGAGGCACAGGCCCGGTTCAACGAGTACGCCGGGATCTCTTTGGGGAACTGCGGGAGGAGGCTCACTTCGCGGGCCACGTTCGGCACCAGCGCCGACGGAACGACCTGTCCGAAGATGACCGCGTTCACCTCGGCGCCGTCGAGATTGGTGCGCTCCAGCAGCTCACGGGCCACGAACCTGGCCAGGTCCACGGCCCGTACGTCCTTCAACGTCGTCCCCGATTTGCAGAACGGCGTCCGGCACCCGGCGATCACTGCGACACGCCGTCCGTTCCCACCTGGCATTACATTCTCCCTCGGCTGTCCCCGGCCGGCGGCCCGGGGAGGACACAATCTTCGATTAACCCGGGGGCATCGTCCCGGGGTTAGCCGCTCGAAACGTATCATGGCCCCACGAGGGGGCCAAGCCGGAGACCGGTCGACGAGCGAGACCCCTTTTTCACATCGCACGCGCACCGCCGCGCTCGCCTCGATGGCCGCGGAGCCGGTGGACTTGCTCGTCATCGGCGGCGGGATCACGGGCGCCGGGATCGCGCGCGACGCGGCGCTTCGCGGCTTGCGCACCGCCCTCGTGGACAAGGGCGATCTCGGGGGCGGCACGTCGTCGGTGTCGTCGCGGCTCATCCACGGCGGCATCCGCTATCTCGAACAGGGGGACTTTCGACTGGTATTGGAGGCGAGCCGGGAGCGCCGCGTCCTGCTCGGCATCGCACCGCATCTCGTGCATCCGCTGCCATTCCTGTTCCCCGTGTATCGCGGCGCGCGCGTGCCTGCCTGGAAGCTCCGCGCCGGCATGTGGCTATACGACCTCCTCGCGGCCTTCCGCAACGTGAAGGCGCACCGTTGGCTGGGGCGCGCCGCAACCGTGCGCCTCGAGCCGGCGCTGCGGGAGAAAGAGCTGCAGGGCGCCGCGCTGTACTACGACGCGCAGACGGACGATGCTCGCCTCGTCATCGCGACCATGCGCAGCGCCGCTCAGGCGGGCGCGCTGGTCGCGAGCTATGCCCAAGTCACCGGGCTCATCAAGCCCGACGGGCGTGTCGGCGGTGCCACCGTGCACGACGCGCTGAGCGGTCGGGCGAGCACGGTGCGGGCCTTCGTGGTCGTGAACGCGACGGGGCCGTGGGTCGATCAGGTGCGTCGCCTCGACGACCCTGGGGCGGAGCCGCTGTTGCGCCTCACCAAAGGCGTCCATGTGGCGGTGCCCCGGCAACGGGTAGGACACACCCGGGCGGTCGCGCTCACGTCGCCGATCGACGGGCGGGTGATGTTCGTTCTGCCCTGGGGAGACCTGAGCTACATCGGGACCACCGACACCGACGACGACGAGTCGCCCGACGAGGTGCGCGCGACCGCCGCGGATGTCGTCTATCTGCTGCGGTCCGCCAACGCGTTCTTCCCGCACGCGCGCCTCGCGCCGCCGGATGTCGTCGTTACCTGGGCCGGTTTGCGCCCGCTGCTGCGCCCGGCGCGGGACGTCGCGCCCTCGGGGGCCTCGCGGGAGCACCGCGTGGTGGAGAGCGCGAGCGGGCTGGTGACGATCGCGGGTGGAAAGCTCACGACCTACCGCGTGATGGCCCGCGACGCGGTCGACCGTGTTGCGACCCGGCTGCGCGCCCTCGACGGCCGTCCCCGCGCCCCGCGCGCTCCGACGGACCGCTTGCCGCTCCCCGGGGGCGAGACCGTCGATCTGGAAGGGCTCATCAAGGCGGCCCGCGATCGCGGGGTGTCGGAGACGACCGCGCGCCATCTGGTCGGCGCCTACGGCAGCGAGGCCGCCGCCGTGCTGAACCAGGTCGATCGGGAACGGGCGCTCGGACGCCCCATCGTCACCGGGCACCCGGTCCTGTGGGCCGAAGTGGCGCACGCGGTGGAGCGGGAAATGGCCCTGCGCCTGTCGGACGTGCTGGTGCGACGGCTGCATCTGTTTTACGCGATGCGCGACCAGGCGGTCGCCGCTACGAATGCCGTCGCGGACTGGCTGGGCGGCGTCCTGGGTTGGGACGGCGCGCGCCGGGCGGAAGAGGTCGAGGGCTACCTGGCGCTGGTGCAGCGGTCCCGCGCGTTCGCCCACGAAGTGGCGGGTGTGCCGCAAGTCTGATAGTATCTCCTGAGCCATGGGATTCCCTCGCCCCGTGCGGCCGTTGGCCCTGGCGACGTTGGCGCTCGCGTGTGGTCGTCCTACCCCGCCTACCGCGACGCTTACGGCGACCGCGCTGCGCGGACCCGCCGACTCTCTGATTCCGAGCGGACCGCTGGGTGCCTCGATCCGGCGGGGTCGTGCGTTGCTGGCCGCCACGCGTGACAGCCTGCCCGGTCACGTTGGAAACAAGCTCCGCTGCGTCAGCTGCCACCTCGACGACGGCCGTCGTCAGAGCGGCTCCTGGGTGGGGGTGTTCGCCCGCTATCCGCAGTATCGACCACGCAGCGCGACAGTGGAAACGATCGAGTATCGGGTCAACGACTGCTTCCGCCGCAGCATGAACGGCACGGCGCTCGCGAGCGACGGCGCCGAGATGCGTGACATCGTCGCGTACCTCTGGTTCCTGTCGCGCGACGTACCGGTCGCGCCGGCCCAGCCCTCGAATCGGCTGGCCAAGTGGGGCGGGTTGACGCCGGACACCGCTGCGGGAGCGCGAGTGTACGCCGCCGGATGTGCTAAGTGCCATGGCTCGGATGGCGGTGGAACCGCAGTGGCGACGCCGCTGTGGGGACCGCACTCGTACAACATCGGCGCGGGAATGGCGCGCGTCCGCACCGCAGCCGCGTTCGTCAGTGAGAACATGCCGTTCGACCAGCCGGGCAGTCTCTCCGACCAAGAGGCGCTCAATGTGGCCGCGTTCCTGAACGCCCAGCCTCGCCCCGATTATCCCGACAAGATCCACGATTGGCCGAACGGCGACCCGCCGCCCGACGTCGCGTACCCGACACACGCGACGCCGCATCGTTAATCACCCGATAGGAGGACTCACATGCCGGAGCTCACGAGCCATACGACGCATCGCCGCGGATTCCTGGGACGCCTCGCCGCCGGAGCCGCGGCCTTGGGCCTGGGCGGGCTAGTAACGCCCCTCGAAGCCGCCCCCCCTCCCCCTCCCCCGACGCGCCGGTCGGGCGCAGGGTCGAACAACCCGCAATTCGAGGCGTGGCTCAACAAGATGACCGGAAAGCACAAGATGATATACGACGTACCCGAGCCGAACAGCGGATTCGGGTTCGCTTGGGCGCGCGTGTTTCTCAATACCACCAACGAGACCTACGGCACGACCGACGCCGACAACACGGTCGTCATCGTGCTCCGCCACGCCGGCATCCCGTTCGCGATGAAGTCCGAGATGTGGGCTAAGTACAAGCTCGGCGACTTCTACAAGATCAACGACGCCGCCACCAGCGGGCCGGCCGTGCGCAACCCGTTCACGCAGGCGAAGCCCGGCGACTTTCCGATCCCCGGCATGGGCGTGGACGAGCTGCTCGCGAAGGGCGTGCTCGTCGGCGTGTGCAACATCGCCCTCACGATCTATAGCGGTATGTTCGCGAAGACGATGGGGATGCAGGCCGAGGCCATCAAGAGCGACTGGGTGGCGAATCTGCTCCCCGGCGTACAGGTCGTGCCCTCGGGCGTGATCGCGGTCAACCGCTCTCAGGAGAAGGGCTGCGCGTATTGCTTCGCGGGATGACAGGGTCGGGCGCGTGAAGGGGCGCAGCATGCTGCGCCCCTTCCGCAGTCACTCAGCTCCACCCCCGGAGACTCCGAATGTAGTCGTGCAGCACGAGGAACTTCTCGAACACCGGCACCCCTTTGCGCTTCCGCCCGAACTCCGCGAACAGCTCGCGCAGCCGTCCCCGCCGGGCGACGTAGAACCGGAAGGTCTCGGCAAAATCCTCCTGCGGATGGGTGGCGGCGTAGGCCGTGACGTAATTTGGCAGCGTCGTGGTGACACCGCGACGCTCGAAGTCCACCCACTTCGAATCCGACACGCGGTAGGCTTTGCGCACTTCCCCGAAGGCGCGGCGAAAGCGCCCCGTCAGCGTGAGCGACCAGTTGTGGTACAGGAAGGAATGCCCCAGCTCGTGCAGGATCAGGCCGGTCAGCATGTTCCAGGAGATCTCGTCGCGCCGGCGGCGTTTGCTCGTCACGTAGCGGCGCTCGATCTCGATGATCTTAGGTGTCCGGTGCGTCACGCCCGAGACGCCGGGTCGCAGCAACACCCGGTACTGCCAGTCCTTGAGTCGGCCCACCACCAGGAGCTGGCGGACGCGCCGCAGCGCCTGGCGGATCAGATCCCGCCCGGTGGCATCCTTGCCGCACCACGGGCACGCTTCCATCCAGTCGTTGACGCCCTTGTTGCAGCGCGGGCAAATGTTCTGAAACTCCTGGTAGCGCCACTTCTGGGGGCGCCCGCACCACGGGCAATGCTGCATGGGGTACATCACGCCGCCGCCGCACCGCCACTGGCAGCGGCGGTGATACTTGAACCCCTTCGGGGCCTTGAGCGGCTCGGGGCTCGAATCGCGGTCGGCGATGTCGCGCCCGCACCAGGGGCAGAACGAGAAGCTGTCCGACACCACCCAGCCGCAGTAGTAGCACTCTGCGCCGGTCTCTTTCGTGGTGTCGCGCCACTCCAGGCGCCGGCCGCAGTTCGAGCAGAACGCCCAGAAGCGCTCCAGCTCCGCCGCGCAGGTCGGGCAGCGCAGCTCCGGCGTCGGGACCTCGCGCCTACGCGTCACGCGCCATCGCCTCGTCCACGATCCGCTGGATGAAGTCCGGATAGCTCATCCCGGCCTTCTCGGCCGCGTCCGCCATCTCGTTCTCCCGCGCCAGGAACGGGTTGGGATTCACCTCCAGGACGTACACGGCGTCGTCGTGCGTGAGTCGCAGGTCCACGCGGCCATAATCCTGGAGCCACAGCGCGTGAAACGCCGTGGTGCAGGTATCGGAGATCTTCGCGCTCACCTCGTCCGACAGGCCGCGCGCGAACACGTTCCTGATCTTCTTCCGCTTGCGGTAGTCTTCGTCCCACTTGGCCTTGTAGGTCGCGATGCGATGCTCGCCCTCGGACTCGCCGAACGTCAGCTCGACGACCGGCAACACCTGGAGCGTGCCGTTGCCGATGAGGCCAACGTAGAGCTCTCTGCCCTCGATCAGCTCCTCGACGATCGCCGCCTGACGAAACTTCTCGTGGATGAACTTCACGCGCGCGCTCAGGTCGTCGTCGTCCTTGACGACGGAGGCCTGCGCGATGCCCACCGAGGCGTCCTCCAGGAGCGGCTTCACGATGAGCGGGAACCGCAGCTCGGAAGGACGCACCGGCTTTTCGTCCGGCCGAAACTCGGCGAACGCGGGCACCCGGATCTCGTGGTGCGCGAGGATCTTCTTCGTGAGCGACTTGTTGCGGGCGACCAGCAGTCCCGTCGGCGACGACCCGGTGTAGCGGTAGCCGTGCATCTCCAGCACCGTGGCGAGCGCATACTCGTGCCGGGCGTGGCCCCGGAACGACTCGCAGCCGTTGAACACCAGCTTCGGTTGGAACGCGGCGAGCCGGTCGAGCACGGGCGCCAGCTGGTCGGCGACGCCGACCAGCAGCACGTCGTGCCCCTTCCCCATGAGCCCCCGGGCCACGTCGTACTCCGCTTCCTCGGCCTTCGCCTCGATTTCCTTCTTGTAGTCGGCGTCCTCCCAATCGGGATGGAGAGTGTCGAAAACGACGGCGATTTTCACGCTTTCACCCGTTGCATGTCCCGGCCGACCGTGGTAAGTGCGATCAAGATCACCGTTCCCCCCACCGCGCCAGCCGTCGGTAAGAGAAGCATCGCCGGCCGCAGCCCGAACCGATCGGACAGCGCCCCGATCAGCGGCGGCGCGATGGCGTCGCCCGCGAGGTGTGAGAACAGTACAAAGGCCCCGAGCACCGACGCGCGCACCGCTGGAGGCACGACGTCCAGGATCACGGCCGACAGGGGTCCGTTGTACCACGAATAAAGGAAGAACGTCCCGAACAGCAGCGGTACGAACAGACGCAGCTCGTCGATCAGAAGCAGCGCAGCGCAGACCGGCCCGCCCAGCACGAAGCCCGCGCCGGAGACCACGACCCGCCCGCCGCTCCAGCGCGCCAGCAACCAGTCCCCCGTGCGTCCCCCGAACAGCGCGCCCAGCGCTCCGCCGGCGAGCCCCCATACGCCGAACTGCCGGCCCACGGCGGCGACCGGCAGGCCGTGCGTCCGCTCCAGGAAGCTCGGAGCCCAGGCGATCAGGCCGTTGACCGCGAAGGTGACGAGCGCCCCGCCTACGAACATCCAGATCAGCGTCGGCGTACGGAGCACGGTCCCGGCCGCCTGAACAAACTCGCCGAAGGCGGTGGCCGCGACCCCGGTCGCCTCCGTCCTGCCGCGGAGGGCCACCGGAACCAGTCGAACCACCGTCCAGATGATTCCGACGCTCACGGACGCGCTGAAGGCGGCGGTGTCGAGCCCACGGGGCAGCCCGTCGAACAGATCGAGGATGCCGGAGAGCGCCGCGCCCGCGATCGTGAGCCACAGGAGCGGGGCGCCGAAGCGCAGCGCCCCACGCGCGCCCACGCGGCCGCGCTGGTACCAATCGAGCACCGTGGCCCGAACCGTCCCGGGCGGCCCGCGGCGCGGCTCGCGCAGCCGGGATGCGAGCAGCGCGAGCAGGAAGCCCGGCACACCCAGAACGACGAATGCGGCGCGCCAGCCGTAGCGCTGCGCGAGCACACCCCCCAGCCAGATGCCCAGCACGCCGCCGAACGCCATCCCAACCGAGTAGACCCCGAGCGCGAGCGCACGACGCTTGCCCCGGAAGAACTCCGCCAGTAGAGCCTGGGCGGCCGGCCCGTATCCCGCTTCACCGACGCCCACCAGGGAACGGTACGCGAGCAGCTGCCAGAAGCGGCTCACGGTCGCGCCCAGGGCAGTGAAGGCGCTCCATAGCGCGACGCCGACCGCGATCACGGCCCGGCGCGACTTCAGGTCTCCGACTACGCCGAGCGGGAGCGCGAACAGGGAGAGGACGATCACGTACGCAGACCCCAGCCAGCCGAGCTGCTGGTCGGACAGCAGCAGCTCCCGCTTGATCGGCTCGAACAGCGCGAAGATGACGTTGCGGTCGGTGTAGTTGAGGAGGTTGATGAGCGTCAACAGGCACAGGACGTACGCAGCGTACGCCCGGGTCGTGCCCGCGGCGGAAGGGGCGGGAGGGGGGGGCGGGGGGGGCCGGGGGGGCCGGGGGGGCCGCCGCTCAGGTCCTGCGCCCGACAGTCGTCGCCTCCGCGCGCGCGTCGCGGTCTGCCTTCGCCTCCTGGTATGCCTCGGTGAGCTGCCGCATCATCTCGTCGCGCCGGTCGTACAACCGCCGCAGGCGCCGCTTTTTCCGCCGGGCGAGCGCGTACGCAGCGAGGATCGGAAAGCCGACGGTGTTGTCGAGATAGCACACCACCGTCCCCGGCAGCTGGTCGGGATCCACCTTCCCCCAGCTCACGGCCTCGGCGGGCGTGGCGCCCGACAGGCCACCGGTGTCGGGGCGCGCGTCGGTCATCTGGAGGTAGTAGTCATGCCCCTTCTCGCTGATGCCCAGGACTTCCTGGATCTGCGGCTCCGTCTGCAGGACGAAGTTCTTCGGGCTGCCGCCGCCGATGATCAGGACACCGCTCTTGCCGCCGTGGGTCTTCGCGTCGAATACGATGGCCGACGTCTCATTCACGTCGGCGCTGGGATCGAACCGGAGCCGCGATCCGGTGAGCGCCTGCTCGGCCACGTTCATCCCGATGGAGGAGTCACCCGGGGAGGACGTGTAGATCGGCACCGCGCACCGGTGCGCCACGCCGAGCACGGATTTGCGGGAGATCCCGAGCGCCTTCTCTCGCTCCAGGATGTAGCCCCCGAGCCGGTAGTGGTACTCTGCCGTGCTCATGGCGCGCTGGAAGTCGGGGCCCGCCGACACCTCACGGATGTACGCATCCGTCGACAGCAGGACCTCGTAGTCGAAGAAGATGTCGTAGATACGGACCACGCCCTCTTCGCGCAGCTCGACGTCGTCGGCGAAGGGAGTCCCCCGGTGCATGGTGAGACCCAATCCGAAGTGCGCGTCGTGGTACAGGTTCGCGCCCGTCGACACCATCCAATCGATGAATCCCGCCTCGAGGAGGGGGATGATCGTGGACATGCCCAGCCCTGCGGGCGTCATCGCGCCGGTGAGGCTCATCCCGACGGTGACATCGTCCTCGAGCATCCGCTCAGCGAAGAGGCGGCACCCCTCGGCGAGACGGCCTCCGTTGTACGCGAGGAACGCGTTGTCCACCAGCTCCGGGACCGTCTCGCGGCCGGTGATCGGCTTGGGGTCGATGGGCTGGCCACGCAAGAAGTCTTTGCGAGTCGTCATGGCACCTCCGCGTCGCGTTGGGCCTCCACCCGGACGACCTGGGACCGGCGCTCCCGCGCCTGCCGCACGATCGTCACGGCCTCCCGCGGGCTGTCGGTCACCGTGAAGAGCTTGAGATCGGCGGCGGCGATCTTCCCCTCCCCCACCACGCGATCCCGCAGCCACTCCGCCAGGCCGCTCCAGTACTCCTCGCCGAACAGGATGACGGGAAAGTGCTTCACCTTCCCCGTCTGGATCAACGTGAGCGCTTCGAACAACTCGTCCATCGTTCCGTAACCGCCGGGAAACACGATGAACGCGGTCGAGTATTTGACGAACATCGTCTTACGGACGAAGAAGTAGCGGAAGTTGATCGCGCGCTCCACGTAGGGATTGAGTCCTTGCTCGAACGGCAGCTCGATGTTGCAGCCGATCGACAGGCCGTTCCCTTCCTGGGCGCCGCGATTCGCGGCCTCCATGATCCCGGGCCCGCCACCCGTGATGATCGGGAAGCCCTCTTCGGCCAGCATGCGAGCGGTCTCGACGGCCTTCTCGTAGTAGGGATCGTCAGAGGTGGTGCGCGCCGACCCGAACACCGTGACCGCGTTGTAGACGTCGGAGAGCGTGTCGAATCCCTCCACGAACTCTCCCATGATGCGCAGGACGCGCCACGAGTCGGACTTGACGAAGGCGCGTCGCTCGCGAGGAACCTGCGCGAGGAGGCGTTCGTCTTCAGTGACCGGGGGGTGTTCCGAGCCGCTCGAGCGCTGAGACATGGTCGTCCTGCACGTTATAGAAGAAAGGAGAAAGGCGCACGTGTCCCGGGCGCGCGTCCGCGATGATCTTCGCCGCGGCCAGATGACGCACGCCCGCCGCGGGGTCGGGCGCCGGGAGCATCACGATGGCCGAGCGATCCTCGGCACGGGACGCCACTTTGGGCCGGAGACCGAGGTCACGGGCCCGCGCGATCAGATCCTCGGTCAGTGCCGCGGTCACCCGGCGGATCGCCGGGATACCGATCTCGTCGATGTAGTCGAGACCTCCGAGCTGCGCATACACTGCGGCCAGGGAGGGAGTGCCGAGCTCGAAGCGCCGCGCGTCGTCGTGCAACTCGAGCACCCGCGGATCGAAGGCGAACTGATTGCGGTGCCCGAACCATCCGACGATCGCTGGCGCGAGTTGCGGCGCCAGCTCCGCCCGGACGTAAAGGAGCACGATGCCCGGACCGCCCAGCAGCCACTTGAGGCCCCCCGCCGTGAGAAAGTCCACGCCCGCCGCCTTTACGTCCACCGGCACCTGGCCCACGGACTGGTACGCGTCGACCAGCGTCAGCGCGCCGCACCGGCGCGCCACTTCGGCCACGCTCTTGATGTCCTGAATCGCACCGCTCGTGAAGTAGACGTGCGACGTCGCGACCAGGGCGGTGCGGTCGTCCACGGCCGCCGCTATCGCCTCGGGCGGGACCGAGATCCCGTCGGGACTTTCGACCACTACGAGCTCCACGCCCCGGGGCCGTTTGGCGAGCCACTGGTAGGCCACCGTGGGAAAGTCGAGCGCTGTGACCACGACCTTGGGGCGTCGCCGATAGTCGATCGCCTCGCCCACCGCCGAGAGCGCCACCGACACGCTGGGGGCGAGCGCGATCTCGGCCGGGCTCGCTCCAACCACCCGCGCGTAGCGGGTGCGTAGCTCCGCGAGCGCGTCCCACCACACGTCGTACCAGGCGGACGCGCCCCGCGTCTGCCACAAGTCGAAGAACTCCGCGCTGCGCCGCCGCGTCCGCTCACCCAGCGCGCCGAGCGAGCAGGTGTTCAGGTAGATCGCATCACGAAAGATCGGGAACTCGCTCCGGTAACGGGCGAGCGCGTGAGCCCCGGCTAGAGCGCCGGCGTCGAGGAAGCTGGCGAGCGTCATGGCGGTCAATATACAGGAGGAAAAGCACGCCTGGCACGCCCTGCGACTACATTCCGCTCATGGCGTCATCCGCCGGCTGGCCGATCCTCACGGCGCGCCTCGCGGCCCGCGCAGTCGTGAACCCGCGGCTGGCGGTCGACCTGCTCCGCGTCACTTGGAGCTTCCGGGCGCGCGACTGGTACCGTCGGCCGCCGTTCCTCCCGCTGCCCCCGCGCGAATACCTCCGCTGGCGCATGTTCACCGCGTACGGC
>Ga0209470_1002940_pt1 | contig 11886 bp, 6 predicted proteins | sample GraSoiAngelo_125_FD_185882 | JGI IMG/M metagenome (GOLD analysis project Ga0209470, IMG submission 185882) | Grasslands soil microbial communities from the Angelo Coastal Reserve, California, USA - 14_0927_05_40cm (SPAdes) (version 2) | ecosystem: Environmental > Terrestrial > Soil > Grasslands ... | reverse complement strand
TGAGTCCGAAGACGCGGGCGTCGTCCGCGAACAGCCCGCGGTCGAGGAGCGCTCGCGCCCACGTGAGCAGGCTCGTCCCCATGGCGTGGATCGTGCGCGCGAAATCCTCCTCGTCGAGGAAGGCGCTCGAGGGGTAGGTGGGCGGATCGGCCAGCGGAGCGAGTGCGGCGAAGCCCTCGCCGAAGAGGCGGTTCGCCGCGGCCGCGAGCGGCGCCACGTCGATACCGAGGGCCCGCGCGAGCTCGCCGATGGGGGGCCGCTCGGGCGCCCGTTCAGGGAGCAGCAGCTTCAGATTTCCGAGGGCGATCGAGTGGAGGAGGACTCGGACCCGCCCGTCGGCGCCGAGGGTGTGGGCGAGGCGGGCGAGGCACTCCTCGCGCGCCGCCGGATCGAGGGCGTCGACGTTCATGGTCACCAGCGTGACACCCTGGCGCCGGATCTGCTCGAACTCGGGCTCGATACGAGCCATCGCCCCGCGCCGGTCCCGATGCACGAGGAAGCAGTTCATGCCGTGCTCGGCGAGCTTCTGCGCGCTGGCGAGTCCGAAGCCGCTCGACCCACCCAGGATCACGGCCCAGTAGTGCGAGGGGAAGGTCATCGAACTCCTTCGCTCGCGCTCATCGAACTCCTTCGCTCGCGCTCACGCGCCCTGCCCTGCGTGTCGAGGACGTGCTCGGCCGAGCGGACGTCCGTGATCGACTCGACCGAGACGCCGATCGCCTTGAAGAATCCCCGCAGCGGACGCCCCGGTCCGATCTCGATGACGCGCGTCGGCCGTTCGGAAAGGGCATGCATGTTGCTGCGCCAGCGAACGGTGCCGCTGATCTGTTGGACGAGTCGGCTGCGGAGGGCTGTCACGTCCGCATCGTGGAACCCACCGGTCAGGTTCGAAGTCACGAGCGCCGCGCGGGAGGCGTTCCACCGCGCGCTTGCGGGCTCGAGCACCGCGGCGAAGGCCGGCTCGATCGGCGTCATGAGGGGCGAGTGGAACGGCGCGCTCACGTCGAGCGGTACGAGCCGCAGCGTGGCGCTGCCGGCGCCGTCGGCGAGGCGGCGCTCGGCGGCGCGGACAGCGTCCCCGAGGCCGGAGAGCACCACCTGCTCCGGGGAGTTGTCGTTCGCGACCGTCACGGCGAGCCCCTCGAGCACGCGCGCGATCATCTCGCCATCCAGGCGTTCCCCGATGACCGCGACCATCCGTCCGAGACCCGCGGGAACCGCTTCCTGCATGAGACGGCCGCGCTCACGGACGATGCGGACGGCGTCGCCGAGCGGGATCACGCCCGCGGCCACCAGCGCCGTGTACTCACCGAGGCTGTGGCCGCCGAAGCGTCGAGCGCTCAGGCCGAACGCCTCAGCCAGCCCGCGCAGCATCGCGATCTCGGTGGCGAGAATCGCCGGCTGCGCGTACTCGGTGAGCGCAAGCCGGTCGTCGGCTGCGAAGCAGAGGCGGCGGAGGTCGAGCGCCAGTGCCTCCGATGCCTCGTCGTAGACGCGCCGGCTCGCCTCGAACCGCGCGTCGAATTCCTGTCCCATGCCCGGGCGCTGCGACCCTTGGCCGGGGAAGACGACGGTAGTAGGGGGAGACGCGACGCCCGTTTGCATGGAGACTCGGTGAAGGGGTAGATGAGCCCAAAAGCTGACCAACGTCAATCCTACCCGCCGATTGCTGACGCTTTGATATAGGAAATCGCCGGATAATCCGTGCCTTATGTCAAATGACTAGAGTCTACAAGATGCGCGGCGGGCGGCCGGGCGCGGTAAGCTCACCGGGCAGCGCCCGGGAGGCGGCGCCGCCAGGAAGCGAGCGCACGCGAGCCGCCATTCGCGAGGCGGCCAACCGGCTCTTTCTCGAGCACGGCGTCGATGCCACGACCGTCGACGCGATCTGCGCGGCCGCCGGGGTGGCGAAAGGGACGTTCTACCTCTACTTCCACCGCAAGGAGGATCTGCTGCTCGAGTACGGACTCCGGCGCCTGCTGCGCATCCGCGAGATGCTGCCGGAGTTGATCGGCCGCAAGACCTTCCGCGAGGCGCTGAACGCCATCCTGGACGAGGTCGTGCGCGGGAAGGAATGGGGGCGCGAAGTCACGGGCCGCGCGCTCCGCGAGATGGGGACCAGCTGGGAGGGCCTGCGGGTCGAGGCGCCGCACAGGTTGATCGAGCCGCTGGTGGAGCTCGCGCAGGCCCGTGGAGAGGTCCGCCGCGACATCCCGAGCGATGCCCTCGCGCACTTCGTCCTGCGCTCGATTCTTGGCGCTCTGCGCGACTGGGGTCTCGGCACCGATGATCGCGACCGCGAGACCGCGCTCAACTACGCCCTCACGCTGGTCTTCGACGCGATAAGCGCTCGGCCATGATCATCGATCATTTCGGCTTCGGAGTCTCCGACTACGAGCGCGCCAAGGCCTTCTACGCTGAGGCCCTGGCGCCGCTCGGGATTGCCCTCGTGATGGAGTTCGGGCCGGAGCAGACCGAGGGCAAGGTCTGGGCCTGCGGCTTCGGCAAGGGCGGCAAGCCCGAGCTCTGGATCGGCAGCGACGGCAAGACCACGACGAAGGCCCCCAACCTCCGCCGGAGGCGCTGCAGGCGTGTCGATCTCGAACCGGCCCGATCGACTATGCAGTGAGAGGAGGATTCCACCCCGCGTGCAACCGAGGGCCTACCAACGGCACCGGGGTTACGCTATCCGACGCGGAAAGGAAGGAGAGCCCATGAGCGATACGCAGGGAAACTTCGTCTGGTACGAGCTGATGACGAGCGACGTGAACGGCGCGATCAAGTTCTACAAGGACGTGATCGGCTGGGGCACGCAGGCGTTCGAGGGCGGCGAAATGCCGTATACGATGTGGACGGTGGGCGAGACGCCACTGGGCGGCGTGATGACTCTGCCCGACGAGGCCAAGAAGATGGGCGCCCCGCCGCACTGGCTCGCCTACGTGGCCGCGGACGACGTCGACGCGCTCACGAAGAAGGCGGCGTCGCTCGGCGCGAAGACCTACATGCCGCCGAAGGACATCCCGAAGGTCGGGCGCTTCAGCATCATCGCGGACCCCCAGGGCGCCGTGATCGCGCTGTTCAAGGGCTCGGGCCCCGAGATGCCGCGGGCGGCGGAGGCAACGAACGGCCACTTCTCGTGGCACGAGCTCATCGCCGGTGAGTGGGAGTCGGCGTTCCGGTTCTACTCGCAGCTCTTCGGCTGGCAGAAGACCGACGCGATGGACATGGGGCCGATGGGCACCTACCAGATGTACGGCAAGGGCGGGCGCACGTTCGGCGGGATGATGACGAAGCGCAAGGACTACCCCGCGCCCCCGCACTGGCTCTACTACGTCAAGGTCAACGACCTCGACGCTGCGCTCGCGCGCGTGAAGACGGGCCGCGGTCAGGTGCTCAACGGGCCGCATGAGGTGCCGGGCGGTGACCGCGTCGCGCAGTGCATGGACCCCCAGGGCGCGGCCTTCGCGCTCCACGGGAAGTAGAAGCGGCGACGGAAATCCAATGGGGTGACGTCGATGCGAGCGGACCTCTCGGGGATGAAGGACGATGTACGCCGATCGCGCACGCTGCGTCCTGCGGCGGCAGGGTTGGCCCTCGGCGTGGTTGGCGTGGTCGGGTACTTTGTCATCGCCCTTCATCTCGGTGCCCGGCTGCCGTCGGTCCGGAACGACGCCATCCCGAATTGGATCCTCGTCGGGCTCGGGCTCGCCCTCTCGGCGCTCGCCTTCGTCCGCGCAAGGCGACGCGTCCTTGCCGGTCTTCTCCTTGGCCTGAACGTCGCCCTCGCTGGGGCGTTCTTCTCGATCCTCTACGTCGTCTCCGCCATGCCGCCTGCGTCGGGACCGCCGATCGGCGCACCGGCCCCGGCTTTCGCCCTCGTCGACCAGAGGGGTGGCACCGTCCGGCTCGAGGACTTTCGTGGCGCGCCGCTGCTCCTCGTCTTCTATCGTGGCCACTGGTGACCCTTCTGCGTCAGCGAGCTGCAGGGTCTGCAGCTGAGCATCGAAGCGCTGCGGAAGCGCCGCTGCGCGGTCGCGGGAGTCGTCGTCGATGCCCCCGAGACGAACGCGGATCTCGCGCGCAGCGCGGGGCTCGACTACCCGATCCTCTCCGACCCGGGCCTTCACGCCATCGACGCGTATGGGCTCCGGCACGCCGGCGCAGGGCCGGACGGCCAAGACATCGCGCGCCCGGCATCCGTGCTCGTAGACGGTGCGGGCATCGTGCGCTGGACGTCCGTGACGGACAACTTCCGCGTGCGACCGACCCCGGCGGATGTGCTCGCCGTACTCGACGCGCTCCTACCCGCGAGCTGACGAGGGTGCGGCCGGGTGCACCTAAATAGGTCGCGCGGCGAGTCTCGGACCCGGTCGCGGTGCAATCCGTGATCGAGCGCGTCGCACTGGAGGTGAAGCGCCTCCACGCCCAGCTAATCGAGAAGATCAAGCTCGCACGCGCCACTCTCGTCGCGGAGGAGCGGCGGGTCGGCGACTACGTCGCCTTCAACGGCGAGGGGAAGGGCATACGGCCGCGCGCTCCACCGCCCGGCGAATGCGGCGCACCTGCCGTACCGAGAGCCGGAGCACGCGCGCCGCCTCCGCCAGCGTGAGCTTCCCCGCGCCCAACCGCGCTACCGCGTCCCACCGCTTCCACTGCCACTCCGCCATCAGTTCCATCCCCCTTCATGGCAGAGAAGGGGGACATAATCGCTGGCCGCTTGAGGGAGGACAGAATCGCTGCCCTTCGACACACCCCCGCGCTTGGCCCTTGACAGGCGCGGACGCAGGCGACTAGCCTTTGCTGGCTTCGGAGGCCGCCACGCGCGCGGTCTTCACCCAACACTCGGGACGAGTCCTCCGAGCAGTAAGGAGGACACGCCGGATGCTGGAAGGGTCCCCGCGGCCCTGAGCGTGGCAGGGGTCCGCGTGCTACTCGCTCACAGCCCGTGGAGTTCTGTCCACATTCGCCTGAAATTCAGTCACGCTGACCAGCGATCGCGCTCAAACGCCGCTGCAGAGCCCCCAGGCGCCGGTCCGCACCGAGAACCTGTGCGATGATTGGCGAACGAGAATCCCGTCGACGCCGCGCTGGCTCGCTTCGCCGAGATGCGCCCGAGAACTCCGTCAGCCGCTCCGCCGGACGTGTGCGGCGAGCAGCTGATGGATGAGGGTCTGATAGCCGATTCCCGCGCGAGTTGCCTCCACGCGCAGGGCCCGCAGGACGTCAGGGTCGAGGCGAATCGCGATCAGCTCGCGGGCCGAACGCCCGAGGGGAGGCCTGCCGACTCGCCGCGCGCGAACTGATGATGCGGATCGCCTCGCCATCTCCGACCCTCCGTACCGCGTATACCACCGAGACCGACGCCGCCTCGAAGAACGTCACCCTGTGCTTCTCGAGATTGCGTGCCGCCTTCCCGGGATCCCACTCGAACACGATTCTGTATATACGTAACGTGTCCGGGCGTCCAGCCTCACCGGTGGGACCCGCGGCTTGCCAGGCGCGCAGCGCGGGCATCGTCGACTCATGAACAACCGCGACACTGCCAAGTGCTGCGAGGACGGCGCGGCGCCCCGCCGATGACAATGGATTGCCAATCGTGTGGCCACGAGAGTCCGGCCACCAATCGCTTCTGCGAGGAATGCGGTGCAATGTTGGTGCGTCGATGCGGGAGCTGCGGCGTTGACGTCCCTCCAACGGCGAAGTTCTGTGGCGCCTGCGGCGCCTCCCTCGTCGCCGACCCCGCCTCTGTTCCGAGCTGCGTCGAAGGGCGCAGGGCTGACGGCCTCGAGGCCCGCAAGGTCGTTACCGTCGTCTTCGCCGACCTGATCGGCTCGACGGCGCTGCACGAGCGGCTCGACGCCGAGTCCGTACGCAGCCTGATGAGCCGGTACTACGGGGCGCTGCACGCGGCCGTCGAGGCTCACGGCGGCACGGTCGTGAAGCTCCTCGGCGACGGCGTCATGGCCGCGTTCGGGCTGCCGCGCGTCGCCGAGGACGATGCGATGCGCGCCGTGCGCGCCGCCCTGGCCATGCAGCAGGCCTTCCGCGCGCTCGCCCGCGAGCAAAGTGGCATCGGGCTCCGCGTCGCGGTCAACACGGGCGAGGTCGTCGTGGACGCGGCCACCGACGACGTCGTCGGCGATCCGATCAACGTCGCGGCCCGCCTCCAGGACGCGGCGCAGGACGGCGACGTCGTGATCGGGGAGGCGACGCGGCGGCTCGTCGGCGCCCTCGTCACGCTGGCGCCGCTCGGCCGCGTGGCGCTGCGGGGCCGGGCGGAGACGGTGGCGGCATACCGAGTCGTGTCGCTCGAGCGGCCCGCCGGCGCGTCGGCGGTGGCCTTCGTCGGCCGCGAGGAGGAGCTCGGGCGGCTCGGGGCGGTCTACGACGCCGCGCGGGCGGCGCCGGCCGCGCGCCTGGCGGTCGTCCTCGGTTCCCCGGGGGTCGGCAAGTCGCGCCTGCTCGATGAGTTCGCCCGACGCCTCGACGGGGCGACCGTGCTCGTCGCCCACTGCGAGGCGGCAGGCGGTGCGACCTTCGCGCCGCTCGCCAAGGCGCTGCGCGCCGTCCTCGGCGTCGGCGCCGGCAGCGGCGGCTACGACCTCCGACGGGCGATCGATGCCGCGGTGCCGGGCGGCGAGGCCGACCGCAGCCGCATCGCGACTGGGATCGGCGCGCTGCTGGCCGGGACGCCGGCGGCGCCCGAGGAGACGTTCTTCGTCGTGCGCCGCCTGCTCGCCGGCCTCGGGGCGGCCCAGCCGGTGGTGCTCGTGCTTGACGACCTCCAGTGGGCCGAGCCGCTGCTGCTCGACCTGCTCGAGCACCTGGTGCAGTGGAGCACGGGGGTGCCGCTCCTCCTCCTCGCCGCGGCGCGCCCCGACCTGCGCGAGGCGCGCTCGGCGCTCGTGGCGCCCGGGAAGCTCGCGACCGACGTGGTGATGCTCGGTGGCCTCGACGCCGTGGCCGCGACCCGGCTCGCCGCCAACGTGATCGGCGCCGACGCGCTGCCCGCGGCGGTGGCCGGGCGGGTGCTCGCGACCAGCGAGGGCAATCCGCTTTTCCTGGGCGAGCTGGTGCGCATGCTGGTCGACGATGGCGCCCTCAAGCGGGAGGGGGACCGGTGGACCGCCGGGGTCGATCTCGCCGCCCTCGAGATGCCGCCGACGATCCACGCGCTTCTGGCGGCGCGCATCGAGCGGCTGCGGGCGGAGGATCGGCTGGTGCTGGAGCGGGCGGCGATCGTCGGGCGGCAGTTCTCGCGCGCGGCGGTGGCGCACCTGCTGCCGCGGGAAGCGCAGGGGGACCTCGACGCGCGGGTCGAGGCGCTCAGGCGGAGCGAGCTGATCGAGCCCGATGCCACCTGGTTCCTGGGCGAGCCGGCGCTCCGGTTCCACCACGGCCTCATCCGCGATGCGGCGTATCGCCGGGTGCTGAAGGGCACGCGGGCGGAGCTGCACGAACGTGTCGCCGACTGGCTCGAGAGCCGGGTCGAGGGGGCGGTCGAGCACGACGAGACGATCGGCTGGCACCTCGAGCAGGCGCACCGGCACCTCGCCGAGCTGGGCCCGCTCGACGAGCGCGGGCGCACGCTCGGCGACCGCGCGGCGCGCTACCTCGCGGCGGCGGGGCGGCGAGCGCTCGGGCGCGACGACCTGTCGCCGGCGGCAAGCCTGCTCGGACGTGCGCTCGATCGGCTCGACAAGACCGATCCGGCGCGCGCCGACTTGGCGCTCGACTGGTGCGAGGCGCTGCTCGAGTCGGGCGACGTCGGCACGGGCGCCCGGGCGATCGCCGAGCTCGCGCGGTTCACACCCGACTCCACTCGCCTGCGTGCCTGGCACACGTGCTTCGCCGGACAGCTCGCCGTGCTCACCGATCCGCAGACGCTCCGCGCGACGGCCGACGCGGTCGCGGCCGCGGCCGACGAGCTCGGGGCGGCGGGTGACGCCGCCGGCGAGGCGAAGGGGCACCTGATCCACGCCCTCGCGCTCTCGCGGCTCGGCAAGGTCGGCGCCTGCGAGGCGGCCCTCGACAAGGCCCTGGCCGCCGCCCGCCGGGCAGACGACCGGCGGCGAGCGAACACGGTGCTCGCCGGAGCGCCGGTCGCCGCACTCTGGGGTCCGGGCCCGGTGACGCGCGCGAGCGGGCGCTGCCTCGACGTCGTCCGCGTGCTGCGCATCACGCAGGGCGCGCCGGCGGTCGAGGCCGTCGCGCTCCGCTGCCAGGCGGTGCTCGAGGCGCTCCGCGGACGCACCGAGGCGGCGCGGCGCATGATCGCGGCGGCGCGGCGGATGGTCGAAGAGCTGGGCATCACGCAGCAGCTCCTCGAGGCCGACTTCTTTGCCGGGCTCATCGACCTGCTCGAAGGCGACGCGGCTGCCGCCGAGCGCTCGTTGCGCACGGCGTACGACGGGCTCCGGGATCACGGGCTCGGGATCGACGCGGCGCGGGCAGCGGCGTTCCTCGGTCGAGCGCTCCTGGTACAGGGGCGGGCGGCGGAGGCCGAAGCGCTCAGCCAGGAGAGCGAGGCGCTCGCCGGCGACGACCTGCAGGCGACGATCACCTGGCGCGGCGTGCGGGCCGAGGCCCTGGCACGACGGGGCGAGCACGCTGCCGGCATCGACTTTGCCCGGACCGCGGTCGACATCGCCGCCGCGACCGACGGGCTCCTCCACCACGCCGACGCCCGCCTCGCTCTCGCCGCGGCGCTCCGCGCCGCCGGCCGGCGCGCCGACGCCGACGCCGAGGAAGCGCGCGCCATCGAGCTGTGGGAGGCCAAGGGTGCCACGCTGCTCGCCGAGCGCGCCCGTCGCGCCGCCCCTCGCGCCGATCAGATGGAGCAGCCACGCGAGGATCGTCCAGCCCCGTCCCGCCCCGTCCACCGCCAGGTGCGTGCGAACGCCGCAACCGCGGTCGCTGCCGGCCTGGTTGCCGCCATCGCCGCGCGGAATGCCAAGGCGGTCGCCACGCTCCACGCCGATGGCTTCGAGGCCACGCATCATCCGACCCGCGGCGTATACGACCGGGAGGGGAACCTCGCCTCTTTCCGTTCGTTCCTCAAGGCCCAGGGCGGGACGTATCGGCTCGAGCCACTCGCCACGCTCGGCGACTCGCTCGCGCTCTGCCGCCAGTCAGCGTCAGGGAGCGGGTTCGCCGGCCGGACCTTCGATGTCGGGGCCTACGAGACAGAGACAATCGTGCTGATGGAGGCCGATGCGCGCGGGCAATTACACCGCGGCGAGATCTTCGCCGCCGACCGGCTGGGCGACGCCGTCGTCCGGTTGTACGAGCGCTACGCCGACCTCCTCCCCGACGGCCCCGAGCGCGCCCGCGCCGCGGCGACGGCGCGTTCGGTGGCTCCGCTGCGCGGACCGTTCGACCCCGATCGCTACGCCTCGGCGTTCGCACCCGCCGTCGAGTCCGTAGACCACCGCATCCTGGGGACCTGGTCCGCCCGGGGGGCGGAAGCGCTGCTGCAGCACTACCGCTCCGTGTTCGAGCTCGCCGACGACGTCGCCATCCGCGACGACGAAGTCCTCGAGCTGCGGTCTGATGCGCTCCTCCTGAGGCGGACGCACTCTGGCACCGCCCGCGCCGGCGGCGGTACCTATGAGAGACCCTACCTCTGGCTCGTGGTCTTCGGAACCGATGGCCTCATGACGCGCATGGAGTGGTTCGACGCCGATCGCCCCGCGGAGGCGCTCGCGCGCTTCGACGAGCTGACGGCCGCGCCGGCGACTGTGCGCCCCGCGCGCCGCCGCGTGCGACCGAACGCCGCCACCACATATGCGGCTCGCGTCGACGCTGCGTTTGCCGCCCGGGACTTCGAAGCGATCCCCAGCCTGATCGCCGAGGATTCCGAACTCATCGAGCATACCACCGGCGCCACGTACGATCGGCAGGGAGAGCTCTCCTCGTTTCGTGCCCTGCTCGCCTGCGCAGACCCGGCGTTCCGCCAGGAGCCGCTGGCCACCCTCGGCGACTCGCTTGCACTGTGCCGCTGGTCGAGATCCGCGACCGGGTTCGCAGGCGGGGCGTTGGATGTTGGCGCGTTCGAGATGCGGGAGATGCTTCTGGTCGAGGTCGACGCCCTGGGACGCCACATCCGCGGCGAGATCTTCGCCACCGACCATCTGGGCAGCGCCGTCGCCCGGCTGTACGAGCGCTATGCCGACCTCCTCCCCGACAGCCCCAGCTGTACCCGCGCCGCGGCGACGGCGCGCTCCATCGCGGCGATGATGGCGCCGACGGAGGACTTCGATCGCTACAACGCGGCGATCGCGCCCACTGTCGAGTTCGTCGACCATCGGACCGTCGGGATAGGGTCCGGGCGCGGAGCCGAAGCCTTCCGGGAGTGGGACCGCTCTCTCCTCGAGGTTGCCGAGAACCTCGCCTTCCGTGTCGACGACATTCTCTGCCTCCGCTCCGACGCGCTCCTCATCCGCTGGACCAACTCCGGCACGCTGCGTGCCGGAGGCGGTGCGTACGAGCGACGTCTCCTCATGCTCTGGATGTACGGACCGGATGGCCTCCTGACGCGCTACGAACAGTTCGACGCCGACTGTGATCACGAGGCGCTCGCCCGCTTCGAAGAGCTGACGGCCGGACCGGCGGACGTGCGATTCGCGGCCGCGCCACCTCGCGTTGCGAAGAAGCTCGAGCGCCGCGTGCGTTCGAACGCCGCGAGCGCGAACGCCGCCCGCCTCGAGGCCGCAATCGCGGCGCGGGACCCCGATGCGCTCCCCACCCTGCTCGCCGAGCGCGCCGAGGTCGTGGACCATCCCACCGGCGCCACATACGACCGGCGCGGATTGCTCACCACATGGCGCTTGATGCTGAGCGCCCAAGACCTGACGTTCCGGCAGGAGCCACTGGCCACCCTCGGCGACTCGCTCGCGCTGAGCCGCTCGTCCCTGTCAGCGAGCGGCGTAACCGGCGGGAAGCTCGACGTCGGCCCCTACGAGTCCGCGTCGATCGATCTGATCGAGGTCGATGCGCAGGGGCGATGGCTGTGGGCCGAGATCTTCGCCGCCGACCGGCTGGGCGACGCCGTCGTCCGCCTGTACGAGCGCTACGCCGAGCTCCTCCCCGACGGCCCCGAGCACGTCCGCGCCGCGGCGACGGCGCGCTCGGTCGCGGCGTTACCGCTGGTGGGAGCGCACGACCTTGATCGCCTCGATCGCTCCGCTTGGGTGTTCGCGCCGGCCATCGAGTATGTGGATCACCGGACCGTCGGGATGGGGTCCGTGCACGGAGCCGAAGCAGTGGAACGTGCCGTCCGCGCCCTGCTCGAGCTCATGGAAGACTCCGCCACGCGCCTCGACGACATCCTCGCCCTGCGATCCGACGCGTTCCTCGCACGCTGGACGCACTTCGGCACGGACCGCGCCAGCGGCGGCGCGTTCGAGCGACGCCTTTGCCACCTGTGGGTCTTCGGGGTCGATGGGCTCATGACGCGCGGGGAGCAGTTCGACGCCGAGCGCGAGGACGAGGCGCTCGCCCGCTTCGACGAGCTGACGGCCGAGCCCGCGGCGGCGCGATTCGCGACCGCGCCATCCCGAGCCGTGGAGCGCCGCGTGCGCGCGAACGCCGCGACCGCGAACGCTGCCCGCGTCGGGGCTGCAATCGCTGCCCGGGACGCCGACACGCTCCCCACCCTGTTCGCCGACGAGTACGAAAACGTGGACCATACGACCGGCGTCACCTACGACCGGCAGGGAGAGATCTCCTCGCTTCGCGCCTTGCTGAGCGCCCAAGACGCGACGTTGCTGCACGAGCCGCTGGCGACCCTCGGCGATTCGCTCGCGCTCTGCCGCGTGTCGACGTCAGCGAGCGGGTTCGCCGGCCGCACGTTCGATGTCGGCGCCTACGAGAGAGAGCAAGTCA
>Ga0209470_1002925_pt1 | contig 11929 bp, 14 predicted proteins | sample GraSoiAngelo_125_FD_185882 | JGI IMG/M metagenome (GOLD analysis project Ga0209470, IMG submission 185882) | Grasslands soil microbial communities from the Angelo Coastal Reserve, California, USA - 14_0927_05_40cm (SPAdes) (version 2) | ecosystem: Environmental > Terrestrial > Soil > Grasslands ... | reverse complement strand
GGTAGTCTCCCTGGAATGGACGGTGAGGGCAGCGGAACCCTCGTTTGACCTGACTGCCCGGTACATTCTCGAAATCGTGAGGGCGTTTCGGACGGCGTATGTTCTCAAGGTCGTTGAGCATGCGAGAGATAGCGGCATCAGACCGCATGAAGATTGGCAGAAGGACGCACACTTTATTCCCCTCCCGGCTCAATTCGTGAAAGCCGCTGCGGATCAGGTTGAGACTTTTCAGATTGGGTTGATTAGCCTCACCCCGCTCAACCCGGCGAATCTGCCCAAGAGCCAGGCCGAAACTGATGCATTGATGCAGTTAATGGGCAATCGCGAGCTGCGGGTTGTAACCTTCGTTGATGGCGAGCACTTCAAAGGTGTATCGGCCGATCTCGCGATTGTCCAGTCCTGCATGGATTGTCACAATCAGCATCCCCGGGCGACACGTCGCGACTTTCAGCGGTGGGATGTGATGGGAGGACTCGTCGTCCGTCTCAAGCGCGATGCCCTTCCAGAAGGAAGGCCCATCACTCCCGAGACTCCCAAGCGGTAGTTCCCCAATATACAAGACCAACCTCGCAAGTTCAGTCCTTCTACCATCTCATGCGGAACGCGGCGGGGCGAGGGGGTCCAAACCTCCATACACGACATCGACTGAAGGTGCGGCGTTCTTTTCACCCCCATCGCAGAGTGAAGAGTGTGGGGAAGAAGCGTGGCGGTTCCTGAATGGCCCAGTTCGTTGACAGCGTACATATCCGGGCATAGAGTGAAGCAGCCTCAGCTTCCCACGATGAATACACTCGCCCGTGCAGCCAAGATCATCTTCCAACCAAGTTCTGAATGGCAAGCTATTAAGCGGGACCGGACAACGACTCTCCGACTGTATCTCACCTATATCATTCCGTTAGCCGCCATCCCCCCGCTGTCCTACTCTTTGGGTATCTGGATTCTCGTCACACTCCAGCCCCTCGTCGAGGACGTTACTGTCAGCTTCTATATTGAACAAACAGTCGCCTATATGCTGATGGACCTTGTGTCGATCTATATCTTGGCGTTGCTAGCAAGTGCGGGAGCGCCGTTGTTCTCAGCCGAAAGGAATTTCCGCCAGGCCTTGAAGGTTGTCGCTTATGCTTCGACTCCGATTTGGCTGTCCGGGATCTTCCTAATGTCGCCGCTGCCGAACGTATTCTTCGTCAGCGTAGGGGTGCTCTCTCGACTCTACGCTGCTTATCTGTTGTATTTAGGTCTACCGATTGTGATGAGAGTCTCAAAGGACAAGGTGATCATGTGCTGTGCCTTTGTGGCAGGCGCATACCTCGCGCTCTCCTGGCTGGTCCGTATCACAGCGCCATATGCCACGGATCTCTGGAATCTCGCCAAGCAGCCAGTGACCTACGACGCAAAAGTCGTCGTGGTCGTTGTGGTACTCGTGTTGTCCACTGCGGCTCTCGTTCTACTACGGCATCGTGCGAGCAGAACGGAATAGCCGACCCTTTTGTCCAAGAAGCGCGGGAGAGGACAGGAGAGGGTCAAGTCTTGGATTTGGCATCGGCAGCGGAACGGAGCGAGGCGGAGCCTGCGGGATTTTAGGACTTGCTGGCAACTTTCCTCGGCCGGTGATAGGCTCGATAAACCGATGATGCGCCGGTGGTTCAAGAGAAGTTTGACGCGAAGAATCTAAGCCTACTGGAGGCGAAGTAACTCTCCGCCGCGAGTTGATCGAACGCGGCGGATCACACGAAGTGTGGTATGGTGGATGAAGTTTAGCCTACTGGAGGCAAAGTAACTATCCGCTCACATCTGATCGAAGTGAGCGGTTCAAGCGAAGCTTGGTATGGAGGTCCAATTATGGGAACGAAGGCAAAACCTACGAGAAACATGATCGCGGTACTGGCTGTCCTTGCTTTGGGCGGCACGGCTGTTGCTCAGGCTCCTGAAAAACCAGCGGACGCTCCCAAGCAGGTTCAAGAAGCTCCCAAGCTCGTTCAAGTCGAGAAGATTGCGCTCGGGACCGGTCTGGAGTCCAGAGAGCTTGTGGGAGAAGCCACCGAGTTTGACGTCTCTGCTGGACGCATCTATTGCTGGACGAAGATCGTTTCCCAGAATGTTCCCACCACCATTAAACACGTCTGGTACACTGACGAGCAGAAGCCCGCCGAAGTTACCCTGGATATCAAGTACCCCACCACGCGTACCTGGAGCAACAAGGCGATATGGGCTGGAAAGTGGAGAGTGGAAGTCGTCAGCGAGGGGGGAGATGTCCTGGCCTCGGCTGACTTTACAGTCAAAGCCCAGCCTGCACCCGCTGCACCCTGATCGATTGGGAGAGGCGAGAAACAGGTGACTCGCCGGTTGTTAGGATCAGGAACGCTGTAGCGGAAGACAGTCTGGTCCCTCGCGAACGGCTTCAACGGTGGCGCGAGCGTTGAGATTCGGCCGTGACGCCCCGGACCGGCCGGTACTTGCCCAACTGCCCGCTTCCAAGTATTATCACCCCCCTCACTCTCCACGTGTATTTCTGTGTGCAAGCGCCTTCGCTCAACCAGCCGGATTCTTGCGCCTGCGGCACGTATACGATCGAGGATCTTCGCGCCCGTGCGGCGATGCTGGAAATGCTCGCGGCGGCAATCGACCTCATGCACGACGAACTTGAGGTGCTGGTCCGCGAGATTTTCGGGCGCGAGGGGCAGAAGAAGTAGGCGAAGAAGGCGTGGATAGGTACGCACGTTGAGGGATGGAGAGCTGCCATGAACACATTTGTCAAAGTAGGAATGCTTGCATTGATCGGCGTGGCCCTGGTGAGTTCGGTGGTCCTTCACCTGTGGCTGGGCACCCTCATCAAGACCGGTGTTGAACAGGTCGGGCCCACGGTGACCCGGACCTCCGTCACGCTGAAGAATGTGGACATCGGCCTCCTCGCGGGCCGGGCCCAATTGGAAGGGCTGGCGGTGGGAAACCCTCAGGGATTCCAGGCGCCCACCGCGCTCAAAGTGGAAACAGCGCGGGTGCGGATCAAGTGGGGGACCGTCCTTTCAGATCGGGTGGTGATCGAGGAAATCACCATTGATGGTCCGGAGGTCACCTACGAAGGGATGCTCGCGAAAAGCAACTTCGGCACGATCCTGGACAACGTGCAGTCGTTCTCCTCCTCGGGTCCGAGTCCGAAACGCGGTGGAGTGCCGGCCCAACCGGCTCGGTCGGCTGAGAAAAAGATCTTGATCAAGGAATTGAACCTGACCAATGGTCGCGTGGCGGTGTGGATGGGCACCGGCGTGTTGGGGAATCAAAGTCTCTCGGTGCCGCTCCCCGACATTCATCTGAAGGATATTGGCAAGGACTCCGGGGGGGCCACTGTGGCGGAGGCGCTCTCGGCCGTCTTCGGAGCGCTGAACAAGGCCACTGGGCAGGCGGTCGCCGGCGCGGCAAAGCCTCTGCAGAAGGGGGCCCTGGCTGCCGGAGAGGCGGTTGGTCAAGGCGTGTCCAAAGCCGTCGAGGGCGTCAAGGGGCTCTTCAAGTGACTCTGAACAATTGCTGAAACCCCGCCTCGGGCTTGAGTCGGCCGTGTGGGTCTTGACAGCGGTCTGGGAAAGGGCTAAGCAAAAGCCCCCGAGGATGACTCCATTTCGGAGGATGCTTCGTATCTGTAACTGATAAGGCAGTCAGAGTGTCACTTCACACAGGAGAGGGTGCGTATGCGGCACGGCAGGAACGGGACGATCAGAGTTGCACTGGCCGGATTGGGGGTGGTGACGGCATTGGCGCTGGGTGGCTGCGAGAGCACGTACGGGACGACGGGAATGGCCACCGGTACGACACAGATGGGAGGCGCGCCGAAGGATGGGGAGGTACGACTGGCCGCGGAGTATCGAACGTGGCCGCAGTTTCTGACCGGCATCGACAAGGAGCAGATCAAGCAGGTGCGGGACATCTATATCAACCCGGTGGGCGCGCGGACCATGGCAGGCAAAGCGTTTCCCAACGGTACCATGATGGTCATGGAGCTCTATAAGGCCAAGGAGAAGGCGGATGGCAGCCTGGAGATGAGCTCCGACGGCAAATTGGTGAAGGGGGACCTCGCCAAAGTATTCATCATGGCCAAGGGCGAGGGCTGGGGCCAGGGGATCCCGGACCCCCTCAAAAATGGGGCGTGGATCTATTCAGCCGCCGGGCCGGGTGGGAAGCCGCTCATGGAGGATTTCTCGAAGTGCCGGGCCTGTCATGCTCCGCTCGCGCAGAAGGATTTCGTCCACCGGTACGACGAGTACTTCGAAAAACGTCGAGGAAGCTGAGCGGATTTTCCGCGCCGTGTGCGTCAGGGGCGCTCCGTTCGGCCGGATGCACGGGCGGGGCGCGTGTCGTCTTGTTGTCGGAGGAGTCCCTGCCTCGGTGGTCGTGAGATCGGAGACAGTAAGAAGAGAAGCTCGGCTGCTGAGGGACTAGAAGAGCGGAGCTTGTGGCCCCCATGTCAGCCCGGCAAGGTCTGGATCTTCCCCGTCGGTTGGAGTACGGCGAGTGACTTTCTCGGCCTTGCGCTGTACGCGACGGGCTTCCTTCTCCCGTTGCTTCAGTTGCTTCGCCTTCTCCCGATCGCGTTTCGCGATGGTCATTTTCCCTGGTCTTCCGATGGTACCCTCGTTGGCGCGTTCCCGCCCGTTCTGAAGCGGGCAGGGATGTCACGCATGGACATCCCTGCCGCTCGTGTGGTTAAGGATCGATCCGATCCGTGGGATCGATTACCACCGTCCGCCACGTCCTCCACGGTCACCACCACGCCCGCCTCCGCCGCCTCCGCCTCCGCCAGAGCGGGGCTCCTGTGGTCTCGCTTCATTCACGGTGAGCGTCCGGCCCTCGAATTGGGTGCCGTTCAACGCCTCGATGGCCTTCTTGGCCTCCTCGGGGGTGGACATTTCCACGAAGCCGAAGCCTCGTGATTGCCCCGTGAACTTGTCCGTGACCACGCGCACCGATTCGACGGTGCCGTGAGCGGCAAACAAATCATTCAACTGCGGTTCTGTAGCGGCGTATGGCAAGCCACCCACATAAAGTTTCGAACCCATCGGGGTCCTCCTTTTGGATTGTGACATTGTCTTGAACTCGAGAGCGCACTGCCGAAAGGACGACACGGGCGCACGGTGCAAACACGGCGGCGTGAGTCACCTTCCAATCAGAGTTCCCGGGACAATACAACATCGGTGAAGGGCCTTCCTGTTTCAGCGTCATCGCCCGGCCCGAGGCGACGAGAGAGAGACCATCAACCTTACCCAGTTGCTCTATGACGTTTTGTGGGGCTGGCTTTGCCTTGAGGGCGTGCGCCCGTGGCTGGCCCGCTTGGCTCGCCGGCGCGCGACCGCACCGCGTGTCCGAGCCCGCGGCCGGACGCCACCACAACTTGACGCCTGATCTCGTCCATGGAAATGGAGGCCGGCTCCTCTGAGAGGTCTTTGAGTCCCAATTGCTGCCATCGAATCTTCGGCTTGTGTACGACGCGCTTCTCTTTCGGTGTTTTTCTGTTGCCAGGCCAACTCATTGTGATTTTCATCCTGTTCTCCTTCTGACTGACCATCCCCCTACAACCCCGACAAGACCGATACGATCACACGTGGGAGATCATGTATTGGACGCCGGTCCCTGCCAGACCAGATATGGAGGTTTCTTCATCCCGACCGCAGTGCCTGGGTAGAGACGCTGCGCATAACTGTACGCGATTTCCTGAGCCCCGAGACAGGTGGCGGCTTCGTGCTGGTCCGAGATCGCTCGGAGATCCCATTGGCCTTCGCCGCCTGACAGGACCACATACAGCCCGCAGGTAAAACAGCCTTCCCGGGAGTAGTGCGTACTGACCAGCAACTGCGAGCCATCGGAAAACGTGGCGATCGGGTCCACGTTCAGTCTGCCCATGGGGGCTCCTCTCTGTCGTGTTCTCCCACAATCGGGCCCCTGACCGATACGGTCTCCACCAGGTTCGGGGTGCTCCTGTGGGCAGAAGGATGTTCTGTCCGGGAATCGCACTCACCAATGTGACAGCCAGGTCAGCCCACTTCCTTGCACGATACCCGGTGCATGGAAGCCCTGGGCCGTAGGAGCAGCGATTCCCAGAGAACCGATCGCGCGGGCGATACACTCACCGAAGCGGAAGCGCGAGAGGTAGGATAGTCACCGTGGCTCGTACGGTGCTGTAGGCTAACACACCGCCTCCACGGTGTCAAACGGGGCCGCGTCGGAGAGGTCCCCGTTCATTGCAATCGCCCCAGCTTTCTCCTAGAATTCTCAACATCATCCAGAACTTCACGCGGTGGGGCGGCCTACAGTCCCGGCGAGGAGATGACTCGTGGCGGTCGTGGCATGGCTCGGGCAACGGACGATCGACGGGTACACTTATCTGGTCGATCTCACGGGCCTCGTCTACCTGTCGCTCCGGGAACTCGTGACGCCCGGCCGGCAAGGACGGGGGGAAGCGTTACGCGTCATCACCCGCCAGATCCTCTTTACCGGCCTTGACGCGCTGCCGGTGGTGAGCGCGATTGCCTTGATGCTGGGGTTCATCATCATCACCCAGGCCGGCACTCAGCTTCCGAAAGTGGGGGCGGGCGCGCTCCTCGGCAACATTATCGTGGTGGTGGTCATCCGGGAACTGGGGCCGCTGCTCACGGCCTTCATCGTCGTGGGCCGCTCGGGCACCGCGATCGCCACCGAGTTGGGGAACATGCGCGTCGGGCAGGAGGTGGCTGCGCTGGAGTTGATGGGGGTGCGGGTCACGCGGCTCATCGTCATGCCGAGGCTGGTGGGCATGGTGATCGCCATGGTGTGCCTGACGCTCTATTTCGACGCCGTGGCGGTGCTAGGGGGGTTCGTGGTGGCCAAAGCCGAGCTGACGGTGCCGTTCGAGGTATTCGCGCAGGCGGTCACCCACTCGCTCTCTCTGATGGATGTGGTGGTCACGGCGGTCAAGAGCGTCCTGTTCGGCATGGCGGTGGCGACGATCTGTTGCCATCACGGCCTCTCGGTCCGTTCCTCGTACACGGAGGTGCCCCAACAGACGACCCGGGCGATGATTAACTCGGTGACGATCTGTCTGATCCTTGATATTCTTGTGACAGTCACAGCGTATTTCTAAACAGGATGCTGAAAAAGGCCCCCCAACTTCGTTCTCACCACCCATTGCACGAGGCCATGCAATGGGTACCCGCAGTCTCCCTGCGACGTACCGAAAAACGTACGTCTCAGTCGCCCCGCTCCCTGCGGCCTTGTTGGCTGGCCTTTTTGAGCATCCTGAAGCCGGTTCGAGTTCGTCCCGAAACCGGTGCCCGTAGCACTTTTGAGCTCTTTAGAGGGGTAGCATCCTAAGCGTAATGAACCTCGCGGTTGAACTATTGGACCTGTGCCTTGATTGGGAGGACCAGGAGCTCCAGGTCCAGTTAAGCTTGTCCGTCGAAGTGGCTGAATTTCTGGCTCTTGTCGGGCCAAATAGATCGGGAAGAGGCCTGCTCCTCAGGCTATGTGCGGGACTGATTTCTCCGAGTCGGGGCACGGTGCGCGTCCTCGGGCGGGAGCTGTCCCAGCTCAGCGAGGAAGAGCTGGTGGCACTTCGGCTGCGCATCGGCATCGTCTTGCAGCAGCCCGGCCTGCTCAGCAACATGACGGTCTTTGACAATGTGGCGCTGCCGCTGCGCTACCACGGCGCCATGCCGGAGTCCGCCATTCAGTCACTCGTGACGGCCCGGCTGGATACACTCGGGTTGACCCCGCTGCGGAATCGGTTCCCGGCGCAGCTCAATGCGGGGGAAGCTCGCTGCACAGCCATCGTGCGGGCGCTCATTATGGACCAGGAGTTGTTGTTGCTCGAGGACCCGACCGAGGGGCTCGACGCAGAGATGATTCAGCGACTCGGACAACACTTTGCCGAGTGCCGGCGGACACGATCGCTGACGATTCTGGCCACGATGCGCGCCTTCTCCCCGCTGATGGAGACCGCCGATCGTGTCGCCTTCATGCGAGGCGGACGGCTTGAGGCGGTCGCGCGCCACCAGGACCTCCTGAGAATGGCGGACGCGGGCATGAAACAGTATCTGACTGCACCAGGAATTCCGGAGCAATCCCTCTAACCGATCGAGGTGTCACATGAAGATGCACTATGCGCACAAGTTGTCCGGAGGCCGGATCGCGCAGATTGTCGGGATGTTCGTGCTCGTGCCGTTGCTCGGCCTGCTCGCCGCCGGAATCTTCAAGGCCGAGGCCGAGCATGTCTTCGAGGAGAAATACCGTCTCCATGCGATGGTGCACCATTCGCATGGTCTTGGGCCGGGAGCAGCCGTGCTCGTCTCGGGTATCCCGATCGGGAAGGTGGACGCTGTGGAATTTACAGAGGATGGCACGATCGACGTGACGCTCCTCCTGCTCAGCAAGTATCAGGACAAGGTGCGGGAGGATTCGGAGGCCAGCGTGACGTCAAGCGGCCTGTTCGTGGGCCAACCCCAGGTCGAGATCGCCATGGGGAGCCGCAGCAAGACGATCTTGTATGACGGCGCCACGATTCACACGGTCGAGCCGCGGGACTTGGCCGAGCTGGTGACTGAGGTCGAACCGGTGCTGGAATCGGTCCAACGGACGATGCTGCACGTCGACGAGATCACCAAGGATGTCCACGCGAGGGTCCAGACCGCAGGCCAGGTCCTGGCCGAGATCGAGCAGTCGGCCCGAGCGCTGCCCGAGGTGATGGCATCGATCCAACGTGCGGTCGGATCGGTCGAGCGAACGACGACGGCGCTGCCGGAGCTGACTGATTCCGTCAGAAAGACCCTCGCGACGGTGGAGGGGGCCACGGGCGATGTGCGCGCGGCGACGAGGAGGCTGCCGGGCCTCGTGGAGGCCGCACAGGAAGCTGTGAACAACGTCAAGTCCACGACGCAATCCCTGAAAGGCATCAGCAAGGATCTCCTCCCGATCGTGCAAGGCGCCCACGAGACGCTGGACGACGTGAACACGATCGTCCGGGGAGCGAAAAAGACGTTCCCGGTCAGCGCCTTCGTGAAGAATGCGGAGCCAAAGGCTCCCAGCCGGTCCGAGAGCGGCCTGCGGAGTCTTCGAGGGGACCAGCTCGGCCGGTGAGGCGGACCATGAAAGTGGGGGGAGCGGGACTGGCGGTGGTGCTGCTGGCCACGGCCTGTGCCAGTGGGGCTCCGACGGAGGCCGTGCCCCCGCTGGCCATGAAAGTTCGCGCGCTGCATGCCCAGGGACAACGACTGCTCGAGCGGGGTGAGCGCGAGCTGGCCACGGCGGCGTTCGAGGACGCCAGACAGCTGGCTGAGAGCCTGGACGATCGCGCGGGGATGGCGCAGGCCTTGAATGGTCTTGGAGCGGTCGCGGCACTCGAGGGGAATGCGGCCGAGGCGACCGAGCTGCATCAGCGCGCCCTGCCCCTCGCGGAACAAGTCGGACGTCCCGACCTGCTCGCGGACACGCTGGCGCAGTTGGGCACGGCGTTGCAGCTCTCCGGCCGGACGGATCAGGCGAAGTCGCGGTATGAGCAAGCCCTCTCACTGGTCCGGCAGGCAGCCGACCGTGACCGCGAATCGGTGCTGCTCAACAATATGGGGTTGATCCAGAAGCGCGCCGGCCAGGTGCGCGAGGCCGAGGCCTCATTTCAGGCCGCCCTGTCGATCAATCAGGCGCTCGGTAATTCGCGCAGCCAGGCCGCCAATCTCGTGAACCTGGGGCTCATCGCGGAGGAGGCGGGCCGGCTGGAAGAGGCGCGGAGGCGGTATGAGGCGGCGCTGGCGCTGGATAAGGCGGTCGAGAACCGCGACTCCATCGCCGCAGACCTGGCGAACCTCGCCCGCATCGCCGAGGCGCAGAACCACAAGGACGTGGCGTTGGCCTACGCCAAGCGGGCGTACTGGAGCTATCGGGCGCTGGGAGAGACGACCCGGGCGCTGGCTGAGCTCAATCACGCGCTGGCGCTCTCCCGTTCGCAGGGCCGCCAGGTGGACGCCAAACAACTCCAGAACGAGCTCGATACGCTGCAGGATTCAGGACCGTCCTCCCTCGCGGCTCCACCCTGATCGGGTTCATTGACTTTTCAGATGGTTCTCTCTATTCTGGCCCCCTCTTATTGACATCCAGACCTGTCCAACCTCCTGATGCACGGTGCGCCAGCCTCCCTGACGAATGGAACGATCGCGGTGAGTGGGCGTGGGACATGGCGTCAGGCTCTATGCCTATCCCAAGATCGGGATCGCCCTCGCGCAGGAATCCGGCGAGATTATCATCGAGCCGGAGAGCGGGTACTCTACCAGTTGAAACGCGGGAGGGCCGCCGTACGCCGTGATCTGACACTTCAGGAGTTGGAGGAGCAACGTCACACCGTCATTGAGATTGCCCAACAGGCCGAGCTTGACGAATCAGTGGTGGCAGTGGAGCCAGCAGTCAGTTCCGGCCTGCCCGTGCCGCGACTCATCACCTGTCTGCCAGAAGCGAATCGGTGTGTGTGCTGTGGGACTAGTCACTAGCGAGTTGAATGGAGGTGAGTTGCCATGTTGAAGACAGGCCTCAATTATATTCCCCGCGGACTGCTGATGCTTGCGCTGACATGTGTACTGGCGAGTTGTAGCAAGAAGGAAGAGCCCAGCACAGCCACCTCACCAGCAGCTCCAGTGGCTCAAGTGCCTGCTGCACCGTCGGCTCCGGCATCCCCAGCATCTGAGGCGCCTGCATCCCAGACTGCCCCCACACCCCAGCCTGCAGCTGCCGGGTCAAATCCCCAGCCTGCGACCGACGCCGGTGCTGTTCTTGCTAGGGTCGATCCAGCCGAAACGTATGCGATCACGGCCAACCCCCAACTGAAAGGCCGCCTGGGCCGGCTGCTCGTCGCCTTCCCGGAAGGCGCCAACGCCGGCGGCACGCGCATGGATGTCTATAAAGTCGGCCAGCCGGCCGCCATCGCGGGCGGGTTCGGCAACCAAACACTTGACCTGCTACCGGGCACCTATGGCGTTGTCATTTCAGGAAAACGGGTTGAGGGGGTGACCGTCCGCTCAGGGCATGACACGAAGGTGAAGGTGGGCGTCTTGCGCGTGACCGCAGGCGGCGGCACCCGTATCGATGTCCTGGATCCTGCTACCAAGCAGGCGCTCACAGGCGGCTTCGGCAACCAACAGGTCGGCCTGCCTATCGGCCCGGTGAGCGTGAGCGTCGCTGGCCAATCCGAACCCGTGACGATCCAGGAAGGGAAAATCACGGACTTTTAAGCCACCAGGCTATTCGCCCTGGCACAACTCCTGTGTCGACGGGCTTTCCATAGATCGCCAGACTCATGCCTCATCACACTCTGGAGGAGCGCAGGAGCCAACATTCTTCACGCCTACGAACGACTGCGCGCGGGCACGGACGAGATCAGCGGGCTAATTGACTGAAAATCGAAGTTGATCGCGATCCGTCAAGAAGGAGGCGAAGGCTCGCCGTAGGAGTTCCCCTATAGCAGGTCTAAAGAGTGACGGATGGTCGCCTGGGCCTACCAATGCTTCTTCGACAAGCCGTTTCTCAGGCAGGGAGCTTGAATGGAGAGCACCGACGGAGGTCGCGCCTCTCCGGACTCGGATCATCGTCACGACGTGATCAAGATCCCCACACGCCTCAAGAAACCTCTGACGGCGGTGGCCGTCGGCGTCATCGTGTGTCTGGTCACGTTAGGGCTGCGCCATTCCGGCCTGCTCGCGATCGCGGAGCTGAAAACACTGGATCATCGCTATCAGCTCTATGCCGACCCGGCCGAGGCGGGGAAAGACATCGTGCTGGTCGCGGTGGATGAGGCCAGCCTGGAGGCATACGGCCGCTGGCCCTGGCCTCGAGACCGGCATGGCTATGCGGTGCAGTTCCTGAAAGACGCCGGCGCCAAGGCGATTATCTTCGACATCCTGTTCCTGGAGCCGGACGAGAACGCGGA
>Ga0209470_1002921_pt1 | contig 11938 bp, 10 predicted proteins | sample GraSoiAngelo_125_FD_185882 | JGI IMG/M metagenome (GOLD analysis project Ga0209470, IMG submission 185882) | Grasslands soil microbial communities from the Angelo Coastal Reserve, California, USA - 14_0927_05_40cm (SPAdes) (version 2) | ecosystem: Environmental > Terrestrial > Soil > Grasslands ... | reverse complement strand
AGGGAACGTGGATCCGAGTCGCGGCAGACCCGCTGGCGCATATCGGCGCGCTCGTGGCGTCGCACGCGACCACGCCGGTGGCGGAACTCCCGCCGTTCCAGGGCGGTGCCGCAGGCTACGTCGGGTATGACTGGGGCATGATGCTCGAGCGCGTCCCGCGACCGCGCTACGACGATCTGGCCGTGCCCGACCTGCTGCTCGGTCTGTATGACTGGGTGATCGGCTGGGACCACGCAGCCGGACGGGCGTGGATCATCTCGACCGGGACTCCCGAGCGGGGCGCAGCAGCAACCCAGCGCGCGGCGAGCCGTCTGCGCTTCGTCAAGGATCGGCTGGCAGACGGGTCGAACGCGCGGGGTCTCCCGGAGCGACTGCGTCGTTTTGTCGCGCAGGGAGACCCCGCGCGTTCGACCCGTCAATCGGCCGCACCATCCTACCCGGTTCCCGACGTTCCCGGCGTCCGGTCGAATTTCACGCGCGAGGGCTACTTCGACGCCGTCGGGCGCGTCATCGAGTACGTCTACGCGGGTGACATTTTCCAGGCGAACCTGTCGCAGCGGCTCCAAGCCCCGCTGCTCGGCACGCCGCTCGACCTGTACCGCCGGCTGCGGAACCGCAATCCGGCGCCCTTCTCCGCCTACCTCGATTTCGGCGACCTGGTGGTGGCGAGCTCGTCTCCCGAGCGCTTCTTACGGGTGCACCCAGGTGGCGGAGTCGAGACGCGGCCCATCAAGGGCACGCGTCCCCGGGGGCTCTCCCCCGAGCACGACGCGGCACTCGCGCGCGCGCTCGTGGAGAGTGACAAGGACCGGGCCGAGAACGTGATGATCGTGGATCTCCTCCGGAACGATCTCTCGCGCGTGTGCCGCGCGGGCACCGTCCGCGTGCCCGAGCTGTTCGCCGTCGAGCACTACGCAACGGTCCACCACCTCGTCTCCACTGTGGTGGGCGAGCTCGCGCCGGAGCACGACGCCGTGGACCTGTTGCGAGCGGCATTCCCCGGCGGCTCGATCACCGGTGCGCCCAAGGTTCGCGCGATGCAGATCATCGCGGAGCTCGAGCCCACCCAGCGCGCCGCGTACTGCGGCGCCATCGGGTATCTCTCGCTCTCGGGCGCCGTAGATACGAGCATCGTGATCCGCACCTGTCTCGTGCTCGGCAGCGACGTGTACTTCCAAGTCGGCGGCGGCATCGTGGCGGATTCCGATCCCGAGCAGGAATACCGCGAGACCCTCGACAAGGCCCGCGGACTCATCGCCGCGCTGGTGCCATGATCCTGCTGATCGACAACTACGACTCGTTCGTCTACAACCTGGCCCGCTACGTGCGCGAGCTGGGAGAAGAGACCGTTGTACGCCGCCACGACGCTACGTCGCACGAGGAGATCGAGCGACTTGGGCCTTCGCATATCATCATCTCCCCGGGGCCCTGTTCTCCGGGCGAAGCGGGGATTTCGACGGACGTCGTGCGGCGGTTCGGGCCGACGATCCCCATCCTCGGTGTGTGCCTGGGGCATCAGTGTATCGGCGCCGCCTATGGTGCCGGCATCGTGCGCGCCGGGCGTCCGATGCACGGCAAAGCATCCCGCATCCGCCACGACGGGAGTGGTCTGTTCGTCGGTCTCCCGAACCCGTTCGCGGCCGCGCGCTACCACTCGCTCGTCATCTCCCGTTCGGGGCTCCCCTGCGAACTGCGCGTCACGGCCAGCGCCGAGGACGGGGAGATCATGGCCGTCCAGCACACGCGCCACCCGGTGACCGGGCTGCAGTTTCACCCTGAGTCCGTGCTCACCGAGTACGGCTACGTCCTCGTCGATCGCTTCCTGCACGGCGTGGCGGCGCGGATCGAGGATCTGCCGAGCCGGGCGGACGGCGTCGGGGGCGCGAGCGCCGCGCCCCCCGAACTCCCAAACCCCGCCGCCGCTCCACCTCCGGTCGCGCTGGTCCGGTGATCATCGAGTCCGTGCTCACCACGATGGACGCTCGCGGGGCGATCAACTTCGCCCCTATGGGTGTCGAGTGGGGAGAACAAGAGATCGTGATCAAGCCGTTCCTCGAGACCACGACGTTTCAGAACCTCGAGGCGACGCGCGCTGCCGTGATCAACCTCACCGATGACGTGATGCTGTTCGCGCAGGGAGCAATCGCGAACGTCCAGTTTCCGGCAGTCCCCGCGACCGTGGTGCGCGGCGTCGTGCTCGAAGCGGCCTGCTCCTGGCGCGAGGTCGAAGTGCGCACGCTGGACGCGACCCCGCCTCGCGCGCGGATCGTGACTCGCGTCGTGCATCGCGGCATGCGCCGCGAGTTCCTGGGCTTCAACCGTGCCCGGCACGCGGTGCTCGAGGCCGCGATCCTCGCGACCCGCACCCACCTCCTGCCCGCCGACCAGATCCGCGCCGAGTTTGCGCGGCTCCAGGTGATCGTGGACAAGACGGCCGGCCCGCGCGAGCGCGAGGCGATGGCGCTGCTCAGCGAGTATGTCCGCACCGCCCGCGAGGCCGCCCCCGCATGAGCGAAGCGGTGTTCGTCGAGGCGCCGGCACGGCTGCATTTCGGCGTGCTCGATCTGCGAGGTGATCTGGGGCGGCGCTTCGGCGGGATCGGCGCCGCGGTTCCGGCTCCGTCGCTGTTGCTCGAGGCCCGCCCGGCCACCGAGCTCAAGGCCGAAGGGCCCGACGCCGGCCGGGCACTCGAGTTCGCTCGCCGGTTCGCACGGCACCACGGGCTGGACCTGCGGCTCCACTTCTGCGTGCATCGGTCCATTCCCACCCACTCAGGGCTCGGCTCGGGCACGCAGCTCGCGCTCGCCGTGGCGCGCGCGAGCGCCGAGCTGTCCGGTCTCCCTACCGATGTGATGGCGCTGGCCCAAGCAGTGGATCGCGGGCGCCGCTCCGGCGTGGGCACGTGGACGTTCGCTTACGGGGGCTTCGTGCTGGAAGGCGGACGGACCGCGGGCACCGAGCGGGTCGCGCCGCTCTTGGCTCGGCTGCCGTTCCCCGATTTGTGGCGCTGCGTCGTCGCGGTGCCGCGGGGAAAGCCCGGGCTCGCCGGTGACGACGAGGCCGCGGCGTTCGCGCGCCTTCCATCCCCGAGCGCACGCGACGTCGAGCACGTCGCCCATCTCGTCCTGATGCAGCTCCTTCCGGCACTCGCCGAAGCCGACTTGGCCGGGTTTGGGGCCGCGCTGGGCGAGGTGCAGCGCATCACGGGCGGCTGGTTCGCGCCCGCGCAGGGCGGGGTGTTCGCGCCGGGTGAGACGGGCGAGTTGGTCGAGCGGCTGCGGGGGTGGGGCGCCGTCGGTGTGGGGCAGAGCTCATGGGGCCCCGCCCTGTACGGCATCGCGGGCGATCCGGGCGCGTCGCGAGCGCTGGCGGAGCGCGTGCGTGCGGCGGTAGGTGCCGGAGGCTTGGTATATGAAGGCGGTTTCAGCGTGGGCGGCGCTCGCGTGTGGCGCGAAGGAAGTGCCGATTCAGGTCCGAAAGGGGGGTCTTCTCCCGGTGATTGAGTTCACGCGAACGCGCGATTGACAGTCGCTGCACCTCGGGATATAACCTCTATCCCTAGCAGAAGTCCCGGTAGCAGAAGTCCCGGTGTGGAGGAGTCGGACGATGGTTGTCGCCTGTTGGGAACGCGGGCCCCCCGCTGTCGCGCGGGTCTCCGGATTCTGACGGGCAAAGTTTGTCTGGGCCGTTTTTTTTCACATCCTCATCCTCAACATGAGGTCAGCTATGAACCGCTTCAAACTGCTGTCCGGTGGACTCGCGGCGAGCCTGATGGTGCTCGTCACGGCGTCCGCCATCGCCCAAGAGGCGGGCCAATGGACCATGACGGGTCGGACTCCCGACCTGCAGCGGTACAGCCCGCTTACGGCGATCAACAAGGCGAACGTGAAGAACCTCAAGGCCGCCTGGACGTTCTCGACCGGCGTGCTGAACGGCCATGAGGGGAACCCGCTGGTGATCGGCACCGTGATGTACGTGCACAGCGCGTTCCCGAACATCGTGTTTGCGCTCGATCTGACCAAAGAGGGCGCGCCGATGATCTGGAAGCATGTTCCGGCCCAGCCGCCCGAGGCGAAGCCGATCGCGTGCTGCGATCTGGTGAACCGCGGCCTCGCCTACCATCCGAGCGGCAAGCTGTTCATCGAGCTGCTCGCCGGCGATCTGCTGGCGCTCGATGCGAAGACCGGCAAGCAGATTTGGCGCGTGCCGAACGCCGACTACAAGACCGGTTCCACCATGACGAACGCGCCGATCGTGATCAAAGACATCGTGATCGCGGGCATCTCGGGTGGTGAGTTCGGCGTGCGCGGTCGCGTGACGGCGTACGACGTGAACAGCGGCAAGGAAGTGTGGCGCGCGTATTCGACGGGCCCGGACGCCGAAGTCAAGATCGTCGGCGATGCCAACCCGAACTACGCGTCGCACCGCGGCAAGGACCTCGGCGTCAGCACCTGGCAGGGCGACGAGTGGACGCGCGGCGGCGGGACCACGTGGGGCTGGTATTCCTACGATCCGACGCTGAACCTGTTCTACTACAGCTCGGGCAACCCGGGCAGCTGGAACCCCGATCAGCGTCCCGGCGACAACAAGTGGTCGATGACGGTCTTCGCCCGTAACCCGGACAACGGGGAGGCGAAGTGGGCGTATCAGATGACGCCGCACGATGAGTGGGACTACGATGGCGTGAACGAGAACGTCCTCGTCGACCTGACGATCGGCGGGAAGCCGGTGAAGGCGCTGGTGCACTTCGACCGCAACGGCTTCGGCTACACGATCGATCGGACGAACGGCAAGGTGCTCGTGGCCGAGCCCTTCGGCCCGGTCAACTGGGCGTCGAAGATCGATCTCGCGACGGGCCTCCCGGTTCGGAACGCGCAGTACGGGACCACGTCGAAGAAGAACACCGAGGGCATCTGCCCGGCCGCCATCGGCTTCAAGGATCAGCAGCCATCCGCTTTCTCTCCGCAGACCAAGCTCTTCTACGTCCCCACGAACAACATCTGCATGGACTACGAGGGCGTAGAGGTGAAGTACTCCGCCGGTCAGCCGTACGTCGGCGCGATCGTGCGCATGTTCCCGGGCCCGGGCGGTAACCGTGGCCGGTTCATCGCGTGGGATCCGACCGTCGGCAAGGTCAAGTGGGAAATCAAGGAGAACCTGGCGGCGTATGGTGGCGCGCTGGCGACGGCCTCGGGCATCGTGTTCTACGGCACGATGGAAGGCTGGCTGAAGGCGGTCGATGCGACCACCGGCACGCTCCTGTGGAAGTTCAAGACGCCCTCCGGCATCATCGGCAACCCGATGACCTATCTGGGGCCCGACGGCAAGCAGTACGTCGCCGTGCTCTCCGGAGTGGGCGGCTGGGCCGGCGCCGGTGTGGCGCTCGGCATCGGCCCCGAGGATCCGACCGCCGCGCTCGGCGCGATCGGCGCCTTCGGTGACTACATCAACATCAGCAACGCGGGCGGCACGCTGCTCGTGTTCGGGTTGTAAGCAGTCGAAGGGTAACGCCAATCGCAGTAGGCAGATGTAGCAGTGCACCCGGTGCCGGAGCGAACGCGCTCCGGCACCGGGTGTAGTACTTGGGCACCGCGTTCACCTTCTGACGGACCCGCACGGAGCATGCATGCATTCCACACGGAGTAAACTCGCGGGGGCGCTGCTCGTCGCCTCCGCCAGCGTGGCCCTCATGGCCAGTGCGCAGAGCCGGGCGCCTTCGGACCTCCGGGTCTGCGCCGATCCGTACGACCTGCCCTTCTCCAACAACCAGGAGGAGGGCTTCGAAAACAAGATCGCCCACGTCGTCGCCCGAGATCTGAACGCGACGGTTACCAACTACTGGTGGCCCAGCCGCCGCGGCGTCTTGCGAAACTCCATCCTCGGCGGATTCTGCGACGTCATGATCCAAGCCCCGGTGGGCCTCGATCCCGTGGCGACGACGAAGCCGTATTACCGCTCCACGTACTACTTCGTGTACCGCGCAGACCGCGGGCTCGCCCTGCGCTCGCTCGATGACACGATCCTCAAGCGCCTGAAGATCGGCGTGAACATGATCGGCTACGATTACACCAACACGCCGCCAGCGCATGCGCTGGGCTCACGCGGCATCGTGGGTCTCGTGGGCTTCGGGAATTTTCTCAATCCCGATCCCAAGGCCGACCATCCCGATGACATCATCAAGGCGGTGGCGAAGGATTCCATCGACGTCGCCATCGTGTGGGGGCCTCTGGCGGGCTATTGGGTGAAGCGCCAGTCCGTTCCGCTCACCATGGTCGCGTTGCCCGACACGGACGCGGTCTCAGGAATGCCCTTTGCGTTCGATATGGCGATGGCCGTCCGGCACCGCGACAAGGCGCTCAAGGCCACGCTCGATTCGGTAATCGACCGCCGACGCGCCGAGATCACGGCGATCCTCGACGAGTACGGCGTACCGATGATCCGGATGCACCCGTAGCGGCGCGTTGCCGACGGGAAACCGTACAGTCCAACGAGGGGGACGGGACGTGAGGACGAAGCACTTCGTGCGGGGTGGCCTGTTCGGCGCCTGGATTACGGCCGCGGTCCTTATCGCGTGGGCGCCGCGGGGGGGGCGAGGGGCAGAGCCCGCCGCGCCGCGGGACACCGTGCGGGACAGCCTGCTGGTGTCGGATTCGATCTACCAGGGGTGGAAGTGGTGGCACGTCTACTGCTACCGCTGCCACGGCGAGGACGCGATGCACCCCATCCTTCCGACCGCGCCCGATTTGCGCTGGGCCCTGAGCCCTACCGGCGCCAATTTCCCGCGCGACAGCTTCTTCAACACCGCCTGGAACGGCCGGCCCCCGAAGGGCATGCCCGCCTGGAACGTGCTGCTCGATTCCGCGGCCATCAACGAGGTCTACTTGTACGTGAAAGCGCGGAGCGACGGTTGGCTCAAGCCGGGACGGCCGCACCGGCTCTCCGACCTGCAGCAGAAAAACAAGAGTCCGTGACCGGTCGCGCCGGGATGCTGCCGGGGGTGGTCGTCGCCGTTCTGGCGGCGAGCGCCGCTCCCGACCTCGGCCGTGCCCAGGCGCCCCTCACCCGCGACCAAGTGCTCGCGGCTCTCGCCCGCGCCACCCCTCAGCACCCCGCCGACTTCACCGGGATGGACCTCTCCGGGCTCGATCTAGCGGGCATCGATTTCAAGCGCGCCAATCTCACCAAATGCCGCCTGGTGCGCACTAATCTGGCGAAGGCGCAGCTCTCGTCCGTCACGCTCACCGATGCGGTCGCGACCGAGGCCGACTTCACCGCCGCGAACCTGGATGTCGCTGTGGCCTATCGCGTCGACCTGCGGCGCGCCGTGCTGCGCGATGCCAGCGTCTTCGCCGTCATTTTGTACGACGCCGATCTCTCTGACGCCGATTTGTCCGGCGCCCGCCTCATCGGGCCGATGAACAACGCCAAGGCGCAGCGCGCGAAATTCATCAAGGCGAATCTGGGCGTGGACCCCGGGAACCAGGGGATGGGTATCATGCGCGTCGATGCCAGCAGCGTGGACTTCAGCGGCGCCGACTTGACCGGCGCGAACCTGCGCAAGGTGCTGCTGGTGCGGGCCGACCTCACCGGTGCCGATCTCACGGATGCCGACGTAACGGGCGCCGATCTGACCGGGGCGATCCTCAAGGGGATCCGGGGACGCGACCGCCTCCGCGGGCTCGACAAAGCGCTCCACGTGGACCAGGCGATCTTCAACGACTGACCGGGACGTTCCATTGACCAAGCCGACTCGCCGGCGGAGCGCCGCCGCCCTCACCGCACCCCTCATCCTGCTCGGCGCGTTCGGCGCGAGCTCGCGGGAGCCGCTGCTCTACGTCAGCAATGAAATCCCCAATACCATCTCCGTCGTCTCGCCCCGCACCAACGCCGTCATCGCCACGGTCCCGGTAGGCAAGCGTCCGCGCGGGATGGCGCTGAGCCCGGACCGGCGGACCGTGTACGTCGCCCTGGGCCAGGACGACGCTCTCGGCGTCGTGGACGTGGCGAGTGGCCAGATGACGCGCACTATCCCTGCGAACCGTGACCCCGAGCTCGTGGTGCTGGGCCCTGACGGGAAGGTCGCCTATGTGTCGAACGAGGAGGTCGCGCACGCATCGGCCATCGACATCGCGAGCGGCAAGACGCTGTTCTCGACGCCGGTGGGCGTCGAGCCCGAGGGCGTCGGGATCACGCGCGACGGCACGAAGCTCTACGTCACCGCGGAGACGAACAACACCGTCTCCGTCCTCGACGCGAAGACCGGCCGTCTCCTGAAGACGCTGCACGTGGGCGACAACCCCCGCACGGTCGCCTTTACCCCCGACGGCACCCGCGCCTGGGTGTCGGCCGAGGCGGGTGGGAACGTCACCGTCATCGACATCGCCACCGACAGCGTAGTCGCCCAGTTCCCGATCCGCGATGGCAAGACCAAGCCGGTCCGCATCGCGTTCAGTCCCGACGGGCGGCTCGCTTACGTCACGGAGGGGGCGGCGGCGAGCGTGAGCGTCGTCGACGTCGCTCGCCACGCGGTGATCGACTCGATTGTGGTGGGGCGGCGGCCCTGGGGGATCGCCGTGTCACCCGATGGAGGACGGCTCTACACCGCCGATGGACGCTCCAACAGCGTGTCGGTGATCGACACCAAGACGCGCAAGGTGATCGCGGCCGTCCCGGTGGGCGAGCGGCCGAACGACTTGCTGTACATCCCCTAGCCGAGCGGTACGCGCGCCAGCCAGCCGCCAGGCCGGTGGGCCCGCACCCAACCATCCACGCCCCACACGCGTCCCGCGCGCGCGCCCAGAATCACCACCAGAGTCGTGATCAGCATGTAGTGAAAGCCCTGCTGTGCCGAGCCCTGCCACTGCACCGCGAGGCCGTAGTTCACGACGAGCACCAGTCCGATCGCCGCGGCAACGCTGGTGCAGCACCCGAACACGAGCCCCAGACCGACTGCTGCCTCGCCGAAGGCCGTCAGCTGGGCGTACACGTGGCTGTTCGGGACAACGGTGTTCAACAGGAATTCCCTGAAGAAGCCGATCGGATTGCCCTCCGCATACTTCGTGACCAGGACCGGCATGATGTGTTGCCAACGATCAGACGCGGTGGGCACGGGCAGGAAGCCCCACGCGAGCGTGACGCTCAGCTTGGTGAAGATCGCCTTCGCGAACCACACGCCCACGGCGATCCGCAGGCCCGCCAGCCAGCGGTCGGGCGAGCGCATCGCGGGAAGCGCGCCTGCTGGAGCGTCCATCAGCCCTTCCTCCCTTGGGCGTCTCAAAACGTCAGGGCGGCGGTCCTCGCGCGAGCGGCCGCCGCCCTGGAGACTCCAAATCTAGACTAATCCGTCACGGGATGGCGCCAACGGCGCGCGCCACATTGAGACGGCCCTTGCCGTAGAACGGGGTCGTGCCGTTGCCCGCCACGTTGTCGGCGGACTGCTGAATGCGCGCCTTGATCTGGCTCGGATTGCGGCCGAGGATCGACACGAGCAACGCGGCGGTGCCGGCCACGTGCGGGGCGGCCATGCTGGTGCCCCGCGCACCGACGATGAAGATGGGAAGCGCGGCGCAAGGTTTGATCTTCTTAACGGGGTGGCCTTCTTTGTCGAGGCTGTCGGCCAAGACAGTCTGGCTGCACGCCGCCCACACGAACACGTCTCTGCCGGCTGGCGGCGTGAGCGGCGCGCCGACAGAGCGGTTGCCGCCCGGTGCCGCCACGCTGATGGCGGAGCGTCCGAAGTTCGTGTAGAACGCCGGCGCGTCCACATCCGTCCAAGGACCGCTCGCAATCGAAAGCCCGGTGGCGTCGGTCGTCGGACCCGTGGCCGCAACGCAGATCACCGCTGGCGTGTTACAGAACGTTTGGTACGTGTTCCCGTTGTGGTCGAGGTCCATCGCCTCGTTGCCCGCCGAGACCACGGTCGTCACGCCCTTGCTCCGCGCGTAGTTGAAGACCTTGTTGATCAGTCCCACGAAGCGTCCGTTGCCCGCCTTGGGGAACGCCCCGCCGACGCTCAGGTTGATCACGTCGGCGCCGTTGTCCGCAGCGTAGATCACACCGTTGAGAATCGAGCTGAACGGACACTCGTTGATGTAACCGCAGACCTTAACGGCGACGAGCTTCGTGCCCGACGTGATGCCGGCGATGCGAACCGCGTTGCTGCTCACGGTCGCGCCGGTGTGCGTCCCGTGGAAGAACAAGTCGGTGTAGACCTCGGCCCCGGGGAAATACTTCTGAACGGTGTCCGCCTCGGTGAAGGGCACAATCACGGTGTCTTTGTCGACGACCGCCGGCGCGTCGAACGTCCCCAACAAGTCTACCGAGCGCGTCGCATCCACTCGGCCCTCAGTATCTGCATGGTGCGGGTCGATCCCCGTGTCGAGCATGAAAATCGACACGCTGGAGGAGCCGAGGAATCCGTGTGCCCACGCGACGTCGGCCCGCACCGCGCGCATGTTCCACTGCCGGGGGTAGCGAACCGCCGCCGCAGGGGCTGCATTGCTCGCCACGCCGCCGCCCTCAGCCGTTGCGTCCAGGGCCAGGCGCGGCACATCCAGAGCCAACAGGGCGTCGGCGTCCACCGCCTGAATGCCCCGCTTGCCGGCGAGCGTCGTGGCGGCGGATCCCTGGAGGCCCCTCACGGCGGCGAGCCCACTGCCCGACGACACCCAGAGCACTTTGCCGCCCAGGGCCGCGACCTGCGGGACAAAATCAGTCGGTACCGAGCCGCTGAAGGATACGATGTGACGGCTGTTCGCTGTCGCACCGCTACGGGCGACGGAGGCGAATTGCGGAGTCCGGGCGGAGGCTGCCGGCTCGGAGGAGACGCGCGCGTCGTACGCGCACGCGGCTGCTGCCACCAGTCCCACGGTGGCACATAGGGACACTGACCTGACGAATGACACGGGGCGCCTCAGGGCGAGGGGGACGAAAAACATGGCGCCGATTCGCAGGGTCAGCAAGCAGTACGTCCGACATCACTTCCCGACGCAAAAGCTCGCGAACACCCGATCCAGGACGTCGTCCGGCGTCACCACGCCGATCAGGTCGTCGAGCGCCCCCACCGCGGCGCGGAGATGCGTGGCCGCGGCCGCCGCATCCACTCCGCTTCCCCGGGCGGCGTGAAACGCGTCGACTTCAGCGAGCGCGCGCTCCAACGCGCCACGGTGGCGGGCCCGCGTCACGACCGGCTCTACGTCACCCAGCGCGAGCAGGCGGCCGAACGCGACCTCCGCGAGCTTGCGACGCAGGTCCGCGAGGCCCGCCCCGGTCACCACGGACACGTGGAGGCGGTCAGGCCGTCGGGCGGTCGGACGCTCCATTAGGTCGATCTTCGTCATCACCTCGACGACCGGCGCACGGCACGAGGCTAGAAATTCCTGGGACTCCGTATCCCGCATCTCGCATCCCGCATCCCGACAGAACAGCACCAGATCCGCCGCCGCGAGATACTTTCGGCTCACCTCGATGCCCAGCCGCTCGATCCGGTCGTCCGAGTCCCGCAGCCCCGCGGTGTCCACGAGCCGGAACGGAAAACCCTCGAGCACCGCGTGCGCCTCGACCGCATCGCGTGTGGTGCCGGGGACCTCCGTCACGATGGCCCGTTCCGTGCCGAGCAGCGCGTTGAAGAGCGAGGACTTGCCCGCGTTGGGGCGCCCGGCGATCACGAGCAGCGCACCCTCCCGCAACCGCTCTCCTTCCGGTGCCGTATCGAGCAGCCGGGCGATTCGGTCGCGGGCCGCCCGCCATGCCTGCACGACGCGCTCCGGCGCCACGGGGCCCTCGTCCTCGTCGGGAAAGTCGATCTCGTAGGCGATCAGCGCCTCGAGCTCGAGCAGCTCCGTGCGGAGCTCGTCGAGCCGCGTCGACAGGGCGCGGTCCAGCTGGTGCAGCGCCCGCCGGGCTTGCGCGGGCGAATCGGCGTCGATCAAGTCGGCGG
>Ga0209470_1002914_pt1 | contig 11954 bp, 12 predicted proteins | sample GraSoiAngelo_125_FD_185882 | JGI IMG/M metagenome (GOLD analysis project Ga0209470, IMG submission 185882) | Grasslands soil microbial communities from the Angelo Coastal Reserve, California, USA - 14_0927_05_40cm (SPAdes) (version 2) | ecosystem: Environmental > Terrestrial > Soil > Grasslands ... | reverse complement strand
TCGGTCGTCGTTTTTCCCCGTGCGCCGGCGAGGAATGCACCGGTCCCGGCGAGGAGAACGAACACGGGCGCGCAGAAGTGGGTGATCCATCGAGTGAGGAAGAGGGCGAGCGTGGTGTGCTGCAGGTCCGTGGCATCGAGATGGGAGCTCCCGAAGAAATCCCGCACGTGATCCAGGGCCATGACGACCATGACGAGGCCGCGGAGCAGGTCGACGGACCCGAGGCGGGGTCGGGTGCCGGTGCGTGAGCCGGCTTCGATGAGGACCGGCCTCGTTGCCGCCATCGCCATCGCGCCGCCGAGATAGCCCCGGCGTCATGCTGTGTCGATCGTCGGGGGGGGAGACTCCGCGGCGCCGCCGGGCGTCCTACTCCTGCTCCAGGTCCGGGTAGTAGGGCACCTGGATACGCTCCTTCTCGGCGGAGGCCGGCGCCGGCGCCGGCCGAGGCGAGCCCACCATCGCAATCGTGATCGGGGAGATGACGCTCGGGTCGGTGAGGACGTTCACGCAGGCGGGGCGGCCGGCGGCGAGCGCCCGCGCCAGCGCCGGCGCGAGCGCGCCGGGCTCTTCCACGTGCTCCGCGTGGCAGCCGAAGCCAGCCGCCGCGAGGTCGTAGCGGGTGGGGGCGAGCTCGGTCACGACGCGCCGCCCCTCGCCATAGATGAGATCCTGGCCGTGGGCCGACATGCCCCACTGCCGGTCGTTGTTCACGACGGTCACGATCGGGAGCCGGTGGCGCACCATGGTGTCGAACTCGGCGAAGTTGAGCCCCACGCTGCCGTCGCCGACCAGGCAGACGACGGGCCGCGCCGGGTACGCGACCTTGGCCGCGATCGCGAAGGGCATGCCCGTCCCGAGGCAGCCGAGGTAGCCGTGCGAGAGCCAGCGGCCGCCGCCCCGCACGTCGGCGGCGAGCTCCAGCCAGCTCGCGGTCTCGCCGCCGTCGGCGACCAGGATCGCCTCGGGCCCGGCGGCACGCGCCACCTCGTGGGCGAGCCGGAAGGGGTGGATGGGAGCCGCGTCGCTCTCGAGCGCAGGCGCGAAGAGACGGCGCGGGACTTCCCGGGCCTCGCGCGCGGCGCGCTGCCACGCGGTCCGGTCCGGCCAGCGGCGTTCGCCGGCGGCGGCCTCGAGGGCCCGCAGCGCTTCGCGGCAGTCGGCCACGATACCGAGCGCGACGTCACGGTTCCGCCCGATCTCCGCGCCCTCGATGTCGACCTGGATCAGGCGGGGCGTCCGGGCGAGGAATCCCCCGCCCTGGCCGCCGGTGAAGAGACCAAGCCGCGCGCCGAGGAGGAGCACGACGTCGGGCGGCGTCCCGCCCTGGAGAAGGACCGCGAGCGTCCCGAACCCGCCGCCGCACAGGCGATGGTCCGCCGGCACGACGCCGTGGGCCTTGCCGTTCGCGAACACGGGCACCCCGGCGCGCTCGGCGAACGCGAGGAGCGCCGGTCCGCCCCCGGAGAACCACACCCCGCCGCCGGCCATGATCGCCGGCCGCTCGGCCGCCGCGAGCCAGTCGAGCGCGCGGATCACGGCCTCAGGCGCCGGCGTGGGAGCGGCCTCGGGGCAGACGTGCTGCGGGAAGACTGCCTTCGCCTCGTCGGCGCGCCCAAAGAGCACGTCGATCGGGATCTCGAGGAAGACGGGACCGGGACGGCCCGTGGTGGCCGTGCGGAGGGCCTGAGCGACCAGGTCCGGGATGCGGTGGGTATGAGTCACGCGATGCGCCCACTTGGTGATCGGCCGCAGGAGCGCCACCTGGTCGAAGCCTCCCTGCAGCGGCAGCGTCTCGGCGTCGCGCAGCGGCGCGGCGCCGGCGATGAACAGCGTCGGGATGCAGTCGAGGTACGCGTTCGCGACCGCCGTGACGACGTCGGTCACGCCCGGCCCGGCCGTGACCATCGCGACGCCGACGCGGCCGGTGGTGCGGGCCCAGCCGTCGGCCGCGTGGCCCGCGGCCTGCTCATGGCGGGTGTCGATCCAGCGGATGCCGCGTCCTCGCGCCGCCTGGTAGATCGCGTCGAGATGGCCTCCGTGCAGGGTGAACACCTCGCGGATGCCCTGCGCTTCGAGGACGCGGACCAGCATCTCGCCGCCGTCGATGCGCGCCATGGCTCGTCCCTCCGCGCGCGATTGTAGCGCGCGGGGACGTGAGAGCGTCAACGCCCGTGGCGAGCCCGGCGGCCTTGGGCGCCCGGCGGTCGCTCAACCGAGCGGCACCCCGAACAGCGCGGCGACGATCCAGGTGGTGAAGCCCACGAAGAGCGGAATCGTCAAGTTGTCGTCGATGCGCAGCGGCAGCAGCTCGCATCCCGCGGCGGTGAGCGCGATCGTGCCCGATGCCCCGGCGATCGCGAGCGGCGAGGCGTCGGCGCCCAGGCCGAGCACGAGCGCCGCGATCACGACTGTCGCCCCGAAGAAGGCGAGCGAGCCCTCGAGGCTCCGGTTGTGCGCGATGCGTCGGCGGCCATGGCGGATGCCGACGACGGCGGCGAGCGGGTCGGCGACGGCGAGCGTGTAGATGGCGACCAGCGCGGCCGGCTTGGGGACGGTGAGAATCGTCAACAGCACGGCGATCGCATAGGGGATCATCGCCGATTCGCGCACCCGCTCCTCGGCGCGCACGAGCAGGCGGTTCACCCACGGCGCGCGGCGCGCGACGGCCTCCGGATACGCGATCCGGACGCGATCGACGACGTAGACGACGCACGCGATCGTCCCGAAGACGTGGATCACCTGCTCGTGCGTGAAGAAGAGGGTGTAGGCCGTGGCAGTCGACACCCCATTCACGACATGGAAGAGCCGCCGTCCGAGCTGCAGGTCGTGGCGCGTGGCTACAGGCGCGCGGTCGGCGAGAGCGGGGTCCGGCTCGTCGGGGGTCACAGCTCGGTGATGTCGGAGCGGGGCAGGGGACGCAAGCATCGCACGCCGACGCGCCACAACCGTCGAAGCCGAGCCCGCCGGGCCGCCTGCGCTCACGCCTGGTCGGCGTCGCGCTCCCAGGTGGCGAAGAGGCTCCCGTCGCGATCCGACCAGGCGTAGGAGGCGCGGCCGCCGAAGGTCTTCTTGAGAGTCGTCCGGTGTGCGAGCTTCTGCGAGGTCGTGATCACCTCGAGCCGGCCGGCGTCGCCCTCGACCTCGTGTCTCCCAGCGCGATCACGAAAGCAATCCCACCGTCGCGGGCTCAGCCACTGACGGCCCGCATGCTCCGGACGCCGCCCGCCACGAGCACGCGGGAGCGTACTGAGCGGACGCCCGGGCGCCGTTGCCGCGACCCGCCCGGGCCGGCTACCCTCGCGCCCCCATGGCGCGTACCGTCCTCACCACGGGCGCGAACTCCGGCATCGGGCTCGCCACCGCCCTCGAGCTCGCGCGGCGCGGCTTCCGCTCCGTCGGCAGCGTGCGCTCGGAGGCGAAGGCGCGCGCGCTCAAGCGGGCGGCGGCCGCCGCGGGCCTCGAGGTGGAGACGGTGCTCCTCGATGTCACCGACGCCGCGCGCTGCCAGTGGATGATCGACGACCTCCGACCCTGGGGGCTCGTCAACAACGCCGGCTACACGCTCAACGCCGCGGTCGAGGACGTGGGGGACGCGGAGGCGCGCCGGCTCCTCGAGACGATGGTCATGGCGCCGATGCGGCTCGCCCGCCTCGCGCTCCCCCACATGCGCGCGGTGGGCGGCGGGCGGATCGTCAACGTCTCCTCGATCTACGGCCGCACGACGACGCCGCTCACCGGCTGGTACCAGGGCGCCAAGCACGCCCTCGAGGGGCTCAGCGACGCGCTCCGCATGGAGGTCGCCGGCGACGGCATCGCGGTCATCCTGGTCGAGCCCGGGGGCTTCCGCACCCGCATCTGGGAGGAGGCCGAGCGCGAGGCGGAGAGCCGGCAGGGCTCGCGTTACGCCACCGCCTACCGGCGCTCGCGCACCGGCATACGCCTCTGGCAGCCGTTCATGGGCGACCCGGCGAGCGTCGCCGCGGTGATCGGGCGGGCGCTCGGCGCCTGGTTCCCCTGCGCCCGCTACCTCGTCGGCTACGACGCGCAGGTCCTCGCGCTCGCCGATCAGCTCGTGCCGACCGTCGTGCGCGACCGCATCGCGCGCCTCACGCTCGGGCTCTGACCGTGCCCCGCGCCCGCGCCAACGGCATCGAGCTCGAGTACGAGCTCTTCGGCTCCGAGGGCGGGCGGCCGCTCGTCCTGATCATGGGGCTCGGCGCGCAGATGATCCTCTGGGACGAGGAGTTCTGCGCCGCCCTCGCCGCGCGCGGCCACCGCGTGATCCGCTTCGACAACCGCGACGTCGGGCTGTCGACGAAGATCGACGGCTGGCGCGCGCTCGACCTGGCCGCGGCGATGGCGGCGGCCGCGCTCGGCCGCCCGGTGGCCGCGCCGTACACCCTCTCCGACATGGCGGCCGACGCCGCGGGGCTGCTCGACGCGCTCGGCATCGCGGCCGCACACGTCGTCGGCGCCTCGCTCGGCGGCATGATCGCGCAGACGCTGGCGATCGAGCGTCCGGCACGCGTGCTGTCGCTCACCTCGATGATGTCGACGACCGGCGACCGGGAGCTGCCGCGCGCGCGCCCCGAGGCGGTGGCCGCGCTCCTCGAGCCCCCGCCGCGCGATCGCGACGGTGCGATGGCACGCGCCGCCAAGGTCTTCCGCACCATCGGCAGCCCGGGCTTCCCCTTCGACGAGGCGCGCGTGCGCGAGCGCGCCGGACGCTCCTACGACCGCTGCTTTCACCCCGCCGGCGTGGCGCGCCAGATGCTCGCCATTCTCGCCGCGGGGAGCCGCGCGCCGGCGCTCCGGCACGTGCGCGTGCCGACGCTCGTGATCCACGGCACCGAGGATCCGCTCGTTCCCGTCGCGCACGGCATCGAGACCGCCGCGCTCGTCCCCGGGGCGGAGCTCCTCGTCATCGAGGGCATGGGGCACGACCTCCCGCGCGCCGTGTGGCCGCGGGTGATCGACGCGATCGACGGCGTGAGCGCCCGGGCGGCCGGCGCCCACGGAGGACGCCGGCGGCTCGTGCCCCCACGTCAGTAGCAGTAGGTCTCGTTTCCGAACTTCCGGCAGAGCCCGGGGTCGGTGCCGACGTTCTGGAGCTCGAGCCGGAGCGGCCGGTCGGGGACGGCGCGGCCGTCGAAGAGGCCGCCGCCGAAGGGCTGGGGCCGCACGGGCGTGGCGTAGCCGGGATCCGCCGCCGTCTGCGTGCCGATCACCAGCTGGTTGCCGCCGAGGTCGCATTCGAGCTGGGTCCCGAACCAACGACAGGCCGCCGGCGCGCGGGTCGCGGCGCAGAGCAGGCCGAACGCGATCAAACCGGGCAGGAATGGCCTCATGAGCGTGACCTCCTCGTGGCCGCTCTGGTGCATGATCTGCGCCATCGTCCGTCGCGCGTTCCCGCCTCGACGAAGGGCTTCGTCGAAGAGCGCAAGCGCAGCTCATCCTGCCGAGCAGTCGGCACCGTGCCGAAATGTCGGCGAGCAGCTCGCGGAGCCACATCGTCGAGCACGCCGTGAGCCCGCGGGTTTCCCTGGTTTTGCGGGCGACGTCGTCCCTGCGCGGGCGCGGCACGGCAGTTGCGAATGGCGGCCAACGGCCATTGTGAAGGTCGCAAGGAGGGAGTCGCACATGGAACAAGAACGTCGTGAGGACAGCACCGAGATGCGTGCGCGGGCGGTCTCCATGATCAGAGGGAGCGGCATCGTGACCCTGGCACTGGCCCTGGCGCTCGCGGCCGGGGTCGCGTCCGCAGCGGAGGACACGCGCAACCGCACTGGCACCGCACACAAGATCATCGTGGTCGACAGCGAGCTGATCCGCCCCGCGGCACTGATGATGAGCAAGGACGATGTGCTGGAGTTCGAGAACAACTCCGGCCACGCGATGACGCTCGCCTTCGTCGAGCCGCGGGATCAGGTCGACAAGATCCGCTGCCACCCGGCCGATCCCGGGCCCGCAGGCCCGGACCAGGCGCGCTGGCCGCTCTACGACTGGGGTCTGGACAACCAGCTGACGGCGACCATTCCACCGGGAAGGTTCGCGAGCGTCTGCTCGCTCATCCCCGGGGAGTACACTTTCGTTGTCAGGCAGGTCGGCTTCCCCGGGGCGGACGATGCCCTCGGCACGAAGGGCACGATCACGGTGCAGTGAGCAGGGCCGACACGGCATCGAGCGTCGACGCACGTGGTCCCGCGCCGGCCCGGCGAGCGCACGTACGGCGCCGAGGGCCATGGATTCAGCGTGAAGGCCACGCTACATGGGGCGACACCTGCATGGCGGACGAACTCCCGACGATCGCAGACGCGACGGCGAGGGCAGCGCGCGCTCCTCACCGTGCCTGCGCAGGCGCCCCGGGCGATGTCCACCGGATCCTGCTCGATGTCTCGCGCGCCACCGCCTCGCACCGGGACCTGCCGAGCCTGCTCCGCGATCTGGTGGGACTCCTGGGCCGCGTCGCCCGCTTCGACCGTCTCGGGCTCGTGCTGCACGATCCGGAGCGCGATCTCATGCGCCTTCACACCCTGGCCTCCCTCGCGCCCACCGCCATCGCGGAAATCGAGCTGCCCGTCCCGGAGTCGCCCGCGGGTATAGCGTGGGAGACGCAACGGCCCCTCGTCGTGCCGAGCATCGACCGCGAGACGCGGTTTGCCGAGGTCAGACGGATCCTGCGCGCCGAGGGAATGCGGTCGCTCTGCGTCCTTCCCCTCACGACGCCGCTCCGCCGTCTCGGCGGGCTCACCTTCTCGAGCCGGGACGAAGATGCCTTCTCCGCGGCCGACGTCGAGATCCTGCAGCAGGTCACCAGCCAGGTGGCGCTGGCCGTCGACAACACGCTTCATCACGAAGCCGCACAGCGGGCGCGGCAGGAGCTGGCCCGGGAACGGGATCGGCTCCAGCTCCTGCTCGACGTGAACAACGCGCTCATCTCCAACCTCGAACCTCGGGCGCTGTTCAGCGCCATCGCGGCGTGCCTGCGGCGCGTCGTGGCGCACGACTACACGAGCCTCGCGGTCTACGACGGCGCGCAGAACGCGTTCGACCTGTGGGCGATCGAGTTCGCCGGCCGGGGCCTCGTGCGAGAGCACATGTCCGTCCCCGTGGAGGGGTCGCCTGCAGGCGCCGCCTTCACGGCCGGCGCGCCCGTGCGGCTCGAGCGAGCGGACCTCGCGCAGCTCTCGGCCGACGCCGCCGGCCTGCTGCTCGCCGAGGGCATCCAGTCGATGTGCTGCGTGCCCCTGACGCTCCACGACCGCCGGCTGGGGACGCTCAACATCGGCCGGCTCGGCAGCGAGCCCTTCACCGCCGAGGACGCGGAGGTGCTCGCCGCGGTCGCCAATCAGGTCGCCTTCTCCGTCGAGAACGCGCGCGCGTTCCAGGAGATCGCCGCGCTCAAGGACAGGCTCGCGGCCGAGAAGGTCTACCTCGAGGACGAGATCCGCACCGACTACAACTTCGAGGAGATCATCGGCGACTCGCCGGCGCTCAAGCAGCTGCTGCGCCAGGTGGAGACGGTCGCGCCGACCGACTCGGCGGTGCTGATCGGCGGCGAGACCGGCACGGGCAAGGAGCTGATCGCCCGCGCCATCCACGACCTGAGCGCGCGCCGGGGGAGGACGTTCGTCAAGATCAACTGCGCCGCCATCCCGACGGGCCTCCTCGAGAGCGAGCTGTTCGGCCACGAGCGCGGCGCCTTCACCGGCGCCATCGCGCAGCGGATCGGCCGCTTCGAGCTGGCGGACCGCGGGACGCTCTTCCTCGACGAGGTCGGCGACATCCCGCTCGAGCTGCAGCCGAAGCTGCTCCGCGTGCTCCAGGAGCAGGAGTTCGAGCGTCTGGGTGGCACGCACACGAAGCGGGTCGACGTGCGCGTGGTGGCAGCGACGAACCGGGAGCTCGAGGAGATGGTCGCCGCCGGGACGTTCCGGAACGACCTGTACTATCGCCTGAACGTCTTCCCGATCCTGCTCCCGCCGCTGCGCGAGCGGCCGGAGGACATCCCGTCCCTCGTCCGCTACTTCGTGCAGAAGTTCGCGCGCCGCATGAAGAAGCCGATCGAGACCATCCCGGCGGAGGCGATGGCGGCGCTCTGCCGCTATGCGTGGCCGGGGAACGTGCGCGAGCTCGAGAACGCCATCGAGCGCGCCGTCATCCTGACCAGCGGGCCCGTCCTGCGCGTGCCCGTAGCGGAGTTCCGCCGCGGCGCGGTCGTGCCCTCGCGCGGCGACGCGACGCTCGAGGCGACGGAGCGCGAGGCCATCCTCCGCGCGCTGCGCGAGACCGACTGGGTGCTCGGCGGTCCACACGGGGCCGCCGCCCGGCTGGGGCTCAAGCGGACGACCCTCCAGTCACGGATGAGCAAGCTCGGCATCCGCCGCCCCGACGCGTGAGCTGGCCGCCGACATCTCGGCGCGTGCCGAGATGCCGGCACCGGCGTTTCGGCATTGCCCCACGGGCTCGACGCCCGACCCGCGATCCGACGGGTAGACTTCGGCGGTCCTGACGCCCCCCGCGGCACGGGCACGGAAGTTGCCTTCACGGAGAGGCATGCTGCCGATCACCGCCACGACACCGCCTCGGCCAGGCCGGGCTCGAATCCGGGCGGCGCTGCTCGGCGTCGTTGCGTGTGCCGCCGTCCTCGCCGCCGGCCGTGGCTCGCTCGCAGCGGGAGCGAGCGAGGACGATTGCCGGAAGTTTCACGAGGAATGCACGGAGGCGAGGGCGCTCGGGTATCGCGACGTCGGCATCTGCAACGTCGAACGGCTCGAGTGCAAGAGCGGGCCGGCGAACGCCCCCGACGCCGGCGTCGGGAGGAGGCCGCGCGGCGCGCCGGGTCCGCGGCAGGACCCCGAAAGCTCCATCGGCCCATGACGATGCCGAGTCCCATGCGGGTCCCCGCCGATCGACCGGATGGCGAGCTCGAGCCGGAGACCGTGCTCCCCTGCCAGCTCGGCGACGCGCTCTTCGACACGGCCCGGCTCCAGCCCGAGAAGCGCCTGCAGCTCGCCGTGCTCCAGGATGCCGTCCTCACCTTGCACCGATGCGTGGGCAACGATGGCTCCCGCGCGCGGCGTCTCGTCGCGGAAGTGGACGCCTGGTTCGCGTCGGACGCCACGGACTGGCCCTTCGCGTTCGTGAGCATCTGCCACACGCTCAATCTCGACCCCGCCTATGTCCGCACCGGCCTGCCGCGCTGGCGCGCGCGGCTCGAGGCCGAGGCCGATCGAAGGCTTCCCTTTCGTCGCGACCAGAACGGGACACGCCACCAGGTGCGGCTCTACGATACGGAGCTGAAGCGCACCGCGTGACGTGGGAGGCAGGGCGATGCTGCGAATCACCGTGACGACACGCCCCGACGGGGCGACGGTCGCGCTCGAGGGACGACTCGCCGGGCCCTGGGTGGACGAGCTCCGGGCGTGCTGGCGAAGCCTGGTGGCCGCACCGGGCGCCCGCTCGATCCGCATCGACCTCCACGCCGTGACGTTCATCGACACTGCCGGCAAGGCCCTGCTCTGGGCGATGCACGAGCAGGGGGCGGTGCTCGCGGCCTCCGGCTGCATGACGCGGGCGATCCTGGAGGAGATCGGCACGAAGTCACGCGAGCGCGGCGGCCCGAACGGCGCTGCGAAGGGAGACGATTGATGGAATACGTGAAGATTCCGGGCACGGGTCTCTCGCCGTCCCGCATCGGGCTCGGCACCTGGGCGATCGGGGGCTGGATGTGGGGCGGAACCGACGCGGAGCGCTCGATCCAGACCATCTGCGCGGCCCTCGAGCGCGGCATCTCGCTGATCGACACGGCCCCCGCGTACGGCCAGGGTCAGTCCGAGGAGATCGTGGGCCAGGCGCTGGCGCGCTGGGGACGCCGCGATCGCGTCGTCCTCGCCACCAAGGTCGGGCTCGAGTGGCGGAGCGATGGCGCGGTGGCCCGAAACGCGAGCCGCGGGCGCATCATGCAGGAGATCGCCGCGTCCTTGCGGCGCCTGCGCACCGACTACATCGACATCTACCAGGTCCACTGGCCCGATCCGCTGGTTCCCATCGAGGAGACGGCGGAAGCGCTCCACCGGCTGTACAGGGACGGGCGCATCCGCGCCATCGGCGTCAGCAACCACTCGCCGGAGCAGATGGACGCGTTCCGGCAGGTGGCACCGCTCCATACCGCACAGCCGCCGTACAACCTGTTCGAGCGGGAGGCCGAGGAGGAGGTGCTCCCCTACTGCCAGTGGCACGGCATCACCACGCTGACCTACGGCGCGCTCTGCCGCGGGCTCCTTTCCGGGCGCATGGGGCCGGACACCCGCTTCGGCGGCGACGACCTGCGCCAGACCGACCCGAAGTTCCGCCCCCCGCGCTACGCGCAGTACCTGCGCGCCGTTGCCGCGCTCGAGCGCGTCGCGCGCCAGTGGTACGCGCGAAGCGTCCTCGCCCTCGCCGTGCGCTGGGTGCTGGACCAGCCCGGCGTCCAGGTTGCGCTGTGGGGTGCCCGCAGTCCGGAGCAGCTCGAGCCGCTCGACGAGGTGTCAGGCTGGTCGCTCGACGCGGACGCGAAGCGGGCGATCGACGCGTTCCTGCGCGAGACCGTGACCGCTCCCGTGGGCGCCGAGTTCATGGCGCCGCCGGCCCGCGCGGCGCGGCCGCCGCACGAGGCGATGCGGGGGACGGACGGCTTCCCGATCAACGCGCCCGCACGCTGATCACCACGGCGTCCGCCACCTGCGCGACGACGTCGTCCAGGGCCAGGCCCATCGCCCGCGCCATCGACGCCGGCTCATCGTCGGCGATGCCGACTCGCGCGCTGAACGTCCGGTTGAGGAGGCCCCCGCGCTCCGGGTCCCACAGCGAGACGGCGAGGGTGACATCGGCCGCGTGCGCCGGCGCGAACACCTCGTCGAACGCGAGCAGGTCGACGCGCAGCGCTGCTGCGCGGGGGTCCTCCGTCAGCCGCAGTCCGGCCGTCTCGCCGAGCCGCGTCCTGAGCGCGCGTTCCGCGTAGTGCGCCGGCAGGTCGATCCACTGTCGCTGCTCGTAGAGGCCGTACTCCACCTCCGAGACGCGCCAGACGATGCGGTGACGGAGGAAAGGCGCGCCCCGGACCGCGCGGAGGCGGATCGCCACCCCACCGGCGGCCGGAGGCGACGCGCCGACCTCGCCGGTCGCATCCAGCGCCACCGAGCCGGGCTGGAAGAAGCGTGGCGGGTCGGCATTGCGCAGGAGGCAGGCGCCGAGGAGCGCCGTTCCCGCCAGGAGCCACGGACGGCTCCTCATCGACTTTTTGCCGGGACCGCGCCGTCGGCCCGCGGACCCCGCAGGAGCATGCTCGGATCGCGCTCCAGGGAGTCTGCCAGCGTGCGCACTGACTCGAGCGCCTCGCCCACCGCCCGCAGGCTCGCCTGCAGCTCCTCGCGCGCGTCGCTCACGCTGGCCGCCGCCTGGCCGACGGACGCCGACGCGTCCCGGATCGACGCCGCGGTGGCGCCGAGCTTCGCTTCGTCGAGCGCGTCGACGTATATGTCGGAAGTGACCTGGACGTGGCGGTGATCGGGCGCGATCGTGATGTCGGCGACGGTGCCGACGGTCACGCCGCGGAACTTGACCGGTGAGCCCACGTCGAGCCCCTGCACCGACTCGTCGAAGTAGCTGATCGCCGGGAACGACTCGCGACGGAACCGCCGCGCCCCGAGCCAGAAGAGCGTGCCCAGCGTCGCGCCGACGGCGAGCAACACGAACAGGCCGAGCTTCCAGTGGTTGGTGGCGGTGGTCGCCATCTCAAGCGGCCCGCGACCGGGGATTGAAGAAGGCGCGGACCTGCGGATCGGCGCTCCCGTCGCGGAGCGCCGCGGGCTCACCCCGCGCGATGATGCCGTGCGTCTGGCCGTCCAGCATGATGCAGTGCCTGGCAATCGCGAAGATGCTCCGCAGCTCGTGCGTGACCGCGATCGTCG
>Ga0209470_1002912_pt1 | contig 11960 bp, 9 predicted proteins | sample GraSoiAngelo_125_FD_185882 | JGI IMG/M metagenome (GOLD analysis project Ga0209470, IMG submission 185882) | Grasslands soil microbial communities from the Angelo Coastal Reserve, California, USA - 14_0927_05_40cm (SPAdes) (version 2) | ecosystem: Environmental > Terrestrial > Soil > Grasslands ... | reverse complement strand
GGTGTAGTCCTGGAGCCACTCCACCGAGCGGACGTGCGCGTCGCGCGCGAAGATCGCCTGCGATGCGAGTCCCGGCGGCAGCCAGCAGCGAACGGCGATCTTGGACGGCGTCTTCGCCTCGGGCGTCGACTCATACGGACCGACGGTGAACGCCACCAGGTAGGTGGAGATCCGCACCGGCGTCTCGCGGAAGCGCGTGCGCGTGCGGTGGTCGCCGATGTCTTCCCCGGATGCGACGGGCATGTTCGCGATCGCGGCGTTGCCGGAGGGGTGAATAAGCTCGAGCGCGAACTTTGCCTTGAACTCGGGCTCATCGAAGCATGGGAACGCGCGCCGAGCGTCGGCCGCCTCGAACTGCGTCGCGGCATAACGCTCCTCGCCGCGGACCGAGCGATAGAGGCCGCGCAGCGACTCACGGATCCCACCGGTCCACTCGATCTCGAGCGCGTGGTCGCCCGCCGGGATCTCCTTCGCGAAGCGCAAGATCGCGACCTGCGCGTCCGTCTCGAAACGCGCGTTCTCGAGCGCGATGCCGTCGACATTTGCCGCCGTGATGTCCAGCTCGACCGCATGGAGCACGATCTCGCGGCTGGCCTTCTTACTCGTGAGGGCGATGCGCTCCCAGCCCGTTGAGGTCCAGTGGTCCACATCGAGGTGGAATCGGAGGTCGTAGCGACTCGGGAGCACGTCTTTGGTCAGGCGGAAGTTGCGGTCGTACTCGGTCACGCGGCCCTCCCCGCTGTGGTCTGAAGAGCCTACCGCCTCGACTGCTACGGTGTTCGCATGGCCGGCGAGTACATCTTCACCATGTATCAGCTCAAGAAGATCGTGCCGCCGCAGCGCGAGGTGCTGCGCGGCATCACGCTCGCCTTCTATCCGGACGCGAAGATCGGCGTGCTCGGACCGAACGGAGCGGGCAAGTCGACGCTCCTTCGGATCATGGCCGGCGTCGACACGGAGTTCGTCGGCGACGCGCGGCTCATGGAAGGGCGACGCGCCGGTCTGCTCGCGCAAGAGCCGCAGCTCGATCCGAGCAAGGACGTGCGCGGCAATGTCGAGGCGGGCGTCGCGAACAAGCGCGCGATCCTGAAGCGCTACGAGGAGCTCTCCGCAAAGTTCGCCGAGGACCTTTCACCCGCCGAAATGGAGAAGGTGAGCGCGGACTTCCAGAAGACCCAGGACACCATCGAGGCGCAGGGTCTGTGGGACCTCGATAGCCAGGTCGAGCACGCCATGGACTCGCTGCGCTGCCCGCCGCCGGATCAAGACGTCGGCACGCTCTCGGGCGGCGAGCGTCGCCGCGTCGCGCTCTGCCGTCTGCTGCTCTCGCACCCCGACCTCCTGCTGCTCGACGAGCCCACGAACCACCTCGACGCAGACTCGGTGGCGTGGCTCGAACGGCATCTGAAGGAGTACAAGGGCTGCGTCGTCGCGGTCACCCACGACCGCTACTTCCTCGACAACGCCGCTGGCTGGATCCTCGAGCTCGACCGCGGCTTCGGCATCCCGTACGAGGGCAACTACTCGTCGTGGCTCGACCAGAAGCGGAAGCGGCTCGCCGACGAGGAGAAACAAGAGTCCGCACGGCAGCGCACGCTCGCGCGCGAGCTCGAGTGGGTGCGCGCGTCGCCGCGCGCGCGGCAGGCGAAGAGCAAGGCGCGCATCGAGGCGTACGAGCGACTGCTCGCCGAAGAGCCCGAGCGTCGCGAGCGCGACCTCGAGATCGCGATCCCGCCGGGACCGCGGCTCGGCGACGTGGTCATCGAGGCGGAGAAGCTGCGCAAGGGATACGGCGATCGGCTTCTCTTCGACGACCTCACGTTCAAGCTCCCGCGCGGTGGGATCGTCGGCATCATCGGCCCGAACGGCGCCGGGAAGACGACGCTGTTCCGTCTCATCACCGGCGAGGAAAAGCCGGACGCGGGATCGCTGCGCGTTGGCGAGACCGTGAAGCTCGCGTACGTCTCGCAGTCGCGCGACACGCTGACCGCGACAAGGACGGTGTGGGAAGAGATCTCCGACGGCCAGGAGCAGATCGACGTCGGCGGACGGCTCCGCAACAGCCGGTCATACGCTGCGTCGTTCAACTTCCGCGGACCGGACCAGAACAAGAAGGTCGGCGATCTCTCAGGCGGCGAGCGCAATCGCCTCCATCTCGCGAAGCTGCTCAAGTCGGGCGGCAACGTGCTGCTCCTCGACGAGCCGACGAACGATCTCGACGTCGACACGCTGCGCGCGCTCGAAGAAGCGCTGCTCGATTTCGCGGGATGCGTCGTCGTTATCAGCCACGACCGCTGGTTCCTCGACCGCATCGCGACACACCTGCTCGTCTTCGAGGGCGACAGTCGCGTGCGCTGGCTCGAGGGCAACTACCAGGCGTACGAAGAGCAGATGCGCAAGGAGCACGGCACCGACTGGGAGCCGCACCGCATCAAATACCGCCCGCTGACGCGCGCCTGATACGCGAGCTCACCCGTCCTCATCAACGCATTGCCCCGAAAGAGTGAGGACTCGTCGGGCTCGGCGCGATTGCATAGACGTGGTGAAACGCATCGATTACTACTGCGACGCATCCGACCACCAGACCTGGACGCCGGGTCTGAGCCTGGCGGTCCATGCAGATCGCTCCGCCTACTGCCCGATGGGCGTGTCGAGCGGTCATCACTGGCAGCCGGCGGGCGGGATCCTGCTTTTGCTGTTGAAGCGCCGGCTCGCGGCGGTCGCGCTAACTAGCCGTTAGCGGGCGCGCCGCTCCGGCTTCGCCGACGGCCTAGGGGTAGCTGGGCGCGCTCGGCGCGGCGGTCGCGGGCGCGGCCGAACCTGGGGCAGCCGAACCTGGGGCAGCGGACTGGTAAGGGCTGCTGGGGGCGTAACCGCCGCCAGCGCCTGCGAACACGAAATATCCGACCGCGGCGACGATGGCGATCGCAACGATGATCGCGAACACGGTGCCCCACGCGGTACCCGAGGACGTTCGTCGTGCGCGACCCATGTCAGCTTGCTGCATCGCGTTTACCTCTTTCGACGAACATCGCCGCAGAATGCGCGCCACGCACGCGCGTACGAATGAAGCCGAGTTTGGATCAGCGGGACGCGCATCACGATGTGGTAACGCGACGACTACGAGCTGCGTGGCTCCGGCTTCGCGGGGTCGAGTCCGAGATCGGCTATCGCTTTCGCGACGTCGGCGCTGCCGAACTGCTCGTTGAACTGCAGTCCGTTGAGGGACGCGAGCGCGATGCTCTCGGCGTCCACCTCGAAGAAGCGCCGCAGCGAGGCACGCGTATCGGAGCGGCCGAAGCCGTCGGTGCCGAGGGGGATGAACGGCTGCGGGGCCCAACGCGCGACCTGATCCGCGATCGCCCTCATGTAGTCGCTCGCCGCGATGATCGGCGTCTTCCCGCTCAGCACCTGCGCGACGTACGGCACGCGCGGGCGCTCCATCGGATGCAGGCGGTTCCAACGCTCGGTCTCGAGCGCGTCGTTGCGCAGCAGCTGGTAGCTCGTGACGCTGTACACGTCCGCCGCGACGTCGTACTTGTCGTGCAGGATCTCCTGCGCGCGCAAGGCCTGGAGCAGGATCGGCCCGGAGCCGAGGAGCGTCACGCGGCGACGCATAGCGGGGTCACCCGCCTTGAAGAGGTAGATCCCGCGGAGGATGCCCTCTTCGGCGCCCTCGGGCATTGGCGGCATCGGGAAGTTCTCGTTGTAGAGCGTGAGGTAGTAGAAGACGTCCTCGTTGTTCGTGAGCATCCGACGGATGCCGTCGCGCACGATCACCGAGGTCTCATACGCGAATGCGGGATCGTACGCACGGATGTTCGGGATCGCCGTCGCGAGCAGGTGGCTGTGTCCGTCCTCGTGCTGCAGACCTTCGCCGTTGAGCGTCGTGCGGCCAGCGGTCGCGCCCATGAGGAAGCCGCGCCCACGCGCGTCGCCGAACGCCCAGATCTGGTCCATCGTCCGCTGGAAGCCGAACATCGAATAGAAGATGTAGAAGGGCACCATCGGCTCGCCGTGCGTCGCGTATGAGGTGCCCGCGGCGGTGAAGCTCGCGACCGAGCCCGCCTCGGTGATGCCTTCCTCGAGCACCTGTCCATCCGTCGCCTCGCGGTAGGGAAGCAGTGTCTCCGCGTCGACCGGCTCATAGCGTTGGCCGAGCGGCGAGTAGATGCCGACCTCCTTGAAGAGCGGATCCATACCGAACGTGCGCGCCTCGTCGGGGATGATCGGCACGACGCGTTTGCCCACGTTGGGGTCGCGCAGCAGGTTCCGCAGCAGACGCGTGAAGGCCATCGTCGTCGACGCGGCGGCCTTGCCCGAGCCCTTCGGGAATTCCGCGAATGCGTCGTCCTTCGGCGCGTCGACCGGCGCCGGCATCACGATGCGGCGCGGCACCACTCCACCGAGCTGCCGACGGCGCTCCAGGAGATAGCGGACTTCGGGGCTCTGCGCACCGGGGTGGTAGTACGGCGGGTCCTCCGCGAGCTGTTCGTCGCTGATCGGCAGTTCCAGGCGGTCGCGGAAGACCTTGAGCTCTGCGAAGCTCATCTTCTTCGCCTGGTGCGTGATGTTGCGTCCCTCGACTCCCGGACCGAGCGCCCAGCCCTTCACCGTCTGCGCGAGGATGACCGTCGGCGCGCCGCGATGCTTCACCGCGGCGTCGTATGCCGCGTACACCTTGCGGTAGTCGTGGCCGCCGCGGCGCAGCTTCGTGAGCTGCTCGTCGGAGAGATGCGCGACGAGCTGCGTCAGTCGCGCGTCGCCGCCGAAGAAGTGCTCGCGGATGTAGTTGCCATCCGCGACGGTCATCCGCTGCGACTCGCCGTCGGTCGTCTCGTTCATGCGATTCACGAGAACGCCGTCGATGTCGCGCGCGAGCAGCTCGTCCCACTCGCGTCCCCAGATGACCTTGATGACGTTCCATCCTGATCCGCGGAACACGGACTCGAGCTCCTGGATGATCTTGCCGTTGCCGCGCACCGGGCCGTCGAGGCGCTGCAGGTTGCAGTTCACGACGAACGTGAGGTTGTCGAGACCCTCGCGCGCCGCGACGTGGAGCGCGCCGAGCGACTCGGGCTCGTCGCACTCGCCGTCGCCGACGAACCCCCACACGCGCTGCCCGCCCGTGTCCTTGATGCCGCGGTTGTGCAGGTAGCGGTTGAACCGCGCCTGGTAGATCGCGGCGAGCGGACCGAGCCCCATCGATACCGTGGGGAACTCCCAGAAGTCGGGCATGAGGCGCGGGTGGGGATACGACGAGAGTCCCTCGCCCGGCTTCACCTCGCGACGGAAGTGATCGAGTTGCGACTCGGTGAGCCGTCCCTCGAGATATGCGCGCGCGTAGATACCCGGCGACGCGTGACCCTGGAAATAGATCTGGTCGCCGCCGCCCTCATCGTCCTTGCCGCGGAAGAAATGGTTGAAGCCGACCTCGTAGAGCGTCGCGGATGACGCGTACGTCGCGAGGTGGCCGCCGATGCCCTCGTAGTGATGGTTCGCCCGCACGACCATCGCGACCGCGTTCCAGCGGATGAATTGCCGGATGCGGTGCTCCATCTCCTCGTCGCCGGGGAAATCGGGCTCCTGCTCCGGCGAGATCGTGTTGATGTAGCGGGTCTGCGTGAGCGGCGGCAGGCCGACCTGCAGCATGCGCGCGCGCTTGAGGAGCTTGTAGAGGACGAACCGCGCCCGCTCCGGGCCCGCTTGCTCGACGAGCGCGTCGAGCGACTCGATCCACTCCTGCGTCTCGTCGGGATCGACGTCGGGAAGCTGGCGCTTGAACTCGTCGAAGACCTCGTGCATGCCCTCGTCCTGCGTCATGTGAGAACTCAAGTGTACGGCGCGAGGGCATATGGATTGAGGTCCGCGTGCACGAGCCAACGAACATCACGATCGAAAGTTAGCGAGCGAGGTCATGCGACACTGAGCGTGTGCCCGACGAGCCGCGACCACAGCGAAGACGGCAACGTGGCGGCAGACGACGCGGCCCGCCGCGACCACAGCAGGCGCGACCACAGCAGGCGCCGGCACGACCCGATGCCGGCGCGCCGCGCGGCGATCGACCACAGCGCGACGATCGCCGTCTCGCGCCGCGCGACCGCAGCGGTTTCGTCCGCGATCGCCGCTCGCGACGCGGCGGCCGCGGACGCGCGCCGCGCAGCGCCGACGACGTTCGCTCGGGTACGTCGTGCCTCATCCTCGTCGACGCGCGCGAGGGGGAGCCGGACCGCAGCGGGGCGCCGGCGGTGTTCGAGGGCTTCTTCGACTTCGAGACCGGCGAGCCGCGCCGGGCCGGCGGGGGGATCCCGCGGCTGCGGGTCGAGGAAGAGCGCCTATGGGGGTTCGAGTGCTGGTGGCGCGTCGATACCGAACGGACTGGTCTGACCGACGCCGACCGCGAGGACGTCGAGTCATCGAAGAAGCTGCTGCGCGGCCTCCTGCGCGACGCGCGGCGCAACCCACGACTCGTCCGCTGACGGTCGAGTACTAGCCCTCTTCCGGTACGAGTGGCACCCGAAAGGGTGACTCGCGCCCGCCTACGTCTGTTCGGCAAAGTGACGTTCCTCTTACTGATTAGGGCGGAGCGCGCGCTGGAGGGCTGGGGACATGTCCATCTTGCGTCCTCGTTTTTGGCAGAAGGTTCTCGCGGCACTTCTCATCGTCGGTGTCGTGCCGATCGCGCTCGTCTCGGCGATCTCCATCCAAAACACTCGCAACAACCTGACGACTCTCGGCGTCACGAACATCCAGCAGCGTTCCACATCGAGCGCGAGCGCGATCGACGCGTACCTCCAGAGCCGCCTCGGCGACATCATCCTCGTCGGCAAGCTGCCCGACGTCGTCCGCTTCGGACAGAACCTCAGGGACACCGCGGCGAAGAACGCGGCGCGTCAGGCGCTTGTCGCCGCGGCTGCGCGCTCACCGGAGTACGAATCGATCGCGGTCGTCGACCCGGACGGCACGATCGTCGCCGCGTCCATCCAGACGGACGAGGGCACGAGCGTGAAGTTCCGCGAGTACTTCCTCACCGCGTTGAAGGGCACGCCCTACATCAGTGACCCGAGCTACTCGGTCATCACGAACAAGCCGGCGCTGTTCTTCTCCGCGCCGATCACCGACGGCAAGCTCGTGTACGCCGTCGTGCGCACGCGCGTGAACATGGCGGCGGTCTGGGACATCGTCGAGACCGACGCCGGTTCCGTCGGTGAGGGCGCGCACGGCTTCCTCGTCGACGACTACGGCATCCGCCTCGCGGTCTCCGAGACGAAGGGCCACCGCGACCAGGCTGAATCGCTCATCTACAAGCCGATCGCGCCGATCGAGGCGGACACCGCGAAGAAGCTCGCAGCCGACAAGCGCTTCGGCCAGAAGACGCCGGAGCAGCTGGTCATCGATCCGCTGCCGACGCTGAAGACCGCGCTCGACGCGCTGCCGAAGGGCAAGAGCACCACCGCGCAGTTCTCATATGGCGCCGGTGTGGACGAGCAGCGCGGCGTCGTCACGCGTCTCGTCGCGAAGCCATGGGCGTACATCCTCGCTGTCCCGATCACGACGTACACGAAGGCCGCGGACGACGCGACGTTCAACGCGCTCTCCGTCGTGGTCATCGGGCTGCTGCTCTCCTTCGTCATCGGCGTTCTGTTGACGCGATCACTCGTCGGTCCGCTGCGCCGCCTCGTCGGCGACGCGACCGCGGTGTCGACCGGTGACGTCGACCTGCGCGTCGCCGCGTTCGACACCCGCACCGGCGACGACATCACGCGGGAGGTCGCGTCGGCCTTCGACCGGATGCTCAACGCGCTGCGCTTCTACGCGCTCTCGGACGAGCCCGCTGGGGGCGACGACTGAACGCGCTCGCGCAGCAGCTGCTCGGTGTGGCCAAGGGTTATCTCGGCCCGGCCTCACAGCAGTTCCTGTCCACCGAGCTGCACGCGCTCGGCGTGAGCGCGAACACGGTCGAGCCGCAGCACATCGCGTCACTCGCCGAAGCGGTCCGCGAGCACGCCGTCCGTCTCATGGGAGCGGACAGGGCGACGGAGCTCGCGGACGCGCTCGCGCGGTGCGAGGGCGACACTGCTCGTGCGAAGGCCGGCGGCGGCCACAAGCTCGCGAGCGACGCCGCGGCGAAGCTCTTCGCCTCCGGCAAGCTTCGTCAGGCGGAGAGGGCTTACCTCGAGCTCGTCACCAAGCACGGTGATCGCGAGTCGTACATCGGCCTCGCACGCGCGCAGGCGGCGCTCGAAGATGAGCCCGCCGCGGTCGAGACGCTTCGCGAAGGCGCGGCGAAGATGGCGCGCGCCGGCGATCGCGGCAACGCGGTCTCCCTCCTCGCGGAGGCGGTCGCGCTCGTGCCGCTCGACCTTTCCGCACATCGCCGCCTCGCGGCCGCGCTCGCCAACCAAGGCGACCTCGGAGGCGCCGTCGAGGAGTACGCGCGGTTCGTCGACGCCGCGATGGCGATCGGCGATTCGCGTCGCGCGCTCCTCGAGCTCAGTTATGGCCGCGAGACGCTTGGCGATCTTCCCCGTCTTGTCGCCCTCGTCGATCGCGTGCAGAGCCCGATGGCTCCGCGTATGGATCCGATCAGTGAACCGCGACGCATCGACGGTCCCGTCGATCTCCGGCTCGCCGCGCTGCGGGCACCGACGAAGTCGTCGGAGTTCCGCATCAACATGCCCCCCGCCCCGACGAGCGTGCGGGCTGCTCCGCCTTCCTCGGCGAAGCAGCCCGCCGCACCCCGCTCGCAGCCTGAGCTGACGTTCGCGCAACCCGCACCGGCACCCGTCGCGAAAGCGGCTCCTCAGGCGAAGGCGAAGCCGACCGCGCCGACCGCGAAAGCCGCGCCGGCGCCTCAGCCGACCCCCGTCGAAGCTCGTCCCGATCCGCGTCTCGAGGCGCTCGCGATGCAGACGATGACCACACCCGAACCCGCGCCGGCGAAGGCCGAGCCAGCGCCAGCGAAGGCCGAGCCAGCGCCAGCGAAGGCCGAGCCAGCGCCAGCGAAGGATGCGTCGAAGACGCGCCACGCAGCATCCGAGACCGCGGTCTTCCTCAAGGGTGCGCGGACATTCACGCACGCCGAGCCGGTGGAGACCGAAGCGCCCGTCGACATGCTCATCCGCACCGGTGTGGTAAAGCCGAAGCCCGAGGCGCGCCCAGGTGTGGACATCGAGCCGCTCCTCAAGACGCTCACGCCGACAGGTAGCGGCATCGACGCGGCGGCCATGGCCGCTTCACGCGCCGCGCTGCTCACGAGCGCGCGCGACAAGCGCGCGACCGAGGCCGCGCTGGACGCGGCGCAGCGGCTCCTCGCGCTCGGCAAGCTGCAGACCGCATCCGACGTCCTGCTCGACCTCATCGCGCACGGCTTCGCGGACCGCGAGGCGCAGCGACTCCTCATCGAGGTCGACTGCGCACTCGGCCGTCGCGACGTCGCGAAGGAGAAGTGCACGCTCCTCGGTCACGCGTATCGGCTCGATGGACGGCGCGAGGTCGCCGAGGACGTCGAGCGCCTGGCCCGGATCCTCTAACTCGCGTACGTCGGCGCGGCGCCGCTGCCGCGTCCAATGACGAGCCTCAGTAGGAACGCGAGCACGATCCCGGCGATGAAGCCACCGATGTGTGCCCAGTACGCGACGCCGCCGGTCTGGTCGGTCACCGCGATCGAGCCGATGCCGTTCACGAACTGCAGCAGCGCCCAGAGGCCGATCATCACGAGCGCCGGCACCTGCGTGACGTAGCGGAATCCGACGAGCACGCGCACGCGGTTGTTCGGGAAGTTCACGAGGTACGCGGCGAGCACACCGCTGATCGCGCCCGATGCGCCGAGGCTCGGGATCACCGACTCCGGGTTCGAGAGGATCTGCGCGTACGCGGCGACCAGACCGCAGATGAGATAGAAGACCGCGTACTTGAGCCAGCCGTAGAGGCGCTCGACGTTGTCGCCGAAGATGAAGAGGAACAGCATGTTGCCGCCGAGGTGCAGCCATCCGCCGTGCATGAACATCGAGCTGAACAGCGTGAGCCAGATCGGGCTCGGCCCCGGCGCTTCATCGATCACCGCCGACGTGCCGTCGGGTAGCGCGACGGTCTGCGGTCCGGTCAGGTCGATGCCGTGCGTGATCTCGCGCGGGATCGCGCTGAAGCCCATCGTGAACGCGTCGCTCGGAAGCTGCAGCAAGATGAAAACGAGGACGTTGATCGCGATGATGGCGAGGTTGACGATCGGTAGTCCGCCGCCCGGCTGGTCTTCGTCTCCGATCGGGAGCATGGCGCAGGGAGTATGCAACTCGCCCGCCTGACGGGTCCGGGTCGGTAAACTGAAATCTCCGATGGCGCCGTAGGCCGCTGCGCGGCCTCGTCGCCTGAAATCGTCAAACTGCGGTTTGCCGTTTCCAGGCTCCTAGGCGACGTAGCCAAGTGGCCAAGGCAGGGGTCTGCAAAACCCCGACCGCGGGTTCGATTCCCGCCGTCGCCTCAGCGGATTTTTTCCAATCGTGCGCGCCGAGCGCACACCCATGACGACGATTTCGCAAAGAGTGCGGCTCTCAGTCTTGCGAGGAAGGCCATGAACGGGGTCGCCACCAACACCTGATCTTGAAGCCGCGAGCGGCGTGGGGTTACTGGTAGCGCATCCCGTGTAGCTCGATCCACCCGCCCTCGTGTGCCGGCGCGGGGTCGTGATGGGTGAAGTGGATGAGCCCGCCTTGATCATTCCAGACGTACTCGCCATGCACGATCACGTCATCACCGACGGCCACCGGGGCCCGCTGCCCGATGGTTACGTTGTTGTCGACGAGCACCGTCTGCGATGCTCCAGCGAGTCGAATGATGAAACGTTGGTGCATACCGGACGGACCGCTCTCGTCAGCCAGCACGCTCGTGACCACACCCTCTGCCGTGACCTCGACGAGCGATCGGCGTTCGGCGTAGTCGCGCTGTACCGAAGCGTTGTCCGGCGCCGCGGGTGCGCACGAGACGACTAGCAGCAGCGCGATACCGACGCGACGCATTCGCTGACGGTAGCGGAGGCAAGCAGATCGACCCGGCAGGCACGAGCGCGGTTCCTCTAAAAGGCGAGCAGAGATCAAAGGCGAGCAGAGAGTGATCTGAGCGTCTACCGGTTCGTGAGTCCGAGCGCGTCCTCTGGAAGGCGCTCTCCCGAGACATCGATCTTGGACGCCGCGTCGTCGATCTCTCGCATGTCCTCCTGCGTGAGCTGCAGGGACGCCGCGCCGATGTTCTCCTCGAGTCGGTGCAGCTTCGTGGTCCCCGGGATCGGCACGATCCACGGCTTCCGCGCGAGGAGCCATGCGAGCGCGATCTGCGCAGGCGTCGCGTTCTTCCGGTCGGCGACCCGCTTGAGGAGCTCGACCACGGCCGCATTCGCAGCGAGCGCCTGTGGCGCGAAACGGGGAGAGCGCGCGCGAAAATCCGTCGCACCCCGCCGTCGTCTGAGCAGATAGCCTTCCGGCGTGGCCAGCCGCACCGCGCAAGCTGAGGTAGCGCTCGGTCTTCGCATTCGCAGCCACACTCCTCGCGCTCGGGATTCGTATCCCGAGGCCCGATGACCCGGATGCGTCATCCGGCCTCCGCGACCTCGTGATCGCTCAATGGCCAAGCTACTTCGCATTCGCCCTCAGCTTCGTGACCGTTGGCATCGTCTGGGCGAACGACCACGTCATGTTCAGCCACTTCGTGCGGACCGATCGCGGCATCGTCCTCCTCAAGGTTCTGACGCTCATGTTCGTCGCGTTCCTTCCCGTACCGACTGGAGTGCTCGGGAGCTGGCTCGCGAACGACCGCGACCGCGCCGTCGCGGTGGTCTTCTACGCAGGGACGCTCATGGCGTTCGGCATCGCGCACAACCTGCTGTGGTGGTACGGCGCCTACCGCGTTCGCGCGACCTCGCCACGCCTGTCGGCGAGGGAGCGTCGCGCGCTCACGATCACGTGGCT
>Ga0209470_1002907_pt1 | contig 11974 bp, 8 predicted proteins | sample GraSoiAngelo_125_FD_185882 | JGI IMG/M metagenome (GOLD analysis project Ga0209470, IMG submission 185882) | Grasslands soil microbial communities from the Angelo Coastal Reserve, California, USA - 14_0927_05_40cm (SPAdes) (version 2) | ecosystem: Environmental > Terrestrial > Soil > Grasslands ... | reverse complement strand
CCCGGAGGTTGAGCGCGGCCGACTGGACCATTGCCAGGATCCCGGCCTGGAAGGGTGTCGCGCCCGAGGTCGTGTACTCGCCCCCCGAGAAGACGTTGTGCGTGCCGTAGCTCGTGATGTTGCTGCGGGCACGGAACCAGCTCGTGCTGCTCCCGGTCAGGTCCATGGCCGCCGAGTTGCCGGGCAGAGCGTGATCCCAGAGCATCCCGTCGGTGTGGTCCATGGCGTCGAAATCGTTGGAGTCGAGCGACATCACGACCCCGTGCTCGTAGGCGTAGTTGATGGCGTCCTGTACGAAGCGGCTGTAGGTGTAGTTGACGACCACCGAGCTGACCGAGGTCACGCCGATGTCGGCCGCGTAGAGGAGCCCTTCGGCCCACTTGTCGGAGCGGCCGAGCGCTTCGGCGCCGGTCTTTATCGGCACCACCCGGCAGCGGGGACAGAGGCCAACGCCGGCGTACCCGTTGTCGGGGACGCCAACCAGGAGCGACTGCAGCCCGGGCGCGTGGTTGTAGGCCATGTCCTCCGTCTGCGGGTCATTGTTGTTGCGGTCGCTGTTCCAGCCGTTGATGTCGTTGGGATAGCCGTTGCCGTCGTTGTCGAAACGGCCCCCACCCGGACACTGCGCGACCTGACCCTTTTGGATCCGGCAGTGGCCGAAGACGGCGATGAGGTCTTCGGGGGAAAGGTAGGGCGTCCGCGTTCCCTGGACGTTGACGGCGTTCAGGTATTGATGCTGGCCGCTGCTGACGCAGTTGCGGCTGGTGCCCTCCACGTCGATGGCCAGTCCGCCCCCTTGGGCGACCGGGGTATCGGACGCTACGCCCGCGGGGCAGGACGGGTTGGCGCGCGGGTCGTGCACCCAGTCCCGGATGTCGAAGCGGCCGTTGCCGTCGAGGTCGTAGCAGCCGGGCCAGACGAGGCTGGTCCCGTCGGCGCGCTCCGGACAGGGCAGCTCCCCCTTGTTCAGCCATTCGTTGTCGAGGGCGTCCTTGATTGAGTTGGAGCTGTAGTTCACGCCGCCTTCCATGTAGGCGATGAGGATGTCGTCGCGCCCGACGTTGCCCTGCGCCCAGGCGCCCGTGAAGTTGACCCCAGACATGTGATCGGGGTCGAAGGCGGCCGTCGCCCAGCAGGGAAGCCCGCCGTCGGGGTGCTGAAGGATCGGCGGAGGGCAGGGATACTGCGTATCCGAGAGCACACCGAACATGTCCCACTGGTCTGCGCCCGGGTCGGAGTAGCAGTCCGAGGTGAAGGTGGCCGCGTTCTCGCAGGGCGCGAATTGGGGGTCGTTGGGCGGCGTCTGCGGCCAGGCGGCATGAGCGGCCACCGCTGGCACAAGGAGGCCGGCCAGGAGGATGGCCAGCGACCACAGCAGTCTTCTCACCATCGCCGGCATTGGCGGCTCACAGCGGGGAGCGTGTTCAGCTGCTCGACGGCTGGGACACGGTCACGATGACAGCACCGGCAAGCGGAGCCGGAACGGTGTGGAGGGGTTGACGGTGATAGTGATGGTATGCGGAGCGCGCGAGCCGACATACGCCTGGTCGGACGCGGCCAGCACGAGGCGCAGCCGATGCCCGGCCGGGTAGCGGTGTACGACCCCAGGCAGGTTGAGGTGGACCGCCTGGCTGAGGTCGGCGATCCGGATGGGAGATACCAGGCGGTGGACCAACAGCACCGAGTCGTCCGGCGCGACGTCGTAGATCTTGCCGAAGAGGACCACCTCAGTGGCCGGCAACTGGCTGTCCGATCCTGTGGCGCTTAGGCTGAAATCAAGGGTTGGGATACCCACCGAATCGAGGTCCGCCGCCAGCGGGGCCGAGATGAAGGCCGCAAACGTCCCCGGAGGATCGGTCGGCGGGATCGAGCTGAAGGGCTCGTTCGACTGCACCGCGGAGGTTTCCGAGTAGCTCGACGGCTCTCCGTCCGCCGGGTTGACGAACGTCTGCGAGCCGGCCGCGATCTGGCGCCTCGAGGAAACCAGGCTGCCATCGCCGGAGAGGTACCAGCTCTGGATCGTACCCACGGGCCACGCGGAGGCGGAACCGTAGGCCGGCTGGGCCGAGCCGCTCGGGTCGTACGGGACCCAGTCGCGGAAGTACTCCACTCCAGGGCCGGTCGGCACACCGGACCCCTTCAAGTAGTGCGAATACCAGTTGAGCCACAGCTGGTCGAGGTAGCCCTTCGACGGATCGGCGTCATTGACCTCTCCCGGCGCCGACGGACCGCTGTGCCCGCCGAACCCGAGCACCAGCTTCACTGGTGCGCCGTGTTTCACGAAGCCTTGGTAGTTGGCCACCGCGTCGGCGATGGTGAAGAGCGTGTCCGTCTCCCCCTGTACCAGCAAGGTCGGCGGAAAGCGTGTCACGTTCGGGTTGGAAAAGAACTCGTACTGGGCCGACGCGTGGCGGAGGAAAGCGATCGTGTCGGCTGTGAGATAGCCGGCCGCAAGGGACTCGGTGTTGATCACGCAGACTTCGGGGTCGAAGCCAGGACAGGCAGGGTCGGGCGGCTGGCCGCTGGTCCAGCCACTCGTCCCCGGGTTGAGGGCGGGCTGGGCATTGCCGTCGGCGAAGAAGAGCTCGCTCCACTCGTACTTGCTGGCCCCGGGCGGCGAGTTTGTATAGATGAAATTGCGGGCGTCGTTGTTGGGTCCCAGGGAGTAGCTCAAGTCGTTCCAGGTGATCAGCGGGATCATGGCGTCGACTCTGGAGTCGACCGAAGCCAAGGCGAACTGGAAGCCACCGCCGTAAGACCCACCCCAGGTGCCCACCCGCGGGTCATTCGGCCCGTCCTTGATCACGTCGTCGCGCGCCGCGATGAGGTCGACCATGTGGGAGGCAGCCCTGCCGTCCCACTCGGGCGAGTCGATCTCGATTGCACAGCTGCTGCCGCCGAAGCCGAGTCCAGAGTAGGAGAGGACCACGTAGCCGTTGCGCGCGAACAGATCTGCTTCGGAGGCTTGGTCATCCTTGCTGCCGCCGAAGCCGTTGGTGGTCAGGATTGCCGGGACGGGCGATAACGGGCTGGCGGCGTTGGGGACGTACAGGTCGTAGAAGATGTCGCAGAACTGGTCTTGGTTGGGGCCCAGACCGGTGGCGCGAGTGGTCTGATCAGAGGTCTTGGTGTACGGCGGTGAGCTGTCGGCAACCGCACCCGGAGCGGCGGCGGCCAGGAAACCAGCGACCAAGCCCAAGAGCAAAATTGCCGGAGTACATCGTTTTTTCATCGACTCCTTCTCCAAACGGCCCGCACCGCCCCCCCCTTCTCCTTGGACAGCCCGCCACTGGCTATCCCGTGTTGGGGCATCTCCGCACCACGAGACCGGGGACTGGCAGGAAAAAAGAAGGGGCTTCGTGAGTTCCCGAGGGATGAATGCGGCTCGGGTCTGGACGGTATCCGTTCGCTCTCTACCGCGAGGCAATCCGCAAGTCCCCTATTCCGCCCATCGACTTTCCGAAGGGACGGGATTGAAGGCGGGGCCCCGTGCCAGACTAACCTTCGAGTGCTTGGCGCTCGGCGTGCGAAAACGGCGGCATGGTCGCCGTCGCCAGATCGAAACCACGCTCACCACACTTGGTTCATGAAGAACGAATTCGGCTGCGGCGTCCTCTTGCTGATTGCGTCCGTCGGAGGGGCCGACGCAGCAGGCCGCTGCGGTGATCATCCCTGGTGCGACACTTCCTTGGCGCCCGATACGCGCGCCGGCCTGCTGCTGGAGCAGCTCACGCAGGACGAAAAGATCTCGCTCCTCGCCGGCGACGACCTCTTCGGCGTGGGCGGCCAGGCGGGCTCGCACACCGGCACGAGCGACGGGCTGCCGCGCGTCGATCTGCCCACCATCTACTACACCGACGGCCCGATGGGCGTACGGTCCGGCATGGCGACGGCGATGCCCGCGCCGCTCGGTCTCGCCGCGACCTGGGATCCCGTCCTCGCCGCGCGTTACGGCGCGACGGTCGCCAACGAAGCCAAGAGCAAGGGCAACGACGTCGTGTTCGCGCCCACGGTCAACATCATGCGGACGCCGCTCGGCGGCCGGACCTTCGAAGGCTACGGCGAGGATCCGTTCCTGGCCGCCCGCACCGCCGTCGGCTGGATCGAGGGCGCACAGAGCGAGGGTGTGATCGCCAACGTGAAGCACTTCGCCGCCAACAACCAGGAAGGCATGGGGCCGGCGCCGCAAGGCGCGCCGCTCGGGGCGGGCGTGGTCGGAGACCGCTACACCGTCAATGCGGTCGTGGACGAGCGTACGCTGCGCGAGATCTACCTCCCGGCCTTCGAGGCGGCGGTCAACGAAGCGAACGTGGGCTCGATCATGTGCTCCTACAACCGCCTGAACGGCCAGTACGCGTGCGAGAACGAGCACCTGCTCGAGACGATCCTGCGGCACGACTGGCGCTTCGAGGGCTACGTGCTGAGCGACTACGGCGCCGCGCACCCGAACGGCACGGCGGCGTCGCTGAACAACGGCCTCGACTTCGAGCCGTGGCCGGGCTGGTCCTACTCGCCGCTGCAGGTCGAATTGGCGCTGGCGGCCTCGCTGGCGAGTCCGGCGACCGTCGACGAGCACGTCCGCCGCATCCTGCGGACGCTCTTCGCCTATGGCGCCTTCGATCGCGACGCGTACCCCTATGACGACGGCCTGATCGACAAGGTCGGCCACGCCGCCATCGCCGCCGAGGTCGAGGAAGCCGCCATTACGCTGCTGCAGAACGACGGCCGCGTCCTGCCGCTCGACCTCGAAGATCCCGATCTCCGCTCGATCGCGGTCATCGGCGCGGATGCCGATAGGTTCCAGTCCCGCGGCGGCTCGGCGGGGATCAGTCCCTTCTTCTACGACACGCCGCTCCAGGTCATCCGCACCCGGGCGGAAGCCCAAGGCGTGACGGTGTCGTTCGCCGACGGCAGCGATCAGACCGCCGCGGCCTCGACCGCCGCGGCTGCCGATGTCGCCCTGGTGTTCGTCTCCGACATCTCTGGTGAGGGGGCGGATAAGCCGTGCATGGCGATCGATTGCGGATTCTTCCCACCCCGCTCGCAGGACGCCCTCGTCGACGCGGTCGCGACGGCGAACCCGAACACGATCGTCATTCTGGAGGCGGGCGCACCCGTGCTGACGCCGTGGCGGGCAAGCGTCAAAGCGATCCTCGAGGCCTGGATCCCGGGCGAGAGCGCGGGCACCGCGATCGCGGACGTGGTCTTCGGCCGGGATGCCAGCGGGGACGCGGTCGATCCCGGCGGCCGCCTGCCAGTGACGTTCCCGAAGAGCGACGCCGATATCCCGACGGCCGGCGATCCCGAGAAGTACCCGGGCGTGGCCGAAAACGTGTACTACAAGGAGGGCGTCCTGGTCGGCTACCGCTGGTACGATGCGAACGGCATCGAGCCGGCCTTCGGCTTCGGCCACGGCCTCTCGTTCACCGACTTCGCGTACAGCGGGCTCGCGGTCACGCCCGCCCGGGACGGCGGGGCGGCCGTCCACTTCGTAGTGCACAACGTGGGCGCGCGGTCGGGCAGCGACGTGGCGCAGATCTACGTCGGCTTACCCGCGGTGGCGGGGCTCGTGCAGCCGCCGAAGGCGCTGAAAGGCTTTCAGAAAGTCGCGCTCGCCCCCGGGGCGTCCACGCCCGTCCATCTCGAGCTCGACGCGCGCGCGTTCGCGTACTGGAGTACCGCCGCGAACGACTGGCGCGTGGCGCCCGGCTGCTATCAGATCATGCTCGGCCGCTCCTCGCGCGACATCGTGGCGACCGCTTCGGTCCCACTCGGCGGCGGAGCCTGCCCGTGACGATTCGTCGAATGTCGGCGCGCGGCTTGCGGTCACGAAAGGCATCAAGACCGCCCTTGAGCGGATCGGGAGTGTGCATCCAGCACTCGATGCGCACCTCGATGCCACCGTTCGCCGCGGCTACCTCTGCCGATACCTTCCGGACCCGCGCCACCCGATCAGGTGGGAGGACTGAAGACCGGAGAGACCCCCTTGACCCGCCGCCATGGGTGGACCACAGTCACCTCGTGACGCTTGCGGCAATCGATCGGCCGCTGGCCTCCTGGGTTCGTCGGCTTCCCACCCTGATTCTGACGGCCTGCTTCACGCTCTCCCTGACCAGCGGTTCAGCTCTGGCACGTGGCCACGGGGGTGGTGGGTTCGGCGGCGGCCACATGGGTGGTGGACACTTCGGTGGAGGCCACGTCGGCAGCTTCGGTGGACATTTTGCCGGTCGTCACTTCGGGGCCGGGCACTTCGCCGGGGGTCACTTCGGCGGGCAGTTCAGCGGAGGTCGCTTCACCGGCGGTCTCCGGGGACCGTCCCACGCCCCGGTCTTCTCCCACGGCTTCCACCGCTTCCATCGCGGCCCATTCTTCTTCCACCACCGTCACGGGTTTTCCGCCTTCTTCGCGTTCGGCCTTCCAGTTGTCGTGCCGTTTTACGCGTACCCGCCGTACAGCTACTACTACGACCCGTACTGCGATCCGTACTCACCGTACTACGATCCGAATTACTGCTACTGGCTACACCGCGCTTACTGACGCCGGTCCGATGTGGCAACGCGGCGGACCTCGTCACGCGCCCGTCAGGTGGCGCGCCATGCGGAGCGAGAGGGCCATGATGGTGAGCGTCGGGTTGAACCCGCCCGACGACACGAACACCGAGCCGTCGGCGACGTAGAGGTTGTCGAGCTCGTGCGCGCGCCCGAAGGCGTCCACCACCGACGTGTCGGGATCGTCCCCCATGCGCGCCGTGCCCATGATGTGTGCGGTGGAGGCGATGCCGGCGAACGGGCCGCCGGGGCCGGTCGCCTCGGTGAGCGTCGCGACGGGCAGGACGAACGCGGCGAGCGCGCCCGGTGCGGCCTGGCAGACCGCGGCGAGCTGCGGGCCGAAGTACGTCGAGGCGGCGATCTCGAAGCGGTGCGCCGAGTGGGTGATGCGCGGCACCGGAAAGCCGTAGACGTCGCGGACGTCGGGGTCGAGGTCGACGCGGTTGGCGAGCTGCGGCATGTCCTCGCCGACCATCGAGAGGCCGGCCACGTGCCGGCGGATGAGCCCGCTGCGCATCAGGTCCTTGTGCTGCTTCCCCCAGCTGTTCGGGATCGCGGCGAAGGTCTGCGCTTCGCCGAGGAGGAGCAACGTGCCGCCCACCTCGCAGATGCCGCCCTTGAGATATGGCAGGCCCGCGGCCGCGGCGGCGGCGCCCTGGACCGGTCCCACGAAGTCGTCGATCGTGAAGGTCGTCGAGGGACCGCGCCAGGAGTGCACGTCCTCGTTGAAGACGCCACCCGCGATGGTGAAGAAGTGGAACATCAGGTTGCGCCCGAGCTGGCCGGAGCCATTGCCGAGGCCCGAGAGCAGGAGGAGCCGCGCCGTCTCGATCGCCGACGCCCCGAGGATCACGACATCGGCGTCCACGCGGCGCTGCCGGCCGCTCTCGTCGATGAACGACACGCCGGTCACCCGCGAGCGGCTCGCGTTCACGCGGTAAACGAACGCGCGCGGCTCGAGGCGGGCACCGGCGAGCAGCGCATGGTGGAGGAACGACACGGCCGCGCCGCCGCGGGCGTTGATCGGGCAGCCGTAGCCGGAGCAGAAGCCGCAGGAGTTACAGCGTGGCCGGCCATCGTAAGCGGTCGAGTTGACCGCCATCGGGAAGGGATAGGCGGTGAAGCCGAGGCGGCGGGCGCCCTCGGCGAGGAGCGTTCCACCGTACATGGGCGGGTTGGGCGGCATCGGGAAGGGCTGGCTGCGCGGCGCCTGAGCGAGCGTCGCGGCCGGCATCTGCGCCACGTCGCCCTGCACGCCGAGGCGCTGCTCGACCTCGTCGTAGAAGGGCGCCAGCTCGTCGTAGGTGAGCGGCCAGTCGGCGACGTTGGCGTCGGGCACGGGTCCGTAGAGCGAGAGGCCCTTGAAGTCCTGGCGCCAGAAGCGCGGCGTCTTCGCGTCCCAATGCACGGTGCCGCCGCCCACCACCGTGGGCAGCGTGTTCACGTCGCCCACGAACGAGCGCGCCACGCCCTGCTCCGCCTCCGACTGGCTGCGCGCCGTGCGCGGCTCCAGGACGATGTCCTGGTTCTCGAAGAAGCGGCCGGCCTTCACCTCGTCGTTGCCGAAGAGCGAGCCGATCGGGCCCGTCGTGCCGAGGCCGGGCAGCAGGTTCCGCCCCTTCTCGAGGATCAGCACGCGGTACCCGGCGGTCGCGAGCGCCCAGGCGGCGACGCTGCCCCCTGCGCCCGAGCCCACGATGATGGCCGACCTGCCCATCAGCTCCTCGGGATGCCGCTCCGCCCGAGCCAGAACTGCGTCCGCGACGCGCGCCGGCCGCCGAGCGCGGGCAGGAAGCGCTGCAGGTCGTCGAGCAGCGCGCCCGTGATCGACCCCGTGTCGGGCCCCGGCGTGCTCACCTCGGCGTCGGTGGAGCCGCGCGGCTGCAGGTCACCCGGCCAGCGCGAATAGCCCCAGCCGACGAGGTCGCGGTTGGCGCCGTACTCGGGCGGCCCGTACATCGCCTCGAGCGTGTTGGCGAGCGCCGCGCCGACGAAGGTCTGGAGGTCGCCGTCGGTCTGATCGGAGAGCAGGAGGTCCTGCGCGGGCCCGGGCGCGTCCTTGAAGTCGACGCCGAAGGCCTGCTGCGAGCGCTCGTCCAGGTGCGCGAGCCCGCTCCGGTAGATCTCCTGGAGCCCCGTCACCGGGCCGGCGAACTCCCGCTGCGGGATGCCCAGGCTGCCTTCGATGCGGATGCGCCAGCCGAGCTCGGCGTGCGCATCGAGCGGGACGAAGTCCGCGAAGTCGTCGTGCGTCGCGCCGGCGCGGTCCGAGAACGGCCCGCCCGCGTGGATGAGCGGCTGCGCGAACGTGAAGGCGGCGAGCAAGAGGTCGATCGCCTCGGCCACCCCGGCCTCGAGCGCGCCGGGATCCGGATCGTCGGGTGGACCGGGGATGAAGCGGGCGGTGACGGCGCGCAGCGTGTCGAGCTCGTGCGCGGTTAGGAAGCGGCCGCCCTGGCCCGGTCCGGGCGCGCTCGCCATGAGTGCCTCGAGGCGCCGCGGCCGCACGAGCGCGAGGAGGCCGAGCGCACCCGCAGCCTGCAGGAACGCGCGGCGGCCGACTCCCGCTGGCATGGCGCGGCCGACTAGAACAGAGGCCCTCCGTCGCCGGCAATCCCGTTCGACTGGAAGGGTCGAGCCGCTGTACGGGATTACTCAGGTTGCAATACGGGATTCACTCGCCCTGCCCGCCTCAAGGGACGGGACCGCAGACCCGGGTGCTGCACGGGCCGGGGGACATCTCTCATCGCTCGAGTGCCCCCGGCCTGCCGTGCGTTTCTCAGCGCCCGCGCCCGCTGCCGCGGTGCGAGTTGGAGCCGTCGTCGCCTGCCGGATCGTCGGCGTGTAGCGGATCGGGGTCGTCGCCATCGGCGATGCCGTCGTTGTCGGTGTCCGCGTCGTCCGGATCGAGACCCAGGGCCGTCTCATCGGCGTCAGAGAGCCCGTCGCCATCCGTGTCCACGTCGCCGGGCTCGGCCTCCACCTCCTGCTCTGGCGGGTCGGCGAGCCCGTCGTCCGTCCCCCGTGCGGCTGCGGGCACGATGCTCAGGCCCCACAGCAGGACGGTCGCGCTGAGCAGCCCCGCGGCCATCTTCATCGTCCTTCTCGTCTTCATCTTGTCGTCTCCTCTCGTTTGACGGGTGAGCGCATCCACTTCGGAAAGTCGTGGGACATTCGCCGCACCGTCGCAGCAAGAGCAACCGCCTTGCCAGCGCGATTCGCCCGGAACATCGTCCGCGGGGCGGCGTGATCGGGGGAAAACCCCCATTACGTTGCGCGTAATAACGCTACGCGCGGGAGGCCTTAGGGGTTCGCGAGCGGCGCCGGGTGAAAACGGAGCCTACCGGCTGCCCCTGTGGACGTCCCGTAGGTCCACCCGGGAAGTCCCCAATGCCGACTACGCAAGGCTTTAGTGACGCTAGGATACTAGCGCGATGGAGTTTGCTAGGTATTTCCACACGGCATTCGCAGGCCCGTGGAGACGCCGCGCCGACCGAGCTCATGATCTCCTGGAGAGGATCGTTGCGTCCACTCGGATCTCTACGGTGCGTTCGCCTTCCCCTTCACATGACGTGCGTGCCGAGCCAGGTGGACGTCGACTACGAGGGCGGCGAGATCCTGCCGAGCAGCGCCTGCGGTACGGCCGTCGCGCCGGCGGCGGCTGGCAGGTCACCCGTCGCGACGGTGAGGGGCGATTCCTATGCCGCCCTGGGCGTCTCGGCCTCCTTGCCTCGCGGAGAGACGCGAAGCGACCACATTCGTCTCCACATCCCGGTCGCCACGCCGAAAAGCGTGCGGCCGGCCAAAACGGTGGCGCTCAGCGCCACGTACCCGGCGATCACCGACATCGAGACCGCCGTGCCAACGACCCACGAGAGCAGTCCCAGGCCTTCACCTCTCGCATCACGTGCGTCCATTCGACCCTCCGAACTGTACTGTATTGACGGGCCGCTCTTCAGTTTCGATCGCTACCCTCCGGAAGTGTCGCACGGCATCCTCGACGCGAACCGAATCGAACGGGTCGTCGGGGCGACAGTCGGCGAGATGACCGGAGAGCTGCACCATCTCGGCGGGCGTGAAGCGCCCTGCCAACAGCACCGCCCGCTTGCAATGACAGCACGACACCAGCTCCCGCACGCGATACAGCCTACCAGGAAAGGATTGCCGCGAGGTCAATTGACCGTGAACCTCTCGTTGCGATGCGGAGAACTCTGCAATCGCCCACCATCTCTGGCCTGCCCATGCAACCGAGTCCAGCGCGCGTCGGCGCTCGGCGCCGGGCCGCATGCCTCTCCGCGGTGCGGCTACGCCTGCGGCGGCGCCGCCGGCACGATGCGCGCGTGGCGGCGGTCCTTGCGGAACCGCGCGACCGTCGACCAGCGCGAAGAGGGCTGCCTCAGGGCTCAAGAGCTCGCGACGGACGGCGGCCTCCGAAGAGGAAGATGCTCAATGCAGTGAGTGCGGTAGTGATGGCCGTTACGGCGAGCGAGAGCGTCGTGATGCCAGCCTTGTAGAGGTAAGCGCTTCAAACGGGGTATCTGCCCCGATCGCGTACTAGCAGCCCGGCTCCCTTCCATCATGACACAGCACACAACGACCGCCCGGACCACGCATCGACACGCCTTCCATCGGTGGCGGACGGCGCGCCTTCTCGGCGCCGTCGGTGCTCATCGTCCAGCTTCAACACCCCGTCCGAGGTGTCCAAAGGTGGACTTGCAATCGCAACTACGCGGATTACGAGCGGATGGGGAGGGAGATTCGAACGCCGGGCGGGAAAAAGCGTCGGCGGCGGCTAACTGCCCGAGAAGGCGGACCAATCAGCGAATCAGCGGCAATTTCGCCTCCGAACGCGTCGGCCCAAAAAACCCCAGGAAAACCCAGGTCCGCCCCAAGAAAACGGGAACGGTTCCCGCTCGACTGAAGGGAGTGGGAAGAGTCGATCTCCCTACACCTGTCGTTGTTTGGATCTGCCTCGTCGAGCCCCCAATCTGTCCGGAATCGCAAACCCCGACATGTTGAGAGGCCACGGGCCGGCTCTTGGAGGGTCGTCGGATGCTCAGGACATGCTTGTCCGCTGTGGCGGACGGATTCTCGCGAGTCCACCGTCGATTCGACCTTCCCGGACCGGCCCGCGCCTTGCTTCGGGCTCGAGAGTGAGTACATGGTCAGCTTTTTTGCTTGACTAACACTGGAAGTCCATGGGAGGAGCCTTTCCGTCGTCGAGGGAAGCTTGCCCTTGATCTCAGCCACTGGAACCGCACATGACGCCTCTCGCGGCGACAAGGCCCGCCGTACCGAGCGCCAGCTCCGCAGTCGCCATCCGGCCGAACCCAGAAGCCCGTTCGACGGGACCAAGTGCCGCAACGACGCGCGCGCGGTCGCGGCAGCAATCATCATACGGGCTTAGCATAGAGGGGGGACCCACG
>Ga0209470_1002905_pt1 | contig 11982 bp, 8 predicted proteins | sample GraSoiAngelo_125_FD_185882 | JGI IMG/M metagenome (GOLD analysis project Ga0209470, IMG submission 185882) | Grasslands soil microbial communities from the Angelo Coastal Reserve, California, USA - 14_0927_05_40cm (SPAdes) (version 2) | ecosystem: Environmental > Terrestrial > Soil > Grasslands ... | reverse complement strand
CGCGGGCGCTAGCCCGACGAGGAGGAGGCGCGCGCGCGGGTCGCCGAAGCCCGGCAGCGGCCGCGCCCAGTAGGAGAGACCCGCGTACCGGCGCGGCGGCGACGCGGCGGCGGCCTCGCGATGGGCCACGAGCCGCGGGCAGGCGCGACACCGCACGACCGCGCCGCGGAGCCGCTCGAGAGCGCTTTGCAATCCGGCCGGATTGTGACACGGTGAGAGCCATGCCGCCACAGCGCGACCGGGTGGCTGGCCCGCGCGTCCCCTCCATTCTCGTTCACGGCGGCGCCGGGGCTGACCCCGTTGAGGGGCGAGACGAGCTCCGCGCGGGCGTCCGGGTCGCCATCCTGGAGGGCTGGCGCATCCTCGCGGGAGGCGGCTCGGCGCTGGACGCCGTGGAACGCGCGGTGCGTGCCCTCGAGGACCATCCGCGGTTCAACGCCGGGCGCGGTTCCGTGCTCACCTCCGCCGGCGCGGTCGAGACGGACGCCTCGATCATGGAAGGCGATCGGCTCCAGTGTGGCGCCGTGGGCGCCGTGAGCCGGATCGCCAACCCGGTGACGCTCGCCCGGCGGGTGATGGAGGCGAGCCGCCACATCCTCCTCGTCGGCGAGGGTGCCCTCGCCTTCGCCCGCGCGCAGGGACTGCCCGAGTGCGACCCCGAGGCGCTCGTCACCGAGCGCCAGCGACTGCGCCACCGCGAGCTCGTGGCGGCGACGAAGGGAACCGTGGGCGCCGTCGCGTTGGACAGGAACGGCACGATCGCCGCCGCGACCTCCACCGGCGGCCTCCCGGGCAAGCTTCCGGGGCGCGTCGGCGACAGCGCGCTGATCGGCTGCGGGACCTACGCCGAGAGCTCGATCGGCGGCGTCTCGTGCACGGGCGACGGCGAGGCGATCATGCGGGTGGTGCTCGCCCGTCGGGCCCTCGACGACCTCAAGGAGGCCGACGACCCCGAGTACGCGGCGCGGGTCGCGGTGGATCTCCTGGTCGAGGAAGGCCGCGGCCACGGCGGGCTGATCCTCCTCGACTGGCGGGGCCGCATGGGCTGGGCGCACTCGACACCGTTGATGCCAGTCGCGCTGATGAGCCCGGCCTTCGCCGAACCGCGCGTGCCCTTCTAGTGCCGGGCACGCGGCGGTCTCGCTCGGCGAGTCGCCGAGCCAAGTTGGAGGCGCACTAGGATGCTCGAGCTCGCCGATCTCGACCGCGCCCGAAAGCGCCTCGAGGGCGCCATCTACGAGTCGCCCTGCCCCTACTCGCAGACGCTCTCGGAGCTCTCCGGCGCACGGTGCTTCGTCAAGCTCGAGAACCTCCAGATGACGGGCTCGTTCAAGGACCGCGGGGCCGCCAACCTCCTGCTCCAGCTCAACCCCGCGGAGCGCGCCCGCGGGGTCGTCGCGGCGAGCGCCGGCAACCACGGGCTCGCCGTCGCCTTCCACGCCTCGCGTCTCGGGACGCCGGCCGTCATCGTCATGCCGGAGTGGGCACCCCTCATCAAGGTGACGTCGTCGCGTCGCAACGGCGCCGAGGTCATCCTGCACGGCGCGAACTACGATGAGGCGTACGGGCGCGCCCGCAAGGTCCAGGCCGAGCGCGGACTCACCTTCGTCCACCCCTTCGACGACGAGCGCGTCATCGCCGGGCAGGGCACGCTCGGCCTCGAGCTGCTCGCGCAGCGACCCGACATGGACGCGGTCCTCGTCCCCGTCGGCGGCGGCGGGCTCGTCGGAGGCGTCGGCCTCGCGATCAAGTCCCATCGGCCCGAGGTCCGCGTGATCGGCGTGCAGGCGGAGACGCTGCCCGCGATGAAGCGCGCGCTCGACGCGCGCGAACGCGTGACGCTGCCGCCCGCCTCCACGATCGCCGACGGCATCGCGGTCCGCCAGGTCGGCGAGCTGACGCTCGCCCTGGCGCAGCGTCACGTGGACCAGATCGTGACGGTGAGCGAGGAGGAGCTGGCCAACGCGATCCTGCTCCTGCTCGAGATCGAGAAAACGGTCGTCGAGGGCGCCGGCGCCGCGCCCCTGGCCGCGCTCCTGAACCGGACGCTCGGGCTCGCGGGCCTCAACGTGGTGCTGGTGCTCTCCGGCGGCAACATCGACGTGACGGTGATCGCGCGGATCATCGAGCGGGGCCTCGTCAAGGACGGCCGGCTCGTGCGCCTGGGCGTCCTCCTGCGCGACCGGCCCGGTGCGCTCGCCCGCCTCACCGCCCTCATCGCCGCCGAGCGCGCCAACATCATGAACATCGAGCACGACCGCGCCTTCTCGAGCGGGGCGATCGGCGAGACCCGGGTCGGGCTGACGCTCGAGACCTCAGGGCGCGCGCAGATCGATGCGCTCAAGGAGCGGCTCGAAGCCGCGGGCTACCGGGTGGAGGAGCGGACGGCATAGCCGCGGACGGGGTCTGCCATGGCCGAGGATGGCTCGACCACGCGGCTCGCGTGCGCATGGCCCGTCGCGGCTGGGCTCCGTCGCGGTGCCATGACGTCCGCATTCGACGTCGCGGGAACGGGTCTCGTCCATCCCCCGCCATGGCAGACCCCGTTCGCGGCGAGCGAGCGTCGAGCGCGTCGGACGAGACGCGGTTCGAGCGCCGGCGTGGGAGTGCGAAGCCGCAGGGCGTCCGACGCCCGAGGCGAGCCTGAGTGAGTCGGCGCAATCGATCTGAGGGGAGGTTTCGGAAGGGGGGCGAAGCCCCCCGCCGAGTCAGCGCTACGCGCCCGGCGATTCGGGCGCCGTGCTGTCGGCAGGGTCGAACGCCAGACGCTCCAGGTCGGCGTCGTTCACGCGCCATCCGTGGAGGATCCGGGCGAGCTCGGCCACGTCCTGGATCGGGCCGTGCTCGGCGCGGAACTTGACGATGGTCATGGCCTGCTCGTGGCTGAGGCCGGGAAGCTCCATGAGCTCTAGGGGATTGGCGAGGTTGATCCGCACCTTGACCGTCATACGCGCACCCCCCTCGGACAGTGGTCCGCGCCCCATCGTCGCCAGGGGTGCCCGGTTGTCAAGGGCTAGCGCGTCGTGGCGTCGGGGAGCGCGCTGACGACGGCCGCGTAGGCCCGCCTGGCCTCGGATCGGGATGGAGCGTTCGGTGGTATGTGATCGTGATCCGCCGGGGACGCGGCAAGAGGCGACCCGGTGGCCAAGCGTCGTGACCGCCGGCGATCGTCACCGGCAGCACCGGGGCGGCGAGTGATGCCGCGAGACGGAAGGCGCCCGGCTTGAAACGCTGGACGCGACCGTCGGGGCTTCGCTCGCCCTCGGGGAAGATCATCACCACCTGCCCGGCCTGGAGGAGCCTGACGGCCTCGCGCGCCGCCCGCGGGTCGGACGACTCGATCTGGACGGGAAACGCGCGGAGCAGGCGGATGAATGGCCCGAAGAGGGGGATCTCGAAGAGACGGCTCCATGCCATGTAGTGGACGCGCCGACGGACCGGAATCGAAACGAGCGGCGGATCGGCGTACGTCTGGTGGTTCGGCGTGACGATCAAGGGTCCCGTCGCCGGAATGTGCTCAACGCCGACCAGCTCGAGGCCGAAGTAGGCCCGGCAGAGGGCGAGGACCCCGGGGCGGACCAGGTCGAGGACGGGCGTGCGCACCCCTCTAGCGTTATACACGAAAGAAAACGGGGCCGGGAAGCGTCCCGGCCCCGTGGATCCCTCGCCCTGACTTGTTAATCTTCGTCGAGCTGGAGCTCCGACTCCTCAGGCTCGTATTGCCGACCGAGGCGCTCGATCCGGTCCTGGCAGCGGACGCAGGTCTGGACCTCGGGCATCGCCCGCAGCCTGGCGGGAGAGATCTCCTCGCCGCACTCCACGCACGTGCCGTACTCGCCCTCGCTCAGCCGGTCGAGCGCGGCCGACAACCGGTTGACGCGTTCCACAAGGAGCTCACGCGTCGCGAAGCCGATCTCCCGTCTCTCGTTGGCCTGGATCTCGTCCACTTCGTCAGCAAAGGGGGAGTTGTCCCCGATCGCCCCGGGGTATTCCTCGACCGCCACGGCCCCACTCATCTGGCGGAGTCGTGACACCGCAGCTTGCAGGTCCTGCTCGAGCCGCTTCCTAACGTTCTTGTCCATGGTGGACCTCCCAGATAGCTCTCGCCCCGGCAGTGCAACTGCCGTGCCGCGGATTGGACGGTCCACCCCTGCTCACAATTCATTGAAAAGAAAAGCCCGTGGATAGTCATGGTGGCAGGTAGGCCGGGCAAAATGCCAGAATGCTGACACTTCTATTGGCAAACGGTGGGAGATTCCGAGCCACCTCGAGGACGGATGAGAGGTTCCCGGGCGCTCCGAGGCGAAGGAACGCCCGGGGGCGAGTCCCCGGGCGTCCGATGAGCCAGGGGGAAATTACCGGCGGCGGCTCACGCGCGACTCCGACTCGCCTCGATTGCCCCTTCCTCCCAGATGCTGTGCTTGCGCGTCTCCGGCATGACGAAGAGGGCGATCAGGAACATGATCGCGGGAAGCGCGATGGGATAGACCAGGGCCCAGAAGAGGGGGTCGCTGGAGCCCGTCTCCACCGCCTTGGCGTAGGCCGCTGTGGTGATGATGGGCACGAGACCGCCGCCCCAGCCGTTGCCGATATGATAGGGCACTGACACCGAGGTATAGCGGATGCGCGAGGGGAAGAACTCCGCCAGGAACGCCCCGATCGGTCCGTAAGTCATGCCCACGTAGTTGACCAGGATCACGACGATGATGGTCGCCATCGTGAAGTTGAGGCTCTTGGGATCCGCGTAGGTACCCAGGGCCGTGTAGAGCGGGTAGTAGGTGAGGGAGGCGAGGGCCATGCCGCCGAGGATGATCGGCTTGCGACCGATCTTGTCCGAGAGCCAGCCCCAGAAGATGAGCGTCGGGGTGGCGATCAGGAGCGCGATACCGATGATCCAGCTCGACGTCAGCACATCGAGCTTCTTGACCGATTGGAGGTAAAACAGCGCCCAGAACTGGCCGCTGTACCAGACGCACCCCTGCCCCAGCACGACCACGCTGGCGATCACCACGTACTTGAAATTGCGGCTCATGAAGGCCTCGCGCCACGGATTGGTCGCGGTCCGGCCCTTCGCCTTGATCTCCTGGAAGATCGGCGTTTCACCGAGCGAGAGCCGGATCCAGATCGCGATGCCGACCAGGAGGAGCGAGATGATGAACGGCAGGCGCCAGCCCCAGTCGTTGAAAGCCTCGACGCCCAGATAGGTCCGGATCCCGATGATGATCGCCAGCGATACGACGATGCCGAGCGTCGGCGACGTCTGGAGCCACCCGGTGTAGTAGCCCCGATTCTCGTCCTCGATGTGCTCGGCGACGTAGGTGATGGCCCCGCCGTATTCCCCGCCGAGGCAGAGGCCCTGGATCAGGCGGAGCGCGAAGAGGATGAACGCCGCGGCGAGGCCGATCGAGGCGTAGCTTGGAACAAAGCCGATGAGGGCCGTCCCCACGCCCATACCGGTCAGCGTGACGATGAAGGTGTACTTCCGACCCACCTTGTCGCCGAGCCAGCCGAAGAGGAACGCCCCCAGCGGGCGTATCAGGAAGCCGACCGAGAAGATCGCCACGGTGCTGAGGAAGGCCGCCACCGGGTGGCCCTTCTCGAAAAACTTGACCGCGAGGATCGAGGCCAGGCTGCCGAAGATGTAGAAGTCGTACCACTCGATGATGTTGCCGACGGATGCGGCGATGACGACGCGGCGGAGTTCTTTGGGTGGAACCTTAGCCGGCATTAGCCTCCCCTATTGGTTGAATGCGTTTCCCACGCGACGACTTCTCCGACTCGTACGCCCTCGCGAGCAGTCGCGCGACTGCGAGGAGATCTCCGAGGGTGTCGAAGAAGGGGCGGGTGGCAGGGTTGTCCAGCGAGAGGACCATGAATCGCCAGAGGATGTTCAGCGAAGCCTGCGGTCCAGAGAACTGGACCAGCGCAAGCAGGCCTATGAAGAGGACGGCGGCGGCAACGCTGCGTCGGCACCGCGCCCCGGTCCGTTGATGGCAGCCCGGGGATCAGGCTCATCGTTGGGGCAGCAGTATACGGATGACGGCGCGCGTCCACAAGCCGGGAGGCCCCGGGCCGGGACGACGCTTGACGAGAGACGTGACGTCGCCCGCTAGGACTCCTGCTCCTCGTACTTGTTCTTGAGCGTCGCGACGACCGCGGGATCGGCGAGCGTCGTGGTGTCGCCGAGCGCCCGCCCCTCGGCGATGTCGCGCAGGAGCCGCCGCATGATCTTCCCGCTCCGAGTTTTCGGAAGCTCGGCGGAGAAGATCACGTCGTCCGGCCGCGCGAGGGCACCGATCTTCTTGGCGACGTGCTGCTTGAGCTCGTCCTGGAGCCCGGGCGTGCTCTCGACCCCCTGCTTGAGCGTGACGAAGGCCGCGATCGCCTGGCCCTTGATGTCGTGCGGCTTGCCGATGACGGCGGCCTCGGCAACCGCCTTGTGGTCGACGAGGGCGGACTCCACCTCCATCGTCGAGACGCGGTGACCGGAGACGTTCATGACGTCGTCCACGCGGCCGAGCAGCCAGAAGTAGCCGTCCTCGTCGCGCTTGGCGCCGTCGCCGGTGAAATAGATATTGTCGTACTTCGACCAGTACTGCTTGACGTAGCGATCGGGGTCACCCCAGATGCCGCGCAGCATCGCCGGCCAGGGCTTCGTGAGGACGAGGTAGCCCGACTTCGCCGGGTTGCCCTTCTCGTCGAAGACCTCCGCCTCGACGCCGGGGAACGGCCTCGTCGCCGAGCCGGGCTTGAGGACGGTGATGCCGGGGAGCGGCGTGATGAGAATCTGTCCCGTTTCCGTCTGCCACCAGGTGTCGACCACCGGGCACCGCCCGCCGCCGATGACCTTCCAGTACCAGACCCACGCCTCGGGGTTGATCGGCTCGCCGACCGTCCCGAGCAGCCGGAGGCTCGAGAGGTCGCACCGCTTCGGGTACTCCTCTCCCCATTTCATGAACGTCCTGATCGCGGTCGGCGCGGTGTAGATGATCGTGATTCCGTACTTCTCGACGATGCGCCAGAACCGGTCCTTGTCGGGGTGGTCCGGCGTGCCCTCGTACATCACCGAGGTGGCGCCGTTGGCGAGCGGGCCGTAGACGATGTACGAATGTCCCGTGACCCAGCCGATATCGGCGGTGCACCAGTACACGTCCTCCTCATGGAGGTCGAAGATCCATTTGTGCGTGGCGGTGATCCCCGTGAGGTAGCCGCCGGTCGTGTGGATGATGCCCTTGGGCTTGCCCGTGGACCCGGACGTATAGAGGAGGTAGAGCAGGTCCTCGGAGTCCATCGGCTCGGCCGGGCAGCGAGCCGGCACGCCCTTGACGAAGTCGTCCCACCAGACGTCGCGTCCGCTCTTCATCTCGACGGGCTGCCCGGTGCGCTTGAGGACGATGACCGTCTTCACGCCGGGCGCGCCGCGGAGCGCCTCGTCGGTGTTCTTCTTGAGCGGGACGGTCGAGCCGCGCCGAAAGCCGCCGTCGGCGGTGATGACGAGGCTCGAATCGGCGTCGTGGATGCGCTCGCGGACGGCCTCGGGCGAGAAGCCGCCGAAGATCACGCTGTGCGCCGCCCCGATCCGGGCGCACGCGAGCATGGCGATCGGGAGCTCGGGCACCATCGGCATGTAGATCGTGACCCGGTCGCCCTTCTTGACGCCGTGCCCCTTGAGCGCCGCGGCGAACCGGCTGACTTCGCGGTAGAGGTCCCAGTAGGTCAGGACGCGGCTGTCCCCGGGCTCGCCTTCCCAGATCAGGGCGGCCTTGGTGCGCCGTGGACCGATGACGTGACGGTCGAGGCAGTTGTATGCGACGTTCAGCTTGCCGCCGACGAACCACTTGGCGTAGGGGGGCTTCCACTCGAGCGCCTTCTTCCACGGCTTGAACCAGTGGAGGTCACGGGCCCTCTGTTCCCAGAATCGGACGAAGTTCTTCCGCGCCTCGGCGTAGACCGAGGGCGTCTTGATCAGCGCATTCTTCACGAACGCCTTCGGCGGCGGGAACTTCCGGTTCTCGCGGAGCAAGGCCTGGATCGGAACGTCCTGCGCCTTTTTCGGCATAGTCAGACCCCTCAACGTGAATGGCGTCGGTCGCAGTCGAGCGTCCCCGATTATATCGGCGGGCGGGGGTAATTCAAGGTCGGCGCGGGACGCGCTCGCGCGCGCCGGTCAGCCGACTCGCGGCGAGCAGGTCCGTTGCCTTCACCGGCTACCGCGACGCCGGCGCAGCCGCGGCCGGCCCGCGCCGGCGCCGGCGGGCGACCCCGGTGCGGCTGGCGGCTTCCGCGACCGCCGCGGCGACCGCCGGCACCACGCGACCGTCGAACATCGAGGGCGTGATGTATTCCTCGGAGAGCTCTCCCTTGGACACGATGGCCGCGAGCGCGTGCGCGGCCGCGAGCTTCATCTCGTCGTTCACGCGCCGGGCCCGCACGTCGAGCATCCCGCGGAAGAAGCCGGGGAAGCAGCACGAGTTGTTGATCTGGTTCGGGTAGTCCGAGCGCCCCGTGGCCATCACGCGGACGTAGGGGCCCGCCTCCTCCGGCAGGATTTCCGGGATCGGGTTGGCCATCGCGAAGACGATCGGGTCGCGGCCCATGGCCTTGATGTCCTTCAGCGCGACGACGCCGGGGCCCGAGAGGCCGACGAAGACGTCGGCGCCCTGGAGCGCGTCGCTGGCGGAGCCGCGGAGCCTCTTCTCGTTGGTGTGCTTGGCGAACCACTCCTTCATCGGGTTCATGTTGTCCGCGCGGCCCCGGTAGAGCGCGCCCGCCCGGTCGCACGCGATGATGTGCTGGGCGCCCGCGCGCATGAGCAGCTTCGCCGTCGCGATGCCGGACGCGCCGGCGCCGGTGAACACGATCCGCGCGTCGCTCAGGCGCTTCTTCACGATCTTGAGCGCGTTGAGGAGCGCCGCGAGGACCACGACCGCGGTGCCGTGCTGGTCGTCGTGGAACACGGGGATCTCGAGGTCGCGCTGGAGCCGCGTCTCGATGTCGAAGCACCGCGGCGCGGAGATGTCCTCCAGGTTGATCCCACCGAAGACCGGCGCGATGGCTTTCACGATCGCGACGATCTCGTCCGTGTCTTTGGTGGCCAGGCACACGGGGAACGCGTCCACGCCGGCGAACTCCTTGAAGATGAGCGCCTTGCCCTCCATCACCGGCTGGGCGGCGCTCGGGCCGATGTCGCCCAGGCCGAGCACCGCGGTGCCGTCGGTCACGACCGCGACGGCGTTCTGCTTGATCGTCAGCGCGTACGCCTTCTCGGGGTCGTGGTGGATGGCCATGCACACCCGCGCCACACCCGGCGTGTAGGCCATGGAGAGGTCGTCACGGGTCTTGACGCTCATCTTGCCCCGGACCTCGATCTTCCCGCCCAGGTGCATGAGGAACGTACGGTCCGACACGTTGACGACCTTCACCCCCTGCGCCGCAAGGATCGCGTCGACGACCTGCTGGCCGTGCGGCTCGTCGCGCGCCTTGAAGGTGATGTCGCGCGTGATCGTGGACTTGCCGACGACGACCAGGTCGATGGCGCCGATATCGCCGCCGGCTTTGCCGATCGCAGAGGTGACCCGACCGAGCATCCCGGGCTTGTTCACGATCTCGAGCCGGACCGTGAGGCTGTAGCTAGCGCTTGGAGCCTGCATTCGAGGCCTCCCCCGACCGGGTCGCACTCTCCCGCTCCCCGGTCTTGACGCGGCGAGCAACGCCGGCCGCGAGTGCGCGGTATCTTATACTAGTTGGGTCCGCGAGGGAGTAGGCTTCAGCGGGAAGTCCGTGAGCGGAGCCACACGGCGCCGGCCGCGCCGTTGAACAGGCGAGCGGAGCCACACGCGCCTGAGGGCCGTTGAACACGCGCGGAGCCACACGCGCCTGAGGGCCGTTGAACACGCGAGCGGAGCCACACCCGCCTGAGGGCCGTTGAACAGGCGAGCGGAGCCACACGCGCCTGAGGCAGGCCACCCCCGGTTGGAGCCGGCCTCGCGGACCCCGCTCCAAAGGAGAGCCCATGATTGACGCCAAGACCGCTGACCGGGAGCTGCACTTCTACATCCGGCCCCAGACGTTTCCCGTCGCGATTCGGATGCTCAAGCCCGGGGAGGAGATCCCCGAGAAGGCCAAGCGGCCGGCGCGCGACTTCAAGAAGCTCAGCATGAACTGCCAGGTCATCGACATGGCCCGGCGCTACGGCTGGATGATCGCTCTCACGCGGGAGGACCACATCTGCTCCCTCGGCATCGCGGCGCTCGGCTTCGAGAAGCCGACGCACCTGCACAACTCCGGAACGCTGTGCGAGGGCATGTACACGGCGACGAAGGAGGCGGGGGTCCGGTCCGAAGCCGCCGTCGACAAGTTCGCGCCGGGCGAGTACGCCTGCCTCCTAGTGGCGCCGCTCGACCGGGCGCCGTTCGAGCCCCACCTCGTCTGCATCTACGCCAACCCGGCCCAGGTCATGCGCCTCACCCAGGCGGCGCTGTGGAAGCGGGGCGGAAAGCTCACGTCCTCCTTCGGCGGTCGCATCGATTGCTCGGAGATCATCGTGACGACGATGCGCACCGACGCGCCGCAGGTCATCCTCCCCTGCTCGGGCGACCGGATCTTCGGCCAGACCCAGGATCACGAGATGGCGTTCACGATCCCGTGGGGCCAGATGGAGGAGATCATCGAGGGTCTCAAGGGCACCCACGCGGGCGGCATCCGCTACCCGATCACGCAGTTCATGGAGTACGAAGCCAAGCTCCCGCCGAAGTACATGGAGGCGAACCGCGTCTGGGACGTGGAGCACGGCCGCGGCCAGTACACCCCGCGCGACCGGGTCGTCGCCGCCTACAAGCGCTCGTTCGCCGACCGGGTGCCCGTCTACCCGATCGTCGCCTCGTTCGCCGGCACCCTCGACGGCCTCTCGATCGAGGCGTACTGCACGAATGTGCCCAAGGCGATCACGGCGATGCTGAACTACTACGAGCGATATCAACCCGATGTGGTGCTGGCCTATAACGACCTGGCCAAAGAAGCAGAAGCCTTCGGATGCCACGTGAAGTACTCGGACTACGTCGTGCCGTCCATCGACCGGCACGTCCTGCACGACGACAAGGCCAGGCTCGCGAAGCTCGCGCTGCCGGACCCGTACAAGACGGCGCGCCTCCCCGGCTTCCTCGAGCAGTGCGAGGCGCTCGTGAAGGCGAAACCCCCGACGGCGATCGGCGCCGTGGCCGTGGGCCCGTGGACGATCGCGATGCTGCTCCGAAACCCCGAGACGATGCTCCTCGACACCTTCGAGGACCCGAAGTTCATCCACGACCTGATGCGGATCACGACGGATTTCTGCAAGAGCTGGGGAGACGCGATCGTGAAGACAGGCATCGGGCTCAGCTTTTCGGAGCCGACCGCCTCGATCAGCCTGATCTCGCCCGACAACTACCGAGACTTCATCGCGCCCTACCACAAAGAATTGGTCGATTACTTCAAGGCCAAGAAGGTCGGCGTGACGACGCACATTTGTGGCACCACGTATCCGATATACGAGGACCTGGTGAACTGCGGCTTCACGACGATCTCCTTCGACCTCGATCAGCAGGCGGATCCAAAGCTCTACGTGGACCAGCTCAAGCGGTTCACCGAGGTGTCCCGCGGCCGCGCCGTCGCGATCGGCAACGTGGACGCGACGAAGTTCGAGAAGACGACCAAGGAGGCGATGGAGGCCGACGTCCGGCGCTGCGTCGACACGGCGGCGCGCGGCTCGGCGTTCATCCTGTCCACGTCGTGCGAGATCCCGCCACGCTCGGATCCCGACGCCGTGAAGTGGTTCATGGACGCCGCGCACGATTACGGTCGCTACGACCGGATCTTCGCCTCGGCGGGGGCCTGAGACAGTCGGAGGGGGCCTCGACGGCCCCCTCCGACCCCGCTTACAGACTCGCCTCGGACGGCGGGGACTCGATCACAGAATCGCCTCGCCTACGGCTGCGGCTCGCACTG
>Ga0209470_1002904_pt1 | contig 11982 bp, 8 predicted proteins | sample GraSoiAngelo_125_FD_185882 | JGI IMG/M metagenome (GOLD analysis project Ga0209470, IMG submission 185882) | Grasslands soil microbial communities from the Angelo Coastal Reserve, California, USA - 14_0927_05_40cm (SPAdes) (version 2) | ecosystem: Environmental > Terrestrial > Soil > Grasslands ... | reverse complement strand
TTTCACCCCGGGCATGGTGAAGGGATAGTCCAGACCGCAAACCTGGCCTCTCTGCTCCCGAGTGCAGTGAGCCAGGGCGGCGAAAGCCGTAGACGGTAAGAAAATCCGCGGAGCTTAACCGCTCGTGGGGGTTCAAATCCCTCCGCCCGCATACCCTCTTTCCCACCGGGGAAACAGCGGGCCACCATGTCCCTGCCCGGCGGGTCGGGCGGGATCGGCCAGTGCTTCACGTGGACGCCTCGATCGAAATTCTTTCGAGTGTTCTCAGGCACGACGCCAGCCGTTCACATATGAGCGTCGACGGATCAGAAGCGACCGATCAGGGTATCGCCAGTCCTGGTGACAAAGTGGAGCAGCTCCGTCTCCCCGCCCCCCTCGAAGGGGATCAGGCGCCCGACGCCGAGGTCGGCATAGCGGCGCACCGTGTCCGCGTCGAGGTGGACCGCCGGCGTGACGCTGATCTCGAACCCTGCGAGACCGCCCGGACGGCCGAGATCGCGAGCCGCCTGCTCTAGACCGGCGACGCAGCGCGCCGTCTCGTCGACATCGAGCGCGAATCCGTACCAGCCCGACGCATGGCGGAGCGCGCGCCGGAAGGCTTCGGGCGTGTGTCCGCCGATGACGATCGGCGGATGGGGCGACTGCGCGGGCCGCGGCCACGCCTGGACGCCGCGAAACGCGAAGAATCGACCGTGATACTCCGGCTTGTCCTGCGTCCAGATCGCGAGCATCGCCTGGAGGTACTCGATCGCGCGCTCCCCCTTGTCAGTGAACGGGATGCCGAGCGCGTCGAACTCGGCCTTCAGGAACCCGACCCCGAGGCCGAAGATGAGGCGCCCGCCGGAGACGACGTCGACGCTCGCGAGCTCCTTCGCCAGGACCAATGGATTGCGCTGCGGCAGGATGATGATCCCGGTACCGAGCTTCACGCGCTGGGTGTGCGCCGCGACGAACGCGAGCGAGACGGCCGGATCGAGAAGCGCGCTTTTCGGGTCGAGGTGCTGAGCGAGGCGGCGCCTCGATTGGTGGCCGATGCCGTGCGGCACGGGCGAGGCCGGCACCTGCGGGTCCGGGTCCGGCAGGACGATGTGCTCCCCCGTCCAGACCGACTCGAATCCGGCGGCCTCCGCCGCCTGTGCGACGCGGACCGCCGTCACGGGGTCGCTGCACGGTCCCATGTTGATGCCGAACAGGCCGAACTTCATCATGCGTACCCGCCCGACGCCTCGATGCGCTCGCCGGTCAGCCAGCCGGACTGGTCCGAGGCGAGGAACGCCACGGTGCGCGCGATGTCGTCCGGCCGGCCGGGGCGGCCGAGCGCCGTGCGTGCGACCATCTGCTTCGCGGCGTCGCTCGCGGCGTCCAACCCGATGGCTTCGGAGCCCTCGGTGAGGACGTAGCCCGGATTCACCGAGTTGACGCGGATGTTTTTCGGCGCGAGCTCCACCGCGAGCACACGGGTCATGGTGTCGAGCGCGCCCTTCGTCGCCGAGTAGACGACCAACGCCGCCGCCGGCTTCGTGCTCGCGATCGAGCCGATGTTGATGACGGTCCCGCCCGACGGCCCGAAGTGCTTGACCGCCTCCTGGGTCGCGAGAAGCGGGCCGAGGACGTTCGTGTCGAAGTGCCAGCGGTACTCGGCCTCCGTGACCTCCTCCAACGGCTGGAAGTGGAACACCCCGGCGTTGTTCACGAGCACGTCGAGTCTCCCGAACGCCTTCCTCGTCTCCGCGAAGAGCCGCCGGACGTCGCTCGCCTTCGAGACGTCACCCTGGACGGCGATCGCCGTGCCGCCGGTCTCCGCGATCTCGGCGACGACGCGCTCGGCGCCCGCCTTGCTCGACACATAGTTCACGACCACCGCGGCGCCCGCGGCGGCCAGCTCCTTCGCGATCCCGGCGCCGATGCCCTTCGACGCGCCGGTCACGACCGCCACCTTGCCCTTCAGCTCGCTCATGATGCCCCTCCTTCCTGCGGATGCTCGCCTCGACGATTAGACAATCGTCTCCGCAAGCAGCGTGCCGCCCTAGCAAGGCCCGAGAGCTGAAGGCCATCCTGCGACTGGGATGCCGAAGTCGGCAATCGTGCCGACGTGTTCGGCACCAGCACGGACGTCACAGGACTTCGCGCGGCGGCCATGGGCCCATCGCCGCAGCGTGCGCCGGCACGGCGGTTGCGAAGGACGGAAGCCGATGCTGCGCATCACCGACACCTTGCACGTGACCCCGGACGGCCGGGCCACCTGGACGCTGCGGTTGGAGGGTACGCTCAAGGACGAATGGGTCAGAGAGCTCCGGCGGGCGTGGCGGCGCATCCGAGAGGCACAGCCTGGAGTTCCCGTCCGGGTCGAGCTTGCGGACGTCCGTTTCGTCGATCCGGCCGGAAAGGTGCTGCTTGCCGAGATGTACCGCGACGGCGTCGAGATCGTCGCCGGCGACTGCCTCGCCGCCGTCATCCTTGACGACATCGTAGAACGGTCGACCCGCGATCGGCGCGCCCGCTAGTCGCCGCGTATGCCACACGACTTCACAGGCTCGGGCGGATCGGAAGCGCCACTCCGTTCGACTGGGCACGCCTGGTCGACTATTCATCAGATGGCATCGCCCGTCCCGCGAGCGGACGGCGCACCGTCGCTGAAGATGGCGAAGAACGACGAGCTCTCGTCCGAGTCAGACGCCATCGGATCCACCGAGGGCATGACCCTGGCGGCGCGATTCCAGGCGCTGCTGTCCGTTGCCCAATCGATCACCTCGTGCCGAGAGCCCGAGGAGCTCTTCAGCCGCCTGGCGGCCGAGCTGCAGCGGGTCGCGCGGTTCGACTTCATCGGCGTCGTGCTCTACGACCCCGAGCGCGGCGTCGTGCGGGCCGCGAGGCTGGAGACCGGCAGCACCGCGCTCGTGCCCCGCGAGGAGGAGGTCGCGACGGAGACGCCGCACGCGATGGTGATCGACTCGCAGCAGCCGCTCATCGTGCCGGACACCGGTGCTGAAACGCGATGGCCCGAGAGAATGGCGGTGATCCGTAAAGACGGTATCGCAAGCTTCTGCGTCCTCCCCCTCACGACCATTCACACGCGACTCGGCACACTCGGATTCGCGCGGCGCGACCACGCGACGTACACCGACGCCGAGGTCCAGTTCATGGGCGAGGTGGCGAAGCTCGTGGCCGTCGCGATCGAGAATGCCATGGCGTTCCGGGAGATCGCGCGACTCAAGGACAAGCTCGCCGAGGAACGCCTGTACCTCGAGAGCGAGATTCGGAGCGAGCAATCGTTCGAGCACATCGTCGGCGACAGTCCCGCGCTGCACCGGACGCTCCAGCAGGTGGAGATCGTCGCACCGACCGATTCGACGGTCCTGCTTCTCGGCGAAACGGGCACGGGCAAGGAGCTGCTCGCGCGGGCCATCCACGACCGAAGCCACCGCCGCGACCGCACGTTCGTGAAGCTCAACTGCGCCGCCATTCCGTCGGGCCTACTCGAGAGCGAGCTCTTCGGGCACGAGCGGGGCGCCTTCACCGGCGCCATCGCCCAGAAGATCGGCCGCTTCCAAGTGGCCGACGGCGGCACGCTGTTCCTCGACGAGGTCGGCGAGATCCCGCTCGAGCTCCAGCCGAAGCTGCTGCGCGTCCTGCAGGAGCAGGAGTTCGAGCGGATCGGCAGTACGAAGACGATCAAGGTCGACGTCCGCCTCATCGCCGCGACGAACCGCGACCTCCTTCGGATGGTGGAAGAGCAACGGTTCCGGGACGATCTCTACTACCGGCTGAACGTGTTCCCGATCCAAGCCCCGCCGCTCCGCGAGCGGCCCGAGGACATTCCCGCCTTGGTGAGCTACTTCGTCCAGCGGTTCGCGCGTCCCATGAACCGCCGGGTCGAGGTCATCCCGAGCGAGACGCTGGACGCGCTCCGTCGGTACACGTGGCCCGGGAACATCCGCGAGCTCGCGAACCTGATCGAGCGTGCGATGATCCTTTCGCGCGGCCGGAGGCTCGAGGTGCCGCTCGACGACCTTGCGCGGCGTCGGGGACCCGCGCCGATTGGCCACCATGACACGGCGGGCCGCGGTATCGACCGCGCCGACATCCTGCGTGCCCTCGAGCAGGCGAACTGGGTGCTGGGAGGCCCCCGGGGTACGGCCGCGCGTCTCGGCATGAAGCGGACGACGCTCCAGTCGCTGATGAAGCGACTCGGGATCGAAAAGCCCGCCTGATCCTCCCGCTCGACCGACGGTGAGCGGCACACTCGGTGCCGAGATTCGGCACGTGTGTCGAGCATCGGCACCGACCAAGGTCTCGGTGTTCGTGGATGAGTCCCCTGGATGCCACCGGCACAGGCCGGCACGGCGCTTGCGGAACGCGCGGGTGAGGCAGGACACCATGAGCGCGATCGAGGGGCTGCGGGGCATCCGCACCGATCGACGACACCGCGATCACGGATGGAAGGACACACGACCGTCCCCGAGCTTGGGCACGGCTCACCTCTCCGCCTCGAAAACGGGATTGGTGTTGGTCGGCGGTGGAGCGCGCGGCGCGTATCAGGCGGGGGTGTTGCAGGGTCTGGCAGAGATCGTGGGAGGGCGTTTCGGAGATCGGCCGCCGTTCGACGTGGTCACGGGGATCTCCGCGGGGGCGATCAACGCGGCCTACCTGGCGTCGAGAGCGGATCGCATGGCGGAGGCGAGTGCTGGTCTCGCGGCGCTCTGGGGCGAGCTTCGGATCGACCGGGTGATGCGCACCGATGCCGTCTCGCTCTTCTCGATCGGAACCCGTTGGCTACGCGATCTCACGTTGGGAGGCCTGCTGAAGCCGGACGCGCGCTCGAACCACCTCCTCGATACGACGCCGCTTCGGGAGTTTCTCATCGCGAACATCGATTTCGAGGCGATCGCGCGTCACATCGCGAGCGACATCTTGCACGGCTTCGCCGTGTCCGCGACGAGCTACACGACCGGCACCGCCGTCACCTTCTTCGACGGACACGACGCGCCCGAGCCCTGGACCCGGAGCGCTCGGCTCGGCTGGCGGGCGAGGATCGGCCTCGATCACGTCCTGGCCTCGGCCTCCATTCCCATTCTGTTCCGACCGGTCTTCGTCGAGGGGGCGTTCTACGGCGACGGCGGCGTCGGCATGGCGACGCCACTCAGCCCGGCGATCCATCTCGGAGCCGACAGAGTCGTCGCCATCTCCGTGCGCCATTCGCCCGACCGGGACTCAAACGTACACGTGAATTACGTGGGCCACGACCAAGGCGACATCTCGATCGCCGATATCGCCGGCGTGATGCTCAATGCGGCGTTCATGGATGCGCTCGACAGCGATGCAGAGCGCCTGATCCGCATCAATCACACCCTCACGCTCATCGAAGAACGGCGACGTGCCGAGCACCCTCACTGGCTCCGCTCGATCCCGTTGCTCGTCATCCGGCCGTCCGTCGACCTCGGAGCTCTGGCGGCCGATCAATTCAGCAGGTTGCCGGCGACGCTCCGGTATCTCACGCGCGGGATCGGCGCCTCGCCGGAACGCGGGGCGGACTTCGTGAGCTACCTCGCGTTCGATCCGAGCTACACGCGGCCGCTCATCGAGATCGGGCGTAGAGACGCCGTGGCGCAAAAGGATGAGATCGAAGCCTTCTTTTCGTCGCGTCCGGCGACGTGCACGCCGGCCGCTGGCGGGCGTCACGCCTCGTAGCGGGGGCGTAAGCTTCCCCCGGAGCTACGCGGTGGCGACGCGTGCCGCCGAAGAGATTCGGCCGGCCGCGCCCTGATCGTTGTTCCAGCGGTGGCACGGCCGACGCGTACCGCGCGACTCGCCGTGAACCCCGGGCAACTCCGGTGCATGACGCGCACGATGCGTTCCTCGGCTGGCTGCGATGCTGCCGAGGCTCGGCACGGGTGCCGAGCTTCGGCACGCACCGCTCACGTTGTCTTCATTGCGGACCCTCGACATCGAAGCCCGACGGCAGGCACGCCGATTGCGGGTGTCGCTCCCAGGACCATGGAAAAGCCAAGCGCGACCGACCGCCACGGGAACATGGACACGCCACTGGCGCTGATCCGGCGGCACGAGGGCAACCGGATTCGATGAACATGGCGCGCCTCGCGACGTCACGCATCCCGGTGAGCCATTCCGTTCCTCTCCTGCGCTGGGGACGGCGGCTTCCCTGTGCCGCGATGCTCACTGCGTTCGCGATCTCCCTCGGCACCGCATGCAAGCGAGCCGAGTCCTCGGCGCCGCCGCCGCCCGACGTCCTCGTGACGGCCGCCGTCCAGAAGGACGTGCCGATCTACAGCGAGTGGGTGGGAACGACGGTCGGCTTCGTGAACGCCCAGGTCATGCCTCGCGTGCAGGGGTATCTGCTCAAGCAGGACTACCAGGACGGCGCGTACGTGACTGCGGACCAACTCCTCTTCGAGATCGACGATCGTCCCTACAAGGCGGCGCTCGACCAGACCCTCGGCGACCTCGCGCAGCAGCAGGCCACCCTCAAGAAGAATCAGCTCAATGTCGAGAAATACAAGCCGCTCGCGGCGCAGGGCGCGGCGACCAAGCAGGAACTCGACGACGCCGTCCAGGCGACACAGGCGAGCGAGGCTCAGGTGAAGGGAGCCGAGGCGGCCGTCGAGAACGCGCGCCTCAACGTGGGATGGACGAAGGTCTACTCGCCGATCGCGGGGATCGCCGGCATTGCGCCGGTCCAGGTCGGCGACCTCGTGACCCCGTCGACCGTGCTCACGAACGTCTCCCAGGTCGATCCGATGAAGGTCACCTTCCCGATCACCGAGCGCGAATACCTCCGCTACGCGGATCGGATCCGGGAGCATCAGGAGAGGGGCCGGGCAAAGGACGAGCCCGAGCTCCAGCTGATCCTCGTCGACGGCAGCACGTATCCCCATCCCGGCCGGTTCTACGTCGCGAACCGGCAGGTCGATCAGCAGACGGGGACGATTCTGGTGCAGGCCCTCTTCCCGAACCCCGACACCGTCCTCCGCCCGGGCCTGTACGCCAAGGTCCGCGCTCCCACGGAGACGCGGCGGGGCGCCGTCGTGATCCCCCAACGCGCGGTGCAGGAGATCCAGGGCGTGTACCAGGTGGCCGTCGTCGGAGCGGACGACAAGGTCGCCCTACGCACGGTGAAACCGGGCGAGGAGGTGGACGGGCTCTGGATCGTCGACGACGGCCTTCAACCCGACGAACGCGTCGTGACCGAGGGCCTCCAGAAGGTGAAGGACGGGATCGTCGTGCGCCCGAAGCCGGACACCTCCGTCCCGGCCGCACCGGCGCCGCCCGTGCAAGGATAAGGCCGTCGTGTCGCGGTTCTTCATCGACCACCCGATCGTCGCGCAGGTGCTCGCGATCCTGACCATGATCGGCGGCGCCGTCATGATCTTCCGCCTGCCGATCGCGCAGTTCCCCGAGATCGCGCCGCGCCAGATCCAGACCACCGCGACGTACACCGGCGCCGACGCGCTCACTGTCGAGCAGTCCGTCGCCACCCCGATCGACGAACAGGTGAACGGCGCGAAGCGCATGATCTACATGCAGGCGATTTCCGCGAACGACGGCACGATGACGTTCCAGGTGTCGTTCGACGTCGACTCGAACATCGACATGGACCAGGTGCAGGTGCAGAACCGCCTCGCGCAAGCCCAGGCGAACCTGCCCGCTGCGGTGAACGCCTATGGCCTCACGACGATCCAGACCGCGGGCTTCCCGTTGCTCGTCTTCACGATGACCTCGCCGAACCACACGTGGGATCAGACATTTCTGTCGAACTACCTCGCGATCAACGTCCAGGACGAGCTCGCCCGCGTGCCCGGGATCGGCCAGGTCCGCATCTTCGGCGCGTCAAACTATGCGATGCGGGTGTGGGTGTCGCCGGCCACGATCGCCAACATGGGCCTCACGGTCACCGACCTCGTGAACGCCATCGCGGCCCAGAACGTCGTCAATCCCGCTGGCCAGATCGGCGGCGAGCCGGTGCCGCCCGGACAGCAGCTGACGTACACCGTCCGCGCGCGCGGGCGCCTGATGAATGCCGAGGAGTTCGGCGACATCGTCGTCCGCGCCAACGCCGACGGGTCGTTCGTCCGTCTCAAGGACGTCGCCCGCATCGAGCTCGGCGGCGAGAACTACAACATGCAGGCGTACACCAACGGTGCGCCGGCGGCGCTGTTCGCGCTCTACCAGGTCCCCGGCTCGAACGCCCTCGAGGTGGCCAACCGCGTGAAGTCGGCCATGGCACGCCTCGCGGAGCGTTTTCCCTCGGACATGCGTACCGACCTGACGCTCGACACGACTATCCCCGTGACCGAGGGCGCGAAGGAGATCCTCATCACCCTGGCCGAGGCGATCGGGCTCGTCCTCCTGGTCGTGTTCGTCTTCCTCGGGAGCTTTCGGGCGACGTGGGTCCCGATCCAGACCATCCCGGTGTCCCTGGTCGGCACCTTCCTCTTCTTCCCGATGCTCGGCTTCACGATCAACACGCTCTCGCTCCTCGGCCTCGTTCTGGCGGTCGGACTCGTCGTGGACGACGCGATCGTCGTCGTGGAGGCCGTGCAGGCGAAGATCGACGAGGGCCTCACGCCGCACGACGCCGCGATCGCCGCCATGGACGAGGTGGGCGGCGCGCTCGTCGGCATCGCGCTCGTGCTCTCGAGTGTCTTCATCCCGGCGGGCTTCATCCTCGGCATCACTGGATCGCTCTACCGGCAGTTCGCTCTCACCATCGCGTTCTCCGTCCTCCTCTCGATGGTGAACGCGCTCACCTACAAGCCCGCGCAGTGCGCGCTGATTCTCCGGCCGCGAGCGAAGGACGCGCCGCGCGGACTCCTTGGCCGTTTCTTCGCCGCGTTCGATCGCGTCTTCACGTCGGCGCAGGAGGGGTACGTCCGGGGCTCTCACGCGCTCATCCGGAAGGCCGGCCTGTCGCTCCTCGTCCTCGCCGCCTTCGCGGCCTTCGCCGTCGGTCTCGGGAAGATCCTGCCGCGGTCATTCATGCCGCAGGAAGACCAGGGCTACTTCCTGGTCAACGTCCAGCTCCCCGAGGCCGCCTCGCTTCAGCGGACAAACGCCGTCATGCGGAAGGTCGACGCGATCCTGAAGGAGCAGCCCGGCGTCCACTACATCAACTCGGTGTCGGGGTTCAGCATCCTCTCGCAGACGAGCAGTCCGCGAAGCGGCCTCGCCTTCGTACAGCTCGCTCCCTACGACGAACGCGCGACGCCGGCGCTCCAGGCGGACGCCGTCGTCGCCGCCCTGAACGCGAAGCTCGCGGCGCTCCCCGACGCGCAGGCGGTTGCGCTCCTCCCGCCCGCCATCCCGGGCGTCGGCCAGGCCGGCGGCGTCGACTTCTTCATCCAGGATCGCGTCGGCAACAGCGTCGACTACCTCTGGCAGAACGCGCAACGCTTCATGGCCGAGCTGCGCAATCGGCCCGAGATCGCGTTCTTGAACACGACGTTCACGCCCGCCGCGCCGCAGCTCTTCGCTCACGTCGACGAAGATCGAGTCTTGAAGCTCGGCGTGCCGATCCGCGACGTGTACGGGACACTCCAGGCTCTCCTCGGCGGCAACTTCGTGAACCAGTTCAATCGCTTTGGGCGCGTCTGGCGGGTGTTTCTCGAGGCGGAGCCGCAGTACCGCACCGATCCGTCCTACATCGGCCTCTTCTATGTGCGCAATGCGAACGGCGACATGGTCCCGCTCTCGACGCTCGTCGATCTCCGGAAGTCGTCGGGCCCCGAGTTCGTGACGCGGTTCAACGAGTATCGCGGCGTCGAGATCTTCGCCGTGCCGGCGCCGGGCTACAGCACGGGGCAGGCGATGGCCGCGGTCGCCGCGGTCGCGGACCAGGTCCTGCCGCGCGACATGGGGTACGCCTGGAACGGCATGAGCTACCAGGAGTCGATCGCGGGGAGCGGCCTCGGCGTGTTCGCCCTGTCGCTGATCCTCGTCTTCCTGATCCTGGCGGCGCTCTACCAGAGCTGGTCGCTGCCCTTCAGCGTGCTGCTCAGCACGCCGGTCGCGGTCGTGGGCGCGTTCGTCGGGCTCTGGATGCGGCGGCTCGACAACAACGTGTACGCGCAGATCGGGCTCATCATGCTGATCGGGCTCTCGGCGAAGAACGCGATCCTGATCGTCGAGTACGCGAAGGCAGAGCTCGAGAAGGGCGCGTCGCTCGTCGACGCCGCCCTGAACGGCGCGCGCCGGCGGCTCCGGCCGATCCTCATGACGTCGTTCGCGTTCATCTTCGGCCTGATGCCGCTCTGGAACGCGCTCGGCGCGGGCGCCGTGGCGCGACAGCTGATCGGGACGGTCACCATCACCGGCATGCTGTTCTCGACCGGCATCGCGATCTTCCTCGTCCCCGTGCTCTTCGTCGTCGTCGAGCGCGTGTCTCAGCGCTGGTCGCCGCGGCGTGTCGAGGCCCGCCCGAGAGCGCCGGGTGCGGTGCCCGCGCAGGAGCACGTCAGCGCATGATGCGCAGCGCACGCGCCGCCGTGGCCGCGGTGGTCCTCTTCGCGGGCTGCGCGCCAACGGCCGAGCCGCGGGGCCTCCTCGGCCGGCTCTGGCGTCTCGAGGTCGGGCCGCAGTACCGGCGACCGCCTGTCGAGACGCCGGAGGATTTCCGCGGCCGGATCGGCCCGGCGGAGGCGGCCTCGTTCGCGGACGTCCCGTGGTGGCAGGTGTTCGGCGACTCCACCCTGCAGGACCTCGTGCGCCGGGCGCTCGCGGACAACTACGATCTCCAGAGCGCCGTCGCACGCATCGAGGAGGCACGGGCGCAGGTCGGCGTCGCCGCCTCGGACCTCTATCCGCACGTCGGATACCAGGGGTCGGCGGAGCGCCAGAAGATCTTTTTCACCCCGACCTTTCCCAGCACGACATTCAATACCTTCCAGGGGGTGCTCAACGTGGCATGGGAGATCGACGTCTGGGGCCGCATCCGCCGCGCGACCGAGGCCGCACGCGCGCAGTTCCTGGCCACCGAGGAGGCCCGCCGGGGTGTCGTGGTGACCCTCGTGAGCGACGTGGGGACGAACTATTTCACGCTCCTCGAGCTCGATCGCGAGCTCGCGATCGCGCTCGACAGCGCGGAGACCTATCGGCGCACGCTCGACGTCTTCACGCGGCGGTACGTCGGCGGTACGGACACCAAGATCTCGACGTCGCGTGCCGAGGCAAACCTGCAGTCGAGCATCGCGAACGTCGCTATCCTCGAGCGCCAGATCACGCAGCAGGAGGACGCGATCAGCGTGCTCCTCGGTGCGAACCCGGAGCCGGTCGACCGCGGCATGCCCCTCGTCGACCAGGCGACGCCCGTCACACCGCCGGGACTGACGACCGATCTCCTCCGGCGACGACCCGACATCCGGCAAGCGGAGCAGAACATGATCAACGCTAACGCCGAGATCGGGGTGGCGGTCGCGAACTTCTTTCCCACCATCGGGCTCTCCACGATGTACGGCAATGCGGGGTCGAAGATCGGCAACGTCTTCAAGAACGGCGCGAGTGTCTGGAACATCGCCGCGAACGTGAGCGGACCCCTCTTCCAGGGGGGCCGGCTGATCGAGTCGTACCGGGCGCAGCAGGCGTTCTGGGACGAGACGATCGCCCAGTACCGCGCGACGATCGTCGAGGCGTTCCGCGAGGTCGCGGAGGCCCTGGCGGCGGAAGCGCGGCTCGCCGAGCAGCGCACGGCGCAGGAGGCGCAGGTGGCCGCGCTCCAGGACGCCGTGCGGCTCTCGCTCGCCCGGTACGAGACGGGCCTCTCGAACTACATCGAGGTGCTGGACGCGTTGCAGCTGCTCTATCCGGCAGAGAATGCCCTCGCGCAGACCCAGCGCGACCAGCTCATCGCGGTCGTGAACCTCTACAAGGCGCTCGGCGGCGGCTGGGAGACGTCGTAGTCGACCGGGCCCGCACGTGAGGAGATAGACTACGTGCGTCTCGTCCTGCTCGCCGTCGCGCTCCTGGCAACAT
>Ga0209470_1002902_pt1 | contig 11987 bp, 12 predicted proteins | sample GraSoiAngelo_125_FD_185882 | JGI IMG/M metagenome (GOLD analysis project Ga0209470, IMG submission 185882) | Grasslands soil microbial communities from the Angelo Coastal Reserve, California, USA - 14_0927_05_40cm (SPAdes) (version 2) | ecosystem: Environmental > Terrestrial > Soil > Grasslands ... | reverse complement strand
CGATCGTGGCCTGCGTTCTTTTGCCGTGGCTGCTGGTTTATCTCGGTCTTCACGTCGTCCAACGCGGCATCATCTTCATCGACATCGCGATGGCACAAATGGCGTCGCTCGGGATTTGTCTGGCCGTTTTGTTGCATCTCGATCTTGAGAGCTGGACCACATTCGGAATCGCGCTCGGTTTCACTTTAGTTGGCGCGGCCATCTTTTCTGTAACCGGAAAACGCGCGAGTCAGATTCCACAGGAAGCGGTCATCGGAATTTCTTACGTCGTAGCAGCCGCCGCGGCGGTGTTGTTACTGAGTCGCGCCGCGGAAGGCGATGAAGAAATCAAAAACATGTTGATCGGCAATATTCTCCTGGTAACACCGCGCGAAGTTTGGGAAAGGTTCGCGCTTTTCGCCGCGGTCGGGATTTTTCATTTCGGTTTCCGCAGAAATTTTCTGCTCGTTTCGTTCGATCGCAATGGTGCTTATCAAAAAGGTTTGCGCGTCCGCTGGTGGGATTTTCTTTTTTACGCCGTCTTTGGTCTGGTCGTGACCAGCTTTGTGCGCATCGCCGGCGTGCTCCTGGTTTTTAGTTACCTGATTGTGCCGGCCGTTTGTGGGATCAATCTTGCGCAGCGAATCGGAATCCGCTTGCTCATCGGCTGGATCATCGCACTTGTCGGCGGGGTCGCTGGACTGTTTCTCTCCTATTGGTGGGACTTGCCCTCCGGCGCGGCGATTGTTTGCACCTTCGGAGCGCTACTGATCGCCGTGGCGGGCTATGCACTAATTCGCGCTCGGCTTCGTCCAAATTAATCGTCGACCAATTGCGAGGTTTTTTGCTGACGTCGCGATAATCGCGCTATCTTCGGGAAGATGAACCGGGCCGAGCATTCCCGTTTCCGCCATTCGCACGATTTCGTGAGCGACTTCACCAAAGGCGAACGCCGAACGCGTATCGTCATTGCCATTACCGGCGTGATGATGGTCGTCGAAATTACCACTGGTCTTCTCTCTCATTCCATGGCGCTGCTGGCCGATGGCTGGCACATGAGCACGCATGTGACGGCGTTCCTGATCACGGCGATCGCCTATTATTTCATGCGCCGACATTCATCGAGCGAGCGATACAGCTTTGGAACGGGCAAAATCGGCGTCCTCGGAGGATTCGCCAGCGCGGTTGTGCTCTCAGTCGTTGCGCTGTTGATGGCCGGCGAATCCGTCCACCGCCTCTTTGTTCCTTTGGCGATTCATTTTAATGAGGCGATTGGTATTGCCTTCGTCGCGCTGACGGTGAATGTCGTCTGCGCTCTCATTCTCAAAGACGCTCACCACGATTCAGGGCACGACCACGGTGGACAGGATCGACATCATTCGCATCAACGCGATTTGAATTTGCAGGCAGCTTACTTGCACGTGCTGGCCGACGCGTTCACAACGTTGCTGGCGATTATCGCACTAACTTCCGGCAAGTTTTTCGGTTGGGGCTGGCTTGATCCAGTCGTGGGTTTGGTCGGAAGCGGCGTTGTTTTTTCATGGGCTTACCAATTGTTGCGAGACACGAGCGGTATTTTGGTCGATCGAACACCGCTTTCCTCCGATTTGCCTGACGAGATACGGCGCGCGGTAGAAAGCGACGGCGATTCGATCGTGACCGATCTCCACGTCTGGCAAGTGGGCGCCGGAAAATTTGCCGCCATTGTTTCGATCGTCGCCCACGAGCCGAGGCCGTCGGATTATTATCGAGCGCTTTTCCGCGACCACGACGAACTGGTGCACGTCACGATCGAGACGCAGCACTGCCAAGAAGCCCACGAAACGGTGACAAGCTCTTGAACGGGCAAATCACCTTCTGGCAGGTCGTGGCTGCTTATGTATTCGCGCTTGTCGGCGGATCGATCAGCACCTTGTTGCGTTTAACTCACAGGCCGCTTTGCGCATTGATCAGTTTCGCCGCCGGCACGCTGCTCGGGGTGACCCTCTTTGCGATTTTACCGGAAAGCTTAACTGATTGCCCGTGGTGGGCGGTGGCATTGGCGGCTGCGACCGGCTACGCGCTTTTTTTCTTCCTCAGCACGTATGTTCATCACGTTTGTCCCGCTTGCGCGGCCAGTCATTTTGACGCTGACGCGACAAAACATTTTAGCGAGATCGCTTCGGCGCTGATTGTCGCACTGGCAATCCACAGTACGACCGACGGGTTGGCGCTCGGAATTGGACAGGAAGCACAATCGACCACAGCCGGTCAGTGGTCGCTCTTCTCCGCTCTTTGTATTCACAAAATTCCGGAAGGCCTCGCGTTGGGCAGCCTCTTAATCGGCGCGGGATGGCCAAGGGCACGCGCGCTCAGCTGGGTCGCAGCCGTTGAGGCGACAACGCTACTCGGGGGAATGATCGGTTTTTTCTTTTTGGCGAACACATCCTCATTTTGGTTGGCTTTGTTCATGGCGCACGTCGGCGGCGGATTTTTGTATCTCGCCGCACACGCCGTTCTCGGAGAAATGTTGAAACACGGCAAAGGATTGGTCCTGAAAAGCTTTTCGCTCGGCGTCGGATTGATCGGCGGGCTCAATATTTTGTTGAGAACCTTAGCATCGTAATGCCTGAAATCTCGCGGCGGAGATGTCGATCTTGTGCGGGTCTTCTTTCAGCTACAGCGTGCGTCGGACTTAAACCGACCGCCGATTAGGATGCGATCTCTCTATAAAATGGGTTGAATTTTAGGCCGATTTCTGTTCTGAAATGGCGCCGAAAACAGCAAGCTTATGAACCTATCCAGCTTTCGCACATTTCTCGCATTCATCTGCAGCATCGGCCTCATTTCCTATGTCGTAGCCGGGCCGGGACAATCCGGCGATCATGGCCGCGGCAGCTCGAGCGGACCCGGATTCAATCAGGATAATAATCCCGGCCAACAGGGACAGTCCGCCAGCGACGGCACAAGATTCAATTCGGAAGACAACCCTGGCAAAAGCGGCAGCGCCTGGGGACGCGACACCGCGGAGGACGGATCTTCCAACGGAAGTTCGCATCAGAATTCAAACGCGCTTGATCGCGGCGAAAAGATAATCGAGACCGGTGATCGAGACCTGCGCGAGAAAGAAACCTCTGAAAGCAGCGAGGGCGCTGCAACCGATAAAACATTTAAGGCGAGCCTGATGGACATCGGTCTTAAGGCGAGCGAAAGCCCGTCTGCTCACAGCACGCCAGGGCAGCCGCCGTCCGGCACGCCGCCGGGAAAACATTTGGGCTGGGAAAAAGGAAAGCACAATCCTCATCGCTCCCCTTCTCCGAGCGCGGCTGCTTCGGCATCACCCTCTGCCTCAGCCGCCGCCAGCGCGACGGCGAGTGCGACAGCAACAGCGACGCCCTAAGGACAGTCTTTTATCTTCAGTTTAGAAAAATTTACCGCAACCAAGGCGGGTAAAATCCGTTGATTTTGACGTTGTGCCGTTGTAATTGCTCTCCCCTCATGAAATTGCCAATCGCCGTTTCGACCTTCGCCCTCGCGATTGGGATAATGTCATACGCATTCGCGGATCCGGGCCCGGTGAGTGGCGCCCCTGGTGGAGTAACCACACAGCCAGTTATCTCGAGCCCGACGTCATCGACTTCGGATCATTCAACCAGTGGAATCACACCGCCCGGCACCGGCGCTTACTCCAGCGGGACGGGATCGAGCAGCGCAACGTCCGCTGCCACACCCAACGAAAGTAACACTGACGAAAGCGACGACACACTGTATCGCGGCAAAACGTCCGAAACGGAGAATCCCATGATGCGGGATGAAGGACCCTTGCACTTCAAGACGCGACCCAAGGAAAAAGTTCAGGAAGTTGATTCGCTGAAAAAGCTGCCGAGCAGCGGGACCGACCCGAAGTTTAAAGGCAGCCTTCTCCATTCTGGCATATCTTCGATCGAGAGCCTGGGCGAAACGGCAAATGAAGCCGACGCAGCAGATGAGGTCGATCCACGTTTCAAGACAAAGCGGTTAACTTTCACGCCTGCTCAGAGCGACCAACCCAAGAAAGCCCAAGCGGATTCCACCCCCTCGCCTACTCCTTCGCCGACTGCCTCACCAACCGCGAAGGATTCAAGCAGGTCAAAGGAATAGCTTCGTCGTCCACTAAAACCGGCCTTAGTCGCGCTTTGGTTTCAAAAGCGGGAACAAGATCACATCGCGGATAGATTCAGCGCCCGTAAACAACATCGCCAAACGGTCGATCCCCAGTCCAAATCCGCCGGCCGGCGGCATTCCGTGTTCGAGCGCCAGCAAAAAATCCTCGTCGATTTTTTGCGTCTCTTCGCCCGCCTGTTCCAGTAACCGCTGCCGCTGCACGTCGGGATCATTGAGCTCGGTATAACCAGGAGACATTTCCACTCCGTTAATGATCAACTCGTAAACATCAACCAGCGACGAATCGGCCGCATTCTGCTTCGCCAACGGCACCAACTCCTTCGGACAATGGGTCACGAACAGAGGATCGAATGTTTTTTCTTCGACCAACTTTTCGAAAACGTGCTGGGTTACTTCGAAATCGGCCAGCTGCGGCAGGATTTCGAGCTTTAACTCACCGGTCGCACGGGCGCGCCGTTGCTCGCTGGAAATGTTGAACCAATCCTTGCCCGCCACTTCGCGGACAAGATCGACATAACGCGCGCGACGCCACGGCCGCTTCAAGTTGATCGTGCGAACCACCTTTCCCTCCCCGTCGCGGTGCTCGATTTCGAGCGAGCCGCAAATCTTTTCGGCCACATTACAAATTAGTTCTTCGATCAAGTCCGCCATTTTTTCGAAATCGACGTAGGCCCAGTAAACTTCAAGCATGGTGAATTCCGGATTGTGCTTCCGTGAAATGCCTTCGTTCCGAAAATTCCGGTTCAGTTCGAACACTTTGATGAATCCGCCGACCAAAAGGCGTTTCAAGTAAAGCTCCGGCGCGATCCGCAGATAAAGATCGAGCCCGAGCGCTTTGTGGTGCGTGCTGAACGGCGCCGCCGCCGCGCCGCCGGCGACCGTTTGTAAAATTGGCGTCTCCACTTCCGCAAAACCGCGATCTTCCAGGAATCGGCGAATTTCGCGCACGATCGCGATCCGTTTTTGAAATGTCTCCCGCGATTGCTCGTTCGCGACCAGATCGACGTATCGCTGCCGATAGCGTGCTTCGACGTCCTGCAGGCCGTGCCATTTTTCCGGCGGCGGCCGGAGCGACTTGGCCAGGACTTCCAATTTGCGCACTTTCAACGTCGGCTCACCGGTTTTGGTCAAGAAACAGATGCCTTCGACGCCGATGAAATCGCCGAGATCGAGCAGATCAAAAATTTCCATCGCGGCCGCGCCAATTTCTTTCTCGTGGAAGTAAGCCTGAAGGCGGCCGGTCGCATCTCGAAGATCGACAAAGTGACTTTTGCCCATGTCGCGGTGTGCGGTAATTCGCCCGGCGGCGCGAAGCGATTCGCCTTCCTTGAATGCGTGCCGGACTTCCGCGATTGAGCCCGATGCTTCGAAAGCGCGACCAAAAGGTTCCACCCCGCGGGCACGAAGCGCCTCGAGTTTCTCCCGGCGTTGCGCAATCAATTCGTTTTCCGGCTCCATGCTGTTGGAATGATTATGGTGGAGAGGCCTCGTGCCAAGTGCCTGTTTTAGTTCCCCTTTGCAACGATGTAACGCTTTAACCAAACGCATCCCCAATATTGGTTTGCCAATGGAAGATTGCCGATGTGATACTCGGCAGTGGAGCAAGCCCTGTAGGGGACGCTGTTAGCGTCCCTCTTTGGGAAGCAGACTGCTTCCCCTACAGATAGATTTTCTTAAATGCCACTCGATTTACCCAAAACGACTTCAAAACGCGACGGGCCACTGGTGAAACAGTTTTCCGTTTTTCTGGCCAACAAAGTCGGCGCGATGCTCGATGTCGTGAAGTTACTGAACGCACACAGCTGTGACGTCGTCGCCATGAGCGTTTCCGAATCAACCGACTCCGCGATTGCCCGCGTAGTTGTGAGCGATCCGGCGGGTGTGGAAAAATTGTTCCGGCAAAACAATATCGCTTTCGGAGTGTGCGAGGTCTTGGTGGTCGAAATGCGCGAGGTTGCCACCGATTTGGCCAAACTCTTGGCCGCTTTGTTCATGGCCGAAGTGAACGTCCATTTCACTTATCCCCTTCTTATGCGGCCGCGCGGACAGGCCGCGCTCGCTCTCCACGTGGACGATAACGATTGCGCGATCTCTGTTTTGACGGGCGAAGGTTTTCAGCTGCTGAGCCAGTCCGACATCTCTCGCTAGGGCTGAGTTGACAGAGCGGCTACTCCGTTTACAGGAATCAACTGTCATGCCGTCTCTCTCCTTTGTTTCCTTGTCGCGATCCGACAAGAGCTTTCAGGTCGGGCTTATCCTGGTCGTTCTTTTTGCGGTCGTCGAATTTTTTGCAGCCAGCGTTCATTACATCGGCCGCACGCCTCCGGCGCAGCCGGCCGTCGCCGCTCCGCGCGTGGTCCCGGCGCCGCTCTCTTCCGTCGCGCCTTCCGCGCCGCCGGTTGCATTGGCGGTCGCGTCTCCGACCGCGGCGCTCACGCCGGCAACATCGACAATCTCAGTGGCGGACCGATTGCGGAAGCAAGCCGACGCGGCCCGGGAAAGCGGCGACACGGTGAGCGCGCTCGCTCGTTTAAACGACGCTGCCCAACGCGATCCGAAAAACCCCGAGGTCCTGGCGGAGATGGCGATGATTTACGAATCGATCCAGAATTTCGACCGATCCGCCGACACTTGGCGCAGAGTGCAGGAAATCGGTCCGTCCGCCGGACCGCTCTACGAATTGGCGGACATGAAATTAAAAACCGGCGTCCCAGCAGCTCCGGGTCCGACTACCGGCTCAGCGCTGGATGCGGGAAAGCCGGCCAGCGCGCTTGATGCCTCGAGTGTTCGCACCACCGCGGAAGGAATTCCTGGCGGATCGACGCTCGGTATTAGCGAAGTGACTGCATCGGAAACGCCCGACCCGGATTCGGAAACCAATCTGATGTTGCGGATCGCGGTCAAGAAGCGCCCGAATGCAGTGATCGACCACACCAAAGTGAAGATCCAGGTTTTCTTTTACGACACCGTGGGAGACAACGAGATCAAACTGACCGACGCCGACGTCAGCTACGAATGGCTCACTCCAAATCACGATTGGGCCAATAGCGACAGCGAAACCCTGGCGGTGACGTACATTCGTCCCAAGTTAAAGGCCAAATCGGCGGAGTCCGACCTGGCAGCGGCCGCGGCGGCAATTAATCCGGCCAAGAAAGGTAAGCCGGTGAAAACGAGCCCGCCTTCCGACGCCGGCTCGCGTAAATATCTTGGTTACATCGTGCGCGTTTATTATAATGATCAGCTCCAAGACAAACGCGCCGAACCGACCAAACTCTTAACTATTTTCCCCGCGCCCAACACCGCTCCGCCGCAGTAATGCAATTGCTCATCGTGCACCGCGACTCTGAGATGGGGGAAGCGCTGGTGCAAATGGTGAACACGTACACGCGGCACCAGTGTGAGCTCGTTGGCAGCGATGTCGCGGCGCTGAATTGGGCGCGTCGTCATCACCAATGTAATCTTCTCCTGACCCAACTCGAAGCCGAGGGGATCGATGGGCTCGCGCTCGGTTCGTCGCTCAGCGAAATTTTTCCGGCGCTTCAGGTTTTGTTTTTTCCAAATTATCCCGCGACCGAACAACGACTTGAAATTGCAGACACCAAAGTCTTCCCGGAACCAATCGAGGGTGACGATCTGCTGGCGGCGATCGAGCGCGCTGAGAACACGCCGCCCCATGCACCCGATCTTTTTCACATCGCGGATGTTTTGCAGATGTGTTGTCTGAGCCGGCGCAGTGGCGCGCTCCAATTGGTCAAAGAAACCAAGAGCGGACTCGCATTTCTTCGGAACGGAAAAATCGTCCATGCCGAAACAACCGCTGCCCGCGGAAGCGACGCACTGCTCGAGATGGTGAGTTGGGAATTTGTCGAATTCGCCTACGAACGCAGTGTCCGGCCGCCGCTCGAGACGATCTCTGTGGCTTGGCACGAGATTCTGATCGATGCGATTGCAAGCCGGCAGCAAGAAACCGCGATCAAATCGCAGCGCCGATCTGCCTAGCCACTTTTCTATGCAACTACGCGGGTTTGCGGTAGTTTACGTTTTGATGAAGTTGCGTTGGACGCTGGTTTGTCTTTGCTTCGCAGCGGTCCCCGCCTTCGCCCAAATCCAGGTCGAGCTGAAATTCCCGCGGCTGCAATACATCGCCTACGAGCCAGTCGTCGCCAACCTCGTGATCACGAATCTCGCCGGCCGGGATGTCGATCTTCGCGATGCCGATGGTCAATCATGGTTTGGTTTTGAAGTGACCGGAAATGAAGGCCGCTCCATCGCTCCGATCTCAAATGCGGGGACCGAACCGCTCAACATTGCCGCCGGCAAACGTGTTACTCGAAAAATTAATCTGAGCCCGCTGTTTGCCGTCCACGATTTTGGGACATACCGGGTTCGCGCTCATGTCTATTTTGGCGATCTCAACAGATTCTTTTACTCCCAAACCAAAGTTTTCGAAGTCACCGATGCCCGGCCGATTTGGCAGAAAACGGTAGGCGTGCCCGAGGGCGAGAGCGCTTCCGGAAACGTGCGGACGTATTCGCTCATGACTAATCGTTTTCCCGATCACACTTCGCTTTATGTGCGGGTTGAAGACAAAGATAGCGGGATCGTTTACGCGACTTATTCGTTAGGCCAAGTCATCGCGTTCGATCAACCGCAGGCGGAATTCGATCGGTCCAATCAACTCCATGTTCTTTATTGTGCCGCTCCGCGCAATTGGTCGTACGCTCGCGTCGGTTTGAATGGCGAGCTTCTTTCGCGCGCCAGTTTCGCCGAGACCAGGACCAGGCCCCGGCTTGTGCATTCTGAAGATGGCGTGGTAAAAATCTCCGGCGGCATGATGGACACACCGGTTACGCAAGCAACGCGCGACACCGCTCCAAAACTTTCAGCGCGACCGCCCAACGCACCGAAGGACGATTGACGAATGCGAAAATATTTTTTGAGTTTGGTCGTCGCCGCCCCGTTCGTCGCCACGGCCGCTTACGGTTTACCTGCTCCAAGCTCTCCCTCCTCGCGAGAAAAACGCGCGGTCGCGCCGCGAGCAACTCCCACTCCCGTAGCGCAACGAAGGGCAGTGGCCGTCTCCGAAGCTGACCGTCCCTCCACAGTGGTGGTGATCGACGCTGGCCATGGTGGATTCGATCGCGGCGGAATTCCTCGTCAACTTGTTCCGGAAAAAACCATGAATCTGGATGTAGCGCAGCGGCTCAAAGCGGTCCTCACCGCCTATGGGTATCGAGTCGTGATGACCAGAGACAGCGACGTCTTCGTGCCATTGGGGACTCGCGTTGCGATCGCCAACTCTTATCGGGACGCGATCTTCGTTTGCATTCACTTCAACGCCGCACGTCGCCGCAGCGCGAGCGGCATCGAGACTTACTTTTACAGTTCGCAAAGTTTACCGCTGGCTTCCGCGATTCATTATTATGTGGCCGGCGGCGCACCCACGGCGAATCGCGGGGTCAGACGCCGCGGCTTTTACGTCTTACGAAGAACGACGATCCCGTCGGTGCTGGTGGAATGCGGGTTCCTTACCAACGCGGCCGAAGCGAATTACGCACAGAGCGCGGACTATCGACAGAAACTCGCGGAAGAAATTGGGCGCGGCGTTCGTGAACGTTCGCTTGTAGCCAGCACGTCGGCGGCGAACCGGCTCGCGGCCAACAATACGGGCGTCCCGCTCCAGCCGTTCATCGATCAGACCCATTATCGCGATCCGGACCTTTCGCGTTCCAAGCGCGGTAAAAGAAGCTCCAAGAGTTCGTCTCGATCGACATCGTCGAAGCGCAAGCATTCTTCCGATTCAGATTCGGAGAAAAAGACGACAAAAAGGAAATCGGCCCCCGCCCAAACGGAGGATTAATTGGAATCGCCCGTGTTGAGCTCGGCGCAAATGCGCGCCGCGGAGGAATCCGCGGTCGCGCGCGGCGTGACTATTGAAACATTGATGGATCAGGCCGGGGCGGGAGTGGCCCGTGCCGTCCGGCAATTTTTTCCAAAGCCTGCGAGATGCCTCGTCTTCGCCGGCAAAGGCCACAATGGCGGAGACGCCTTGGTCGCGGCCGAACAGCTGCAACGCATTGGCTGGAAGATCGATGTCCGATTGCCGTTCGCAGAGGAGAATTCCAGCGACCTCACTCAAAAAAAACTGAAAACGCTCCGCGACGCCGCGACCAAATCGGCTGACACGATCGAACGCGGAACGCACCTCATCATTCTGGATGGTTTACTCGGCACCGGCGCGAAATCATTTTTGCGGGAACCGCTCCGGACAGCCGCCCGCGAGATCAATCGCCTCCGGCGGGAAGAAAATGCCTTCGTCTTCGCCGTCGACCTACCAACCGGACTCGACGCGGATTCAGGCGAGAACGATCCGGAAGATTCGGTCATTGCCGATTTCACTGTCACAATTGGTTTTGCTAAACACGGCCTGATTGTCGATTCAGCGCTCAATCTTGTCGGGCGCATTCAAATTGTTCCACTTCCCGGGCTTTGTACGGAGGCCGGCGCGCCAAACGAGCTGGCCGCCAGCCCGTATTCGTTAAGTCCACTTCTTCCTCGGCGGAAGTTCAGTGCCTACAAGAACGAATTCGGCCGCATCGGAGTGGTTGCCGGCTCGAAAGGTTTCGTCGGTGCAGCGTTAATGACGGCCGAAGGCGCGCTCCGCGCCGGCGCCGGCTTGGTAGAGGTTTTTGTTCCCGAAGAAATCTACGAGGTCGCCGCCAGCGCGGCACCGGTGGAAGCGATGGTGAAGCCCGTTCGTAGATACCGCGATCTCCTCGACGAAAAGGAAATCGACGTTTGGGCGCTCGGGCCCGGTTTGGGAAAAGCACGCGCCTCCGAAATTCTGAATTTAATCGAGAACGCGCCACAACCGATGATTGTGGACGCGGATGGATTGAACATTGTTGCCGATAAGATCGAAATCCTGCGCGTTTGTCGCGGTGCCCGGCTGCTTACACCTCATCCCGGCGAGATGAAACGATTGATGGAAGTCGGCAAAATGGCGCGCGCCGGAATTGCACGAAATTTTTGCGATCAATTTCCGATTACGCTGCTGCTCAAAGGAAGTCGCAGCATTGTGTGCGAGCGCGGGAAACCGATCAGTTACAACACCACCGGCAATCCGGGAATGGCCAGCGGCGGAATGGGCGACGTCTTGACCGGCGTGTGCGCGGGTTTGGCGGGACGCGAATTGTCGATCTACGACTCGGGTCGGGTCGGAGCCTGGACCTGCGGCCGCGCCGCCGAGATATCGATCTTTCAAAACGGCGCAAGCGAAGAATCGCTCCTGGCGAGTGACGTGCTCGCTCATTTGGGCGCAGCATTCAACGAACTGCGCAATCCGTCGGTCTAACTGTCGCATTTGTCATTCCGAGCCCCTCGACGTCACTCAGGACAGGCTCCGTAAAGGAATGGAGCGGGACGAGCGACATGGACGGTTGCCGCTAGGGCAGCGGCGAGAGAGTCGGGAGACGAAAGAGTTCAATCTCTTACTGTTTCTGAATCGGAAATATCTTGAGATGTCTCGACTTCGCTCGACATGACAATGAATCTGCGCGAACAGACAAAATACGAGTTCATGAATCCTCCATCCGAAAGCGCGCCAATCGAAGCTACGCCTGAGTCGCGCGACAATTGGTGGAGCCGCCTGAAGAAAGCGCTCGGGCCGGTCGCAGTCGTCGGCGTCGTGATCGCGAAGTTTTTTGCGAAACTGAAATTCTTCATCCTTCCCGCGCTCAAGTTCCTGCCGCTCCTGCTCAAGTCCGGCGGCACGATGCTGTTGATGATCTGGGTTTATACGATGATGTGGGGTTGGAAGTTCGCGGTCGGGTTTGTGATGCTCTTGCTCATCCACGAATGTGGGC